>Ga0137435_1000034_pt1 | contig 69380 bp, 44 predicted proteins | sample EasRivERMGT100_2_FD_104904 | JGI IMG/M metagenome (GOLD analysis project Ga0137435, IMG submission 104904) | Soil microbial communities from meander-bound floodplain in the East River, Colorado, USA - East River MetaG ERMGT100_2 | ecosystem: Environmental > Terrestrial > Soil > Floodplain ... | reverse complement strand
TCCGCTCCAGAAGACCTGGCTCAATGCGAGCTTCGCCACGCGCGCCGGCACGGTCACCGAGGTCTCGCCAGCGAAGATCTCCTCATCGCCGATCATGATTCCGAGTCGGTATCCGTAAGTCATTCCGCCACGCACCTCGCGATCCACGTACGAGAGTCGGCGGTCGCCGTCGGGCGTGAGCCGGGTCACGCGCGTCCATTCACCTTCGCCTTCGCGGCGGTAGAGCGTGGCGCCGTCGCCGCGCGGCAGCTCCCACGCGAGACGCACTTCGCCGGCGATGGCCTCCGCAGTGACCAGCGAAACCTGGACCGGGGTTGCCACGAAGCACGAGGTCGCGCCCTGCCAGGTTGCCACGTTGTTGCCCATAGGCACGCTGATCCTGGGGTTGTTGTTGTTCCCGAGTGGCTGGAACAGCTGGATTTCGTTGAGCTGGATGCACATGGGTGTGCTGCATCCGAAGCACGAGCCCTCTCCGGTCGTTCGCGAGCGCGAGATGTTGATCTTGAATCCGTAGTACTCGGTTGCGGGGTCGAGTGGAGATTCGACGCCCAGCGGCATGGCGGCCTGAACCAGCAATCGGGCCCGGGACGGAGACGGGTAACCGACTTCGAGGAGGAATCCGCCCACCGCCCGGCCGGCAAACACGTCCTGGCAGGAGTTCGGACCGCCGGTGAAATCGAAGCTGGACGAAAGCGCCGTGCTGCTCCGGCAGTAGGTGATCCCGTGCTTCCACCATTCCGGCAGGTCCCCACCGGGATTCCCGATCGCGATCTGCGCCGACAGTCCGAGGTAGGCCCCGATTCCGGACGGAGGAACGAACGAAGCCACGAGCGTGAACGGCGCACCGGTGTTGGCGTCGCACGCGAAGGTCTTGCCGGTCACGCCGTGTTCTCCGCAGTCGTCCCACGACAGATTGATTCCCTCGGAGACGGGGACGCTGCCGACCGTGAACTCGGCCGCGCTCGTGTCAGCGCCCCCCGGATTGGTGACAATGAGCCGTTCCTGCGTGATGCCTTCCGGAACCACGGCCAGGAGCAGCGTGTCGAGGACGCTTTCGTATGTCGTCGGGACCGAGCCGAAGTGAACATCGGTGGTCGTGCCGAAGTTCTGCCCGACGACACGGACGGTGCTGCCGATCGGCGCCTGCGTCGGTGCGAACGAGATGATCCGCGGGGCGACGTGGAACACCTCGGGGCTCTGCGCCGAGCCATCGGCGGTGGCGATCGCGATGTAGCCGGTGCGTGCGCCGGGAGGCACCACCGCCGTCAGCGTCGTGTCGTCGACGACGCTGAAGGTCGCCGGCATCCCGTGGAAGAACACGGCGGATACCGCGGTCAGGCTCCTTCCACGGATCGTCACGAGCGTTCCGGGTGGACCACCCGCCGGTTCGACCGCCGTGATCCCGGGGGGCGGCCCGGGGATTCCCTGCCAGTAGGCGGTGGCGCGCGAGGCCGGCGTCACGAGGATCGGATTGAACGGAATCCCGCCGGACTGGACGAGCCGGATGCGTTCCAGTTCCAGCCTCACCCGCTGCGAACATCCGAGGCAGCTCGGGGACCCGGCTGCCATGCCGCGTCCGACCATCACCCGGAAGGCGATCTGATCCAGATCGGGATCGAGGGCGATGGCGCCGCCCGCCGGCACGGTGGCCGTGACGGAAAGCTTCGCCGTCCCCGGCCCGTCGTACCCGATGGTGTAGGTCCAGCTCGCATTCGAGCCGGTGGCCCACGGAGTGGGGCAGGAGCTGCTTCCCATCAGGCTCATCTCGAGCCCGTTCGTGCCACGACACTGACCGGGGCCGTGCTTCCACCAGTCGGGCAGTGTCGCGGCCGAAACCCGGATATCGCCGATGAGTGAGACCAGATCACGAATGCCCGGAGGAGGTCTCAGGGAAACCACGAGGGGGAACGGCGGACCGGGATCGATGGCGCACGAGAACGTCTTGAGTTCTGCGCCGTGAGTTCCGCAGTCGTCCCACGCGAGATCGAGCGTCCCCTCGGGTGTCGGCCCGACGGTGAAGACCGGTCCGACATGGGTCCCGCCCGGATTGGTGACCTGCACCGGCCCGCTCAAGGTCGCGGCGGTTATGGCGACGATGAGCAGGTCGTCGGAAACGGTCGAGTGCGAGGTCGGCAGTCCGTTGATGGTGACGGAGGTGGCGCCGGACAGACCCGTGCCCCGGACCGCGATGACGGTGCCCGCGGGCGCGATCGGCGGGCTCAGATGGGTGATCTGTGGAGAGAGGAAGAAGCTGGTAGCGCTCTTCGCCGATCGCGTGGCGGTGACCGCGAGAATCGGTCCCGAACGTGCGCCGGCGGGGACGGTGGTCTGAATCTCGGAATCGCTCACGATCGTGAACGGCGCCGCGACCGAGCCGAAACGAACCGTGATCACGTTGGAGAATCCCGAACCCGTCAGCGTGACGGGTGAACCGATCGGTCCGCCGGGCGGCGCGAAGGCGTTGATTACCGGAGGCGGCTGCGGGCTTCCCATCGCCAGCTGCCAGATCTTGTCGTTGTTGGTGATGGGTGGAAAGCCGCCGATCGCGACGAGCCGCGCCTGATCGGGATCGAACGCTCCCGCCTGATGGGAGAGTGGCGGCGGAACGCTGCCGAACGTGGTGATCTTCTGCCAGCTCTCGGGACTCTCGTTCAGGTTCAGGAGCCAGGTCTCGTTGAGCCGGTCGGGGGAGGACGGTCGCCAGCCCCCGTGAAGGACCATGGCTCCCCGGTAGGGGTCGTAGGTGCAGGTGGCGTGGGCTCGAAGGGATGGCAGAGTGCCTGTGGGCAGGAGTTGAGTCCACGAGATCGTGCCCGACAGCGACAGCGCCCAGGTGTCGCTGATGACCGCGCTGTAGGCATCGGTCCTGCCACCATGAATCACCATCCGGTCATGGACCGGATCGTAGACCGCGGCATGGGCCCACCGGTTCGCGGGCCGCGGGCCGGGCGGAGTGATCTGGGTCCAGGTGAAGCTATCGAGCGAGAGCGCCCACGTTTCATTGAGAATCGTCCCGGAACCGACATACCCGCCGTGGATGATCATCCGACGACGGACCGGATCGTAGATCGTGGCCGGCAACAGCCGACCGGATGGTTTGGGTGAGGGGGTGGCCCGGGGCACCCACGATGCGGGAGTCACCGTCAGGTCCAGGATCTGGGGATCGGTAAGCACCAGGCTGGGATCACCTCCGAACGCGACGACGCGGTTGAGCTCCGCGTCGAACACCGCGGACGGCACGGGAAAGCTCTGTGCGGCCACGAAATTCCACTGCAGGGGGCCGACGAGAGGGAGGGACCATGTCTGAACCGCTGCGATCACGATCATTCTTTTCCCAATGGGGTCGTGGACCATGGTCTCGATCATGAACGAGGGCCCGCCGGGAGGATCGAAGACCGTCCACAGCCCCTCGATGATCGGTCCCACGTTGAAGTGAACGAGGGACACACTCGTGCCGACGAGGTTCGAGATGCTGATTGGACCGCTCGAGGCCCCGACGGGAACGACAGCGTTCACCATCGAATCGCTCACCGCGTCGAAGCTCGTCGTCTGACCGTTGAAGCGGACCTCCGTCGTGCCGGTGAAGTTCAAACCGTTCAGCGTGACGATTGCCCCCTCCGGAGCCTGGCCGGGGAAGAAGCCGAGCAGCTGGGGCGCCATCTGGAAGGGCATGGAACTCGAGCCGGTGCCATCGGCGGACGAGACCCGAACCGGGCCCGCCCGCGCACCGGAAGGTACGATCGTGACGATCGCCGAATCGGAAGCCACCAGGAAGGTGGCGCTGGTGCTCTGAAACCGCACCTCGGTAGCATGGGTGAAGCTCGAGCCGCGCACAGTCACCGGCGTCCCCGGACCTCCACCCACCGGCTCGAAGGAAACGACCGCGGGGATCGGCGCCGGAACGCGCTGCCAGTAGGCGACGGTGCGATCCGCGGGCGTGATGATCACCGGGTCGAAGCCTTCGGAAGCCGGCTGAACGAGCTGGATGGAGGCCAGCTCGATCCGAAGCGGGACTCCGCAACCGGAGCAGCCTCCCGACTGCGTCATCGAGCGTTTGACGTCGAGGCGGAACGCGTAGTGCTCGATGCCTGCGTCGACCGGTCCGGCGCCGCCCGGCGGAGCCGTCGCGAGAATCCGCAATCGGGCGCTCGCGGGCCCTCCGTACCCCACCTCGAGCTGATGCGTGACGGCGGGTGATCCGCTCCAGGGCAGCTCGCAGGCCGTGGACGCGAAGGCGAACGAGGTGGTGAGGTCGCCGGTGGTGCGACAGAAGCCGGGACCGAACCGCCACCAGTCGGGGAAGGAAGCGCCGCCGGTGGTGAACCTCAGCTCGGCGGCGATGCTCTGGAGATTCTCGATACCGGCCGGGGGCTCGAACGATCCGATCAGGGTGAATGGCGCGCCGCTGTTCGAATTGCATGCGAACGTCTGGAACTCGTCACCCGCGACTCCGCAATCGTTCCAGGAGAGGTTGATGGATTCGATGACCGGTCCCACCACGAAGGGAGCATCGGAAGCATCGCTTCCGCCGGCATTCGTGATCATGACCGGACCGCTCGATGCTCCGGCCGGCACCACCGCGCGGACTCTGGTGTCGTCGACCACGACGAACGTGGCCGCGGCCCCGTTGAAGGAAACCGCGGTTGTCCCCGTGAAGTTGGTCCCCTCCAGGGTGATGGTCGTCCCAACCGGCGCCTGGCCGGGGCGCAGGTTGATGAGATGGGGGCCGATGATGAACGTGCCGCCGCTGGAGGCGGAGCCATTGCGCGTGGCGACCGTGACCGGTCCCGCGACCGCGCCCGCTGGAACCGCGGTGCCGACGCTCGTCTCGGAAGCGGCTCCGACCGAAGCGGCGGTGCCGTTGAAGGCCACCCCCACCGTCGACGCGAGGCCGCTGCCCTGGATCGTCACCGGCGCCCCGATGGCGCCGGCGGGTGGAACCACGCCAGTGATCACGGGAAGCGGCCCCGGTTGTCCCTGCCAGACCACGGAGGATCGCGTGCCCGGCGACACGATGACGGGATTGTAGGGAACATCGCTGGTCTGGGTGATTTCCACTTGCTCGAGCGTGAGGCGTACATGGTTCAGACAGCCGGCACAACTTCCGGTGCCGGTGGACATGCTTCTCCGGATCAATACCTGAGCGGCGAGATGGTCGGCTTCGGGCGAAAGATCGATGGATCCGGGCGCGACGTACGTGGAGACAGAGAGGCGGGCGGTATTCGGTCCATAGTGGTCGACCGTATGTTGAACGGTAGTCCCTGACAGATTCGGCCATGGACTCTCGCACGAGGGAGCGGACGACAGACTGGCCGCGATGCCGCCGTCGCCCCGGCACTGGAGGGTTCCGTGCTTCCACCAGTCGGGCAGCGTGGTCGCATCCAGCCGGATACGTGAGGTAACGAGGATGGCGGCGACGACTCCGGGTGGGGGGCGGAACGACACGACGAGCGGGAACGGAGCACCGCTGTTGGCGTCGCAGGCGAACGTCTTGGTCTCGATGCCGTAGGCGCCGCAGTCATCCCAGGAGAGGTCGATGGTTCCGGTTGGAGTCGGTCCCACCGTGAATTCGAGCTGGCCGGAACCGCCGGGATTCTGAACGACGATGGGTCCGCTGACGGCGCCAGCGGGCACGGTCGCCGTGAGTTGTTGCTCCGAATCGACGACAAATGTCGCCGACTGCCCCCCGAACGTGACACCGGAAACGCCACCCAGATTGATACCGCGCAGAACGACGGAGCTTCCGATGGGAGCAATCGGAGGGATGACGTCAGTGAGAACCGGGGGGAGGTGGAAAACCGCGCTGCTCAGACCGCTCCCGCTCGGTGACCGGACTTCGATCCGCGATGACTGTGCCCCTGCCGGCACCGCCGTCGAAATCTCGCCGTCATTCACGACGCTGAATGCGGCGGACACCGCCCCGAAACGAACGGCGTTCGCGGCAAGGAAGTTGCTCCCCGTCACCATGACCGGAGTTCCGACCGGCCCGCCCGGCGGGGTGAAGCCCGCGATGACGGGAAGGGGCCCGGGGACTCCCTGCCAGAGCACGCTCGCGCCATTGAGGGGCAGAGACAGCGTGGTCGAGGTCCCGAACTGGTTGAGGTTCAGGCTCTGGAGCGAGATCGATGTCGGCACGCTGCATCCGGTGCAGATACCGGTCCCGGCTGTCTTGTTCTGCGCGATGCGGATCTTGAAGGCGTAGTACTCGCGATCCGGTTGCACGGGGACGCCCGTGGAGAGCGGGTCCCCATATACTCGAAGCCTGGCCGTCTCGGGGCCATAGAACCCGAGGTTGTAGAACCACGCCATCCCGTAGGCGGCCCCCCAGGGATCGGCACAGGCGGACATTCCCGCGAAGTCGAACGAAGGGGTGAGCGGTGTGGAGAGCCGGCACTGCCCGGGCCCGAACTTCCACCAGTCGGGCAACACTGTGGACGCGATCTGCAGATCGGCGCTGACCCCGCGCAGCTCGCTGATGCCGGACGGCGGCACGAACGAGCCCACCAGCAGGAAGCCCGGTCCGACGTTGGAGTTGCAGGCGAACGTCTGCAGGCTCTGGCCGGCGATCCCGCAATCGTTCCAGGATAGGTTGAACCCGCCCACGGCGGGCCCGAGCGCGAACCCATCGCGGGAGCCCGAGCCGCCGAGGTTGATCACGGTGATGCTTCCGCTCGAAGCCCCGGCCGGGACCGTGGCCTGGATCTCGCTGTCGGAGCTCACCGAGAACGTGGCCGGCTGGGCTCCGAACAGGACCGACGTGACACCCGTGAAGTTGCGGCCGTAGATCCGCACCGAGGCGCCGACCGGAGCCTGCGCGGGGATGAACTGGAAAATCGTCGGGGCCACCACGAACGTGCCGCCGCTCGCGGCGGTGCCGAACGGCGTGTCCACTTCCAGTGCTCCGGTGCGCGCGCCCGCCGGCACCATGGCCCCAACCTCTGACTCCGATGTGGTGGTGGGGACCGACGCGACGCCACCGAAGCGGACCAGCGACGCCGACGTGAGCCCGGTCCCGGAGACGGTGACACTCGCGCCTTCAGCGGCGCCCGCGGGCGCAAACGACGCGATGACGGGAAGGGAACCGGTCGCGCCCTGCCAGTACGCGATGCGGCGGACGCCCGCCGAGGTCAGGATCGGGTTGTTGTTGGCCTGGTCGGGCTGGAATACCTGGATGCTGTTGAGGGTGAGGCGTACCGGTTCGAGGCAGCCGCCGCATGACGACGCGCCCGTGGTACGCGCCGGAAGAACCACGAGGTGGAAGGCCGAATACTCGAGCCCACTCTGGAGCGGTTGCTCGTACCCCAACGGCAAGGCCACCTGAAGGACGATGCGCGCGGTGTTCGAGCCGTAGCCACCGACCTCGTAAAGAGCGGCGCCAACGCCGTTGCCGTTGAAGAGATCCGCGCAGGAGGGAGAGGGATCGAAGTTCGCAGCGATGGTTGCCGCGGTGCGGCACTGTCCGGCGCCGATCTTCCACCAGTCGGGAAGCGTGGTCGCCGCGACCCGCAGGTCAGCGCTGATGCCGAGGAACTCGTTGATCCCCGGTGGGGCGACGAACGATCCGACGAGGTCGAACGAGACGCCGGTGTTGACGTCGCAGGCGAAGGACTTGATCTCGGTGCCGGCCGCGCCACAGTCGTCCCACGAGAGGTTGATCGACTGCGCGTGCGTGGGCGAAGCCGTCGCGATCAGCGCGACGAACGCGGGCAGTGCCCGACGGAGCGGGCGGAGGGGACCGGGCACCATGGTTCACCTCGGAGGGTGGAACCTGGTGGACTTGCTGAACGTCGTGGGCGGCCGGACAGGGAATCCGGGCCCCAAATGCTACTCCGCGGCGACCTCCGAGGCGATCATTTTCTGGTACCAGTGGCCGCTGGCCTTGATGGTGCGGGTCTGGGTGGCAAAGTCCACGTGGACGATGCCGAAGCGCTTGGAGGTGCCGCTGCTCCATTCGAAGTTGTCGAGCAGCGACCACACGTAGTACCCGCGCACATCCACTCCGGCGCTCATGGCCGATGCCACGGCGCCCAGATGATCCTGTAAGTAGCGCACGCGCAACGGGTCCTCCACGCCCCCGGCCGGTGCGGTGGGAGGATCGGGGAAGGCCGCGCCGTTCTCGGTCACGTAGAGCGGGATCGAGCCGTAGCGCTCGCGCACCCAGACCAGCACCCGGGCCAGGCTCGTGGCGTGCACTTCCCAGTCGGTCTCCGTGTAGAGCGCCCCCGGCACCCGCACCGGCCGCACCCGCACCGGTCCGCCATCGTCGTCGTTCTCGACGATCTTCCGCGTGTAGTAGTTGATGCCGAGGAAGTCGAAAGGCTCACGGATCGCTTCCATGTCCGATGCCGAAGCCACCGGCCAGTGCCGGCCGAAAATCTCGTGCAGCTCATCGGGGTAGCGCCCGAGGAACACCGGGTCCAGGTAGTGCCGGTTCATGTAGGCGTCGGCGCGCGCCGTGGCGGCGAGGTCCGCCACGGAATCACTGGCCGGCTCCTTGGGCTCGAGGTTGACCACCAGGCCGATCCGGCCCTTGCCGACACTGCGGTGCATGCGTACCGCCGCGGCATGCGCGAGCAGCAGGTGGTGTGTCACCCGTGCCGCCTCGGCGAGATCACGGTGTCCGGGCGCGTTCACGCCGAACAGGTATCCGCCGTCCATCACCACCCACGGCTCGTTGATCGTGGCCCACATCGGCACGCGATCGCCGTAGGTCTCGAATGCGAGCCGCGCGTAATCGGCGAACCACTCGACGACGTCGCGGTTCACCCAGCCGCCGAGCTCGTCGAGTGCCGCCGGCAGGTCCCAGTGGTAGAGCGTGACCATCGGCTGAATGCCGTTCGCGAGCAGCAGGTCGATGAGACGATCGTAGAACCCGAGCCCGGCGCGGTTCACGCGGCCCTTCCCTGCGGGCAGGAGCCGGCCCCACGCGATGCTGAAGCGATAGGAACGCAGCCCCAGCTCGCGCATCAGCCCGACGTCCTCGGCGTAGCGGCGGTAGTGGTCGCACGCCACGTCGCCGGTCTCGCCGCCGAGGGTCCGGCCCGGAGCGTGGCTGAAGCGATGCCAGATGCTCTCTCCGGCGCCGTCGGCGAGGGGAGAGCCTTCGATCTGGTACGCCGACGTGGCGGCGCCCCAGACGAAATCGGGCGGGAAGCGATTCTGCGAAGGCATCGGACCGCCCCGGAGGGAAGGGAGATTTGAAGGATGGGAAAGCGGGAACCTATCACTTGTGGAATTGGCACGCGGACCGGGGGAATCACCTGACGCCGGTCTGCGCGAAACACCTGATCGTCGCGGCCGGGCCCGTCTCCCTACAGTTACCGGCGACTTGTCGAGGGGTTGCCACAACGGCCGTTCGATCCCCCGGGCATGGGCAGGCGGTTCATACGTCGCAACCCACCTCGCCGCCTGTCCCACCCGGGTTTCCGTGAGCGTATTCCGCCATGGAAGGAGGAGCGCTCGGGTCAGGCGATTTCACCTCGACAGAGCGAACCGCAGTGCTATATTGGGAGCGCCCAGAAGAGAGGTGTAAACAAGCCTCCCGGCGCGAGCCTGACGCGCCCGACGCGGACTCCACTTCGAGCCGCGCCCCTTCCAATTCCAAAGCCCAACGTTTTCCACGGAACGCCGGTGCCTTCGCGCCGCGCGTCCGCCGCTGGGGATTTCCGGACCCGACGCCGCCCGTCGAGCTCGGGAGCGCGGTGATTCCCGCCGGGCCGAAGGAGATCGACATTGCACATGACGCGGCTGCGCGGAGCACAGACCGTCATCGTGGGTATCGAGGAGAGCCGTGTCCACATCGACAGCGACGGCGCGATCGTCGAGGCGCGGCAGCGGGGACGCTCGCTCGCCCTGGGGCTGGGCTTCAGCGCGGGATCGGCAACGCTGATCGCCACGTCGATCTCGGAGCTGGCGCGCAACATCCTCCTCTATGCCGGGGAGGGCGAGATCGCGCTCCAGCCCCTCAGGACCGGTGGGCGCTACGGACTCGCGGTGTTCGCGAGCGATCACGGACCGGGCATCGCCGATCTCGAGCGGGCGCTCGAGGACGGCTACTCGACCTCCGGACGGCTCGGACTCGGCCTGCCGGGCGTGCGCCGGCTGATGGATGAGTTCGAAGTCCGAACGAATGGTGTCGGGGGAACCGTGGTGAGGGCTGCAATGTGGAATCACTCATGAAAGACAGCGAGCGCATGCTGGCCGAGCGGATGACCAGCGCGCTGAACAGCTATCTCGACGGCTCCGGTGAGACGGCGCTCCACGCCGCCTACGAGCTCGGGCGCGACGCGCTCGGCTCCGGTCTCGGGCTCCTGTCGCACGCGACGATGCTCGATCGCGCCTTGCTGATGGCGGTGCGCGACCGTCCCGAGGGCGCCGCCGACGTGATCGAACGGGCGGAGCCGTTCCTGATCGAGGCGTTCTCGCCGTTCGAGATGGCGCAGCGCGCGGTACGCGACACGAACGCGGTGCTGCGACGCCTGGATCGCGCACGCGAGGAGGAGGTCAAGCGCCTCGCACACGAGCTGCACGACGAGGCCGGCCAGATGCTCGCGGTCGTGCACCTCGACTTGGACCGCGTCGCCAACGAGCTGCCGCCCGGCTTCCGCGACCGGCTCGAGCCGGTGCGGGCCCGGTTGCGCGACGTCGAGCTCCAGCTGCGCCGGATCTCTCACGAGATGCGGCCCACCGCACTCGACGATCTCGGCCTGCTTCCTGCCCTGCGGTTTCTCGGCGAAGGCGTGGCACGCCGCGCCAGCATCACCGTGCGCGTCGAGGACGAGCTCGATCGACGGTTGTCTCCCGAGGTGGAGACCGTGCTGTACCGCGCCGTCCAGGAGGCGCTGACCAATGTGGCACGTCATGCGGAAGCCACCCGGGTCACCGTTCGACTCGAGCACGAGGACGGACTCGTGGTGCTTTCGGTGACCGATGACGGAGTCGGTTTCGACCCCGGCCGGGCGGGTGACGGCGCGGGACTCGGAATCACCGGCATGCGGGAGCGGCTGGCCTCCATCGGCGGCACGCTCGAAATTCGTTCAACGCCCGGCAAGGGCACCATGCTTCGTGCTCCCATACCACTGGTGGAACATGCTGCGCATTCTGCTGGCAGATGATCATGCGGTAGTCCGTGAAGGTCTCCAGACGCTGCTCGAAGCGGCAGGCTGGACCGTGGTGGCCAAGGCCGCCGACGGCCGAGAGGCGGTGGAGCTCGCGAACAAGGTTCCGGCCGACGTCGCGGTGCTCGACATCAGCATGCCGGGGCTCAACGGCATCGAATCCGGCCGCACCATGCTGCGCGCGCGACCGATGCTCAAGGTCGTGCTGCTCACCATGCACGCCGAGGAGCCGTACGTGATCGAGGCGCTGCGTGCGGGCATCCGCGGTTACGTTCTCAAGACCCAGGCTGGGTCGGACCTGGTCGAGGCGATCCAGACCGTCGTTGCCGGTAAGACGTATCTCAGCCCCGGCATTTCGCAGACCGTCGCCGATGCGATGGCTGCGGGCTGGGAACCAGAACCCGATCCGCTCACGGCCCGCGAGCGCGAGGTGCTGCAGCTCGTGTCCGAGGGCCGCACCACGAAGGAAGTCGCTTCGGTGCTCGGCATCAGCGTGAAGACGGCGGAAACCCATCGCACGCGGCTGATGCGCAAGCTCGACGTCCACGAGACTGCGGGACTGGTGCGCTATGCGATCCGGCGCGGGATCATCGAGGCCTGAGGGTAGGGGTCCAGCGAATCTCACGGCGAGGGTCAGGTGTTCACCTGATCGGGCGACCCCGGGTGCCTCGCCTAGTCTCCCTCTTGCGCGACCGGATCGGGTTGCGCCCCGCACGGATGGGAGGCGCCCCTATCGGGAACCAAGCTTCCCCTCGCGGTTCGAGCCAAGTTGCCGCGCGCATTCAAGTGCCGAGCGGCCGAGCTGCAGGCCGGAGCACCGTGTGTCGAGCAACAAGCCGTGGAATCCGACGGACGACATTGGATTCGTCCAAGGGTCGTCTGTCGGAGCCCCGCGGTGAAGCGGAGCGGACGAGCGCACAGGGATGTTGGGCCCAGACACCGGGCCCGGTTGTTTCAAGAGTGAGTGACCGTGGCAGTGAATCAAGTGAATCAGAGGTGGCCGGCGCCTGATCGAGTAACTCCGGCGCGGAGTAGCACTGAGGGCGCCGGACCACCTTTGATGCATGGCAGCAGATCGAGCGGTTTCACGGAGCGAACCCTCCAGCCCGGTGCGACCTGGGCACGAGCGAAAACTCTGCATCGGGGAGGGGGTTCGCGTCCGTGGGATGGCTCATCCGGAGCCGGCGAAGAGCGGCTTCGGTTCGGGGGGTAATCGCCTCAGGCGGAGGATGCGGCCTCCACGCCCAGGGAGAGATGCCCCCCACTTCTATTTGGACTGTTCGCCGCGAATGAAACGGGCCAGCTCTGGATAGACGAGGTCGACGCGCGCTCCCACCTGGAGCGGATCGATCATGTCGTGGGGCACGTGCAGGCTGTCGGCGAACCGGTATTCCCGCACCTGCGATCCGCTCCGACGCCACGCCGCTGCCAGCGACGCGGCGCAATCGTTGTCGACGGCTCCGTCGATCGCGGTGGTGACCACCGTGAGATCCCGGGCGTGCGGCGCCTTTCGGCGTGCGCTGCCGAGCACCTCCTCACCGAGCCGGTAGCTCTCGGCGAGGGCATGGGTGGGAAAGCGCGGGTAGCACTGCGTGGGGCCGTCGAGCTCCGTCTTCTTTTCCCGATCCCACCACACGAACAGGTTGGGCATCCGCTGCAGGGTCCGGGCGAGCACGAAACGCATCCACGGCGGGCCCCACGGCGGGCGGAAGGCGGGGGCGATCGCGACCACGCGATCCACGCCCTCGCATTCCTGCCCCGCCCAGGCCGCGGCCACCCCGCTGGTCGAGAGTCCGGCCACGATCACCGTGTCGCCGAGCCCGCGGGCGAGCCCCACGCATTCGGCGACCAGCGCGGTGACCTCGCCAGCCTCGAGCCGGGCGAGGTCTTCGGTCATGCGGTCGGCGAGCCCGTGATGAGGAACCCGCGGAATCAGCACGTTGTCGCCTTCGTCGTGGAGGATCCGGCCGAGTGCCACGAACTGGAGCGGGCAGTTCGTGATCCCGTGGATCAACACGACGGCGCGCGGTGTGCGTGCACCGTGGAGCAAAGCCGTGGTGCCGCACTGCTCGTGGAGGGCGAGGCTGTCGCGCGCGGTCAGTCTCGCGATCCGCTCGAGAGCCTCTTCATAATTGGAAGCGGGGACCGGATGGGCGGGAGCCGGCGCCGGCGCCGGCCACCCGAGCCAGACCACCGGGGCTGCGACCAGCGCGCCGAGCATAAGTCCGCGTCGCATCGAGGCGACGATACTACCTCACGGCGCCTCGATGCCGGCCGCGGTCAGTGGGCCAGGATGAATCTCCGCGTGGTCGAGTTGCCGTCCTGCGAGAGCTTCGCCCAGTAGACGCCGGGCTCGAGGCTCGGGGCGGCGCGGAACTCCACGCGATGCTCGCCCGCGCCGAGCGATCCCACCTGATGCTGCTCGAGACGGCGCCCGGTGATATCCAGCAGCTCGAGGGTCGCGGGCGTCGCGTAGGCCAGCGTGAACGTGGCGGTGACCTTGCCCTGCGACGGATTGGGACCGACCGCGAGCGCGAGGCTGCCGGTCGGAACGGTCAGCGTGACCTCGCCAACGAAGCGCTCGCCGGCGCCGCTGCCGGTGCCGAGCGCGTAGACGTAGCGCCCTCCGGCCCGCGCGCTCGTGTCCTCGAACTCGATCGTTCCCCTGCTCGTGGGGGTGGCGGACCCGAGACGGATCCAGTCGCCGGGAATCGCCCGGCGGTAGATGGTGACCGGCGCCGACCCGTCGAGCGTGGTATTCCACGACAGCATCACGCGTCCCGGCTGGAACTCGGCGCCGACGAAGCTCGCCGTCGGGGTTTCGACGTCCACCGCCGATCCGGGCAGGTGAAGGTGCCACATGCCGCGCCCGTGAGTCGCGATCCGCAGGAACCGCGATGGATACTGGATCGCCATGTCGAACACCGGCACCACCGGCAATCCCGTTCCATAGGGCGCCCAGGTGGCGCCGGCGTCGGTGGTCTCGTAGACGCCGATATCGGTGCCGGCGTAAACCGTGTTGGGAAACGCGCGGTCGATCACCAGCGCGTTGACCGGAACGTCGGGCAATCCATTCCCGGCCGGCACCCAGCCGGCGGCTCCGAGCGTCAGGTCGTTCGTCCGCCACACGTGCTGTCCGGCCGGCACCCCGTAACCACCGAAGGCGGCGTAGGCGCGCAGCGGATTGGTCGGGTCGATCATGAGGCGACCCACGTGGCCCGCCGGCATGCCCGGCGCGGTGATGTCGGTGAGCACGGCCGCGCCGGTCGTGGTGCCGAAGATCCGCCCGCCGGCATGGAGACCGACCAAGCGCACGTTGTCGTTGGTGGGGGCGATCGCGATCGTCGAAATCGGGACACTCGCCACGATCGGCGCCTGGCTCACCACCGTCATCACGTCGCCACGATTGGTCGAGCGGTAGAGCCGGTCGGTTCCGAAATAGACGGTGTTCGGGCTGCCCGGGCCGAGCACCAGCGGCGCGTAGAACTGGGTGACGTCGCTGACCGAGATTCCGTTGATGATGCCGAGCGGAACCCCCTCGCAGCCGAGGGTGGGATCGGCGAACGTACCCCGCACCACCCACTGGCCTTCGGTGGCGCAGGCGACGTTTGTGACCCGGCTGAATCCGATGAAGTTGTTCGTCTGGCTGAAGTACGTGTGATACATCGTGACCGAGCTGACGTCGGTGGCGTTCTGATCGATCTGAGCGTAGCCGCCGTCGCCGAAGTCGGCGCGAATCCAGGTTCCGGTCGGACGGTAGAAGTTGGTGCCGTTGTCCTGGGTGCCGCCGATCGTGAAATTGAGGTCGGTCGGATGCACGGCCAGGCTCTGGAACTGCGTGGCGTTGAACTGGATCGTGTTCATGCTGGTCCAGTTGAGGCCGGCGTCGGTGGACTTGTAGATACCGCCGTCGCTGCCGACCCAGACCACGTTCGGAGCCGACGGGGCGAACGCCAGGACGTGGGTGTCCGCGTGGAGCCCGACATCGGACGCGATGAACGTGCTGCCGCTGTTGGTCGAGCGCGCGAGCACCCGCGAGCAGGTGCCGTTCGCCGCGCCGCCCAGCAGCAGGATCGTGGGGTTGTCGGGTTTGATGGCGATCGCGATGTCATAGAAGCACTGGCCGCCGCAGAAACCGCCGCCGCCGGCGAGCTTGGCCGACCACGGGCCGCCGCTCACCGACCGCCGCAGCGCGCCGTTGCCGGTGGTGCAGCTCGTTCCGGCCGCAGTTTCCCCGGTCGCCAGCACCATCGTCGTTCCGACCGCCGCCAGCTCGCCGCGTGCGAAGTCGACGGTGGTGGGCAGCTCCTGGAGGAAGGTCGGGACCGGCGCCAGGGCGTTGAGCGAGCGGTACACGCCGCCGTCTCCGGCGGCGATCGTGCCATAGACCCAGCACACGAGCGTGGAGGGACTGGCGGGATCGAAGGCCATGTCGATGACGCTGCGGTTGCCGCTGACGTCGGGAGCGATGCTGGCGGCGGTCGTGACGGTCAGCTTCTGGAACGCCGGCGATGCGGAGGTGCCGTTGGTCGAGCGATAGAGCCCGCGCAGCGCGAGCGGCGGCACGGTGGCGGAGAAGGCATCGCATCCCAGGCCGCCGATTCCACTGTGGGTGGCGACGAAGATGGTGGCGGGATCGGTGGGGTGGACGAGGATCCGGCTGATGCTGCGGCCGGTGAAGGCCGTCGTCCCGGGCAGGCCGGTGGTCACGGCCGGATTGAAGGGACCGTTCAGAATGGGATCGGTGTCGGCATTGTCGATGCGGTAGAGACCGATGCCGAAGTAGCTGTCGCACGAGCCGCTGGGCTCGCCGGTTCCCACGTAGAGGATCGTCGGGTTGGAGGGTGCGAGCGCGAGAGCGCCGATGGCCAGCGAGGCGCCTTCGTCGAAGATCGGCGTCCAGCTCACGCCGCCGTCGAGCGTCCGGTAGATCCCGCCGTTGGCCGTCCCGGCGTACACGATGCTGGGGTTGGTCGGATGCACGGCAATCGAAATCGTGCGGCCGCTCACCGCGGTCGGAATCGTGGTGGTCTGCCCGTTCGGAATCGGCGCCGGTCCGATCGGGTTCCACATCGCGCCGGAGAGCGGTCCGAGCATCGACTGGCGCTTGCGCATCTGCTGGATGGCCTTCAGGCGGGGATTCCCCGCCGACCAGTTGTAAGGGAGCCCGCGCAGCGTCGCGAAGTGCGCGGCGCGCGCTTTCAGGTACGTCTCCTTGTCGATCAGGCCGCGCGCGAAGGGCGGGAGATCGGCGTCATCGGCGTTCGCCTCCTCCGCGGCCCGGGTCGCGGCGTCGGAGCCGGACTCCTGGGACGCCGCCGGAGCGGGAAGGGAAACGAGAAAAAGCAGGAAGGCAGTGAGCGAGAACCACCGGGGGCGTGCGGTCATGGCGGGCCTTCGAGTTGGGGGAGATTCGATTGGATGCGGTCCGGGCGTTACCACCGCGAACTCCGGAATTGTACTTCCGGGGGGGCAGCATCGCGACGAAATTGTGGGCCGCTCGACGGGCGGGCGGCCCGATCATGCCGCCGCTAGAACCGCATGCTCCACGAGATGCCGAGCGACGGGAAGATCGAGAACCAGGTCTCGTCCTCGCGCTCGAGCGTGATCTGCCCGGCGGCATCCCTCTTCCGGAAGTAGTCGTAGCCGAAAACGTTGGCGTTGTTGGTCAGGTTGATCACCTCGAGCCAGGTGCCGAACCGACCCCAGTGGGTCTGCCAGTCCCGCATCGCGCGCAGGTCGAGCCGCAGGTAGCTCGGCAGCCGCTGGCCGTAGACCTTGATCGGCCGCAGGGTCTGCTCGGGCTGGCCGTTCGAGTTGATGACGGAGACCAGGTGCTCCTCGGTCGAAGGCCATCCGCTGTGATACGCGAACGAGCCGTTCAGGGACCAGCGGTGGATCCGATAGGTGAGGTCGGCGTTCGCCGCATGACTCTGGTCCTGGGGGCCGGGATGGGAGAGGTCGTAGGGGAGTGAGTCGTTCGAGTTGACGTTCACCATCCGGATGACGTCCTCGTCGGCGATGGCGTAGGAATAACTGACGCGGGCCGTCACGTGCTCGGCGATCGGGCGGTCGAAGTAAATCTCGATTCCCCGGCTCGTGTTCGTGCCGGGAAACACCTCGATCCGATCCTCGTTCGACTCCGGGAACACGTCGATCGCCCCCTTCCAGTTGCGGAACACCGGGCGCAGGTGCGAGCCGCGCTTGTAGTAGCCCTCGAGGCGGATCAGCGAGTTCTTGGCGCCGACTCGCTCCCAGCCCGCCGTCCACTGTTCCGAAAGCTCGGAGCGGTAATACTGGTGCGTGGCGTCGAGGCTCGAGACGTCATCGATGCCCTGCATCTGACGGTAGCGGCCCCAGCCGAAACGGGCCGTCATGCCGCGGCCTAAGTCCATCGCCATGCCGACCCGCGGGCTCACGTCCTCGTCCCCGGTCCAGCTGGCGCGGTCGTAGCGCGCCCCCACCTCGACCACGAGCGGCTTCACGACCCGCCAGCGGTCCGACAGGTAGAACGCCAGGCGCGAGCCGGTGGTGTCGATGCGTGAATTGGTGACGATCGGGAATTCGCCCGGGTCCGGGGCCTCCGGGTCGTCCGGATCCTGGTAGATGATGCTCTGCGAACGGTCCTGGTTGTGCTGCGCCCGGTAGTCGACCCCGAAGCTCACGAGGTTGTCGTCGGACAGGCTCAGCGTCCAGTCCTGGGCGGCGCCCGTGGTCGTGTAGGTCCGCTCGTTCGTGATCAGGTAGTAGGGGGCGTTCAGCAGCAGGTTGCGCTCGTAGCCGTCGCGCGAGCGCTTGATCGCTCCCGTCGACACCAGCGTACGGACCGTGATCCGCGGGCTGAGCGTGGACTTGAGCGTGGCCCAGGCGTAGCTGTTCCGGTACTCGTTGTTCGCGACTTCGCGGGTGTTGATCGTGTCCTCGAAGCCGGTGGTGCCGGCGATCTCGTACTGGTAGCGATCGCCGGCATGCAGGAATTCGAGCGACAGGTGGTGCTTCGTCGACAGCTGGTAGCCGACCTTGGCGAACACATCCTCGTAGTCGGGCTGCGGCAGGTCCGCCTGGTCGATGAACGTGAACACCGGTCCCATGTAGCCGATGCGTCCGAAGGCGAGCCACGAGCTCCGGTCGTTCAGGAGCGGACCCCGCGCCATCACGCTCGTGTTCATCAGGCTCGAGTTGAGATCCACGCTCGTGCGATCCGTCTCCGGCGTCCGCGAGGTGATGTCGAACACGCCGCTGCGCTTGTTGCCGTAGCGCGCGGGGAACCCGCCGGTCATGAGCTGGACGGCGTCGATCGTCTGGGCGTCGATGATGCTGATGGCGCCCTCGTTGAAGTCCTTGAGGTGGTAGGGCTCGTAGAGCTCGAGACCGTCGAGCAGGATCAGCGTCTCGTCGTGCCGGCCCCCGCGGATGCCGAAATGCGCCGCATAGTCGTTGGAAGCGAGACCGGGAAGGCGATTGATCGCCCGGAAGATGTCGTTGCCGATCTGCGGGACCGCTTCGATGTCCTCGCGGGAGAGCGTCTGCCGGGTGCCCGTGCCCTGGCCCATGAACGAAAATGTCCCCGGGGTCACGTTGATTTCCTCGAGCTTGACCGCGCTCGGGGTGAGCGGGAGATCGAGCGTCGTGTCGGCAGCTCCGACCTCCAGGCTCCGGCGGAGCGGCGCGTACCCCATGCGCGCCACGCTCAGCGTGTAGTTGCCCGCGGCGACGTCCTTCAGCGTGAAGGTCCCATCGTCCTCCGAGAAGGCCCGGTAGGCGGTGGAAACGAGCACGACCTCCGCCTGCCCGACCGGAGCTTGCGACTGAGCGTCGGTGATCCTCCCGCGGACGTTGGCCGCGAGGGCAGGTGTCGCGACCGACAGGAGCACGATGAGATGTAGAACGCTGGACGGTTGGAACCGCATGAAGCCTCCGCGGACCGTGGCATCGGTGGCCGCTGCGGACCGGGGTGGCCCGCGGCGCGATGGAACGTCACTCGGCGATTACCACCACTTTCCGAGCCAGCGCCTGGTCTCCCGTTCGGACGCTGACGAAGTACACCCCGGCCGGCACCGCCTGGCCCTCGCGCGACCGGTCCCAGCGCACGGTCTGGATTCCGGCCGGCCGCGCTCCGTGGGCGAGTGTGATCATCCGGCGGCCGGAGGCGTCGAACACCTCCACCTGGACGTCGGCACGGCGCGCGAGCTCGAAGGAGATCTCGCGTGTGCCCGTCACTGCCGATCCGGCGATGCGCAGATCGGAGAGGGCGGGACCGGCTGGCTCCGAGGCGCCGCGCTCGGCCGCGTGCCGGAGCGACTTCGCGGGCAGGAATTCCACCAGCTCCTCGCGCTCGCCCGATTCGGGGAAGACCTCGAGGATCAGTCCGACGCCGGGCGCATAGAACTTGTGGGCGTCCATGCCGGGCTCGACCGGGGTGAAGTCGCGGGTCTTGACGCAGGTTCCCTTGCACGCGGCGGCCGGCACCTTTTCGGTCGCGTTCGTGGAGAGCACCTCGCCGAGGTCCTCGACCTCGCCGAGCAGGAACTCCTGGCGGTAGACGTCGCCCGCTTCGGGATCGGCCTTCATGATGATGCCGGCTTTGCCCCGGTCGACCCCGGCGGTCCACGAGCCGTCGAGGTTCGCGAGCACGCCGTCCTCGTAGTTCTTCACGAACTCGCCGAAGTACCAGACGTTGCCGTCGCGGTCCTGGGCATACCAGTCCTCGGTGTCCTCGATGGGCGTCCCGCCCTCGGACACGACGTCGTTCACCACGAAGCACTCCACTCCGAGGATCTCGATGGTGTGATCCGTGACCGTCACCACGGTGTTCTCGCTGCCGTCCCAGTACTTCCACACGGTTCCGGGGACGAGAGGGAAATAGGGGTTGGGGTTCCTGGCGGCCTCCTCCGGCGACAGAAAGTCGTCGGGATCGATCTCCGGATCGTAGGGTGCTTCACCCACCTGCGAGCACGCTTCGAGGCGCGCCTCGAACTGCTCTTCGCACAGCTCGAGCTTCTCGGCACGCGCGGCCTTCACCTCGGCCAGGCACTCCTCGCGCTCCTTCGCGTCCGCCAGGTTCAGGCACCGCCCGAACCCGACCCAGTAGTCGTCGTCGGCTTCGTTCCGGCAGGCGCGCAGGACGGCGCGGCTCGAGCGCGAGCAGGACTTTCGATCCTGATGCCATGCGTGCAGCTCGGCTTCGGAGCGGTCGGTTTGAAGTGACGTGTTGGGTTCGACGGGCTCGAGGGGGACGGACGAGGCTGCTCCCGCGGCGGGGGACGCGAGGAACGCCGCGAGCACGGTCAATGCGAATGAGGCCCGCATGATGAGGCTCCTCCGGGTTCTGACCCGGAGGGACCACGTGTCTCGTGAGCCCTCCGGGGCGGACAGGCAATGAACCCGCGAGGCGCGCGGTTTGTGACATGCGCTAGTTGTGGGGTCTCAGGACGTCGTCTACAGGTAGGCGCGCACCGGTCGCTCACGAGATAAACGCCAACGGGCGAAAGTGTAACTTGCCGCGCGGCAAATTCTGATTGCTCTTACGCGACGGCGTTCGGTGCGCTCAATCAGAACCTGCGCCGGGGCAGGTTGATGTGGATAACTTGAACGACATCTCACGTGTAAACAACGTCCTGAGACTCCACAGCTAGTGCCCGGAAGGTTCCCTCAGGGGAATCACGTAGCGGCCGCCGGCGTCGAATGGGGCGTCGGCGTTCGCGCGCTGGCCTTCCTTCAGGAACACGCGGCGATCGCCGATCGTGATCTCGACCCATGGCGCGTCGATTGGGACGTCGATCTCCCAGTCCGCGCTCGTTCCCCGGTTCTCGATCGTGAGCTGCTCGGCGCCGCTCGTGAGCGGCGCGAGCCCGCGCCGCGCCTGCACCTGGAGCTCGTGGCCGCCGGTGAGTCCCACCACCAGGACCCCCGAGTCCTGAGTTGCCGCGAAGCGCACCGTGAAGTGCTGGCCGGGATCGACCGCGATCCCGGTCGAGGGCACGGGTATCGTGACGGTCCGGGGCTCGCGCGGCGCACCGCCGAAGAACGACGCCACCCAGCGGGGGAGCGGTGAGCCGGGCGCGGTGTAGGCGACGCCCGCGATCACGATGCCGGCCAGGATCCCCGCCGCCCAGCGCGCGGCGCCGTGCGACCATGCTTCGGCCGGGAACGCGCGGGACCGTGTGCGCTCGATCACGTCGCCGGCGGTCACGACCGGCGCGGGCGCATCGAGGCGCTCCAGCAGGTCGTAGATCCGCGCCTCCTCGCGGCGCGCGGCTGCGAGCCGTGACCGGCACGACTCGCACGTGGCAACGTGTCGCTCGACCTCGGTGCGGGCCGGGGCATCGAGCTCGCCGTGGAGCGCGCGCTGGATCCGCTCGTCGTCAAGATGCATCGGACCTGCCTTCGTATCGCTCGAGAAACGCCTGCTTGGCACGCGCGAGCAGCGTGCCGACGCTCGCCTCGTTGAGCTCGAGGGCGGCGGCGATCTCGCGATAGCCGTACCCCTCGGCCCTCAGCAGCAGCAGGCTCCGCTCGCGCTCGGGCAGAGCCGCCAGCGCCCGTCGCACCCGCGCGGACTCTCCCGGGTCGGCCGCATCGGGAGCCGGGGGAGGATCCGCAAGAGACCGCGTCGAGCGCTCCTCGGTCAACAGCCGGCGGCGCCGCGACTCGCGGGCGCGTGCATTGCGAAGCAGGTTGGTGCTCACGGTGATGAGCCACGCTTCCGGCACGTCGGGCAGGGACGAGCGGCGGTGGAGCTTCACGAACGCCTCCTGGGCGAGATCGGCGGCGAGCTCGGGATCGCCGGACATGCGGCTCAAGTAGCGCTGGAGCTTAAGGAAGTGCTGCCGGAACAGTGCTTCGAAGGAAGCCGCTGGCTCCCGCGTCATGTCCAAGAACCCGCGAGCGGTCGGGTTTGTGACGGGAGCGCGCGCGACGAGGCCCCTAGGGATCGGCTCAAAACCGCCAGTCCAGCCCGATCACGAGCGGCGATTGCGGGCGCAGGCCCACTTCCTGCCGCTTGCCGGTCGAAGGATCCACCGTCACCGCCATCACGTTGGAGCGGCCGAGCACGTTGCTGGCCGACGCGAACAGCGCGATCTCGACGTCGCGGCCCCGCACCGGCAGGTGCCAGTGCTTGCGGAGACCGACGTCGACGCGGACATAGGAGGGCAGCGTGGTGGCGCCCAGCGCGTCGGCGCGCCGGTCCGGGCTGCCGGCGAACTCGCACCCCCAGTCGACGAGGTTGCACGACTCCCATTCCCAGGGCCCGACGAACGCCGTGCCGCGCCGCCCGAACAGGCTTAGCAGCCCGACCCGCACCGACCAGGTCGGCGTCGGGAACACCACGAGCCCGGCATCCAGGCTGTGCTGCGCACCGTGCTCGGGAGCGTAGGTGGTGTCGCCGTACTCGTAGCGGACGCGCTGGTAGCCATAGTCCGCCATGACGCCATAGCGCGCACCGTTGGCGCCCGCCTGAACGGTGAACCCGCGGGCTTCGCCCGAGCCGCGCGCGAAATCGCCGGTCGCGAAAGGGCTGACCCCGGTCGACGCCACCAGGACGAGCGACTCGAAGCGTCGCGCATAGGCCTGCGCCGCGAACCGCAATCCCGGAACGGGTCGATGCTCGATGGCCACCACGCCGAGGTCACTCTCGGCGGCCGGCACTTCGCCGCCCGCCGCCACGTAGAGATCCGCCGGGAAGATGTTCGTGCTGATCGACTCCGGGTTGCGCAGCGACTGCGCGTACTGATGGCGGCGCGAGCACTCACACGTGACGGAGGTGTTGTCCGCCGGCTGCCAGCGCGCCTGGACCGCCGGGTCGAGGTACGGTGTGCCGTTCACCGAGGTTCCGGTGAGCGACACTTCGGCTTCCACGCGTCGTCCGAGGCCCACCCGCTGCTGGACGAAGGCGGCCGCCACCGGTGCAGTCGCCTCGATCGCGTCGAGGGTGCTGTCGCCGGCCGCCACGCGGTAACGGGTCCGGTCCTGCTCGAGCCGCACGCCGATCGCGGTGCGGTTGCGTCCGCGCGCGAGGTCCACGTACCCGACGGCGCCGGCGTAGCGCTGCTCGGAATCGAGACGCTGGGGCGGCAGCGAATCACGGCTCCACCAGAGGACCTGGGCGTTGCCCGCGACACTCCACGCGCGGAGATGGAGCGCCACGTCGTCGAACGGCCGGGTCCAGGTCACTCCGTACGAACGGCTGTCCCACCCGAACTCGTTCGCCTCGACGGCCAGCGGAATCGTGTCCGCGGGCGAACGGACGCGGGTGGCCGCCTCGATCTCGGTGAGGCTCGCGTAGCCGAGCCCGCGCAGTCGTCCACCGAGCAGCGGCAGCTCGAGCTTGGCGATCCAGTCGCTGCCGTCGCCGCGCAGGTGCGAAGACTCGTGGGGGTGGTAGATGAGTCCCGGGAACGAAAGACGGGTGCTCACCAGGTAGCCGGCGTCACGGAATCCGAGCGGGCCGTCGAAGGTGAGCCGCGCCTGGGTGGTGCTCACGCTTCCCTGCGAGCAAAGCACGGTGCCCGGCGCCCGGGTCGTGCCGGCGAGCACTCCCGAGAGAGCATCCGGATAGGCCGGCGGGGGCGAGACGGTGTGGAGCTCGATCGAAGAGAGGGCGTCGGGATTCCACGCGCCGAACGTGCCCGCCGCGTGGTAGGGGCTCAGCACCGGGATGCCGTCGAGCACGTAGGCGATCTGGTCGGACGAGCCGCCGCGCACGTGAATGCCGTTTGGCGCCTCGGGATGAAGCGTCACCTCGCCACCGCGCACCGCTTCGAGCATGTCGGGCTCGGCGAGCAACGGATGATGGCGCACCGCGGCCACCGTCATGCGCCGATCGGGGAACCGCGTCACCGGCTCCTCGAGTCCCGAAATCGGCACGGCGGTGCGTACCTCGACCTCTTCGAGCGGAATCGGCGCCGGTTTCAGGCTCACGTCGATCACGAGCGGCCCCTCGCGCGGCACGAGTGCGTGGAAGGTGCGGGGCTGGTAGCCCATGCGGCGCACCGCGACGTGCTGGGGACCCGGCGGGACGTCGGGCAGCGCGTAACGGCCTTCGGTGTCCGTGACGACGCTGCGATCGAAATCGACCAGCGTCACCGTTGCGCCGTGAACGGGAGCACCGGTGTGCTCGTCGCGGACGATGCCGGTCAGGGAGGCCAGCAGCGCCTGGGCGGCGATCAGCAGGTGGATCGCGGCCGGGACCGTCATCGTGCTTCCTTTCTACCGTCCGCGCCCGGCGCGGTTCCCGGCGCCTATTCGCCCCACGGCACGCGCACGCCCGTATGCGTCTCGCGCGCGCGCTGGAGCAGGTGGTGCGCGGCCGCCAGGTCCTCGACCGCCACCCCCAGGGATTCGTAGAGCGTGATCTCTTCCGGGGATTTTCGTCCCGGGATCTTTCCGAGCAGGACCTGGCCGATCTCGCCGATCAGGTGTTCCTTGCCGATCGCGCCCTCCTCGATCGCGAGGATGAGGTCGCCGGCCTCGTTCTCGGCCGACTCGCGACAGTCGGTGAACACCCGCGCGCGTCGCACGGCGGCGCCGTCCAGCTCGCGGTGGGTGTTGAAGCAGGCCCCGACCGCGTTGATGTGCGCCCCGGGCGTGAGCCACTCGCCGAGCAGCACCGGTTCTTTGGCCGAGGTCGTCGTGCAGATCAGATCGGCGCCGCGCACCGCCGCTTCCGCGGTCGGCACGGCCTCCACGCGATGGCCGGTGCGCTTCGACTCGGCGATCGCGAACGCCATTGCTTTACCGGGCGTGCGGTTCCACACCCGCACGCGACGCAGCCGGCACACCGCCGCCATGGCGTCGAGGTGGGTGCGGGCCTGGGCGCCGGCGCCGAGGATCGCGAGATCGCCGGCGTCGGTGCGCGCCAGTGCGCGGGTCGCGGCACCGCTCGCGGCCGCGGTGCGGATCGCGGTGATGGTGTCGGCGTCGAACACACCGATGGGCGCGCCGTGCTCCACGTCGAACAGCATCACGACGCCCTGGTGCGACGGCAGCCCGTGCTCGTGGTTGTGGAAGAACACCGAGACCACCTTGAGCCCGAAGCTGCGCGGCTCGCCGAGGTATCCCGGCATGAGCCCGAGCAGACCGCGGCGGTCGGGAAGCCAGGTCATGGTGCGGAGCGGCAGCACCACTTCGCCGGCCGAGAGCGAGCGCAGCGCCTGCTCCATGAGTCCGACACATTCGTTCATCGGCAGCAGGCGCTCGACGTCGGCGCCGTTCAGAACGACGAGGCTCATCGGGCCTCGGCCCCGGCCGGGCGCCGGGACATCGCGGCAAACGCCTTCTCGGGGTCCACGTTCCCGCCCGAGACGATCGCCACCACGCGCGCGTTCGGCGCGAGCTTCACCTTGCCGGCGAGCAGCGCGCCGGTCGCCGCGGCACCCCCGCCTTCGACATAGAGCTTGGCGTACACCATCAGCGACCGCATGCCTTCGACGACCTCCTCCTCGGTGACCCCGACGATCTCGTCCAGCGCTTCCTTCGCGATCCCGAGCGGCAGCGCGCCGACGAACGGCGCGTTGAGCCCGTCGGCGAGGGTCTCAGGGCGGGAGACCGGCACCGGCTTGCCGGCGGCGAGCGCGGTCCTCAGTCCGGCGCCCGCCTCCAGCTCCACGCCGATCACGCGGCAGCGCGGGGCGAGCTGCTTCACCGCGCTCGCCACGCCGCCCATGAGCCCGCCACCGCCAATCGGGACCACTAAGGCGTCGGGAGCTTCGGAGTCCTCGATGATCTCGAGGCCGACCGTTCCCGCGCCCGCCAGCCCCGCCGGATCGTCGAACGGATGGACGAACGCCGCGCCGGTGCGCGCCTCTTCCTCGCGCAGGCGATCGAACAGGGTGGCGCGGTCGTCGTGGAGCACGATTGCGGCGCCGTATCCTTTCGTGGCGGCAATCTTGGACTGGGGCGCGGCCGACGGCATCACCACCGTGCAGGGGACGCCAACGATGCGCGCCGCCCACGCGACCGCCTGCGCGTGGTTGCCGGCGGACACCGTGACCAGGCCGCGCGCGCGTTTCTCGGGTGGCAGCGACAGCACCACGTTGAGCGCACCCCGCGGCTTGAACGAGCCCGTGCGCTGGAGGCTCTCGGCCTTGAGGCCGAGCCGGATCCCCGCGCGTTCGCCGAGGAGGCGCGCGGAAAGGATCGGCGTGCGGTGGACGTGCGACGCGATGCGGCCGGCCGCCTCGCGGATCGCGTCGAGCGGAATCATGGCGAAACGTTAGCGCCGAACTAGGGCGCGGTCCACCGGTTCACCTGCAGACGCGAGTGGCGAAGCGGCCGCTCAGGCGGCCCGGCGTTGGCGGAGCGTCCCGGCCGAAGGCTGCTGCGCGAGGTGCATGAAGAACAGCACGATCCTGCCGATCAGGAACGGCAGGATCACCCACATCAGCATGCGCAGGTCGGGATTGCGTCGCAGGACCGAGCGCGAAGGATCGGAGGGGTCGTACCAGGCGGGGACCTGGGCTCCGGGCTGAAGACGACGCACCGACCATTCGGCTCCGGAGCGCTGGCCGTACTTCTCGGTCGGGTTGTAGCGCGATCCGAAGTAGGTCTGCCCGTCCACGGTGAACTGGTACAGGACCTCGGGAGCGTAGGCGATGTGCTGGTGGGTGCCCCGCTTGTTGCTGGTCACCACCCACTTGGACACGACCTCGGCCGAGACCATGGTGGCGGTCGTCCGGCGGTAGCGCACGAGCGGCTCGAACGTTGCCCAGGCCGGCCAGCATCCCAGCACGCTGAGCCCGAGGAAGAAGACCGTGACCACGCGCGGGAGCCAGCGGTTGCGCGGAGCAGCGGGCGAACCCGGCCCGGCCGGGGCGTGGATTCCATCCTGGAGCGCCATGCCCCGGCTATCGGCGAGCCGGTCGAGCTTCTTCCGGGTTTTTTTGTGGCCGGGGGCGCCGCTCAGGCTCCGGTGATCGCGTACCTCGTGAGCTTGAGGACGTCGGCCGGCGGGAACGACTGGCCCATGACCGCGAGCTTCACCTTGCCGCGCCGATCCACGATCACGTAACCGGGAATCGAGCGGCGCTGCTGGCTGTCCCAGAGTCCATACGTCGCGGTCACCTGGCCGGTGGGATCGGACAGCACGACGAACTGGACCGGCTCGCGCACCGCGCGCTGCATGATCGACTGCATCTTCTCGTGGCAGATGCCGACGATCCGGGCGCCGAGTTTCCGCGCCTCGTACTCGATCTCGTTCATTTCGTTGATGCCCGACGAGCGATCGGCGAATACGAGGATCAGCCAGTCCCCGCGCATCGAGGTGAGCTTGACCGGCTTGCCGAGGCTGCCGTCGAGCTCGAAATCCGGTGCGGGATCGCCGGGGTGCACCCGGCCGCCCTGCTCGCCGGCCATCTGCGGTCCCGAGGTGGGCGAGGCCTGTGGCGGCTCCACCCGCGGCGGCGGCATGGGCGCTTTGCCCCCTTCCTGGGCGAGCGCGAGGCTCGCGGCGAGGGTGAGGTACACGGCGCAGGCTGCGTACGATGGCGCTCGAATCCTCATTGGGGACCTCCCGGTCAGCTACGGCGGATTTCAACCTCCTCGACGGCGGCGCGGAGCGCCTTGAGATTCTCCGGCGGAGTCGTCGGGGCAATCGAGCAGCTCGGTGCGGCGAGCCAGCGGCGGCCGCCGGTCTGCTCATGGGCGATACGGAATTCGGCGAGGGCGTCATCCGGCGTGGACGCCATGAGCGCGCGCTCGTGCGAGATGCCGCCCATCACGGCGGCGCGCGTGCGCTCGAGCACCTGTGGGATCGTGGGATTGGTCGGGTCGGTCGCATCCCACGAGAAGGCCGCGACCGGCAGCTCCGCGAGATCGAGCAGCAGGTTCCGGCGCTTGCACACGTGGAGCACGTTGAACGGCGCGCCGGCCGCGGCGGAGAGGATGCGGCGGTCGTGCGGCAGCGACCACTCACGGTACTCGGCGGTGGTGATCCAGTCCTGCGAGGCCCAGTCGACGGTGGCGAGATAGATGCCGTCGGCGCCCGCCGCCAGCACCGCGCGCACGTAGCGCTCGAAGGTCGCGGTCACGGCTTCCAGCGCATGGAGCACGCTCGCGGGATCGGAGTCCATGTGGCGCCGGAGATCGGCGGGTTTTTCGGTCATCTCACCGAGTATCGCGAGCGGCGTGAACACCGTCTCGATGATCGGGATGCCGGCCGGCGCGCTCTGCCTCAGGAGCCGCACCGCCTCGATCTGCTCACCGAGCGCGCCCTGGTCGTGCGGGACCTCGGCGATCTTCGTCCAGTCCGCGGCCAAGCGGACCGGCCACGATTCGAGCACCGGTTTGGCGGCCCCCGAGTAGCGATAGCGCACGCCCCACGGCTCGACGTGATAGTGCTTCCGCGGGTTGAGCTTGATCCAGTCCCAGGCGTAGCGCTTCTGGAACTCGAGGGTGGCTTCGACCAGATCGCGCGCAGAAGATTCGCGATCGTAGAAGTGACCCCAGAACGAGATCGGGGGGCGGTCGACTGCTCCGCCCTCGAGCGCGGTCAGCACGCGTTCGCGCGAGTTCATTCCGATCTCCGGTCCCGGTCGCCGTGGGGGAGGGTGGCGTCCGGTCGCGAACGACTCTACCACCACCCGGGTGGGGGGATGTCACACGGGTTGAGCCCTGCGTTTCCGCCGGTTTTTCGCGCCCCGACTCAGCCGGCGAGCCCCATCTTCTTCAGGAACGCGGCCCAGCGGGGATCCGTGCGCACCGGACGAAAGAACGGCTCCCGCATGAGGAAGGGGAGCCCGCCGTCGCGCTGGGCGTAGGCGCGCTCGAGCCACTCGAAGCAGGCGTCGGTCTCGCCGCGCACGGAGTGAACGGCGGCGATCTGATACGCGCTGTCCTTCCCATGCTGGCGACCGAGTCGGTCCAGGGCTTCGTCGGACTCGGCCTTCCGCCCCGCCAGGTGGTGGATCACGGCCAGGCCGGTGAGCCGCGCCCACTCGGCGGGCTCGAGGTTCATCTCGATCAGCGCTTCGCGTTCACGTCGCTCCGCCATGTGGATCACGCCCAGCATGAAGTGGGAGACGATGCGACGCGGCGCGAGCTCCAGGGCCTTGGTGAAACATTCGATGGCTTCGGCGGGGCGGTCGCCGGCGCGACAGGTGAAGCCGAGGCGGACATAGGCGAGGGCGCTCAGCGGGTCGTGCTCCAGCGCGCGCCGCAGGAGCGCCTCCCCTTCTTCTTCGCGCCCGTGATAGAAGGCGAGATTCGCCGCACCCACCAGAATGTCGGAGTGGGTGGGCGCCAGCTCGAGCGCGCGCCGGTAGGACGCCTCGGCGCCCTTCCAGTCCCAGTCGAACGAGGATTGAATCCGACCGAGCGCGGCGTGTGCCTCGGCGAGGTCGGGGGCGAGGGAGAGGGCGCGCAGGGCGGCTTCACGCGCCGGTGGCAACCCTTCCTCCATCGGAACCCAGCCGTAGCCCGCCTGATTGTTGAGCGCGGCGGAGAGGTACACCCAGGCCAGCGCGTAGTCGGGGTCGAGCGCGAGGGCGTCGCGCAGGTAGCGGATGCCGAGCACGGTGTCCGTCTCGTTGAGCCGGTCGATCAGGTGCCGGGCCTGCATGCACAGGCGATGGGCTTCCGAGCTGGCGCCGCGGCCGACCGCGGCAGCGGCCACCTCGGCACGCACTTCGCCGCTTGCCTTGGAGTCGGCCTGCGCGCCGAGCAGCGCCGTGCGCAGCTCGCGCACGACCGACTGAGCGATGTCGTCCTGCACCGCGAAGATGTCGTCGAGCGTGCGGTCGTAGGTCTCCGACCAGAGCTGGTAGCCGTCCTCGACCTTCACGAGCTGGACCGAGATGCGCACGCGGTTGCCCGCCTTCCGCACGCTGCCCTCGAGCACGGTCGCGACGTTGAGCGCTTTTCCCACCTCGGCGACGGTTGCCGGCTTGCCCTTGAAGGTGGCCGACGACGATCGCGCGGCGACGCGCAGGCCGCGGATCTTGGAGAGCACGCTGGTCAGCTCGTCGGCGAGCCCGTCGGAGAAGTACTCGTCCTCCTCGTCGCGGCTGCGATTGGCGAACGGCAGCACGGCGATCGAAGGCGCGTCGCTCACTGGCGTGCGGGCGGGCGCGGGGCGTGTCGGTGCCGCGGCCGGTGCGCCCCGGCGCAGCAGCTCCAGCTCGTTGCGCACGTCCTTCGCAGTCTGGATGCGGCGCTCGCGATCCTTCTCGAGGCAGCGCGCGATGACGCGCTCGAGATCGTTGGGCGCATCGGCGCGCACGTTGCGGACCGGCACCGGAGTATCGCGCAGGATCGCCGAGCCGACGTCCGCCGAAGTCGAGCCGCCGAAGGGCCGGGCGCCAGTCACCATCTCGTAGAGCAGGATCCCGAACGAGAAGAGATCCGCGCGCGCATCGACGGTTTCGCCCCTCACCTGCTCGGGCGCCATGTAGGGCACGGTGCCCATGACCTGGCCCGCGGTCGAGATCGGCGCCGCCATCGTGAGCGCCTGGGTGGCTGCCAGCGCCGGCTCCGACTGGGCCGCCTTGGCGAGCCCGAAGTCGAGCACCTTGGCGCGTCCGTCACGGGTCACCATGACGTTCCCCGGCTTGAGGTCGCGATGGACGATGCCCTTCTCGTGCGCGGCGGAGAGCGCATCGGCGAGCGCGATCGCGACGTCGAGAACGCGCGCGAGCGGCAGGGCCCCGGAGGCGATCATCTGGTCGAGGCTCAGCCCCTCGATCAGCTCCATGGTGAGGAAGCGGATGCCGCCGGCCTCCTCGATCGAGTGGATGGTCACGATGTGCGGGTGGTTGAGCGCCGCGATGGTCTTCGCCTCGCGCTCGAAGCGGGCCAGGCGATCCTCGTGCGAAGCCACCGCCTCCGGCAGCACCTTGAGCGCCACTTCGCGCTCGAGCCGCCGGTCGCGGGCGCGATAGACCTCGCCCATGCCGCCCGCGCCGAGTGGCGCAACGATTTCGTAGGAGCCGAGTTGGGTGCCGGGAGTGAGGCGGGGCATGGAAGACGAGCAGTCTAGGGCAGCGCAGCGGCGCGGCCAACTTTGCGATTGATGGTGCATGGGGGCGGGCGTAGCCTTTTCACGCGCGCCGCGTCGCCCTCCGAAGTTCGCGGCGCCTGTCCCCCTGCGCGGAGGTTTCCCATGCGTCCCGCCCGCCCGTCGCTCGCCCTCCGGCTGTTCGTGTCGAATGCTTCACTGATCGCCGGACTTTCGTTCCCGAACCCATCGCACGCGCAAATCCTGCGCGAGAACTTCTGGGCTCCGAATGGCACCGTCATTTCGATGGCGGTTTCAGGCAACACGCTCTACTTCGGCGGCGGCTTCACCCAGATCGGGCCGGTGACCGGAGCGGGCGTGGTCGTGGATGCCGCTACCGGAGCCGCCGTTCAGCCCTATCCTTCGATCATCGGAAGCGTGAACGCGGCGGCCCCGGATGGCAGTGGCGGCTGGTTCATCGGGGGTTTGTTCAGCTCGGTGCGCGGGCAGGCTCGGAACAATCTCGCTCATCTCGATGCGGCCGGGAACGTGACCTCGTGGAACCCGGATGCCAACTACGAGGTCTCGAAGATCAGGGTCAGCGGGGGCACGGTGTATGTCGCGGGTGGCTTCTGGATGGTGGGGGGAGAGGCGCGCCAGGGTCTGGCCGCGATAAACGCCTCGACCGGGGTCGTCACCTCCTGGAACCCTGCCTCCGAAGGACAGGTTCTAGACATGATCGTCAGCGGCAGCGTCGTCTACGTCGGGGGGTATTTCAGTCAGATCGGTGGGCAGGTGCGCAACAACCTGGCTGCCTTGAGCACCACGACGGGGAACGCGACCGCGTGGAACCCGAGCCCCGACGACGGCATCACGGGCATCGCGGTCAGCGGAAGCATCGTCTATGTGGGTGGCAACTTTACGTCCATTGGCGGCCAGAGCCGGAACTATCTGGCGGCGCTCAGCTCCTCGACCGGAAACGCGACGTCCTGGAATCCAGACCCTGATGCCTGGGTCGACGCCGTCGCCGTGAGCGGCAGCGCGGTTTACGTCGCAGGCGGGTTCACGCAGATCGGCGGCCAGGCCCGTGCCTTCCTGGCGGCAGTCAACTCATCGAACGGAAACGCCACGTCCTGGAATCCGGAGCCGGATACGAACGTTTACGAGATCGGGGTGAGCGGGACCACGGTCTACGCGCGCGGCGATTTCACCACCATTGGCGGGCAGTCTCGGAACGGCATCGCCGCGCTCAGCTCCAGCAACGGAACTGCGACCGCCTGGAATCCGATGCCTGGTGGCGCCGTCTACGCGCTGGGCGTGACGGCGACCTTCGTGTTCGTCGGCGGCCAATTCGACATCGTCGGCGGTGTCATGCGCTCCAACCTGGCGGCGCTGGACCTGACGACCGGGCTCGCCACCCCATGGAACCCGCAGGCTGACGATTACGTGGACGTTCTCGAGATGAACAGCGGGGTGGTCTACGTCGGCGGTGGGTTCACTGCAATCGGTGGGACGCCGCGCAGCAAGATTGCGGCGATCGATGCCGCATCCGGTGCGCTTAACGTGTGGGCCCCGGCGCTGGACGATCAGGTCCGGAGCATCGAGCGTGTCGGCGGAATCGTCTACGTGTCCGGCCGGTTCACCACGATCAACGGTCAGTCGGACCCCTATCTCGCCGCGATCGACGCCGCCACCGGGGATCGGATCACCTGGGGACCGAGCGTCAACGGTTTCCCCTACACGATTCTGGCGAACGGCCCCACCCTCTTCATCGCCGGTGAATTCACATCGGTCGGCGGTCTCGCGCGATCCCACCTCGCTTCGATCGACATCGCGACCGGCAATTTGACCTCCTGGAACCCGGGCGCCAACACCGGCAGCATCACCTCCTTGACTCCCAGCGGGAGCACGCTCTACGTCAGCGGGTATTTTGCGACCATCGGCACCGAGACCCGGCATCACATCGCCGCGCTGGACGCGGCGACCGGCGCGGTCGGACCGTGGAATCCGGATGCCGACGGTGGAGTCTGGGTCACGTTGGTGAGCGATGGAACCGTCTACGCCGGTGGAAATTTCACCGTCATTGCAGGCGAGCTCCGAAACAGCCTCGTGGCGCTCGATCCCTACACCGGCGAAGCTCTGCCGTGGGATCCGCAGCTGAACCCCTATAGCAGCGTCAGCGCGCTTGCCGCCGCCAACGCATCGGTGATCATCGGAGGCTTCTTCGGTTTGGCCGGGGACGTCCCCAGGCCCAACCTCGCCGTGTTCACCGACATCCCGACGGCGACGCTGCTCGCGCGGTTCGATGCCGCCGCGATCAGCACGGGGATCGAGCTGCATTGGCGGTTCGGCAACCCGCGTCAGTTCGTGGGTTGTGAGTTGGAACGCAGCGCTGCGAGTTCCGGTCCGTGGCAGAAGCTGGGTGTCGAGCTGAGCGAGTCGGAGGGCGGCACCATCGCGATGGATCGGAACGTCGAGGGCGGCGCGACCTACTGGTACCGCCTGCGGGCGTGGGACGGTGCCGACAAGGTCACGTACTTCGGTCCGCTCTCGGCGACCGCGGTTGCCATGACTGGTGGATTCGCGCTCGGACGGGTGGCGCCGAATCCGAGCGACGAGGCGACGCACATCGACTTCGTGGTGGGGAGGAAGGCGCCGGTGCGGCTCAGCGTCGTCGACATCCAGGGCCGCGAGGTGGCGGTGCTGGTGGATGGCGAGCAATCGGCGGGGAGCCATCAGGCGACCTGGAGCGGTGAGGGTCGGAGCGGGCGGGTCGCGCCCGGGCTCTACTTCTTCCGATACGACGCGCTCGGCCAGTCGTGGACCGCGAGGGTCGTGCGGACGCGGTGACGACACCGGACTGACGCCGGCGTCAGTTTCACCAGCCCCGTCGAACATTGTTCAGGGAATTGGAGCCGGCTGGCGTTTCACTTTGCAATGCAAAGTAATTTGTTCTAGTCTGGCCACTCTCGGGATCACGGACCAGGCACCCAAATGAAAGGAGGGGACGTGAGGCGGAAGATCCGGAGCGTGAAGCTGATCCTTCCGGCGCTGACCGAGGCGACCAGCCCCTACTGGCGGCCGATCAAGTACTCGCTGTTCCCGCCGCTCGGTCTGGCGACGCTCGCCGCCTATCTCGATCCCGATCTCGACGTCACGATCCAGGACGAGCACGTCGAGCGGCTCGACCTGAGCGACACGCCGGACCTGGTGGCGATCCAGGTCTACATTACGAACGCCTATCGGGCCTACCGCCTCGCGGATCACTACCGCGCCCGCGGGAGCTACGTGGTGCTCGGTGGGCTCCATGTCAGCTCGCTGCCGGAGGAGGCGGCACCCCACGCGGACACCATCTTCATCGGGCCCGGCGAGGACACGTTCCCCCAGTTCCTGAAGGACTTGGGCGCCGGCGCGCCGCGCCGGCGCTACATCTCGAAGGTGCGCACCCTGGAGACGCTGCCCCCGATCCGGCGGGACCTCATCAAGCGGCGCCGCTACCTGGTGCCGAACTCGATCGTGGTCTCACGCGGCTGCCCGCACCACTGCACGTTCTGCTACAAGGACGCGTTTTTCGAAGGCGGCCGCTCGTTCTATACGCAGCGCGTGGACGACGCGCTGGCCGAGATCGAGCGCCTGCCGGGCCGCCATCTCTACTTCCTCGACGACCACCTGCTCGGCAACCCGAAGTTCGCGAAGGAGCTGTTCAGCGGCATGAAGGGGATGGGCCGCATCTTCCAGGGCGCCGCCACGGTTGACTCGGTGCTGCGCGGCGACACGATCGAGCACGCAGCGGCGGCGGGTCTGCGCAGCCTGTTCGTCGGCTTCGAGACCCTCACGCCCGCGAACCTCGAGGACACCGGCAAGCGCCAGAACCTGGGCCGCAACTACCGGCAGGTGGCGCGCCGGCTCGAGAGCCTCGGGATCATGATCAACGGCAGCTTCGTGTTCGGGCTCGACGGCGACGGCCCCGACGTGTTCGCCCGCACCGTGGAGTGGGCCATCGAGTCCGGCATCACGACCGCGACGTTTCACGTTCTGACGCCGTATCCCGGCACCGCGCTCTACTCCGAGATCGCCGCGCAGGACCGGCTCACGACGCACAACTGGGATCTCTACGACACCCGTCACGTCGTCTATCGTCCGGCGCGGTTGTCGCCGGACGAATTGAAAAACGGATACGACTGGGCGTACCAGGAGTTCTATCGCTGGTCCTCGATCGCGCGCGCCGCCGCGGTGCATTCGACCATGAAGCACCGGCTCAAGCACTTCTTCTACAGCGCGGGCTGGAAGCGGTTCGAGCGCCTGTGGGACGCGGCGATCCGGCTCCAGCAGCTCAACGGCATGCGACCGCTGCTCGAGGCCGTGCTTGCGCCGGTGACCGATGTCGAAGAACGTGGCGAGGAGTTGCCGGTCCGCGACGAGCGGGAAACACAGGCTGCTATCTAGGAACTGACGCCGGCGTCAGTTTCACCAGTCCCGTCCAACTCTGTTTGGTGCGATCGAATCATGTCGATCACGTTCCTGCTCGTGACACTGTTCTTGGGCGCTGCCGTCGCCCCCGTCGGCGCTTCCGCGCTTTCCCCCGCGACTCGCTCGACCGTGGACAGCCTGATCCGTGTGGCGTACGCGCGGGGCGTGGACTCGCTCGCGATCGGCGAGCGGGTCGGCCGTATCGGGCGCGCGCTCGACGGCACACCGTACCTCGAAGGCACCCTCGAGGGACCGGGTCCTGAGGTGTGTCGGATTACGACTCAGGGCTTCGACTGCGTCACGTTCATGGAGTTCAGCCTCGACCTGGCGCGCATCGTGCGCCGCGACACGACCGGAGGCCGGCCGACGGCGGACGACCTCCGCCGTGAGATCACGCGCACGCGATACCGCGGCGGGCGGCTGGCCGGCTACGCGTCGCGCCTCCACTACACGTCCGAGTGGATCGCCGACAACGTCGCGAAGGGCGTGGTCGAGGACGTGACGCCCGCGCTCGGCGGCGTCCCATTCCCACTCTCACTGGGATTCATGTCCGCTCATCCCGCGAGCTACCCGGCGCTCGTCGCCGACACCGCCCTGGTGGATTCGATGCGGGCCATCGAGGTGCGTGCGAGCGCGATACCGCGCACGATCGTTCCGCGGGACCGCGTCACGGGAATCGAATCACAGCTCAGGACCGGGGACCTGGTCGCGATCGCGACCTCGATCCCGGGACTCGACTACTCCCACACCGGGCTGATCTACCGGGACGCGGACGGCGCCGCGCACTTCCTTCACGCCTCGTCCGCACGCCGGAGGGTCATGCTCGATCAGCGCATCGGGGAGTACATCGCCCGCAGTGCCAAGTCCGTCACGGGGATCACCGTGCTGCGGCCGGTACGCGATTCCCGTTGATGGGTTCAGGCGGCCTTCGCGATGTCCGGGTACTCGACGGCGGGCTCGGCTTCGTAGGGCGGGCGCATCAGCATCCACGACAGGACGCCGAGCACGATCGGAACGATCACGAAGAACAGCATGCGCGGATCGGGGTCGCGATTCATCACGGAGCGTGAAGGATCGGCGGGGTCGTACCACACGACGACGCCGGTTCCCGGCACGAGGCCGTTCACGATCCGGGTGGCCTCCGCCCGCGAGCCGAGCGAGGTCGTCGCCGAGTAGTGCGTGCCGAGGTACGTCTCGCCGTTCACGGTGAGGCGATACGCGACGTCGGGTGCGAAGCGCAGCCGCGTGCGTCGAATGCCGTTGGAACGCGACGTTACCTGCTGGGACTGGACGCGAGCGGAGATCACCGTGGCGGGCGCGGGCCGATAGCGGAAGAGCGGCTCGAAGGTGGCCCACGCCTGCCAGGCCCCCACCGCCGTGAGCCCGACGGAGAGCACCGCGAGCACGCGACGAACCGCGCTCCCCTTGCGCGGCGTCGATTCCCCCGAATCACCCGGGAGCGTCAGGGACCATTGCCCCGAAATCTTCATGGCCCCGTTATCGGCGGGACCGGGCTCGTCCTACGCCCCTGCGATCCGGCCACCAGCCGGTCTCAGAAATTGATCTGGAAGCTCGTGTAGAAGATCTCGCCGGTGCCGCCCACCTGGGTGGGAAGGCTCAGGCCGCCGACCGGACTCCGGTGGGTGTACAGGTACTCGTAGTTCCAGCGGACCACGTGGTTGTGCCACGGGTGCCAGTTCAACCCGAAGCGCAGGTCCCAGGGATCGCCGTTGTCGCTGATCACTTTGGAGTAGCCGGTGTATGCCTGGAGCACGGAGGGCATCACCATGGCCGAGGCCTGGAGCTGGAAGCCGTTGTCGCTGATCTCGTCGAAGGCCAGCGTCCCGACGCCCGGCCCGCGGAAGTTGTCCACCCAGCGCCAGTAGAACTCGCCGTCGAGCGAGAAGCCGCGATACTTGATGCCGCCATCGGTGCAGAACATGTGGTAGGTGGCATCCTCAATCTGGATGCCTGGGCCGAACAGATTCGGCTCGAAGATCGAGTTGCCGTCCGAGAGCCGGATCTGCACGTTCTCGAACAGGTCGGTGTTGGGCTGGGCCTGGAAGTTCTCGTCGCTGGTGGTGAAGTGGGCGGCGAGCCGGGTCGCCACGTCCTCGTGCGTGTCGAAATCTCCGAAGCCACCGCCGGTCCCAAACTCGCCGGTCGTCGGCAGCCAGATCAGCCCGGCGGACACCGTGTTCAACCCGTCGTCGAGCTCGCCGGCATCCACGCCGAGCTGGCTCAGGTTGTTGCCGAGCATCAGGCGATAGGTGAGGCGATCCACGACTTCGCCGCGCGCCCAGATGCCCATCGTGTACGACGGCCGGAAGTATTCGTCGGCGATCAGGCGGTTGTCGACGGTCAGCCAGAACGGGAAGTTGCCCTCGGTGGCGCGCACGCCGGGCAGGGCGTCGATCCCGCCGCCCAGGGTGAGCCGCGGATTGAAGCGGTAATTCATGTTGCCGCCGATGACGACCTGTGCGCCCTGACCCTGGGAGGTATTCGCGGTCCAGGCGTAGAGCAGGTAGCGCAGCTTCGGGTCCATGATCCAGCCGTAGAAGTTGAGCGTCACCTTCTGGAACTGGATGTCCTGCCGCCGGTCCAGCGTCGTGGTCTGTCCGAAGGTGTCGGTGTAGGTCGGATCGAGCCCCTTCTGGTTGAGATAGCGGATGTAGGTGAAGAAGCGCGCGCTCAACTCACCGCGATCCGACCGCGCCACCAGGAATCCGCGGTTGGGGTTGTACTCGCCGAAATCCGGCTTCTCTTCCTCCGGAGGCTCCTGCGCCCGCGCGCTGGTGTGACATGCCGCGAGGAGCAGGGCCGTCGATGCGGCCACCAGGAATCGACTCGGGAATCCGCTCAAATCGTTCACCTCCGGTTGGGGAGCTGGATCGGCAGGGGCGAGGCACGCTACACGATGGCAATCCAGCTCGAAAGCCGGAGGCTCTACGCGCGAGGTGAAACCTCGCCGAGGGCCTTACGCAGGAGCGCTTCCTCGTGGGCGCGAAGCAGGTCGTTGGTCTCGCGCGGGGTGCGCGGGCTCCGGGGCTTCCGGCGGAAGCGCTGCTGCAGCTCGTCGAGGTAGGTGTAGAACACCGGCGTCACGTAGAGCGTGATGAGCTGCGAGAAGGCGAGCCCGCCCACCACGGCGAGGCCGAGCGGGCGGCGCGACTCGGCGCCGGCGCCCAGGCCCAGCGCGATCGGCAGCGTGCCGGCGAGAGCGGCGAGCGTGGTCATCATGATCGGGCGGAACCGCACCACGCACGCCTGGAGGATCGCGTTCCTGGGATCCTTGCCGTCGTTGCGCTCGGCGTCGAGCGCGAAGTCGATCATCATGATCGCGTTCTTCTTGACGAGGCCCACCAGCAGGATCACGCCGACGAACGCGTACACGCTCAGCTCGGCGCGGAAGATCAGCAGCGTGAGCAGCGCGCCGAACCCGGCGAACGGGAGCCCCGAGAGAATCGTCAGCGGGTGGATGAAGCTCTCGTAGAGCACGCCGAGCACCAGGTAGATGACGAGCACGGCGATCACGAGCAGCAGGGTCAGGCCCTGCTGGCTGGCCTGGAATGCCTGCGCGGTGCCGGCGAAGTTGGTGGTGACGTCGTCCGACAAGGTGTTGCGGGCGGCGTTCTGGATCTGCGACACCGCTTCGCTCAGCCCGGCGCCGGGCTTGGTGTCGAATGAGAGCGTCACCGACGGCATCTGCCCGGAGTGATTCACGGTGAGCGGCCCCACGCCGGTCGAGAGCTTCGCCACCGAGCCGATCGGCACCAGCCGGCCATCGTTCGCGCGCACGCTCAGGAGACCGAGCGCCGAGATGTCGCGCTGGAACTCGGGCTTGAGCTCCATGATCACCCAGTACTGGTTGTTGGGGGTGAAGATGGTCGAGACCTGGCGCGAGCCGTAGGCGTCGTAGAGCGCGCGCTGGATCTGCTCGGGCGTGACACCGAGCGCCGCGGCGCGCTCGCGGTCGAGATCCACCAGCACCTCGGGGTTCTTGATCTGGAGATCGCTCGTCACGTTGTCGACCGCGGGCAAATCTTTCATCCGCGCCTCGAGCTGTGCCGCGTTGTCGTAGAGCGACGTGATGTCGGTGCCCTGGAGCGTGTACTGGTACTGGCTCTTCGCGAAGCGGGCACCGATCCGCACCGGCGGCGGGTTCTGAAGGAACACGCGGATGCCCGGTACCTGCGCGAGCTTGGGCCCGAGGCTGCGAATCACCTGGTCGGCACTCAGCTTCCGTTCGTGCCGTTCCTTCAAACGCAGGACGAGCCGGCCCTGGTTGCTGGAGCCGCCGCCCGGGCCGCCGCCGACCGCCGACATGAAGCCCGCGACGTTGGGATCCTGGGCCACGATCGCGGCGATCTCGCGCTGGTGGCGCACCATGGACTCGAACGACGTGCCTTCGGCGGTCTCGGTGGTGCCGCTGATCTGGTTGATGTCCTCGCTCGGGATGAAGCCCTTGGGGATCGTGCGCCACAGCACAACGGTGCCGACCAGGATCAGCGCCGAGAAGGCGAGTGCCCAGCGACGGTGATTCATGACCCACGCCAGGCTCCGTTCGTAACTCTTGAGCGTGGACTGAAAGCCGCCCTCGATCGCGAGGTAGAGCCGGCCGTGCGCGCGGTCGCGCTCGGAGCGCAGGAAGCGGCTGCACATCATCGGCGTGAGCGTGAGTGACACGAAGCCCGAGACCAGGATTGCCACGCTGATCACGACGGCGAACTCATGAAACAGCCGCCCCAGGAGACCACCCATGAAGAGCACGGGGAGGAAGACGGCGACCAGTGAAAGGGTCATCGACAAGATCGTGAAGCCGATCTCCCGCGACCCGTCGAGCGCCGCCTGCATGGGGCGCTTCCCGTGCTCCATGTGGCGCACGATGTTTTCGAGCACGACGATCGCGTCGTCCACTACGAAGCCGACCGCGAGCGTCAATGCCATCAGCGACAGGTTGTCGAGGCTGAATCCCAGCGGCTTCATGATCGCGAACGTGCCGATCACCGAGATCGGCAGCGCCAGGCTCGGGATGATGGTCGCCGACAGGTTGCGGAGGAAGAAGAAGATCACGAGCACCACCAGCACCAGCGCGATGAGCAGCGTCCACTGGACGTCCGCCACCGAGTGCCGGATCGAGATCGAGCGGTCGTTCAGCACCTCGAGGTGGACCGAGCCGGGGAGCTGCGCGCGGAGCTGGTCGGCCATGCGGTGCACGTCGTTTGCCACCGCCACCGTGTTGGTGCCGGGCTGTTTCTGGATGGCGAGCACGATCGAGCGCCGGCCGTTGAACCAGCTCGCGGTGCGGTTGTCCTGCACGCCGTCCTGCACGTCGGCGACGTCGCCGAGCCGCACCGGCTTGCCATCGCGCGAGGTGATGACGACCGAGCGGAACTCGCGCGCATCCTTGAGCTGCCCATCGGAGCGGATGGTCAGCGCCTTCTCGGCGCCCCACAGGGTGCCGGTCGGCAGGTTCACGTTGTTGGCGTCGATCGCCGAGGAAACCTCGTCGATCCCGATGCCGCGCGAGGCCAGTTCCTGGGGATCGAGCTGCACCCGCACCGCGTACTTCTGCGAGCCGTACACGTTCACCTGCGCGACGCCCTTGACGGTCGAGAAGCGCTGCGCGAGGAAGGTCTGCGCATATTCGTCGAGCGACGGGAGCGGCAGCAGGTCCGTGGTGAGCGCGTAGTAGAGGATCGGCGAGTCGGCGGGGTTCGACTTCTGGTAGGAGGGCGGCAGGATGCCCTGCGGAAGCTGGCGCAGCGTCTGCGCGATCGCGGCCTGGACGTCCTGCGCCGCGGCGTCGATGTCGCGGTCGAGCGTGAACTGGAGCGTGATGTTGGTGTTGCCGAGGCCGCTGGAAGATGTCATCGCCTCGATGCCGGCGATGGTCGAGAACTGCTTCTCGAGCGGCGTGGCGACCGCGGACGCCATGGTTTCCGGGCTGCCGCCGGGCAGGCTCGCGCGCACGGTGATGACGGGGTAGTCGACGTTCGGCAGGTCGCTCACCGGCAGCTCGCGGTAGGCGAGCAGGCCGAACGTGATGATGCCGAGCATGACGAGCGTGGTCGCGACCGGCCGGCGGATGAAGGGTCCGGAGAGGTTCATCGTGTGGCTCCCGAGGCCGCGCTTCCGGTGGATGCTCCTGAGTGTGCGCCGGCGCTCTCGCCAGCGGTGGTCGCTCCGCCGTTGCCGTCGCGGATCTGTGCCTTGGCGCCCGGCGACAGGCGCAGTTGCCCGTCGGTGACGACCGTCTCGCCCGGCTCGACCCCGCTCGCGACCACCGTGAGGTCGCGCCACGTGCGGGTCACCTGGATGGGCCGGACTTCGACCGTCGTGTCGGCTTTCACTATATAAAGGTAGGGCCCGGTCTGGGAGTTGGTGACCGCCGAAGACGGCACCACGGTCGCCTTCTCCTGCTCGTAGAGCTGGAGACGCACGCGCACGAATTCGCCCGGCCACAGCGCGGCGTCCTGGTTCCCGAACTCGCCCTTGAGCAGCAGCGTGCCGGACTGGGGCTCGACCGCGTTGTCCACGAACGCGAGCCGTCCCGTGATCCAGTTCGAATCCCCCGTCGCCACCGACACGCCGAGCGTCGTGCGATGCTTCCGCACATCGGCGAGATCGCTCTGCGGCACCACGAAGCGCACCCGGATCGGCCGGATCTGGTTGATGGTCACGAGCGGGCTGGCGGTCTCGTTCTCTTTGACGAGGTCGCCGACGCTGATCGAGACCGCACCGGTCTTGCCGCCGACCGGCGCGCGCACGGTGGCATTCGCGAGATCGAGACGGGCGGCCACCAGCGCCGCCGAATCCCCGCGCACGGTGGCATGGAGCGCTGCGGCGTCGCGGCGCGCGTTGTCGAGCTCGACGCCGGAGATCACCTGCTCGGCCGCGAGCTTCTCGGCGCGTGCGAGGTCGGCGTTCGCGGTGGCGAGCTGGGCACGCGAGCGCTCGAGCACCGCGGCCGCCCGTTCGGCGGCGGCGGCGAAGGCCCGCGGATCGATCTCGAACAGGATCTGGCCGGCCTTGACCTCGTCACCCTCGTGAATGCGGATCTTGGTGACGAGCCCGCCGACCTGCGCGGTCACGCTCGCCGATTCGATCGGCTCGACGGTCCCGGTGGCCTCGATCTCGTGCGGCACGCCGCGCTGCTCGGCTATGGCGACCACGATCGGCACCCGCTGAGCCCGCCGCGGGGCAGCCTGCGAGCACCCGGCAAGCGCGAAAGCGACGCCGATCGCTGCCAGGCGGGCGGCGCGCCGGCCAGTAAGGGGGCTGAGTAGGGGAAGCAAGGGACTGATTCCAGCTTGGATGGGCGATTCCGTCAAGGCAGGTCCGCCGCGGTTGGCGGGGAGTTCTGCCGCGCTGGCAGAGCGAAATCCGGCTGTGAAGGCACGCGCCTTTGCTAAACTTTCATGGTTCCGGGGCCGCCGGAGGGGTGGCTCCGCTGGAGGTGCTCGTGCGTTCCATCCGGTTTGTTGCCCTGGTCCTGGTTGCCTCCACCGCCGTGGCGGTCCCCGGGCGCGCCGATACCATCATCAGCGGCGGAAACATCATCAATCAGACGTGGACCGCTGTTAGCTCGCCTTACATCGTTCTGGGCGACATCACGGTGCCAGTAATGAGCACCCTGACGATCGAGCCCGGGGTGACGGTCCAGCTCGCGACCTCGGACGCCGTAGGGGGCGGCCTTGACGCGGCTCGCGTCGAAATCACGGTGAATGGAACCCTGCACGTCATTGGAACGAGCGTGCAGCCGGTCACGTTCCAGTCCCAGGGTGCTCCCGGTCCGGGCCGGTGGTACGGCATCGTGGCGAACGCCGGGAGCATCATCCAGATGGATCACGCCATCCTCACCGGTGCCGTGCAGGCCATGCGGGTCACGCCATTCACGATTTTCGCGGAGCAGGTTCGCATCGAGGATTCGACGCAGGACCTGGTGGCCCTGGCTTCTACCCTCACCGTCATTGGTTTGATCGAAGCCGGCAAGCTCACCGGCAACATCGAACTGAACCTCAGCCTCAATCGTGTCGCCTCGACCTGCGCCGGGAACATCCATCTCCACAACTTCGCGGCCGGGCTTGCCAGTGCCTTGAGTTACGAGCAGCTCCAGGTGACCGGCACCGTTCGGGTCAGCGGCAATCTCCAGCTCGACACGCAGGGTTTGAACGTCGCACCCGGCACTATGTTCACGCTGGTCGCCAACGATGGCGCCGATCCGGTGGTGGGCAGTTTCATTGACTTCCTGGAGGGGCAGCTGGCCTACAACGGCAGCCATTTCTACCGGATCAGCTACGTCGGCGGGACGGGGAACGACATCGTGGCGACGATCGATCAGGGACCGCCCGACGTGAGCGTGACGAAGAGTGGCCCGGCCACGCTTCCATTCAGCGCCGGTGGGATCAGCTACACGGTCACGGTTTCCAGCCTCGTCGCACCGGCGCAGGGGGTGGTGCTTCTGGATGAGCTGCCGGTGGGACTGGTATTCGAATCCGCCACGCCGAGCCAGGGTTCCTGCTCGGCCGCAGGGAGAAGTATCACCTGCAACCTCGGCGATCTCGGCACGGGCGGCAGCGCCACCGTGGTCATCACCGCGCAGTTCAACTTCTCCCAGATCGTGCTGCAGAACGTGGCGTCGGCGACCTCGACCAGTGGCGACGCGAATCCACTCGACAACCAGGACACCGTTTCCACGATCGTGACCTCCGTGCCGCTGGGTGTCGGCGAGGAGGATCGATCTCCGGGGCGGAGGATCGGCAGCCATCCCAATCCAGCACGATCGACGACGCGTATTTCGTTCGCCGCACCAGCCGGTGCTTTGGCCATCATCGAGATCTTCGACTCGGCCGGACGCCTGGTCCGCGATCTGCGGCAGCACGTGGGCACTGACGGCGCCTTCTTCGACTGGGACGGACGTGACGCCCGTGGTCAGGCCGTGAGGCCGGGGGTCTTCCTCTACCGGGCGACGATCGAGGGCCAGCCGGTCGGCTCGGACAAGATCACGATCGTCCGCTGAACTGACGCCGGCGTCAGTTTCACCAGTCTCGTCGAACAATGTTCGACCAGATCCGCGTGGCCAGCTCCGTACGATTCTTCTGGAACCCGTCACGCCGGATTGCTAGCTTTCCGGCCGTGTCGCTCTCCCGCCGGGAATTTCTGAAGACGCTCGGGCTCACTGCCGGGGCGGTTGCGGTCCTCGACCTGACGGACTCGCCGTTCTTCGTCATCGAGCGCCTCGAAGCGGCCCCGCTCACGAGTGCGGAGCTCCAGAACCTGGCGGCGGTCGCGCTCGAGCGCGCCAAGGCCGCCGGCTGCACCTACGCCGACATCCGGATCAACCGCTACCGCAGCCGCAACGTGGGCCTGCGCTCGAGCCCGGATCGCTCGGCGGGCATGATGTCCGGAAAGATGAATCATGTGCCGGCGGTGATCGAAAGCGAGCGCTTCGGTTTCGGTGTGCGCGTGCTCCACAGCGGCACGTGGGGCTTCGCCGCGACCCGAGCGTGACGAAGGACGACATCGCGCGGGTGACGGCCCAGGCGGTCTCGATCGCCAAGGCCAACGCGGTGCTCACGAAGAAGCCCGTTCAGCTCGCGCCGGTGGCCGCCTACAAAGACAAGTACACGACGCCCTTCAAGAAGAACCCGTTCGACGTGCCGGTCGAGCAGCAGCTCGCGTATCTGCAGTCGGTGCACGATGCCGCGCTCAAAACCAAGGGCGTGATGAACGTGAACTCCGGGCTCTCGTTCCGCACCGAGGAGAAGTACTTCGCGTCGAGCGAGGGTTCCTCGATCGAGCAGCTCATTCTCCAGACCGCGCCGTCGTGCGCCGCCACCGCCGTCGACTTCGCGACCCGCAAGAGCAAGTCACGGAGCTTCCAGGTGAAGCCGCAGACCGCGGGCTGGGAGCACATCGAGACCTGCGGCCTGAAGGAGAACGCCGAGCGCATGGGCGCCGAGGCGGTCGAGCACCTGGCGGCGCCGTCGGTCGAGCCCGGGGTCAAGGACCTGGTGCTCCTGCCGTCGCACCTCGCGCTCACCATCCACGAGAGCATCGGGCATTCGACCGAATTGGACCGCGCGCTTGGTTACGAGGCCAACTACGCGGGCACCTCGTTCCTCGCGCCGCCCGCACAGATGATGGGCAAGTTCCAGTTCGGCTCGCCGCTCGTGAACATCGTCGGCGACCGCGTGCTGCCGGGTGCTATGGCGACGGTCGGCTACGACGACGACGGCGTGAAGGCGACCCGCTGGCACATCATCAAGGGCGGGATCTTCATGGCCTACCAGACCACGCGCGACCAGGCGCACCTGGTGGGCGAGAAGGAGTCGCGCGGCTGCGCCAACGCCGACAGCTTCGACAGCGTGCCGTTCCAGCGCATGCCCAACGTGTGGCTCGAGCCCGGGCCGGAATCGGTGACGCTCGACAACCTGATCTCGCAGGTCGAGGACGGCATCCTGATCGACGGCCGCGGCTCGTACTCGATCGATCAGCAGCGCTACAACTTCCAGTTCGGTGGTGACGCCTTCTGGGAGATCAAGAACGGCAAGAAGGGCCGCATGCTGGCGGACGTCGCCTACCAGAGCAAGACCCACGACTTCTGGACGGCGTGCACGGGGATCGCGGGCCAGCCGTTCTGGGAGAACGTCGGGCTCGAGAACGACGGCAAGGGCCAGCCGTCTCAATCCAACGCGATGAGCCACGGCTGCGCGCCGTCGCTGTTCCGCGGCATCAACGTGCTGAGGACCGAGTAGCATGCTGCCGACCGACGCCGAGTGCCGGAAGATCGCCGAGCGCGCGCTCAAGTTCGCGGGCGACGCCGATGCCGGCGTGGCGATGACGTTCACGCAGGCGTCGAACACGCGCTTCGCCAACAACGAGGTCACGACTTCAGGCGAGATCGAGACGGTGAACGTGGTGGTCGCGGTGTCCGACGGCGGTCGCACTGGCCGTGTCACGTTGAACGAGACGAGCGATGCCGCGTTCGAGAAGGCGGCCGGGCGCGCGCGTGAGCTGGCGCGGCTGCTGCCGGTCGACCCCGAGTACGTCGGGCCGGTTCCGCCGCAGAAGTACCTCGAGATCAAGGCGTGGGACGACGCGACCGCCAAAGCCGGCGCGGCGCAGCGCGTGGCCGGCGTGCGCGCCGTGATCGAGCCCGCGGCGCAGCAGAAGATGAATTCGTCCGGCTTCTTCTCGACCGGCGCCACCGTGCAGTGCGTCGCCAACCGCGCCGGCAACTTCGGCGTGTTCCGCTCGACCAACGCTGCCTACAGCGCGACCGCGCGCACCGCCGACGGCACCGGCTCGGGCTGGGCCGAGGATGCTTCGTGGCGGATCGGCGACGTCAACGGACCGGCGCTCGCCGCGCGCGCACTGAAGAAGGCCGCGGCCTCCGTGGGAGGGAAGCCAGTCGAGCCCGGCGACTACACCGTGATCCTCGAGCCGGCCGCGGTCGCCGGCATCATGGGGTTCAGCTTTGGTGCCGCACTTTCGGCGCGGTCCGTCGAGGAAGGCCGTTCGTTCTTCTCGAAGAAGGGCGGCGGTTCGCTGGTCGGCGAGAAGGTGTTCCACGAGTCGGTAATGCTCAAGACCGATCCTTCGGACGCGCGGCGCCCGGTGACCCCGTGGGGCTTTGGTGGAGGTGGCGGTGGCGGTGGCGGCGGATTCGGCGGCGGCGCTGGAGGTGCCGAGTTCGGGCTCGCGCTGCGGCCGATGACCTGGATCGAGAACGGCGTACTGAAAGGCCTGTCTTACGACAGGTATTGGGCGAAGAAGTCGAACGTCGAGTCGACCCCGGCGCCCGCCGCACTCGTGATCGAAGGCGGGAAGGAGACGATCGAGTCGCTGATCGCCTCCACCGAGCGGGGATTGCTGGTCACCAACTTCCACTACATCCGCACCGTCAATCCGCAGACCATGCAGGCGACCGGGCTCACGCGCGACGGCGTGTGGCTGATCGAGAACGGCAAGATCACCCGCCCGGTCTCGAACCTGCGCTTCAACGAGAGCCCCGCGGTGCTGCTCGCGAACGTGCAGGGCATGACGCCCGCCGAGCGCAGCGGGAACCTGGTGGTTCCCGGAATCAAGGCCTCGAACTTCACCTTCTCGAGCCAGAGCGACGCAGTCTAGGCTCGGCGACTTCCGACCTCCGGGTGCCAGTCTCAGTCCCGAGCCTTTGTACCCGCGCCAGAGCGGGTAATTGCAGGCGAGACGAAACTATGAATTCCCGCAGTGAACTCCCTCGCGCATGAACTCGGCGCTAGTGATCCGCGTGCGATAGACTACTGATCGGTGGACGAGACCTTCCGCAACGTCTACGGCGATCGTGCGCGCGCCGACGCCTATGCGCGTCTCGAGTTCCAGAACACCTACTACCTGGCCTACCGCGATCTGCCCGCGATCATCCGCGGCTGTGCGAGTGGGCGAAGGGCCGTGGACTTCGGCTGCGGCGCGGGGCGCTCGACCCGGTTCCTGCGCGGCCTGGGGTTCGAGGTGACGGGCGTCGACATCGCCGTCGAGATGCTCGAACGGGCCCGCGCGGCCGACCCGGGCGGCGATTACCGGCTGATCCCGGACGGCGACGTCGGTGTGCTGGAGCGCGGCGCCTGGGACCTGGTGCTGTCGGTGTTCACGTTCGACAATGTTCCCACGATCGCGAAGAAGGCGGCCTTGCTCACCGGGCTGCGCGGGCTGCTGGCGCCTGACGGGCGACTCGTGAGCCTGGTGTCGTCGCCCGAGATCTACGTGAACGAATGGGCCTCGTTCTCGACCAAGGACTTCCCCGAGAACCGCGCTGCCCGCGACGGCGACACCGTGCGCATCGTGATGCTGGACGTCGAAGACCGCCGCCCGGTCGAGGACGTCGTGTGCGGCGATGCCTGCTATCGAGAGCTCTACGCGCGCGCCGGACTCGCAGTACTCGAGGTGCACCGCCCGCTCGGCCGCGAGGACGAGCCCTACCCGTGGGTCAGCGAGACACGCATCGCCCCGTGGGTGATCTACGTGCTGGCATCGCGCGGGTGATTCTCGCGCGGTGACAATCACGTGTGTGACTGCGAACATTTGACATATCAATCAGGTGTGCTCGTGATATAACACTGCACGCGCGGGCACGACGCCCGCGATTCAGGCGCGCCCCCGAGGAAGGGCTGTGTCTCATGCGCGCTTATGAACTGCAGCACCTGAGCAACATGGATCTCCGTCGAGCGCTGAACGAATGCAGCTCCGGGGAACGCGAGAGCACCGCGATGCTCGTCGCCCACATCGCCGAGTTCGATCGCCGCCGGCTCTACGTGCCCGAAGGCTACTCGTCGATGTTCGAGTACTGCCGGAGGGCGCTGCACCAGTCGGAGGGAGGGGCGTTCCGGCGCATACGGGCCGCGAGAGCGGCCCGGAAGTTCCCGGCGCTGTTCGAGGCGATCGCGGATGGGCGGCTGCACCTGACGGCGGTGGTTCTCCTGGCACCGCATCTGACGCCTGAGAACTTCGACGAGCTGACGTCCGCCGCGGCGTTGAAGGGCAAGGCCGAGATCGAGCAACTGCTGGCTGAGCGATTCCCGCGTCCGGATGTGCCGTTCCGAATGCGAGCGCTGCCTGCGCGGCCGGCCGATGTCGGACTTCCGCCGGCGACAGTCGGTCTCGGGCCGGGCGAAGTCGCGTCGGCTCCGATTCCGGCTGGACCGCCGTCACCAATAGCTCCCGGCCCGGCTACTGACGCTGGTGCGGTTGCCCAGGAAGTTGACGCCGGACCGGGTTGCGAACTGACGCTAGCGTCAGTTTCACCAGTCGTGCCGAACAATGTTCGATCTGATCGCATCGTGCCGCTCGCGCCGCGACGATTTGCGCTGCACGTCACGATCGATCAGGAGACGCAGGAGATGATTCGGTACGCCCAATCTCTGATGAGCCATGGGATGCCATCGAACGACGTTGCCGAAGTGCTCAAGCGCGGGCTGCAGACGCTGATTGCCGCTCTGGAGAAGCGCAAGTTCGCGGCGACCGAACAGCCGCGGCCTTCACAGTCGCGGCCGGATGCCAATCCGCGCGCGATCCCGGCGCACGTGAAGCGTGCGGTGTGGCGTCGGGACCAGGGGCGATGCACTTTCGTAGGCGAGAACGGCCACCGGTGCGACGCGCGCGAGATGCTCGAGTTCGATCATGTGATGCCGGTCGCCCGGGGTGGGGAAGCGACCGTGGAGGGCATCAGGTTGCGCTGCCGCGCGCATAATTATTACGAGGCTGAGAGAGTATTTGGCGCTGAGTTCATGGGCAAGCGCGCGAAGCGCGAGGCATTTGCCGAGAGTGAAGCGAGAGAAATACTAGGAGCCACCTGACGGTGGCTCCTATTTACATCTTTTTGCGGCTGCGGCGATCGTTCGTGTTGCGGTCGCGGCGACGGCCATGCGACGGAGCCGCGTTGCCGGGCGTAGACCCGGTCTGACCGTGCGAGGTGGGGCGGCTGCTCGCGGGGCGGCCGGACGACGGGCGTGACTCGTTGGTGCGGCCGCGCGTACGCGGCCCGCGCGAGGTCTCGTGGGACGCGTGACCGCCGCGGCGGTCGCTTCCACGCCCTTCGAATCGGGAACGGCGCCCTTCGCTCCCGGGCTCACGCGGTTCGCGGGGCGGGGCCGAGCGCTTGTAATCGAAGCCCTCGATCGTCCGATGGATGACGGTCCGTCCCATGAAGCGCTCGATGGCCTGGGCCTCCTTGCGCTCCTCGGGGCTCACCAGCGTGAACGCATCGCCTTCGGCGTTCATGCGGCCGGTGCGTCCGATGCGGTGCACGTAATCTTCCGGTGACTTGGGCACGTCAAAATTGACGACGTGGGTCACGTCGTCAACGTCGATGCCGCGCGAAGCAATATCAGTTGCAACCAGGATCTCGACCCGGTTACGTCGAAAATCTTCGAGTGCGCGCTCGCGCTGGCCCTGCGTGCGGTCGCCATGGAGGATGGCCACATCGTGGCCGCGGGCCTTGAGCTGGCGATGGAGCCGATCGGCGCCGCGCTTGGTGCGCGCGAACACGATCGTGCCGACCCGGTCGTCATGAAGCCCGAGCAGCTCGTGGAGCAGGTCGATCTTCAAATGCCGCGGCACCGGGTAGAACGCCTGCGCGATCGAGTCGGCCGGGCGCGACGGCGGCGCGAGATCGAGCCGCTGCGGCTTGTGCAGCGCCTCGCTCGCCACGCGATTCAGCTCGGGCGGCATGGTCGCGGAGAACATCAGCGTCTGCCGGGTGCGCGGGAGCAAAGACAGGATGCGGCGAAGATCCGGCGCGAAGCCCATGTCGACCATGCGGTCGGCCTCGTCCAGAACCAGCACTTCGACTTCGTCGAGCGCCAGGCTGTGACGGCCGTGCAGGTCGAGCAGGCGGCCCGGGGTCGCGACCAGCAGCTCGACGCCCTCGGAGCGCAGCATGCGCTCCTGCGGGATGATCGAGACGCCGCCGTAGACCGAGCCGACGCGCACCCGCGCATAACGCGCGTACTGCTTGGCGGCGGCCTCGACCTGCGCGGCCAGCTCGCGGGTCGGCACCAGGACCAGCGCACGCAGCGCGCGCGGGCCGTCGATCAGGCGGGCCAGAATGGGAAGAATGAAGGCCGCGGTCTTGCCGCTGCCGGTTTGTGCCGCTGCGACCAGGTCGCGTCCTGGAAGAATCATCGGGATGGCCTGAAGCTGGATGGGCGTGGGCTCCTTGTAGCCGACAGCACGCACGCTCTTGAGGATGGGCTCGGGGAGCCCGAGGGACTGAAACGTCATCTTTTCTCCTGATTGGGATGGATAGCTGGACCTGCCGCGGGATTTGGGGTTGCGCGGCGCCGTGGTCACTGGTTCTTGCCCTGCATGCACCTGCCGAGAGGAACTCCGAGCGGCATGAGCGCGGGCATCCAGCCAAGGTATGAAGGTCGCAAGCTCCAAGAGTTATCGTCGATCCCAGTCCGGAACACAAGGGGCAATCGTCAAGGATCGCCCGGCATCGTACTCTCGACCCTTCGACGCACCCTGGGAATCGCTTCAAACGCCATGGGAGTCACGTCATGCGAAGTTTTATGGCTTTCATGATCCTGATGGTCGGAGCTCTCGTTGGCGGCACCTTCGCGCCCGCTGCCGCCGCCGCTGAGGGTGACTTCGTGATCAAGAACTTCCAGTTCAAGTCGGGCGAGACGCTGCCCGAGCTGCGGGTGCATTACCTGACGCTGGGCATCCCCGCGCGCGACGCGCGCGGGAATATTGCCAATGCCGTGCTCGTGCTGCACGGGACCGGTGGCACGGGGCGCCAGTTCCTGTCGCCCCCGTTCGCGAGCGTGCTCTACGCGCCGGGGGCGCCGCTGGACACGACGCGTATGTACGTAATTCTTCCCGACGGCATCGGCCATGGGCGGTCCAGCAAGCCGAGCGATGGCCTTCGTATGCGCTTCGCGCATTACGATTATGACGACATGGTGCTCGCGCACTACCGGCTCGTCACCGAGCACCTCGGCGTGAAGCACCTGCGGCTCGTGATGGGCACCTCCATGGGCGGCATGCACAGCTGGGTGTGGGGCGAGACCTACCCCGACTTCATGGACGCGCTGATGCCGCTGGCGTGTCAGCCGGTCGCGATCGTCGGGCGCAACCGTCTGTGGCGCTCGATGGTCGTGGACGCCATCAAGAACGATCCGGCCTGGAAGGGCGGGGATTACGAGGCGCAGCCAGCCAACGGCCTGCGCACGGGGATCGATCTGCTCTTGATCGCGGGCTCCGCGCCGCTGTACATGCAGACGACGCTCGTGAACCGGGACTCCGTGGACGCCTATCTCGCGCGCCAGATGACCACGCGCCTCGCGACGCTCGACGCCAATGATCTGATCTACCAGGTCGAGGCGTCCCGGAACTACGATCCCTCGCCGAAGCTCGGCACCATCAAGGCGCCGGTCATGTTCGTGAACTCGACGGACGACTTCATCAATCCGCCCGAGCTGGGGATCGCCGAGCGCGAGATCAAGAAGGTGCCGCACGGGAAGTTCGTGCTGATCCAGGCAACGCCCGAAACCCGCGGCCACGGCACCCACACGTGGGGCAAGTTCTGGATGGGATACCTCGAGGAGCTGCTCAAGGAAGCGGCGCGTCCGTAGGTGGCGATAGCACGATTCGCGGTGGCCCGCGCGGCGGTACGCGTGCTTCGTACAATTCTCCTGCTCGTTGCACTCGCAGTTTGCGGCGTTGCCGACAGCGTATGCCAGGAGCTCGAGCCGCGGTCTTATGCGCCTGCACCGGTCGGTGCGAATTTCGTCGGTGTGGCCTACGCGTATTCGACCGGGGACATCGTGTTCGATGCGGCACTGCCCGTCGACGACGTCACGGCGCGCGTTCACGGCATCCTGCTCGCGTATGGCCGCACCTTCGGCGTGTTCGGCCGCCAGGCGACCGCGAGCGGGGCGCTGCCGTACGCGTTCGGCGACGTCGCCGGCACGGTCTACGAGCAGGCCAAGAAGGTGGAGCGCTCCGGGCTCGCGGATTTTCGCGGGCGCATCGCGGTGAATCTCTACGGTACTCCGGCGCTCGCGCTCAAGGACTTCGCGCAGAGGCGGCGCACGCCGTTCATTCTCGGCACCAGCCTCACCGTGTCGGCGCCGGTCGGCGAATACTACGGTGACAAGCTGATCAACCTCGGAACCAACCGCTGGGCCTTCAAGCCCGAACTCGGCGTCTCGGTTCCATGGCGGAAGCTCGATTTCGACACGTACTGCGGAGTCTGGTTCTTCACCAACAACACGGACTTCTTCCCGGCACAGAAGACCCGCCGCCAGGACCCGCTGTCCGCCGTGCAGGGGCACGTGACCTACACGTTCCGTCCGACGCTGTGGTTCGCGGTCGACGGCACGTGGTACGGCGGCGGCGCGTCAACGGTCGACGGCGGACCCCCGAGTGCGCGAGTCGACAACAGCCGCTACGGCGGAACGCTGTCCCTGCCGGTCACGAAGAGCCAGTCGCTGAAGCTCGCCTACAGCCGCGGCGCCATCGTGCGCGCCGGTAGCGATTTCAGCGTCTACCTCGCGGCCTGGCAGCTCCGCTGGTTCTGAGTTCAGCGCCGAGGTCGACGCGCTGACGGCACCACACGGCGACCGGGAGCCTTGGCGGGGTTTTGAGCCGGCGTTCGCTCGTGATCTAATTTCTGCGCTCGTCCAGAGGGACGACCAACCAGCCCCCGCCGAGGAACGTATGCCGAAGTACTTCTTTGCGATGCCCTCAGTTCTCTCGGGTGCGGCCCGGGTCCTCGATTTCATGGGCGTCTTCGACTACTACACGGTCGGCAGAACCCCGGCCGAAACCGATGCCCTCGCCATCTACTCGGATTGGCGATCCGTCGGAGATGATTTCGCCACCGTCATCGGCTCCGACCCCGAGATGTACGACGTTGAGCAAGAGGAGCCGTAGGCGCGGCCTGCCCCCTCGGACCCAGACCTCGCAACCACCACGATGTTCTCGGCAACAGGCGTCCACGGTCCGGAGCAATCTGACCGCGCAGGAACGCGGGCAGCGCTAGGCGCTGGCCGTGGTCGTGACGGGCATGGTGTGCGGGACGTTGCTGGCCTCTCTCGGACGCCCTCTCGAGGGACTGGCTGCGATCCTCGTGCCGCTGGCCACGGTTGCAGGCATCTTCCTCCACGTGAGGCGTTCGCAGGCTCGTGAGCGAATCGAAAGTCTGCACGCAATGATGGAGCCGGGCTTCCAGCAGAACTCCTGAGCGAGCACGCCCCCGATTACTCAGCGCCGGCTCAGCTCCACGCGCTGACGGCACCACACGGCGACCGGGCGGCCTGCCTTGAGCGCCGGGTAGAAGGTCATGCGCAGCGCCGACTCGATGGCCGCCGCGACCAGCGCCGAATCGGTGGCGCCGCCCGCCCACATCGCATCGCTCACCGCGCCGGATTCGTCGATCCGAATGTCGAGCTCGACCGGCTCCGCGCGCCGGGGATTGAACCCTGGCGGCAGCTCGAGCGACGCGGTGCCGCGTGGGATCGGCGGCTTCAAGTCGTCGTCGATCTCGAGCATGCGGGGCGGCGCTTCGGGAATCGGGACGCTCTCGATCGTCTCGGGCTCGACCGCGCCGGCCGCGGGATCGCGTACTTGCGCTGGCGCAACCTCGGGGGGCGCAGGTCGGGTCTCGCTCACCCGCTCGAGCCAGGCCTGGGGGGGAGCGACGCGCAGCGTCTGCGTGGCGCCGCTGTCGGCGACGATTTCCATGGGAACCGGGACGACGCGCTGGGTGCGTGGGTCTTTGCCGCACGCCGTCGCGGCCAATGCCAGCGCGCCGGCGAGCAGAGTGAGGCGGCAGACAGAGCTTGAACTAACCCGCGCGATTCTCATGGCCCGATGCGACGTCTACTGAATCACACGCGGCGCGACCAGGTCTGGCGGGTGCGCGTCACCTCGAAGCCCTCGGATCGATAGAGCGAGAGCGCGTTCTCGTTCTCCCCGTCGACCGAGAGCGAGGTGCGGCGGATGCCGTGCGCGCGCTGCCAGCGCACGCCCCAGCGGAGCAGCGCGCGGCCGAGCCCCAAGCCCTGCTCCTCGTGCACCACGCCCAGCACGGCGATCTCCGCGGCCGGGCCGAGCCCATCACCGAGATCGTCCCACGCGCGATTGCGGCAGAAGCCCACGCAGCGTCCGTCGCGGTAGGCCAGCATGATGCCGTCGGCACGGAACGACGGCAGCGCCGCCATGCTGTAGCAATCGTCGAGCGACGAGCGCACATAGTGATAGTGGCTCGCGAACGAGGCGTTGTAGGAGTCGTTCCAGTCCTTGAATGCCTCGTGGCTGCCATCGAACACGCGGTGATCGATGCCGGCCGGCCATATCGGCTCGGCGGCGTCGCCGACCCGCGACTCCGGGATCTCCATTTTCCAGGTGAGCCGCGCCGCCGCGAACCCGTGGCGCGCGCCGAACGCCATGGCCAGGTCGTTCCCCTGCCACACCCCGAAGCAGATCTCGTGGGCATCCGGGCGGGCTTTCATGATGGCGCCGGTCGCCGCGTCGAGCAGCGCGCTGCCGATGCCCTTCCGGCGATGTTCGGCCGCCACGCCGAGCCGGACGAAGCCCCAGGGTGTTTCGAGGCTCTCGAGCACGTAGGCATACGCGAACCCCGCGGTCGCGCCATTGACGCGTGCGGCGCATATTGATTCTTTGAGACTGAACGGATCGGCCAGGATCTCGTTCATGGTCTTGCCGGTGAAGCCGTGACCCTCGCGGGCGAGATCCGCGTCGGAGGCGATCAGCCGATCGATGTCGGCCGCCGTCTCGAGCGCAGGAACGATTTCGTAGGACATGGCAGCAGCTTGCCACAGAACGCCGGGTTCGACCGTGTCAGCCCACCCGGATCGATGGCGGCAAGCGCCGGAGCACCAGGGCTGACCCCAGCCCCGCCAGCGCCAGCAGGAGTCCGATCGCGCCCCACCACGTGAGCGAAGGGACCGGATTGACTTCGACCACATCTCCCGGATTCAGGGGGATGTTGCCGGGGGTCCAATAACCGCTCACAAAAGCCAGGGGAGGATCGCTGCTGCTGGAGATGGTCACGGTGATCGACTCCCCGGGGTCGACACATTCCGAGGACCAGGTGATGTCCCACGGCGATCCGGGATTCGAAACCACTGGAATCGAGCAGCCGGGTCCGTTGCCGACGACCGCGAGCGTCGCTGCGCCACCCGTTCCGCTGAATACGAGATGGAGCCCGCTCGAGGCGGTCGTGCGCGCAATGAAACCCGACGGAATCCTGACCGTGAACGCACGGACCACGACCTGGCTGAACTTCTGGATGCGGTGGTTGTTGTAGTCGGGCACGTAGATGTTCCCGAGCTGATCCAGAGCCGCCCCATAGGGGCCATTGAATTGCCCGGCGCCCGATCCCGCCGAACCCCACGTCGTCAAGAACACTCCAGTGCTGGTGAACTTCTGGAGGCGGTGGTTGTTGTAGTCGGCGACAAAGACGTCGCCGCTGAGTCGGTCCGTGATCACACCGACCGGAGTGTTGAAGTCTCCGTTGCTATTGCCGTAGCTGCCCCATTTGGTGAGAAAGACCCCGGTGCTCGTGAACTTCTGGATGCGGTGATTGTTCTGATCGGCGACGTAGACATCGCCTGCAGCGTCCACCGCCACACGACGTGGCCATTCGAACTGACCGTCGCCCGTGCCGTGGGATCCCCATGCGCTGACAAAGACTCCAACGCTCGTGAACTTCTGAATGCGGTGATTGCCGTAGTCCGCCACGTAGACAAAGGTCCCGCTGGCGTCGACGGCCACGCCGTAGGGGCCGTTGAACTGACCGTTGCCGGTCCCCGACGACCCCCATTGCGTCACATACGTTCCATCGCGGGTGAATTTCTGGATGCGCTTGTTGCCGGCAGGCACGCCGCCGTCCCCCACATAGACGAAGCCGTTGCGGTCGACGGCGATGCACTCGGGGCCGGTGAACTGCCCGTTACCGTTTCCGTAGGAGCCCCATGTCTTGACGAACGCCCCGTTGCTCGTGAACTTCTGCACACGGTCGTTGTTCTGCTCGGTCACGTAGACGTTGCCGCTATCGTCGACGGCGACCCCGGTTGGGTTCCAGAACTGTCCGTCGCCGGTCCCCTGAGTTCCCCACGAGAAAAGGTAGGAAGGCGGCGGGTCCGCCACGGCGGACGGCGCGTCCAACGCGATGCACACTGCGAGGAGAAGGAATGACGTGCGGCCCAACGTGCACCTCCCACGAGCGAGATATGGGAATGATCGATCGGGGGGACGATGATGCTAGGCCCGACTGGGAAAGGAATCGAGCGGAATCCGGTGTCTGAGGGATTTTGCGACACCATTCCACACGGGGTGTGGCGATCCTGTCGTATTCCCCGGGAAGGTCTACGGCACCCGCGCGATCCTCAGCGTCGCCTCGCCAGCGGCCGAGGCGATGCGTACCAGGTAGATCCCCGCCGGCGCCACGCGACCCTCCGAGCCGCGGCCATCCCAGGACAGGGTGACCGGGCCCGCCGCCCGCCAGCCGCTCGCGAGCAGCGCGACCTGCCGGCCCGCGAGATCGTGCACGCGCACGTCCACCGGTCCCGCGACCGGGAGCGAGAACACCACGTCCGTGGCGGCTCCGAACGGATTCGGCCGGGCGCTCGCTGCCAGCGTTGAGTTGCGGTCCGGGATGTCAGTGGTCCGCAGCGTCGAGCGCACGCGCACCACGGTGTCGCGGCAGAACTCGCCGTGGACCGAGATGTCGATGTCGATGTTGTCCATCGTGCCCGTGTACGGCACCCACCCGCTTGAAAAGTGCTGCGAGGGTGTCACCGGCGGCGGGTCGTTCGTTCCGAGATCGAGCTCCAGTCGATGCAGGTTCGCGGACTGGTCGATCTCGTACGACCCCGAGCCCACGAAGAATACCGTCTGCGAACCGGTGAACACCTTCCAGCGCAAGTCCCGGACGGCGAACCCGCGCACCGGATTACCGGGGTCGATCACGTCGCTGCCCCAGAGCATCATCGAGCCCGCCATGGCGTCGGAGTTCAACACCGGACACACACATGGGGCGAAGCAGCCCCACTCGAACCGGCTGTCATCGTCGAGATGATAGAGATAGGTGGGCGGAAACGTCTGGGCGGCGAGCGGCGCGGCGACGAGCGTCGCGAGGCCCGCGAATACGAGCGCATGAGAGAGCGATCTCATGATGGCCTCCTGGGTAGGGGCACGAGGGCAACGGCAGGAATGATACGCCCGGGATCCGCGCGAGTGGGAGGGGAACTTCGAGGGGCTTGCCCCGCGAGTGGTTAGGCCACCTTCCTCGATCGCTTGAAGACCAAGGTCACCTGGACCCCTGCTCGACCCAGCATTTCGAGCAGGGTGTCCACGCTGAACCGATCGATCCTTCCCCGGGTGAGGTCGCTGACCCGCGGTTGGGTGACGCCCAGGAGCTTGGCCGCCGCGGTCTGGGTCAGCCCCTCGGATTCGATCAGCTTCGTCAGCCGAATCATGAGGTCGGAGCGAAGTCGAAGGTTCTCGGACTCTCGCGGAGAGAATCCGAGGTCCCGGAACACGTTGGTCGTCGAGCGGCGAGCATGGGCAGTCATGATGCTGGTAACCTGCCTCCTTCGAGTTCAACGGCACTATACACATTCTTATATAGCAGGTGAAATGGACGACAGCGAGCTCCTGCGACGGTTTGAGACCCAGGCCATCCCGCACGCGGAGTGGCGGCACCGCGATCACCTCAAGGTGGCCTACCTCTACCTGACTCGGCACGATTTCGACACGGCCGCCACCCGCATGCGCGAGGGAATCCAGGCGCTGAATGCCTCGCACGGCGGGGAGGACTCACTCGCCGTCGGCTATCACGAGACGCTCACCATTGCGTGGCTCACCGTGGTCGCGGCGATGATCGCCGAGTACGGGCCGGGCGCGTCGGCGGACGAGTTCCTGGACTCGCAGCCCCAGCTCTGCCAGAAGAACCTGCTGCGGATGTTCTACTCGCGGGACCGGATCATGACGCCCGAGGCGAAGGCCCGTTTCGTCGAGCCGGACCTGGCGCCACTGCCCCGGAAGCGGCGGGTCGCCGAGCCTGCCGGCTGACCCCCTATATATAGAGGGGCCCCGCGAGCGCTGAGACCCGCTTAGTGCACGCGCGCTGAACCTGTCGGCCCCGGGGCTTTCGGCGCGTCTGCCCCAACGCGGCATTCCTCCGATGCGATTCGCGAGTGCGGCCATTTCATCGCGCACGCGAAACGCTGGTGGAGATCCCCCAAACGAGCGGCGACAGGGCTTTACAACCGCGATCTTCGGGGCCCGTTTCGCAAATTGCGAACGCGCGGCCCCATGAACGCCGGACACTTCGGCCGTTCCCAGGCTCTGACACGCGGTCTGCAACTGCGTCGACGGCACAGCCTCTGCCAACCGGACCCGGACGCTTGCGGTGGGCGCGACGTATCCGCGCCGGCCGAGGCATTCGGATTCATGTCGCCACGCGACTGGGCCAACACAATCGCGCGGCCTTAGGAGGCATCAATGAAGGCGTCGCTCGCGGTCATGACCTGTCTGGTCCTGCTTGGGCCTCTCTCGGCTCATGCCCAGGGGCCTTCGCTGTCCCCGATAGCGAACGTGAATATGAATGCCGGCACCACGTTGAACGTGAACGTGGTCGCGGTCGACGCCGAGAACCGTCCCATCACGCTGACGGCTGCCCTGCCTCCGTTCGGGACGCTGAACACTCCGACGGTCGGCACCGGGGTCGTCGTGACCAGCGTGACGCTGACTCCGACCCCTGACCACATCGGCGATTACTCCGCCGCGGTGATGGCGGAGGCGGGAGGCGTCACCAACGTGAGGGTCTTCCAGATCACGGTCAACGCTTCCGGTTCGGACCGGGCGCCGATCGTGACGGTGTCGCCTTTGGAGGAAGTCACGGCCGGGACGCCGCTCACCATCCAGGTCGACGCCGCCGATGCCGACGGGGACGCCATCACGTCTCTGACCGTCCTCGGCCTTCCCAGCGGAGCATCGTTCGTCCCTAACGCTTCGAAGACGTCTGCGCAGTTCGACTGGACTCCGGACGCCGGCGACGTCGGCGAGTACGACGTCCAGTTCACGGCGGCGAACGCGCTTTCCGGCACGAGCGGGACGCACATCCGTGTGACCAGTGCGCCCACGCTCAGCATCACCCCGATCGATGACGTGACCGTGCCGGGTGGCGGATCCGCTTCCGTTCCGGTTCACGCGTCCGGCGTGCCGGGCTCGACGATCATGCTCACGGCATCCCTGCCGGCTTTCGCGACCCTGAATCCTCCGGGTACCGGCACGGGATCCATCAACACCACGGTGACGGTTTCGCCTCCCAACGGAAGCGCGGGCACCTACCACGCATCCATTAACGCGACCTCCGACGGGAACACCGTCACCGAGAATTTCGACATCATCGTCACCGGTACCGGTGGCGGCGACAACCATGCGCCGGTCCTGACCGCTCCGTTGACGGCGACGGTGGCGATTGGCTCCACGCTCAGCTTCGACGTCACCGCCACCGATGCCGATGGCGACCACGTCGACATGTACCTGAGCGCGCAGCCGCCCGGATCCAGCTTCCTCGATCACGCGAATCTCACCGGCACGTTCGAGTGGACCCCGATTGCCGGCCAGGCCGGGACCTACACGGCGTCGTTCAGCGGTCTCGACAATCGCGGCGGCTCCGGTTCGGCCAGCACGGTGATCACGGTGACGGGCGACGCCGGCCCGGTGAACCACGCGCCGGTGCTGAGCGCCCCGGCGACCAGGCAGGTGGACGAGGGCGCGCACCTTTCGTTCACGGTGACGGCCACGGACGAGGACGGCGACGCGATCGTGATTTCGGCGAACGGTGTGCCTGACGGTGCGACGTTCAACGACAACCACAACAACACCGCCACGTTCGAATGGACGCCGGGCGCCGCGGAGTCCGGCACCTTCACGGTCGCCTTCCTCGGCGATGACGCGAATGGTGGCACGGGCACCGCGAGCACGACGATCGAAGTCCGGAACGTGGACGGTGACGGTGGCGGCGACGACGAGAATGTGATCGCGCGGGCGTGCCTGATCGGCAACTTCATGCACAACCGCGACAAGAATTGCTTCCGCCTCAAGGCGGTCAACCACTCGTTCGACCTGAATGACGTCGTGCTGTCGAGCCTGCGGCTCCGCTTCCACGGCGATTCGATCCCGGCGCTCGGCGCGGAGATCGAGCTCGATTGCCACGGTCACGGTCACGGAAACGGCCATCACACCCTGGGCGACGTGACCGACGCGAATGGCGTGCTCAACAACGGCCACGGCCATGACGACGATGACGACGATGGCGATGGCCACGGCTACGGCGACGACGACGACGACGACGGCGATGGCCACGGCTACGGCGACGACGACGACGACCATGGCGACGACAACGGCGCGTGCGTCGGCGTGAGGTGCAAGGGCAATCAGGTTCACGATCCGCACGGCTGCTGGAAGAAGGACAACTCGTGCGACACGCTCGGTGTCCGCGCCTGCTTCCCGACCGACGACATCGTCCGCCTGCTCCTGGGCGACAAGAAGCTCAACCCCGGCCAGACCCGGAAGCACGTGCTGTGCGCCCTGGTCGATGCCGAGCTGGTGGCCACTCTCAACAGCGGCGCCATGGTCGTGGGCACGTTCAACGACGACAAGGGCCACCACGGCGACGATGACGACGACGACGGCGACGGCCACGGCTGGGGCAAGGGCCGGGGTGTTGCGGGTGGTGACCAGGGCGGCTGGGGTGTCAGCCAGGTCGGAATCATGAGCGCCAAGGCGTCGCCCAACCCGCTCAGCCGGAGCAACCCGAAGACTGAGCTTTCGTTCACGACGGTTCGCGACGGCCGGTTGCGCGTGGTGGTCGTCGACATGCAGGGCCGGCTCGTGAAGCGGCTGCTGGATGAGTACCGCTCCGCGGGTTCGCAGACGCTCGCGTGGGACGGAGCCGACGAGCGCAGCCAGCGTGTGGCCAGCGGCGTGTACTTCCTCTGGATCCAGGCGTCTGAGGGATCCGTTACCCGTCGGGTCACGGTGGTTAAGTAGTTCACGGAGAGTTGTCCACGGAGGCGACCGCAATGAATGCGACCACTGCATCACATCCTGACAGGCACCGGAGGAGCGTCGTCCGCCGAGCAATGCGCCCGGAAGTGTGGCTGGCGCTGGTGCTGGCCGCTCAACTAGGCGCAGCGCCGGCACTCGCCGGGCCGTTCACCCGGCTGCAGGTATTGCTTCCGGGTGAGACCGCGGCGCCCGGTACGACCTCCGGCAAGACCGGAACCCCGAGCCCGCAGACCGGGGGGATTCCGTTCAGCGTCAAGGTCAACGCCTGCGATGATTCGTGGACCGTGGTGACCACGGTGACGCATTCGATCCGGATTCTGAGCTCGGACGCGAGCGCCTCGCTGCCGGCGGCTGCCCAGCTCGTCTCCGGCACGGGGAACTACCTCGTGATCCTGAACGCGGATGGCAACTTCACGATCTACGCGCACGACCAGTCGGACGTCACGATTCCCGACGGCCCCAGCGCGGCGGTTCGATCGCTCGTGCTCCAGAGCCTCGAGTTCGCGAACATTCCGCGCGAGCAGACCGCCGCCGTGCCGTTCGCGGTGACGATCACCGCGCGCAATCCGAACGGCGAGGCCGTGACCGGATTCTCAGGGCTCGTGCGCCTGCGCCAGCTCACCGGCCCCGGTACGGGCCGGATCTCGCCGGCCACCGTGACCCTGTCGGGCGGCCGCTGGACCGGCAACGTCAGCGTCTATCGCGCCGACGAAACCGCCCCCAGCACCGGGACCGCCGTCGTCGCCGGCGAAGTCGACAATCATCCGACTCAGAGCGGCACGAGCAACGGGTTCGTCGTTCACCCCGGGCAATTCCGGCGCCTGCAGATCGTCATGCCGGGCGAGTCGCCGCTTCCCGGCAGCCTGAGCGGCATCACCGGCGCCGCGGCGAGCCAGACCGCGGGGCGCAGCTTCACCGCCAACGTCTATGCGACCGACGACTACTGGAACCAGGTGCCGAGCAATGACGCCGTCCGCCTCGCGTCTTCGACCGATCCCTCGGACACACCCGTCAACGGCACGCTCTCCGCGGGCTTCCGCCAGCTCTCGTTCACGTTCATGACGGTGGGCCCCCAGACGCTGACCGGGACCGACCAGTCCAACGGGACCATCACCCCGATGACGAGCGCCCAGATCCAGGTGGTGCCGAGCGCCGCCGACAACTTCGCCTTCTCGGCGATCGCCTCGCCCCAGGTCGCGGGTGTGCCGTTCACGGTGACCATCCGTGCCACCGACACCAGCGGCAATACCGTCTATGACTACAACGGCGACGCGGTCCTGGGCTCCAACACCGGCACCGGCACCAGCTCGCCCACGCTGATCAGCTTCGTGTCCGGTGTGTGGAGCGGGCCGGTCCGGATGTTCGCCGCCGGCTCCTCGGTGCGGCTCACGTGCACCGACCTCTCGGCAACCGCGCGCACCGGAACGAGCGGGAGCGTCGTCGTGAATCCCGCCACGGTGAAGAAGCTCCAGGTGCTCCTGCCGGGCGAGATCGCGAAGCCCGGAACCGCCGACGGCAAGGACGGCACCCCCAACGCGCAGATGGCGGGGAATCCCTTCTCGATCACGGTCCGCGCGGTCGACGAATACTGGAACGTCGTGAGCGGGATCGGCGACCGCGTGGCGCTGAGCTCGACGGACCCCTTCGCCGGCATGCCCGCCGAGACCACGCTGGTGAGCGGGGTGCTGATCTTCCCGGGCCGGCTCTACAAGAGTGGCCTGCAGACCATCACGGCCCATGACGTGGACAACGCCTCGGTCGCGGACAACACCTCCGGCGCCGTGAACGTGGTCGCCGGCACCTTCCAGCGGGTGCTGGTCCTGGCGCCCGGCCAGACGCCGGCGCCCGGCACCGAGAGCGGTCGGATCGGTGACGCCATCGATCAGTCGATCAACTACGCCTTCACGCTCACGGTGCTCGCGACGGACCAATGGTGGAATCCGGTCGCCGGGCCCACGGACGTGGTGCGGATCGCGTGTTCGGACCCGCTGGCACAGGTGCCGGCGGACCAGGCGCTGGTGAACGGTCGCGCCGAGATGCCGCTGCGTCTGGCGACCGGTGGCTTCTCCGATGTCGGCGTGACTGACGTGACGAACGGGTCCAAGACCGGGAGCACGACGCAGATCCGTGCGATCTCGAGCGGCTTCCACCTGGTGGCGGCGGTCACTCCGCTGACGGCCCAGGCCGGCGCGCCCTTCACGCTCACGGTCTCGGTGGTCAACGACGCCGGCGCGCTCATCTCGGAGATCAACTCCTCGGTGACGATCGAGGTGGAGAACGCGATCACTCACGCGCCGGGCAAGGGGACGCTCTCGTCGCCGCGGTTCCAGCTGCTGGGCGGCCAGCGCGCGATCTCCGAGAACTACACCTCCAGCGAGCCGATCGTGCTGGTGGCCCACGACGACGCCGGGAACGCGCCTGCGACCTCGAACGTCATCGTCATCCAGCCGGGTGCGGCGGCGGCGGTCCAGCTCACGAGCGTGCCGGCCTGGGTGGGCGGCAACAAGCACGGCGAGCTGCGGGCCAAGGTGGTGGACGCCTACGACAACGGTGTCCCCGGACAGCCGGTGTCGTTCGCGCACGTCTCTGGGGGCGGCACGATGACGCCGCTCGAGAACCAGACCGACTCGACCGGCATCGCGCGCGCCGACTTCCTCGCGGCACGCGAGCCCGGGAGCGACCTGATCCGCGCCACCTCGAACGCGTTCTCGGACGACCTGCTGCTCGAGACCGCGCTCGTGGACCCGGGCGCTCAGGGCGGCACCGTCACGAACTACCCGAACCCGTTCCATCCGCCGCTCCAGGGCACGACGATCGCGTGGAAGCTCGATGACCACGCCACCGTCACCTTGAGAATCTTCACGCAGGCCGGCGGCCTGGTGCTCGAGCGCACGTTCTCGCGCGGCGCGCCCGGTGGAACCTCGGGACTCAACGAATGGGTGTGGAATGGAAAGAACGGCTCGGGTCAGACGGTCGCGAGCGGCGCCTACATCGCGCTGGTCGAGGCCGAGGGCGCGGGTGAAACCATCCACGTGATGCGCCGCCGTATGGCGCTGGTGCGGTAGGAGGAGACGACCATGGATCGGAAACTCAACGCCTGTCTCGGCGTCCTGCTCGGCGCCTGCGCAACCTTCACGCCCGCCGCGGCGCAGCAGCAGACCTCCGGCGTCGCGGGGGAGTGGCTCGCCACCTATACGTCCGCCCGCACGCTCGGCCTGGGCGGCGCCTACACCGCCATGGCCGACGATCCGCTCGGCATCCTGTCGAATCCCGCCGGACTGTCGTTCATGGATCAGAACGAGGTGCGCTTCGAGAGCGCGCGCCTGTTCGAGCAGACCTCGATCAACTCGTTCGGGTTCGCGGTGCCTGGCAGCCGCTGGCCGAGCCTCGGGTTCGCGATCGTCTCGCTCGGCACCGGCGACATCGAGCGCACCAACGACGTGAACGACAACCTCGGCTCGTTCAAGGAGAGCGAGACCGCGTACCTCCTGACCGCCTCCAAGTCTGTGACCCCGAAGATCGCGCTGGGCGCCAATTTCAAAATGGTCCAGCAGTCCGTGGAATCGTTCAACGCCGGCGGGTTCGGCATGGACCTCGGAGCGATCGTCCAGGTGTCGCGCGACCTCAGGCTTGGCGCTTCGGTGATGAACGCCGGCGGCCCGAAGCTCAAGCTGCGCGACGTCGAGGAGGCCTATCCCACCCAGGTGCGCGGCGGTGCCGCGCTCACGGTGTTCAACGGCCGCGGGCTGATGTCGCTCGAGGCCGACCATTCGGAAGGCCTCGGGGCGCGGCTCCATGCCGGCGCCGAGTACTGGATCCAGAGCGGCATGGCGCTCCGGATGGGCTGGAACAACGACGGCGGCACCGGCGGGTTCACCTACCGCTTCGCGCCCAACTACGCGATCGACTACGCCGCCGCCGACCACCCGCTCGGTCTCCAGCACCGCATCGGCGTGAGCGCCAAGTTCGGCGGCTTCTTCGCCAGCTCGAGCGCCGAGCCCACGCTGTTCTCGCCCATCGGCGAGCACGCGGAAACCCGCATCTCGCTCAACTCCCGCACCAAGGCCGAACCCGTCACCTGGACGCTCGACATCATCAACAAGTCCGACGACGTCGTGCGCACCTTCGGTGGCCAGGGCCAGCCGCCTTCCCACATCCAGTGGGACGGCAAGAGCGAAACCGGCATGCCGCTCCCCGACGGCATCTACCGCTACAACCTGGTCGTGAAGGACAAGGCCGGCCGCAAGGTCGAAGGCCCCACCCACTCACTCCAGATCTCGACCGCCGGCCCCCAGGGCACGGTCCCCCTCGTCCCACCCATCGAGGTCCAGCGCTAAGAACGGTTGACGCGGGGGAGGAGACGACCGGCCGGGAGCCCATACGCTCCCGGCCGGAATCATTAGGGGATGCCCTCATTGAATCTTCACGACGCGGCGAACTGCACGCTCTTCCCCGGCTTCGACTAGGAAGAAGTAGACACCGGCGTTCGCAGGTAGGCCGTTGGTTTGCCCGTCCCAACGAACCTCGTGCCGGCCCGATCCCAGGACAGCATCGACGAGACGCACCAGCTCACGCCCCGCTATATCCACGACGGAAACCCGCACCCGTTCGGCCTCGTAAAGTGTAATCCCTAAGACGAAGCTCGATGAGGGGTTGGGGGTGGCCGCCTCGATCCTGCGAGGCAACCCGCCTCCTCCACTATGCCTCACGGGCTTGCTCAAGGGGTCGCAGGGGTCAAATCCCCGCTGGAACTCGTCGAAGTCCGTGAACCCGTCGTCATCTGCATCCACGTCGCCGAGGATAGGATTGCCGAGAAAGTCATGCTGGTGCTCTTGGTTTTGTAATGCATGGAGGCAGCGGCTTGCATCCTCGTAGCCGTCAGGCATGCCATCGCCGTCACTATCCGCATTCGTGGGATCGGTAAAGATATGCTCTGCCTCTTCTCCATCGTTCAAGCTATCATTGTCTGCGTCCACTTCCGGGTTGATGAACCTGTATGTCCACGAGTCTCCCGCGAATGGTAAGCCCTCGTTGATATCCACAATGGATCCTGCGGCGAGGCTAACACTGACTAGTCCAAGACCAGGCGATGTGAACCCCGTGAACACGTAGGGCCCCTCGCCCGACCCAGCAACGTCGGTCGCGGGCGAGTTGTTCACCGTAAGACCGGCAGCCGCGACACCAGTCACTGGCTCGCTAAAGGTGACGGTGACGGATGGCAGCGATCCGATGAAGTAGTCCTGGAACGGGGATTGCGCGATGACCTCCGGCGGTGAGGCCAACCAGTCCTTATAGATGCCGTCTACGAATTTGTGCCACGGCCAGAACAGCGGATCTTTAGGGGCAGTGGCAGCATTGTACAGACCGGTGGTGCCACCAACGGCGACGTGGACCTCACCGTGCCATCCCCATTCGACCGCGCAACCGAGAAGTTCGAGGCTAGAGAAGCGAGGAGCCACCGCGCCTTTTAGGCTCTTCTGGCCTGCCTCTGTATCGCATGGCAACCCAAGTCCAAGCCGCTCGTTGGGGCCGCCGTCCAGGGTGAACCAGGTAGGCTTCGCACACGGTCTGCCCCCGCAACCCGTTGCCGGATTGTAGAAAGTGTTGCGCGGGTGCGCGATGTTTTCCCCTGTGCTGGGGTCTTTATCGTCGGCCGGGGGTTTGTCCTTGGGATCCCACGTGAAGTACTCGCCGTAACCGAACTCAGTTCGCCACTGCTGGAATCGCCCGATGAACTGACGGTGGAACTTGAAGAACCCATCATGTGCCGCAGCAGTACTTTTATGTGCTGGCTTTTCGTGCCAGGATTTGTGCTCGTTTACCACCGCGTGCTTGTAAACCGGACCATCGTGCATCAAGGTGTAAAAGTCCCCCGCCTGTTTGTCCGGGTCCGTCGTGTTCCGTTCGACCTTAATGGTTATTTCGTTATGGCACCCGCCAAAGTCGGCCCCGATAACACTCACACGGACTTTTCTGTCCTGCGGTCCGGCATTCTGCGGATGTATCTGATTCGCAAACGGCTTCCAGTAGAAGGCGATCTCTTTCTTTTCGAAGTCGTTCTGCACCATGGGAACGGGCTTAAACCCCCTTGAAACTGCTTCATCGTAGTCCTTCAATATTATTGCCGTTACTTGCACGCCGTCCACGCCCCAGGAAAACGTAAAGGGAGCTTGACCGCCCGTCACTTTGGCCGTGAACTTGACCCATTGCCCTACATTCATGGTTGAACCATCGCCTATGCTCGTTGGCGCGCCCTTATCAGGCGTGGCCGGCGTACCAGGTGGAGTCGGCGATAAGGTCTGGCCTTCAATCACGACTGTGCATGGAGTTGTCTGATTCTGGTTGAGATACTCATGTTCCGCTTGAATCCCGAGCCACTGGAGCTCACGCGTCGGGTCCCCGGGCATCCGAAGCCAAGCATCCTGGAACGGCACCGTAGAGATCCGCCTCCGCGCGTAGGCTTGCGACACAGCCGGCATCTTGGCCCGCACCTCAAGCGCACGAAGCCCGCTTGCCTCCTCCGGCGACCTGGTGGCCTTCAGCGAGGCCCACTTCTCATCCAACGGCTGACGTGAAGTCTCCTCAATCACCAGCGACGGCGCTGCCCAGCCGAGTGTCGGGCCAGCCAGCAAGACACCAACAACTACCCATGGGACGAATCGCATGACCCATCACCTCCGATTGCCGAGGCCGTTCCGTGACGCCCCGAGAACAGCCCCTGCCTCAACCATGGTGCGTCCGTTGACCGAACAAACGGTCGTGCGGTTCGGCGCGCATTGCAGGTTCCTTTCCTGGCGGATCGGGCCATCAGACACCTTGGAGCTAGACATTGGGAGGGGTGGAGGTTCGTAGCCGTTGGTATGCGGGACGTCGGATGATGTTTGCGCTGGTCATAGAACACGCGTCGGATCGCACCCTGAATCTGCGCCGATGCGTGGTTGACGGTGTCGCGTCGCCAGCATGCCGGGCAGAAACCGACAGATTGTGGCCGCGATGTCGCGCGGCTACCGCAGCACATTGGGAGCGCGGTTTGCTCAAAGAACTGCGCAGCTGATCCGCAATTGTTCGTATCCTCCCTGGGTTGGAGGACGGGAGTCTAGTCCAAAGGTCACGGCACTATGTTGCGGCAATTTGCCACGCTCGAACCCTAGAAGTGGTCTCACAAACACCGGCGTAACAGGATGAGGATGCAACCGAGTTGAACGAAGCCGAGGTAGTTGAGCACGTCGTGATCGTGACGCACCAGGATGCGTCGGAAGTTCTGGAGC
>Ga0137435_1000032_pt1 | contig 75856 bp, 50 predicted proteins | sample EasRivERMGT100_2_FD_104904 | JGI IMG/M metagenome (GOLD analysis project Ga0137435, IMG submission 104904) | Soil microbial communities from meander-bound floodplain in the East River, Colorado, USA - East River MetaG ERMGT100_2 | ecosystem: Environmental > Terrestrial > Soil > Floodplain ... | reverse complement strand
TCGACGGCGGCAACAGCAGCAACTGGTCGGGCTGATACGGCCGGAAGGTCTTCATGCCTCGCAGTATCCACGCCCCGCGCTGCGAAGCCAGAGGTTTGATGATTACTCGGACAGGCTCCTAGGTGCCTCGCGCGCCGAGTTGTTCCAGAAGGTTGGCTTTCCAAACTCTCTGAGGGCTGACAGAGGGACTACGAAGCACTAGAATTCCCGCCTACCCGTATCGGCCTTTGCCCCGCCGAGTAGGTCTCTCGATGGAAGCGGACAGGCTATTGAGCCTCGCGGTCGCGGTAGCGGCCGCGCGCCAATCTTCAGGTCGTGTTGCAGACCATCGTTCAGGGTCTGGCGGCGCAGCCTGGTGTCGCCCTGGCGCGGATCTGGCTGCTCCGGCCCGGCGAGCCGAGCGCACATTCGTTCCCAACGATGATGCGCAAGTCGGTGGGGCGCGTTTCGAGGACTGGCTCAGCCAGCCCGTGCCTCCGCGGTAGTGGACGACGGCGTGAACCGGGCAGCTTCGTCGCGGAGCGTGGGGCCCAACGCATAGCCCACGTCGTGGTGCTCAGGTAATCGAAAGAGTGGCCAACGGCCAAGCAACAGTCGAGGCCCTCGAGGTCGATCGAGACGCGTGGATTCATTGGGAACTAGCGCGGTGGTGGAAAGTCGAGCTTGCCCGCGACGACGAACTGCCGCCTTGGAAGCGGCCGCCCGAAGTTGGTTGAACGCGGTCGGCCCAGGTTGCCGGGAGGTGCTCAACTCACGGCCGTACGGTTTGACGATCATGCGGGATCCCAGCAGCGATTCACTCGCCACCATTCACGCAAGGGAGACAGTCATGGCTGAAGCTCTGTTGAACGCAATGCGAGAAGAAAAGATCAAGGGTTCGGCGGGCGATCTCCTGATTCGCTCTCTCCGCCCGACCGGAACCACGCGCGGCGTGGTCATGATCGTCCCGGGCTTCAATGCCCATAGCGGCTACTACGGCTGGGCGGCCGATCAGCTCGTGGCGATCGGCCTGGCCACCTATGCGCTGGATCTGCGTGGCCGCGGGCAATCGGACGGGGAGCGTTTCTACATCGAAGATATGAAGGAGTACGTGAACGACGTCGAGAAGCTCGCGGCCGTGATCAAGTCCCGCGAACCGGGGCTACCGGTATTCCTTTTCGGCCACAGCGCCGGCGGCGTCGTGTCGTGTTGCTACACGCTCGACCACCAGTCCGAGCTCAAGGGCCTGATCTGCGAAGACTTCGCGTTCCAGGTACCGGCGCCCGACTTCGCGCTCGCCGTCCTCAAGGGGCTCAGCCACGTGGCGCCACATGCGCACGTCTTCAAGTTGAACAACGAGCTCTTCTCTCGCGATCCGAAGGCGGTCCAGGCGATGAACGACGATCCGCTCATCAAGAATGAGACGCAGCCGACATCGACCATGGCCGCCATGGTGCGCGCGGACGAGCGCCTGAAGAAAGAGTTCCCGGTCATCAAGCTGCCCGTTTTGATCCTGCATGGCACCGAGGACAAGGTGACGAAGCCGTCGGGAAGCCAGTTCTTCTACGACAACGCGGGATCAGCGGACAAGACGATCAAGCTTTACGAGGGGCATTACCACGACCTTCTCACCGACGTGGGCAAGGAAAAGGTCATGGCCGACATCAAGCTCTGGATCGACACACGCCTGAACGCGTGAGCCTTCGGGCGGCGTCAAGGCCCTCAGGGGCCCACGTCGCCTAGACCGGGTGCCTTCTGAACACAACAGGGTGCCGAAAATGGCACCCTGTTGCGCGATCATTGGACCGCTCAAAAGGTGATCGTCACGCGGCTATCGCTGTTCAGCCGGCGGTCAACTGTCGGGGTTCGAATCTCTCCGACGGACCGCTCATCGCCTTGGCTGCCCCCGACGAACACCACGCCTTCGGGGAAGAGCATCATCGCCTTCACTGGCGAGCCGCTCCTCGGCACTTCGACCCAGCTTCTTGATGAGGGTGATGAGCGTTTCCCGCTCGGCCTTCGTCAGACCGCTGATGGCGCGGTCCATCGCCAATTGGTGGTCTCCGAACACTTCGCGGATCCGCGCAGTTCCTTTTGGTGTCAGCGAAACAAACCGCGTGCGCCGGTCTTTAGGGTCGGAGGTTCGAGCTACGAGGCCCTGGGTCTCGAGCCGATCGACTGCAGAGGTGATGGCGCCGCTGGTCAGATCGACGCTCCGACCGATGGCGCTTACCGGTTGTCTGCCCTTGTGGAGGAGAAGCTCGAGGATCGCAAAGTCGGAGGAGCCCAGGTCCAGGGGCGCGATGTTTCGGCGCGCGTGGCGCTCGAGCGTTCGAAAAGCCTTCATCAAAACCAGCCAAAGATGCGTTCCGGATGAATCCATGTGAGGTATCTTGACATCAAGATACAGGCTGTCAAGGTATATCTGATGCCGCTCTTCTGACGGGCAATCGGCCCTGCAGCGCTTGGGCGGCGTGGATGAGGGTGACGCTGCCCCGGGGAAGGAGCAGGTCGTGATGACCATTGCCGTAATCGTCGGGAGTACGCGTCAGGGGAGATTCTCCGAACAACCGGCGCGGTGGATCCTCGAGCTCGTTCGGCGACGCGACATCGAGGGTCGCCTGCTGGATCTTCGCGACTATCCGATGCCGTTCTTCGACGAGGCGGTGACGCCGGCCATGCCGGGACGGGGGCCCTACTCGAACGAGGTCGTGCAACGATGGACCGCTGAGATCGCTGCCGCCGACGGTTTCATCTTCGTCACGCCGGAATACAACTACGGCCCACCGGCCGTGCTGAAGAACGCGCTCGACTGGGTGTACCCGGAGTGGAACCGCAAGGCGGTGGCTTTCGTCAGTTACGGGAGCGCCATGGGCGCGAGGGGTGTCCAGCAGCTCCGGGCAACGGCGACCGAGCTTCAGCTCGCCCCCATACGCACCTCGGTGCACATCCCGGTGGCAACGCTCATGGCCCATTACCAAGGTGGTGATGTAGCCAGGGGGCTCGCCGAGCTTGAAGGGCGGGCAAACCTGATGATCGACGAGCTGCTCTGGTGGACGGCGGCACTGAAGTCCGCTCGCGAGGTGCAGGTCGATGTCGGAGCCCGGGCTCCCGCGGTCGCACGCTGAGCGGTCTTATTTCGGAACGATGATGGAGCGAGCTTTCAGACGGCAGCCCCATAGAGGTACGGTCCCTTGGACAAGCACATGGAAATTGGCATCGATAGCTTTGCGGCCGCGTTTACCGAGGACAGCCGCGCGGTCAGCTCATCCGATCGTCTGCGCAATCTGATCGACCAGATCGAGCACGCCGATCGACTCGGGCTGGATTCATTCGGAATTGGCGAGCACCACCGCCGTGAGTTCCTCGACTCCGCCCCGACCGTCATCCTCGGCGCGGCCGCCGCGCGCACCGAAAACATCCGACTCACGAGCGCGGTCACGGTGCTGAGCGCCGCCGACCCGGTCCGCCTGTTCGAGGAATTCGCGACTCTCGATCTGCTGTCCCGCGGCCGGGCCGAAATGGTGGTCGGCCGCGGTTCGTCCATCGAGGCGTTTCCGCTGTTCGGCTTCGATCTCGAGGATTACGACGCGCTGTTCGCCGAGAAGCTCGAGTTGCTGCTCGAGATTCGTGAGAACGAGCACGTTCATTGGACGGGCGCCTTCCGGCCGGCGTTGACCGGTCAGGGGGTCTATCCGAGGCCCGTTCAGAACCCATTGCCGATCTGGCTTGGGGTGGGAGGGACGCCGCAATCGTTCGTCCGCGCCGGTACGCTCGGGCTGCCGCTGATGGTGGCGATCATCGGTGGCGAAACACGCAGCTTCAGGCCGCTCGTCGATCTCTACCGCGAGGCGGGAAAACGTGCGGGACACCCGCCGGAGCGATTGAAGGTGGGAATGCATTCGCCCGGCTTCGTGGCCGCGACGACGAAGGAAGCCGCCGACGCATACTTCCCGGGTTTCGCGAAGGCCGTGAGCGATATCGGGAAGGAACGCGGGTGGGCCCCCATGACCCGCCGTGATTTCGACGCCCAGCTCGGGCCTGGTGGGGCGCTCCTCATCGGGAATCCCGATGAAGTGGCCGAAAAGCTCATCCGGCACAGCGAGGCGCTGGGAGGTGTTTCACGGATCACCTTTCAGATGAACGCAGCGTCGCTGTCGCACGAGAAGCTGATGGGGGCGATCGAGCTGATTGGCACGCAGGTCGCGCCGGCCGTGCGCTCGCGGCTCGGAGCTGCAGCGTCGTAAATGCCCCCGAGAGCCGGGGGAGAAATCGCATGCCCGCGACCGGCGTTTCGGTAGGATGGTGTCGGCCCTGAAGCGAGGAAGTGACGGCCCGCGCCGTCGTGACAGATTGCGGATGACATCCGCACCCCTGCGGGTTAGGCTGGGCTTGCTGTAGCGGAAACGTAGATCGCGACCGGGCGGAATCAATCCGGGAGATCAGAATTATCGTCGGTAAGCGCACATTCGCGACGCCTGCCCAGCACGCAAGGACCGCCGAGCTCGACCGACATCCGACAGAAGAGCAGGCTGTCGAGCACGCCGAGATTCTCCGCGTCCATGCCTCTCGACGCGTACACAACCGTCAGTGGGTAGTACGGCGCGCGTGCCTGAGCTAGGAGGAATGGGCAAGGCGATCATCCTCGTAGTCGATCGCGATCCGCACATCCGCGAGCTCGAGGCACACTTCCTGCAGAAGGCCGGTTACTCCGTGGTTCGAGCAGGACGGAAATGGCGCCCTCGAGCAAGCTCTGAAGACTGTCCCGGACATCATCGTCACCGAGATCCTCGTCCCCGGACTTGACGGGCTCGCGCTTTGCCGCCGACTCAAGGCGGACCCCCGAACGCGCGATACTGCGGTGCTGGTCTTCAGCATCCTGGCGGTGGCCGGCCGGGCGCGAGAAGCGGGGGCCGATGCCTTCCTCCTGAAACCCCTCACCGAGCACACACTGGTCAGTACCGTCCAGCAGCTCCTCGAAGCGCGAAGCGCACGAATCGGGAGAATGACGACATGAGCGATGAAGCGCGGGGGTCGAAAGGGCGAGGGGCGGAGGAGTCTCCAATCAGACGCCTCACGACCGGCAGCCGCGAGCTCGACGAGATCCTCGGAGGTGGAATCCCCGAGAACTCGATCAACATCGTCATGGGCGAGCCGGGATCGGGCAAGACGACCCTCGCCGAGGAATTCATCTTCGCTAACGCCGACGACGACGGGCGGGCGATCCTCTACCTCACGACGCTTTCCGAGCCGCTCGACAAGGTGATCAAGTACCTTCAGCAATTCGAGTTCTTCGACTCGACAAAGATGGGCGGTACGGTCCAGTACGACGCGCTGGGCGCCGACCTGGCGGCGAACGGCGTCGGCGCACTCCTTCCCAGGATCAAGGACGCGATCAAGGCGTTGTCGCCGAAGATCATCGTGATCGACTCCTTCAAGGCGATCCACGACCTGGCAAAGTCGACCCAGGAGATGCGGCTCATGTTGCACGAGGTTGCCGGGCTCCTTGCCGCGTACAACACGACCGTCCTTCTGGTCGGGGAGTACCGACACGAGGACATCGCGATGTTTCCCGAGTTCGCGGTGGCGGACGGCATCATCGAGCTGGCGAGGAACAGCCTCGGGACGCGCGACGAGCGGTACCTGCGCGTGTTCAAGCTCCGTGGCAGCTCGTACCGGCCAGGGTTTCACGCCTTCGAAATCTCGACGGCAGGCCTGCACGTGTATCCACGTCTCGTCAGCCCGGTCGAGGCGGCCTCCTACAGGCGAGACGTCAGACGTACTCCATCGGGCGTTCCCGGGCTCGATCCGATGCTTGGGGGAGGTTTTTGGGCGGGGAGCGCCACGCTCCTCGCCGGTCCCACCGGCTCCGGAAAGACGACGATGGGCATTCAATTTGTCCTCGAAGGCCTCCGCAATGGCGAACGGTGCCTGCTGGTCAATTTTCAGGAGAATCCCACGCAGCTCGCGCACCAGATCGAGGAGATGGGAGGAAAGCTCGACGACGAAACCCGCGGTCGATTGGAGCTGCTCTATTATTCGGCGGTCGAACTCCCCATCGACAGGATCATCGTCAGCATATTCCAAGCACTTCGACGGGGCGGGATTCGCCGGGTGGTCATCGACGCGCTCGGAGACCTGTCCACGGCTGCCAGCGATGAAACGCGCATGCACGACTATGTCTATGCGTTGGTTCAGCATTTCGCGGTGATGGGCGTGAGTAGTGTGCTCACGCTCGAGACGGACCCGCCCATGATGGCCATGGACGAGAGTCACGGCCGTCTGAGCCATATGACGGACAGCATCGTCTTCCTCGAGATCCGGACGCGCGAGGGGATTGTCGGACGGACGCTCCGCATCGCGAAGGCTCGGGGCCTCGCCCACGATCTTCAGGCGCGCGAGCTGCAGATCGATGGCAAAGGACTGCATATCGTCGAGGCGCGTGGGTGAAGAGCTCCATCCGAACCGAGGAGTACCGGCTGCAACAGATCCGTAAGCTTACCCAGGTGAGCCGCGCGATCACCTATGCCGCATCGCTCGACGAGGTGTTTCAGCTGACGGTCGACCGCGCCGCCGACCTGCTCGCGGCGCCGAGGTCACTCATCATGGTCGCGAACGACGATGGCCTGCTGGCTCTGCGCTCGTCGCATGGCATCGACGCGGCGCTGGCCCGGCACTTTCAAGAGCCGATGAGCGAGGCACTGATCCCGCGCCTCGCGTCGTGCTTCGATGCGCAGCCGGAGAGCTTCCTCGGGGTCCCGCTGGTTGTGGCTGGAGCAATCAAGGGAATCCTCGTCGTGATTCGACCGGGTACTTCGACCCACGCGGACGAGGACGAATGGCTCTTGTCGGCGCTCGCGGACCAGGCAGCCGTGGCGCTGGAGAAGACGCGCCTCGACGAGATCGGTGAGTTTCGCGAGCAGCTCATTGGGATCGTGGGCCACGATCTTCGCAATCCGCTCAGCACGATCCTGATGGGAGCGCAGCTCCTGCTCCTGCGCGAAGACCTGGGCGAGACCGAGACTGGGGTGGTGAGGAGGATTACGAACAGCGCATTGATGGCGGTGCGGCTGATCGATCAATTGCTCGACTTGACCAGGAGCCGGTTGGGGGGCGGTATCCCGATCGATCCCACGCGCTTCGATCTGACCGATGTCTGCCGGCAGGTGATCGGCGAGACGGAGCTGACGCATCCAGATAGGCCGCTGCGTGTTGATATGCGGGGCGACCTGACCGGTGCGTGGGACCGCGATCGGATGTACCAGGTGCTCGCCAATCTCGTCGGCAACGCGGTCCAGCACGGCGAGCCACGATCGTCGATCGAGCTGCGGATCGACGGCACGGAAACTGAAATCGTCATCGAGGTCGCCAATCGAGGCGCGCCCATTCCGCCCGAGACGCTGCCGTCCATCTTCGATGCTTTCCGCAGGGGTCGGACGAACCATCCATCCCGGACAGGGGGGCTCGGACTCGGACTCTTCATCGCGCAGCAAATCGTCCGTTCGCATGACGGATCCATCGCCGTCACCTCGTCGGCGAGCGATGGGACGACCTTCCGCGTCCGCCTGCCTCGCGGCGGCAAGGTGGCCAACACTCGACAACTGCAAGCTGGTTGAAGTCGAGCCGCTTTTCCCCGAGCGGATCCACGGCTCACGGGGGTGTTTCACGACGTGCGCCTGGAACGCACCTTTGTTCACCACCGGGACGGCCTGGACCTGAACGGGCGCTCGGACAACGACAGTCCCTGAAGTAGCAGATTGCCGATGACATCCGCACCACGTGTGGGTTAGGCTCGCCTCGCTGCAGCAGAACCACAGATCACGACCGGGCGGAATCACTCTGGAGGATCAGCATGAATCCCGCCCCGAAACTCGTCGCACGCTGTATGCGTGGCCTCGCCACGGCGGTCGCACTCAGCGTCTGGGCGCCATCGCTCATCGCGAGTCCGCAGCTCATCCCGGGAGATCACGGCCCCGGTGGCGGATCATCCCCCGATCGCAAGGGCGACGGCTTCCCCACCGTGCTCATCACCTGCCCCGAGCCGACGCCGCTCGTCATTCGACCGGCGCCACCCTCGATTCGCCTGCTCTGGGAGGGAACGCCCGGCGGGCATCAGGGGCATTACAAGATCAAAGAATACAAATACATCCTGCTCGGGCCGGACAGCGAGTTTCCCATCGAGCTCGCCGTCAGCAACCCGGACTCGTTCAAGCACTACTACGCCAACCACCCCCTCGGTCCATGGACCGGATGGTCCTCGACGGATCCCAACACGACTGAGGCCGAGTTCAACAACCTGATTCCCAATAGTCAGTACCTGTTCGCCGTGATCGCGTTCGACCGCGCCGGGCGGTACACGCAGGTGTTCTCCCTGTCGTCCAATCTCCTGCGATTCGTCGTGAGCTTCAGCGCCTACCAGGGTCCGGTGCTCACGATGAGTGGGCCCGGATTGAACTATCAGTATCCGCATGGTGGTTACTGCCCGTGTCCCGAAACGGAAATCCCCACCAGCGTGTCCGCTCAGTCCTCGGTGACGTTCCACTGGTTCGCGGACCCGGGCTTCGCCTGCCAGAGCCCCGCGATCCGCTCGTATCGCTGGGCGCTCGACATCGCCGACGTGTTCGACGAGACCCCGCGAATCGACGAGGAGACCGATCTGCAGCACTGGAGCACGCGGTCACTCGATGCGACTTCGGCCACGGTGGGTCCATTCGCCGCGGGCGAGGTGCATCGCCTGTACATCGATGTCGAGGATCTCGCTGGGCTGCGCAGCCTCGGGATCATTCGAATGGAAGTCGTCGCGAATGGTAATCAGAGGGTCGATGGCGGGCCCGCGCCCGGAGTCGTCTCATTGCAGCCCGGAGCGATCCTCGGCAAACACGTCGAACTCAGCTATTCGCTGCCTGCATCGGCCGACGTCTCGCTTGCGGCCTACGACATCAGCGGCCGCCGCGTCGCGGCGATCGAGAACGGGTCGCGGAGTGCCGGAGCCCATCAGGTGAGCTGGGATCGCACGGGTCTCCGACAGGGCGTGTACTTCTATCGACTTCGCGCCGGGCCCCAGACGTTGGTGAAGTCGTTCGTCATGAGGTGAACACGAACGATCGAAATCGCAGCCTGACGACGCTCTTTACCGAGCTGATTCATGGCGTTCCCAAGGGGCCCGCATACATTCTGAATGGCGGCGACACCGGACTGCTCGGATCGCTCGACCGCCTGTCGGCCGCCGTGGCGTCGCGCTCTTCGCAGGGCGGCGCCACGGTTGCCGCGCACGCCGCTCATATCCGCTACGGCATGTCGCTGATGAATCGCTGGGCGGCGGGCGAGGATCCCTGGAAGGACGCCGACTGGTCGCAGGCGTGGAAGACGTCTGCCGTCACCGAGGCGGAATGGGCCGAATTGCGCCGCGGGCTGCGCCACGAAGTGGAGCGCTGGCGCGAAGCGCTCGGCACCCTGCGTGAGGTGAGCGGAAGCGACCTCGACACCGCGATCGGAAGCGTGGTCCATCTCGCCTACCACCTCGGTGCGATCCGCCAGATCGATCGCGAGGCACGCGGGCCGAGGGACGCCGGATAGCCCGCTCCCGCTACCCGGCCGCGGCGGCGGCGCCGTCCGAGCGCATCATCACCGTCAGATAGCAGCCGAAGAGAACCATCCACGGCATTTCCGGGAGGGTCACCGCCGGCGGTTGGATCTCGACCGTGGCCGCCATGTGGATCACGCCTCTGCTGCGAAGCTCGATCAGCGGGTTGTCGGATCCGTCCAGGAACTCGAGTTTCGACTGCCACAGATTGGTCGTTGCACGGAAGCGGCGTCCATCGGGCAGCTCCAGCTCACCGCCGCCATTCCAGGTGTTGTTCCGGAACGCGCCGATCTCCTTCTCGCCTTCGCATTCGCGGATGGTGGCTCGAGTCTGCCAGAATCCGACGCGCTTGAAGGTCCAGCATCCGTCCGCGCAACGGCCGGTCGCGAACGAACCGAATGCACTCCTGAAAACCAACGTGGCGGCGACATCGTTTCCGGTGCGCAGCTCGAACTCCATGGAGAGTGCGCTAGGCTGGACCCACTCGAGCGGCTGTCTCGCGATCTCGGCCAGCTTCTTCATGGCGTGGTGCCCCGCTGTTCGCCTGCACCAGATTCGATACTCGATCGAAAGGGAATGTAGCCAATAGTGGACGAGAGGAACCAGGCGGACACGACCCATCGGGGGCCGCGCCGCATCGGCGTCACGGGGGCACGTGGCTTCGTCGCCTCGCGTCTGATTCCGATGCTGCTTCGGGACGGGGCCGAGGTCATCGCGATCCTGAGGCCCGGGCGCGAGCGCTCCACCCTGCCGGAATGGAACGTCGAGGTGCGGCACGCCGACCTCGACCAGGCAGACGGCTTCAGCGCCGCTTTCGACGGATGCGACGCCGTCGTGCACCTCTCGGGGATGTTCCAGGGACCGCAGATGGCGCGCGCGCTCGACGCGGCCCGCGTTCCCTGTGCGGTGTTCGTGAGCTCCGCCGGCGTGCACACCCGGCTCGCGAGCGCGAGTGCGGAGGCCAAGCGGGTCGGCGAGGCCGCCGTGAACGCGGCGCGCGTGCGGGCGACGATCCTCCGGCCGAGCATGATCTACGGCACCGCGGCCGACCGGAACCTGGCGCGCCTGATCGGCTGGGTCGCGGAGCGCGGCGTCGTCCCGCTGCCGGGCGGTGGCATCACGCCACAACAGCCGGTGCACGTGGACGATCTCGCGCAGGCGATCCGCGCGGCGCTCGCGCGCCCCGCGAACGAGGACCGCGTGTACGATGTCGGGGGTCCGGTTGCGCTGCCGCTCCGCGAGATGGTGCGCATCATCTCGGGAATTGTCGGCCGCAAGGCGGTGATCGTCCCGCTGCCCATCGGTGCCACGCACGCGGCGATCGTTCTCATGCGCCGGCTCGGCCTGCCGGCCCCGATCCGACCGGAGCAGATCCTGCGGCTCGGCGAGTCGAAGGCGGTGGACATTTCGGCCGCCGTCCGCGACCTCGGCTTCTCGCCGCGCTCTTTCAAAGAGGGCATCCGGCCGGAAGTCGCGGAAGTAATGTCGAAACGCGGTTTGACGGCGACGTAACGTCCTGAGCGATCGTGTCTTGACCCCCCCGATCGGCCCCTCTACGATCAGCGCTCAAAGACGCTCGCGTCGCTGATGTGGGACGCGGCGGGCGCCGCCATTGGATGGGTGGCCCCGAGGCAAACCATGGAGAGGGCCCCCCAGGCCGACATCGGCCGATGAGCGGTTTCCGTTCGGCACGGGGGCGGAATCTGCCGATGACTTTCTCGCCAAACTGTTTATCCGGTACCGGGGGAGCACCTGCCGGAGCCCCCCGGCTCTTCCATTTTCGGGTCTCCCCGCGGTCGCGCCCGGCTCGCGGGCGCGATCACGCGGACGCATGAGCAAGGCCCCCAGGCTCCTATCCCTCACCATCGGTTACGCGACGGTCGTCCAGCTCGCGTACCTGGCGGCACTCCTGCTGCGCTTCGAGGGCGACGTCCCGCGGCGCTTCTGGGACGGCTACATCGAGGTGGCGCCGCTCTTCACCGTGCTCTCGCTCGCCGGTTTCTTCGCCGCCGGCCTCTACCACGGCATCTGGCGCTACGCGAGCACGGTCACGCTGTTCCAGGTGTTCAAGGGCGTGACTCTGTCGGCGGCCGCACTCACCCTCATCACCTTCTTCAGCCCGCAGCCGCCCTTCCCGCGCAGCCTGATCGTGATGGTGTGGCTGTGGGAGCTGGTGCTGCTCGGGGGCCTGCGGTTCGCCTGGCGGCTCTCGCGTGAGCGCCTGCTCGGACCGGAGCCGCGACGCGCGGTCCGCGCGCTCGTGGTGGGCGCCGATCACGCCGGGATCCACCTGATCCAGGAGATGCGCCGGAGCGGTGACGGCACCGAGCGCCTCGCTCCGGTCGGGTTCATCGACGACGACTCGCGCCTCACGGGCCAGATGATCGAGGGCGTGAAGGTGCTGGGGACAATCACCGATCTGCCCCGCATCCTGTCCGAGAAGCGGGTCGAGATGCTGGTGATCTCCGACGCCGACATCCCGGCGCGCGTCGTGCGCGAGATCGCGAGCTTCTGCGCGGTGGCCAACGTGCGGGTCAAGACGCTGCCGGGGCTCTCGGATCTCCAGCACCGGAAGACCGCGCTGTCGCAGATGCGCGACGTCCAGATCGAGGACCTGTTGGGACGCCAGCCGGTGCAGCTCGATCTCCAGGAGATCGGCGAGTTCCTGCGCGGGCAGCGCGTGATGGTGACGGGCGCCGGCGGATCGATCGGCTCGGAGCTCGCGCGGCAGGTTGCGGGATTCGCGCCGGCCGAGATGGTGCTGCTCGACCACGCCGAGAACGGGCTCTACTACGTCCACCACGAGATCGCGGCGCAGCATCCCGAGCTGCCGCTCCACCCGGCGGTCGCCGACATCAAGGACGCGCGCGGGATCGAGATGATCTTCCAGCGCTTCCGTCCGAACGTCGTGTTCCACGCCGCGGCCCACAAGCACGTCCCGCTGCTCGAGATCAGCCCGCGCGAGGCGGTGCTGAACAACGTGGTCGGCACGCGCAACCTGATGTACTCGGCCGATCGCCACGCGGTCGGTAAGTTCGTGCTCATCTCGACCGACAAGGCGGTCAACCCGAGCAGCGTGATGGGCACCTCGAAACGCGTGTGCGAGATGATGCTCCAGGCGCGCTCCAAGCGCAGCCGCACTCAGTTCGTGGCGGTGCGCTTCGGCAACGTCCTCGGCAGCGACGGCTCGGTGATCCCGCTCTTCCAGCGTCAGATTGCGCGCGGCGGCCCGATCACGGTCACGCACCCGGAGACCCGCCGCTACTTCATGACCATCCCGGAAGCGGTGCGCCTCGTGATCCAGGCCGGCGCGATCGGCAAGGGCGGCGAGGTGCTGCTGCTCGACATGGGCGAGCAGGTGCGCATCGTCGATCTCGCGCGCCAGCTCATCCGGCTCTCGGGCCTGCGCGAAGGCGAGGACATCGAGATCAAGTTCACGGGCTTGCGCCCGGGCGAGAAGCTGTTCGAGGAGCTGCACTCGGATTCGGAGCGCATGCGGATCACCCACCACGAGCGGATCATGGTGTGGGATCTCGAGTCCCGCGACGACGAGGCGCTGCAGAAGGAAATCGCGGATCTCGAGCGGGTGGCGGAGGACGGGACTGCGGAGGCCATCAAGCGGCGCTTTGCCCAGATCGTCCCCGAGTACCGTGAGCCGCAGCCCGGCGCGACGCCCATTCCCGAGACCCCGGTGGTGTCGCTGCCCGCCGCCACCCCGGTGACGGCGCGGCCCACCATCGAGCGCACGACCTGGGTCGAGAGCGGCCGCGCAATCGCGGAGGGCGCCGTCGCGGTGGCACTGCTCGCGCTCTCGGCGCCGCTCTGGCTCCTGCTGTGGTCCGAGGTGCGGCGGGTTCCTGGCGCCAGCGTGCTCGTCGAGGAGGAGCGTATCGGACGCACGCGCCGCCGCAATCAGCGGCGCGGTGCGCGCGGCCCGACTCCGATCGACCGCCGCATCGTCGAGCGCCGCACCCGCAACTTCCTCGGCTCGCGCATCCGCTGCTCGCGTTTCCGGACGGACTGTGGCGCGGTCGGACGCTGGGTCTGGCGTCGCCGGCTCGACACCCTGCCGCGGCTGCTCAACGTGATCCGCGGCGAGATGGTGTTCATCGGACCGCGCCCCGAGCGCGAGGAGACCGTCTTGCGCTGGCGCGATTCCGTCGCGGGTTACGAGCGGCGCTTCACGGTGCTGCCGGGACTCACCGGGCTCGCCCAGCTCTCGGGTGTCAACGGCGAGGACTGGGAGGGCATGCGCCGCCGCACCGAGTTCGACCTTTACTATGTGGACCATCGTACGCTGCTGCTCGACATCCGCAGCCTGTTCCGCACCATGCTCGTGTTGTTCGGCCCGTCGCGGCCGGCGCCGGTCGAGGTTCCGAAGGGAGTCGGAGCACCGCATGCCGTCAAAGGAGTGACTCAATGAACGTGAGCCGCACCGGTTCCGCCGTCCTGTTCCTCGCGCTGTTCGCGTTGGTCCCCGCACCGTCGTTCGCGCAGACCGCTCCGCCCTCGTCGCCCGACTACGTCATCGGCATCGAGGACGTGATCCAGATCTCCGTGTGGATGCAGCCCGAGCTCGACCGCGCGGTCACCGTCAACGCGCGCGGCATGGTCATGTTCCCGCCGCTCGGTGAGATCAAGGCGGCGGGTCTCACCCCGCGCCAGATCGCCGACGACATCGGCGAGCGGCTGTCGACGTACACGCGCCGCACCACGACGGTCACGATCACGGTCACCCAGTACCTGAGCCGCAGCGTCTTCGTGACCGGCGCCGTGGCGCACCCCGGACGCTTCGGCTTCGAGCGCATGCCGGGCATCCTCGATCTGCTCTCGGAAGCCGGCGGCGCGACGCCGACCGCCGATCTCAACCGGGTGAAGCTGGTCCGCCGCGAGGGCGCGGGGCGCAGGGTGATCCCGCTCAACGTCACCGGCGCCATGCAGGGAATCGGCGAGACGCTGCCGCCGCTCGAGCCGGGCGACATCGTGATCGTTCCCGAGGTCGCGACCGGCGTGGGGCTCGGCGCCGAGGAAGGGGTGGCGGTGATCGGGGCCGTCGTGCGGCCCGGCATCTATCCCGTCGGCGAGGGGCAGGACCTGTGGTTCGTGCTCGCCCAGGCGGGTGGCCCCAACGGCGCGGCCAACCTCACCAACGTGCGCATCCTGGCGCGCGGCGACAACGCGCAGGCCGCATTGATGGTCGACCTTCGTGAGTTGCTCGATACTGGAAACCGGACGCCCCGTGTCCTCCGGCCCGGCGATCTGGTCTTCATCGACAGCAAGGGGGCGGGGACCTGGGGACTGCTGTCCACGGTGTTGAGCACGACGCTCGACGCCCTGAACATCGTTCTCGTGGCCCGCGTCCTGCAGGACCAGAACAAATAGGGGAGAACTGTGGCTGAAGCACCGATTGATCCGAGACAACTGCTCCGCGTCCTCCTGCGGCGCAAGGTTCTTCTGCTGGCCCCGTGGGGGGTGGCGGTGGCGATCGCCGCGGCCGCGGCGTTCCTCCTGCCCCCGATCTATTTCAGCTCGGTCATGCTGCTGCTCGAGCGCGGGTCGTCGCTCGGTGGAAACCTCCGTGGCATGGTCGGCTCCGGACAGTCGGAACAGAAGGCCGAGGTCATGCGCGAGGTCATGCAGAGCACGCCGTTCCTGACCAGCACGATCTCGGCGGCCAACCTGCTCGAGGACCCGGTGACGCGCGAGTGGGCGCTCAAAGCGGCGCACGACTACCCGGGGCGCGAGGATCAGAAGATCGAGATGTTCCTCGTCGACCACCTGCGGCGCGCGATCTCGGTGCGCCGCGGCAAGGCCGACGTGTTCGAGGTCACGGTCGGCGACAACCTGCCGACCCGGGCGCGCGTGCTGGCCGACGCGGTGGCCAACCAGTTCGTGATGTCCTCGAAGGCGGCGCAGATCGAGGCGGTGCGCGCGACCCAGGAGTTCAGCGCCGAGCAGCAGCGGCTCTACAAGGAGAAGCTCGTGGACAGCGAGCGGCGGCTCGAAGCGCTGCGGCGCACGGTCATCCAGGGCCAGTTCACCGGCTCGACGCTCGACGAGCACCTGCTGCCGCGGGCGCGGGCCATGCTCGAACAGGCCAGTCTCGACGTCGAGTCCCAGCGCGACAAGCTGACCACGCTCCGGCAGCAGCTGGCCTCCCAGACGCAGCCGGGAGACGCCGCGCTGCTCACCACCGAGGAGTCGAAGCTGCTCGTCTCGCAGATGAGCGGTATGGAGCGTCAGATGGTGGCGGCGGAACTCCACGATGCGGAGGGCGGCTCGAGCGGATCGGTGCGGTCGGTGCTGATCCGCAAGGTGACCGAGCTCGAGGCCGAATACACGCGGGCGGCGGCGACCCAGCTGCCCTCCCTTTCCGACGAAACCCGCATGCTGCTCGTCCGCTACCGGGTGGCGGAAGCCGACCTCCGGTCGCGCGAGGCGCGCCGCGACTACCTCGCCTCGGAGGTGGGCAGCTACGAGCGGCGGCTGAGCGGGGCCCCGGAAACCGACCTCGAGATCCAGCGCCTGCAGCAGGAGGTCGAGAGCAACCGCGAGCTGTACAACTCGTTCCTCCAGCAGTCGGCCGCGGCGCAGATCGCCGAAGCCTTCGAGAATGCCAAGGTCAGCGGACGCTTCACCGTGCTCGAGCCGGCCGGCCTGCCGCTCAAGCCGGGCAAGCCGAACCGGCCGATGCTGATCCTGCTCGGATTCGTGCTCGGAGGTCTGATCGGCGTGGGCTCGGTGCTGCTCGTCGAGCACCACGACCAGTCGGTCAAGAACGCCGAGGAAGTGGAGAGCCTGCTCGGTCTGCCGGTGCTGGGAGCGGTGCCGCGGGTCGAGGAAATGGATCGTTCGCGCCGCCGCCGCGGCGGCCCCAACGGCCCGCCCGAGCTGCGCGACCGCGGGCTGCTCCACCTGCTCAAGACCGAGAGCCAGCTCGGGCTCGAGTTCCGCCGCATCTACCTCAAGCTCGCGAAGAGCACGGGCCGCCAGCTGCCCAAGACCCTGATGGTGACCAGCTCGACGCGCGCCGAAGGCAAGACCACCACCACCGGCTGCCTCGGGATCACGATCGCACGCGAGCTGCGGGAGAAGATGCTGCTGGTCGATTTCGACCTGCGGAGCCCGTCGCTCCATCGCGCGCTCGGCCTGCCGAGCAGCACCCGCGGCGTCGCCCAGATGCTCGCCCAGCGCGATTTCGACGCGCGCATCGTGCGCACCACGGTGCTGCCCAATCTCGACTTCCTTCCGGCGGGGAAGAGCGAGCGGCCGGCGTCGGACCTCGTCGACCACGAGTCCGTGGAGTGGCTGGTGACGGAGGCTTCGAAGCGCTACTCGATGGTGCTGCTCGACTGCGCGCCCAACCTGGCCGTGCCGGATCCGCTGATTCTCGGCCGCGCGGTCGAGGGCGTGCTCTTCGTGATCAAGGCCGGCACCACGATCCGCAAGGCGGCCGAGTACGGCGTCAAGGTGCAGCGCGAGGCCTGCGACAACATCATTGGGGTCCTCATGAACGATTCGGGTGAGGTGCTGCCGCATTACTACGGATATCACGACGCCTACGGTTACGATCCTGAAGTTGCGGGCGGGGAAAGTTCGTAGCCGCGGCGTCGCGCCGCGGACCGCGCGGCGAAGCGACGCGGGCCCGGCGCTCCGATGAGAACCCTGCGCGTACTTCGCAACGTCATCACCAACTATCTCCGCTTCGGGGTGACGGGGCTGGTCGGGTTCGTGCTCACCCCGATCATGGTCCACGTCATGGGCGACGGGGACTACGGGTTGTGGGTGGCGGTGTTCTCGCTCACCGGCTATTTTGGCCTGTTCGACCAGGGCATCCGGCCGTCGCTCGTCCGCTACGTCTCGCGGGATCACGCGCGCGGCGACCAGGAGGGCCTGAGCGGGACCATCTCCAGCGCCTTCATGCTCTATGGGGTGGTCGGCGTGCTCGCGATCGCGGCCACGGCCGTGGTGGCGACGCAGTTCGGGACCTGGTTTCACGTGGGCCCCGATCAGCTTCCGGTCGCACGCTCGGTGGTGTGGCTGGCCGGCGCCTCCGTCGCGATCGGATTCCCGTTCGGCGTGTTCGGCGCCGTGCTTTCGGGGCTCCAGCGCTACGACATTGGCAACGGGATCGGCATCGGCATCGCCATCGCGCGGGCCCTGGCGTTCGTCGCCGTCCTCAGGGCCGGTGGCGGAATCGTCGGACTGGCGTGGACCTCGCTCGCGCTCAACGTGGCCGGGCATGGGCTCTCGTGGCTCGCGGTGCGCCGCCAGCTGCCGGACGTGCACCTGCGCGCAAGATCCGTCTCGCGTGAGCGGCTCCGCATGATCGGCTCCTACAGCAGCTTCGCCTTCATCGGTGCGCTCGCGACCAGCATCGCCTTTCAGACCGACGCGCTCGTCATCACCGCCTTCCTCGGCACCGCCTTCGTGACCCCGTTCGCGCTGGCCGCGGGCCTGGTGGACAACGCCCGCTCCCTGGTGCACTCCGCGACCTGGGTGCTGTCACCAACCGCGAGCGAGCTCGAGACGAAGGGCGAGGCCGGCAAGCTCCACGAGATGATGATCGCCGGGGGCAAGTACTCGGTCCTCGTGAGTTGGCCGGTGCTGGCCGCCCTGATTCTGTTCGGCGGGAGCCTGCTCGTGACCTGGGTGGGAGAGAAGTACCGCGAAGCCCACCCGCTGCTGATCCTGCTGGCGGCGCCGACGGCACTGTCGCTTCCGCAGTCGGCCATGGCCTCGATCCTGTTCGGGGTGAGCCGGCACCGTGGTGTCGTTGTGCTCTCGCTCCTGAACGCGCTCGTCAACCTGGGGCTCTCACTGCTGTGGGTGCGGCCCTGGGGTCTCACCGGCGTCGCGCTCGGAACCGCGGTGCCGCTCGGCTTCGTGGGGGGCATCGCGATGATGGTGTACGGGTGCCGCGCGCTCGGCCTCCCGCTCCGCCGCTACGTGGGCGAAGCGATGCTCAAGCCCGGGCTGGTCTCCATGGCTTTCGTGGTGCCGGCGGCGATCGTGCAGCTGATGTTCCATCCGATCGGATGGGCGCCGCTCGGAATCGCGGTGTTCGGCTGCTGGATCCCGTTCGCGTTCTGCGCGTGGCGCTTCGCGCTCGGTCCGGCCGAGCGCACGCGCTGGAAGGACGCCGTGGCGGGTCTCGCCGGCGCCCGCGGCACGCCGGCTCCGGCTGTCGCCGGGGAGGGCACACCGTCGTGAAGGTGAGCGTCATCGTCGCGACCTGGAATTCGTCCTGGTGCATCGTGCGCGCGCTCGAGAGCGCCTTCGCGCAGACGCTGCCGCCGCACGAGGTGATCGTGTGCGACGACGGCTCGACCGACGGGACGCCGGATCTGGTCGAGCAGCGATTTGGATCGAAGGTCCAGGTCCTGAGGCTCCCGCATCGCAACGCCTCGGCCTCGCGCCGGGACGGTTTCGAGCGCGCGACCGGCGACTGGGTGGCGTTTCTCGACAGTGACGATTACTGGGCCCCCGAAAAACTCGAGCGCCAAGCGGCATTCGTCGCGAGCCATCCCGGGATGGGCTGGATCGCGACCGATGGCTCCTATGTCTCCGAGGCGGGTGTGATCCGGGAATCGTGGCTGGCGGACTACTTCGATCCGGTCCGCGAGCTGGCGGGCGATCTGCTGCCCGCGATGGTCGAGCGGTGCTTCCCGCTCACGAGCTCGGTCCTGGTCCGCGCCGACGTTTATCGCGAGGTGGGGGGCATCGACCCGGATCTCGTGTACAACCACGACTACGACCTCTGGCTCAAAGTGCTCGCGCGCCACCCGGGCGCCCAGCTCACGGATCGTCTCGTCTACTACTGGGCGAGCCCGAACGCGCTGTCCCAGCGTTACGAAGGCCGCCACCGCGACAACCTGGCGACGATGCGGAGGATCGAGTCCGGCGCATACACCCCGCGCCCGGAGATCCGCCGCCAGGCTGCCGAGCGTGCCGCGGTGCTGGAGTTCCATCTCGCCGTGATCGATCTCCGGGCCGGACACACCGCGCGGGCGCGGGAGCACTTCCGGCGCGCCGTGACGCGCGGGCCGCTCCATCGCCGGCTGATCGCGGCGGCCGGCAACCTCGCTCCGGCGTGGCTGCTGCCGTTCCTGGCGCGCGCCTCGTGGCTCAGGCGCGCGGTGTCCGAATCGCGCGAGCCGGCGCGTCCCATCGCGGCCGGTGCCCGGGGGGAGTGACGTGAGCGGGTCCGGCTTCAGCGTCGTCATCCCAGCGCACAATGCGCTCCCGGACGTGCTGGACGCGGTGCAGTCGGCGCTCGGCCAGACGCTGCCTCCCGACGAGATCATCGTCGTGGACGACGGTTCGACCGATCGCACCGGTGACGCTGTCGAGGAGCGTTTCGGCGATCGCGTGCGCGTCCTGCGCGGTACGTTCGGCAGCGCCGCCGCGGCGCGCAACGCGGGATGGCGCACCTCGCGTGCGCCGTGGGTCGCCCTGCTCGATGCCGACGACCTGTGGTTCCCGACCAAGCTCGAGACCGCGCGCGAGGTGCTCGAGCGCCATCCGCGCGCGGTGTGGTTCTTCAGCGACGGCGCTTTCCGCGAGCTCGACGGCACGCTGAGGCCCTCGTGGTTCGAGATGTATGCCGAGATGCCGGAAACCTATTTCGGACAGCCGGTCGCCCAGCTCGTGGAGGTGAACTTCATCCTGACCTCCTCGCTGGTCGTGCGCCGCGAGGCGGTCGAGACGCTCGGGGGCTTCGACGAGTCCATGAGTCACGCGGAGGACCTCGACCTGTGGATCCGGCTCGCGCGGCGCTGGCCGGCGGCGGCGACGCGGCGCTCGCTCATCCGCTACCAGCACCGGCCGGGCGGCCTCACCCGCCAGACCGAGGCGCGCCTCCAGGGCGACATCACGCTGTTCGAGCGGCTGGCGGCCGATGCCACGCTCGACCCCGACGTCCGCCGCCGCGCACGGCACCGGGTGGCGATGGCCCACTACAAGTTCGGCTGGGGCGAGCTGCGCGAGCGACGCGGCGGAAGTGCGCGCCGTCATCTCCGCGCCGCCTGGATGTTTCCCGAGCGTGCCCTCCCGGTGGCGGCGGCCTGGGCCGCGAGCCTGCTGCCCGACGGCGTGTACGATCTGCTGCGGAAGAACCGCATCGCCAAGTACGGCGTGGCCGCACCCATGGTTCGCCCGAAGCGGGTCGTGCTGCAGTCGCTGCCCGTCGAAGGCGGGGCCACATGAGCCTCGCCCCGCGGCCGTCCACCTCCCCGGTCCGCGTTTCCGGGGACGAGCGCTCGGGCCCCAACGTCCCGCTGCTTCTCTTCGGGGCGATCGGCGTCGCCATCTTCGGGATGGCGTTGTTCGTCCTGCTCGACTACCAGCTCGGCCAGGCGCCGCACCGGCTCCTGAAGCTCCTGCTCGGCGCGGCCATGGTCTCGGTCGTGTTCGTGAAGCCGCGCGTCGGCCTCTTCCTGATGCCGGTGATCACGCCGTTCCTGGCCTGGCTTCCCAAGATCCCGGCCCCGGGCATCAACCCGCTGAACGCGATGCTGGTCGCGGTGTTCGTGCTGTGGGCGCTGCGTCGGGTCATCGAGCGCCGCTCGGTCCTGAGGTTCGGCCGCCTGACGGGGCCGATCGCCGCCGTGACCGTGGTGTGCGCGCTCGGACTGGTGCGCGGCATCGCCTTCCCCTCGGGCTACACCTTCGACGGGGCGCAGAGCGGGGTTCATCTCTTCCGGGCGCTGGTCACCTTCACCGTGTACTTCATCTCCTTCACGATGATCCAGGGCGAGAGCGACCGCCGCAAGCTCGCCGGGGCAATCGTGGTGGCGCTGCTCCTCGAATCGATCGCCACCATCATCCTCGGCCGCACCGGCAGCGGCTCGCGCGCGGTGGGCTCGCTGGGACAGGCCAACGATCTCGGCGCCTTCCTGAGCCTCCACATCCCGATCGCGGCGGCGCTGTGGTTCGGAGTCCGTGCCGTGTGGGCGCGGATCGGGATTGCACTCGCGGTGGCGGCCGGGTGCGTCGCCACGGTGCTGACGCTGTCGCGCGCGAGCATCGTCGCCCTGGGCGTGACGATGGGAATCGTCGCCGTGCGCCGCTCGCGCACGCTCACGCTGATGATCGTGGCGGCGGTCCTGCTGAGCCCGTTCTGGGCGCCGCAATGGCTCAAGGACCGCGTGCTCCAGAACCCGGACGACGCCGTGGCCCAGGACGAGGTCGCGCTCGACCACGCCGCGCAGCTCCGCGTCGACACCTGGCGCGCGATCGGCCGGCTGATCACCGAGCACCCCGTCGACGGCGTGGGTTTCGCCGGGCTCGAGTTCGTGCTGCCCGAAACCGGTGAAGACATGGGTCTCGAGGTGAAGGACTCCTCGCACAACACCTACCTGCGCTTCCTGAGCGAGATGGGGATCTTCGGGCTGCTGTTCTTCATCATGTTGCTGGTCGCGTGTGTCCGGCTCGCACGCGCGGGGGCCGCGGCGGCGAGCAACGAGTTCGACCGCAACCTCTCCTTCGGCGTCGGCGTGGCGGCCATCGCCCTGGCGATCAACTGTGCCTTCGGGGACCGCTTCTTCAACGTGCTCATCATCGGCAACTTCTGGATCTCGTGCGCGCTCGTGGACGACCTGATCCGCGAGCGGAAGGAGCGCATTTGAGCCGGGCGGCCCTGCGCTGGCTGCTGAGCTTCGTCCCGCGCGTCGAGGCGGCCGGGGCACGGCTCACGATCGTGCGCCACCATCGCGTCTACGGCGCCGACGAGCGGCCGCTCTACCGCCTCGGTGTCTCGGAGTCGGTGCTCGAGGACCAGCTCACCCTGCTGGACCGCCTGGGCCGGACGCCGATCACCGTAGCCGAGGGGCTCCGGCACCTCGAATCGGGCCGCCCGGGTCACCGGGTGGCGATGACGTTCGACGACGGCTACGCCGATAACGTCACGCGGGCGTTTCCGATCCTGCGCCGGCACGGGGCGCGCGCCACGTTCTACCTCACCGCCGGGTGGATCGAGGAGCGCCGGACGCCGTGGTGGGACGTGCTGGCGCACGCGCTCGAGCAGGGCCGTCCCGGCCGCGCGGTCCCCGGTTTCGGATCGGCCGCCGGAGGCGCGACGCTCGACGGCGCCGGGCGCCGCGGCGCCACGCTCGCCCAGCTGCTGCCCGCGTTCCGGGTGCCGCTCGCCGAGCGGGAGCGACGTCTCGCCGAGCTGCGCGCCGCGCTGGGGGTCGACGCCGCGGCGCCTTGCGAGCTCGCGACGTGGGACGAGTGCCACGCCCTGGTGGAGGGTGACATGGAGGTGGGAGCGCACACGATGAATCATCCGCACCTGCGCCTGCTCGACCGCTCCGCCCAGCAGGAGGAGATCGTCGGATCGGCGCGCCTGATCGAGCGCCGACTCGGCGTTCGTCCGTCCGGTCTCGCGTACCCGGGAGGAGACTACGACGAGGCGAGCCTCGCGGCGGTCACCGCCTCCGGGCTCGCGTACGCGGTGACCACGCGGGCCGGCCACAACGTCGCCGGCGCGCCACGCTACGAGCTGAGACGGCGCAGCTGGTCCGAGGGCGCCTGCCTCGGCCCCTCGGGCCGGTTCTCCACGCGCCTCGCGACGGCGGAGCTGAACGGCGCGTTCGACACGCTCCGCAGCGCCTCGACAGGCGTCGCCTCGTGAGTCCGCGCCCGAGCCGGATCCGACTTCTCTATGTGGTCGGCAATTTCGTGGCCGGGGGCGCCGAGCGCCACCTGCTCGAGCTGTGGTCGCGGCTCGACCGCTCGCGCTTCGAGGTGGAGATCGCGTGCTTCCACCGGGAAGGCCAGTTCCTCGCGGAGGTGGAAGCCCTCGGCTGGCCGGTGCACGAGCTCGGGGTGGGACGGAGACTCTACGGCCCGTCCGGACTCCGCGCGTTCGCACGGCTGCTCCACCTCATACTTTCCTTCCGCCCGCACGTCATCCACGGCTACCTCTTCGGACCCAACCTGTTCGCCGCGCTGGCGGGACGCCTGGCCGGAGTTCCCGTGGTCGCGGTGGCGAAGCGCAACGTCGACGCCTTCGAATCCCCGCGGCAGGTCGCGGTGCAGCGCCTCGCGCATCGTCTCGCGACCCACGTGACGGCGGTGAGCGAGGCGGTCGCCGTCACCGCCCGCGATCTCGGCGTGCCGGAGAGCCGCATCACGGTGATTCCGAACGGCGTGGACGTCGCCCGCTTCGACGAGCCGCCGCTCGAGCGGACCGCGATCGGGGTCAACGGCGGCGCACCGCTGGTGGGGAGCGTGGGATGTCTCGCCCCGCGCAAGGACTACGCGACCCTGCTCGAGAGCCTGGCGCTGCTCGCGGCCCGCGGCGTGCGGTTCCGGCTCCTGCTCGTCGGCGACGGTCCCGAGCGCGACGCCCTCGAGCGCCGCGCGCGCGAGCTCGGCCTGGCGCCGGTCGTCACCTTCCTCGGCGAGCGGTCGGACATCAACCGCCTGCTGCCGCTCATGGACGTGTTCGTGCTGAGCTCGCGCGAGGAGGGCATTCCGAACGCGCTGCTCGAGGCGATGGCCGCGGCGCGTCCGTCGATCGCGACCGCGGTGGGCGGAACGCCGGAGGTGTTGGACCACGGGCGGACCGGATGGATCGTGCCCCCGCAGCAGCCGGCGGCGCTGGCCGCGGCACTCGAGGACGCGCTCTCGCGACCGGACGAGGCGCGGCGGCGCGGCGAGGCGGCGCGGCGCGAGGTGATCGAGAGCATGAGCATCGAGACCATGGTGCGCCGGCACCAGGACTTCTACGCGCGAGTCGTCGCGGAGCGCACGGCATGAAGTCGGTTCTCTACGTCACCACGACGTTCCCGACGCTCGCGGCATTCATCGAGAACGAGGTCCTGAGGCTGGTCGAGCGCGGGGTGCGGATCCGCGTGCTCACGTTGCGCAGCGTGAGTCGCAACTACCAGCCCCGCTACGCCCCGCTGGTCGAACGCACGATGTCCGTGGGGAACCCGCTCGACCCGCGCGGCTGGCTCGCCCTCCTCGGCTGGCTGGCGCGGCGCCCGCACGTGCTGGTCCCCGAGATGGCGCGCATCCTCTGGGCGTCGCGCTCGAGCCTCTACGCCCTGGTCGGGCACGTCGGCTACCTGCCGGCGGCGGCGCGCATCGCGTCGATCGCCGAGCGCGAGGACTTCGAGCGCATCCACGGGGTGTGGGCCCATTTCCCGGCGACCGCCGCCTACCTCGCGGCGCGCCTCACCGGACGGCGGTTCAGCATGTCGGGCCACGCCGGGTCCGATCTCCACCGCACCCGCGCGTTCCTCGCTGAGAAGGCACGCGCCGCCGACTTCGTGAACTGCTGCGTGCGCCAGAACGCGGAGATGCTGAGCACGCTCGCGGGACCGCCGGCACGCGTCGAGTGGATCTACCACGGCACCGATCTCTCGCGCTTCGACGGCGCCGGCCGCCACCGCGCTCCCGAGCCCACGCTCGCGATCGTCGGGCGGCTCGCGGCCACCAAGGGGTTCGAGGACGCGGTGCTGGCGCTCGGCGAGCTCAAGCGCCGCGGGGTCGAGGCGAAGCTCTCGGTGGTCGGGGACGGGCCGCTGCGCCCCACGCTGGAACACCTCGCACGCGAGCAGGGGGTCGAGGACCGCATCACCTTCCACGGCGCGCTCTCGCACGAGGAGCTGCTGCCGGTCTACCGCCGCGCGTGGCTGCTGGTCGCGCCGTGCCGCGTGCTGGCGAACGGCCGGCAGGACGGAATCCCGAACGTGGTCGTCGAGGCGATGGCGATGAAGCTGCCGTGCGTCGGCACCCGGATTCCCGGCCTCGAGGAGGCGATCGTCTCCGGGCAGACCGGCGCGATCTGCGAAGGCGGCGATCCGGTGGTGCTGGCCCAGGCCATCGAGTCGCTGCTCGCCGCCCCGGCCGAGCTCGAGCGCATGGGCGAGGCGGCGCGGACGCGCGCGCTCGAGCGTTTCGACTTCGACCGCAACTTCGAGCGCCTGTGGTCGCTGTTCACGGGCGAGACCGATCAGCGGGATCGCGCGGCGGTGAACGGCTGATGCGCGTTCTCCACGTGATCGAAGCCATGCACCAGGGCGGCGCCGAATCGCTGATCGCCGAGCACGTGCGCCATGCGGGGCGCGGCGTCGAGTCCCTGGTGTGCGCGCTCAATCGCGGCGGCCCGGCGCTCGACCTCGCCGCCGCCTACGGCGCCCGCACCTTCGTGCTCGACAAGCGGCAGTCGCACCCCCTGATGGGAAGGCTCGCGGCGATCGGGCGGCTGGCGGCGCTCATCCGGAGCGAACGGGTGGACGTCGTCAACGGCCACAACCCGGTGGGCGCACTCTACGCGTCCGCGGCCGGCCGTCTCGGCGGGGCACGCGCCGTGGTGCGCACCGAGCACAGCATCCACTATCCGGGCCGGCACTCCGTCTTCTATCCCGCGCTCGAGAACCTCTCCACGCTGCTGGCCGATCGCGTGATCTGCGTGTGCGACGCGGCGCGGGTGAGCCATGCGACACGGCTCGGCTGGGCGGCATCCCGGTTCGTGACCATCCTGAACGGAACCTCGGGCGCCGCCCCGACGCGCACGCGCGAACAGGTGCGCGCCTCCTTCTCGCTGCTCGAAAACGACCGGCTCGCGCTCCATGTCGGCAGCCTCACGCCGCAGAAGGCCCAGCACGTGCTGATCGAGGCGTTCATGACGGTGGCCCGCCGCAGCAGCGCCGCACGCCTCTTCGTGGTCGGGGACGGGCCGCTCAAGCCTATCCTCGAGCAGCGCGTCGCCGATGCCGGGTTCCGCGACCGCGTCCGGTTCCTGGGGCCACGGCTCGACATCGCGGAGCTGATGGTGGCCGCCGATGCCTACGTGCTGTCGTCGGTGCGCGAGGGGCTCTCCGTCACCCTGATCGAGGCCATGCGCGCGGGGCTGCCCTGTGTCGCGACCCGCGTCGGTGGCAATCCCGAAGCGGTCGCCGACGGCGAAACCGGGATCATCGTCCCGCCCGGGGATCCCGAGTCGCTGAGCCGCGCGCTGCTCACGGTGCTCGACGACCGCGTGCTGGCGGGGCGGATGGCGCGCGCGGGGCGCGACCGCTGGCGGCGGCTCTTCACCGGCGAGCGCATGGTTCGCGACACCGAAGCGCTCTACGCGAGCCTGCTGGCGCGGCGCTCGCCGGCAACCGCGACCCGCTCGGCGCCCGGCGCGAAGCTTCCCGAGCTCGAGGGAGAGTCCCGGTGAGTCTTCACCTCTGGAACTTAGCCGAGCCGATCGCCGCCGATTTCGAGCGGCGCTGGAACGAGCTGATCCGGACCTCCGCCCACGCGAGCTTCTGGTTCGACCCGGCGTGTCTGCGCCATGCGGCCGCCCACGGCGAGCCCGGCGTCGCGGCGCTCGATGAAACCGGCGATGCACGGCTCGCGCTCGTGGTGCGCTTCGTGAACGGCGAGGCCCGCTGTGGCTGGCCGTGGCGCTGGCACGTGGTGATCGAGGGAACCGACGCCCAGCTCGGGCCGAACGCGGAGCAGGGGGCGCGCGCGCTGGCGCTCGCCGAGCGCCTGGCGGGGAACCGGCGCTTGCGCTGCTACCTGCCGGCCGGGACCGGCGACCGGCGGCCGCAGTACACGGCCGGCGCCACCGTGCTGCAGGCCGTGCTCGACGAGGACGCGATGAAGAAGAACCTCGACGGCGACAAGCGCCGCTCGATCCCGAAGGCCGGGAAGCTCGGCTACCGCGCGGTGGTCGCCGAGCGTCCCGAGCTGTTCCAGGCGTTCGCGCGCATCCAGCACGAGACCGAGACGCGTCACGGCAAGGACGGCAGCGGCGTGCCCGACCACTGCGAGCCCGGCGAAGGGTGGCGGGAGTGGGAGCTGCCCTGGATGAAGCTGATCGTGGCCATCAAGGACGACGCCGTGGTCGCGGGCTCGGGGTTCGGCCTCTATCCCGGGGCGACGCTCGACTACCGCGCCAACGCCTCCACGGAGATCGCGCGGCGCGAGGGCGCCAACGTCCTGCTCGCTTGGGAGGCGATGCGCTTCGCGGCGAGGAGCGGCTACCGGTGGATCAACTGGTGTGGAGCGACGCGCTTCAAGCGCGATCTCGGTGGAACGCTGGTGCCGACGGTATGTCATCTCGGGGGTGGGGCCTGGTGGACGATCCCGAACACGCTGGTCGCCGCATCGCGCCGGGCGCAGGCGCGGGTCGGCGCCGGGATCCGCGAGCTCAGGCGGCGGCGCATGGAGTCCGCGCGCGCGGCGAAGGCGAAAGCGCAGGCCGCGAAGCCAGGGAACCCGTTGAAGCCTCCAGCATCCGACAAGCCTCGAGGGGCCACCCCCGATGCCGAGTCCGCGCGCTGGGACACGAACGAGCCGCTGACCGACGGGTTCCGCAGGACGTACGAGGCGGTACTCGCTGCGTCGCGTCTTTCCAACTTCACCCTCGATCCCGCCTTCCTCGAATGGGAGGCGCAGCACGGGCGGCGCGCCCTGGCGCTGGTCCTCGAGCGCCCCGGCGTCCGCGCGGCCGCCGTGCTGCGGGTTCAGGGTGACGGCTACGCCTGCGGCTGGCCGTGGCGCTGGCAGATCGCGATCGAGGGTGATCCCGAGGAGCCCGCACCGGAGGCCGGGGACGCGCGCTGGGTGTTCGAGGCGCTGTCGCGCGCGACGCGGGGCAAAAGGCTCCACTGCTTCCTTCCCGTCGATCCACCCGACTCCGTCCATTCGTTCCCTGCCGGGAGCACCATCTTCCAGTCGCTGCGGCACACCGACGAGGAGCTGCTCGAGGCCATGCACGAGTCGAAGCAGCGTCTGGTGCGGAACGCGATCGCCCGCGAATACCAGGTGCGAGAAGCCGACACCGCCGCGAGCCGCCGCGCATTCCGCGACCTGCAGAAGGGCACCATGAAGCGCCGCGGCATCGAGCTCGTCGATCCCGCCACCGAGCCATTGCCCGGCGAAGGCTGGCGCGAGTGGGAGCTGCCGTGGATGTGGCTCCTGGTGGCCGAGCGGCGGGGTCGCATCGAAGCCGGGATCGGTGATGGCTCGCGGCCGGGCGGCGTGCTCGACGGGCGCACCGGTGCGTCCTCGAACGAGGCGCGGCGCGACGGTGCGTTCGCGCTGCTCTGCTGGGAGGAGGCCCGCCGCGGCCGCGATCGCTCGCATCGGTGGCTGAACCACGGAGGCGACACCGCCTTCCGCCGCGACATCGCCGGAAGCCTGGGATCCAGGCTCGCGATCCACTGCTGGCTCGGTGGCGGCGCGGGCTGGTCTGCGCTCAATGCCTCGGAGGCCTGGCTGCTGCGGGCGCGTCCCCGCGTCGGCTCGTGGGTCCGCTCGGCGGCCGGGCGCGCCGGGAAGGCGTCGTGATCGCGGTCGGCGGCTGACCATGCGCGTGCTCTTCATCTCCCAGTACTTCCCGCCCGAAACCGGCGCGGCGCCGGCGCGGGCGCTGCACTTCGCGCGCTCGCTTGCGGCGCTCGGCCACGAGGTGACGGTGGTGACGGGTCTGCCGAACCATCCCTCGGGAGTGATCCGGCCGGAGTTCCGCGGGACGCGGCGGAAGTCGGAGACGCTCGACGGAATCCGGATCGAGCGGGTGTGGCTCTACGCCACGCCGCGGAAGAACGCGTGGACCCGCCTGTGGAACCACCTGAGCTTCGCTTGTGCCGCGCTTCCGGCGGCACTCGGCGCTTCGCGGCCGGATGTCGTGCTCGCCACCACGCCGCCGCTCTTCCACGGGATCACTGCCTGGCTCGTGAGCCGGCTCCGCCGCGCCCCGCTCGTGCTCGACGTCCGGGACGACTGGCCACACGCCGCGATCGCGCTCGGCGAGATGCGGGACGGATTCGTGGCCCGCGTGCTGGCCGCGATCTCGCGCTTCCTCCAGGTACGCGCGCACCGCGTGGTCGTGGTCACGCCGGGGATGCGGGTGCGGATCGAAGATCGCGGGATCGAGGACGCGCGCCTCACCCTGATCACCAACGGCGCCGACACCGAGCTGTTCCGGCCCGCCGCCGAATCGTCGAACGGCGAGCCGTCCGCGATGGAAGCAGCGCGCTTCACCGTGCTCTACGCCGGCACGCACGGGCTCGTTCACGGCATGGAGGCGCTGATGGATGCCGCCGAGCGGCTGAAGGACCGGAGCGAGATCCGCTTCCTGCTGGTGGGGGACGGCGTCGCCAAGGCCGAGCTCGAGCGGCGCGCACGCGAGCAGCAACTCCAGCACGTGGAGTTCCGTCCGAGCGAGCCGCCCGAACGCCTGGTGGAGACGATCCGCGCCGCCGACGTCTGTGTCGCCACCACCCGCGCCGGCCAGTTCTACGGCGAGACCATCCCGGTCAAGCTCTTCGACTATCTCGCGTGCGGCCGTCCGGTGGTCGCCGCCGTCACCGGCGATGCCGCCGACGTGGTCGAGCGCTCGGGCGGCGGTGTGGTGGTCGAGCCCGGGAACGGCGGGGCGCTGGCGGAGGCGCTCGTGGAGCTCGCGGGGAAGCCGGAGCGCCGGCGCGAGCTGGGTCGCGCGGGGCCGCCGTTCGTGGAGGCGAACTACTCGCGCCACGCGGCCGGCGCGAGGCTCGAGACGGTGCTCCGCGAGGTCGAACGGGCGGCGCACGGCCGCGACGTTCCGAATCGTCCGGCCGGTCTGTATGCCATGGTGCGCCGGCTGCTCGACATCATGATCGCGGGCGGCGCGCTGCTCGTGCTGTCGCCGGTCTTCGCGATCATCGCGCTCGCGATCCGCTTCGATTCACCGGGCCCGGTGCTCTTCCGCCAGCGCCGGAGCGGCCGCAGGAGCTCCGAGTTCACGATCCTCAAGTTCCGCACCATGAAGGTGGGCACTCCGGATCTCGCCTCGCACCTCATGGGACCGGGCTCGAGCCGGGTGACGCGCCTCGGCGGCTTCCTGCGCCGCACCAGCCTCGACGAGCTTCCGCAGCTCTGGAACGTGCTCAAGGGCGACATGACGATCGTGGGCCCGCGCCCCGCGCTCTACAACCAGTACGACCTGATCGGCATGCGGCAGGCGGTTTCCGTCGACGCGCTGAAGCCGGGGATCACGGGATGGGCGCAGGTGAACGGGCGCGACGACATCCCAATGGAGCGTAAAGTGGAGCTGGACCGCACCTACCTGGAGCACCTGACGCCGGGGTTCGACCTCTTCATTCTCTTCCGTACGGTCGTCGTCCTCTTCTCCCGCCGCGGCGTCTACTAGCCTCTCTGCGGCCGGCCGGACCCGGCTTCGAAAGCACGAGTGTGTTATCAATTTCGCGACTGCGGCGACCGGTCGCAGCGATAGGGGAGCATTGATTGGGGACGACCGCCTCGCCCATCCAGGTGACCCTGATCCTCGCGAGCGCTCTGCTCGCGGGGGCGATTGGCGTGCTCGCCACGCTCCGGCGCGGGCACTGGCTCACCACCCTCCTCTTTTCGGCGGCGTTTCTGTCGATGGCGGCCTTCCAGGCGGGGACCCTCGGGATTCTCGACGCCGACCCGGTTTCGGTGCGTGGGTGGGCGGTCTACCTGGCGCGCACCTCGGCGCTCGCGTCCTGGCTCTGGCTCACGCTCAGCCTGGTGCTGGCCCGGCGCGATCCCTGGAACCAGCTCCGGAACGCTGGCGTCTTCCTGGGTGTGGCGCTGGTGGGCTGCATCGGGATGAGCGTGCTCGGCGGCTCGCCGCATGTGGTGCGCGAGGTGCGGGGCACGGGCGGCGCGGCGGTCGTGGTGCTCGGCACGCTCGGCAAGATCTACCTGATGTACCTGGTCGTGGTGCTGGTCGCGGTGCTGATGAACCTCGAGCGCATGCTGCGCTCGGCCCCCCCCACCGCGCTCCAGCGGCTGCGCCCGATGTTCGTCGCGTTCCTGGTCGGCATCCTGTCCCAGCTCCTCGTGATCTCGGGCGGACTGCTCTACAACGGACTCCGGGTGTCGTGGCTCGTGCTGAGCGCGGTGCCGATGTTCGTCGCCGGAATCGTCACCGCCTTCGGGCTCGCCCAGCGCCGGTTGTCGGACCTGAGCGTGCCGGTGGCGCGCCCCGTCATCTACTACTCGTCGGTCTCGCTCACGCTGGCCGCCGCGTTCCTGCTGGCGATGGCGGTGCTGTCGCGGGTGCTCCCGGTTCTGACGCCGGAATGGAAACGCGTGGTGAGCGTCGCGTTCTACCTGCTCGTCGGCGGCGGCGGCCTCTACCTCACGGTGAGCGCGGGGGCCAATCGCGCGGTGCGACGGTTCATCGACCGCAACTTCTACGCGAACCGCTACGACTACCGGCGCGAGTGGGAGCGGGTGAGCAGCGCGTTCATGCCGGGCGGGAGGCCCGAGGACCTGGCCCCCCAGGTCGAGAACCTGATCCGCACGGTGTTCGACGTCGAGAAGGTCGCCGTCTACCTGCGGGACGACCTCGGCGGGCCGCTGCGGCGCGTCCACGGCCCGGCCACTCTGCCCGCCACGCTGGAGTCCGGCAACACGCTCGTCCGGCACTTCGCGACCACGCGCCACCCGATCGTGTTCCGCGAGGTGGCGCGGGATCCGTCGCTGATCCCGGTCGCGGTCGACAATCGCGCGATCGTCGAAAGCCTGCCGGCGGCGGTGAGCGCGCCGCTCCACTCGGGCGAGCCGCTGGTCGGCGTGTTGTGGCTCTCGCCCAAGCGCGGACAGGAGGAATTCTCGTTCGAGGACATCGAGTTCCTCGGAACGCTGTCGCGCCACGTCGGGGCGATCCTGTGGGCGTCGCGGCAGTCGGTGCTGCTCGCCGAGACCCGCCAGCTCGAATCGCTGAACCGGCTGTCGGCGTTCGTGCTCCACGACATCAAGAACCACATCTCGGGGCTCTCACTGGTGGTCGAGAACGCCCGGCGCCACCTCTCGAATCCCGAGTTCCAGCGCGACGCGCTGGTGGTGGTCGAGCGCACCGTCGTGAACCTCCGGGAGCTGATGAACCAGGTGGCGAGCGTCGCGCGTCCGCCCGATGTGACGGTCGAGTCGGTGGAGGTGCTCCCGCTGCTGCAGCGGGCCGCTGCCGCCGCCGGCCTGAACGGCGACACCGACGGCGTGCGCTTCCGCATGGAGTGCTCGGTGTCCAACCCGGTCCGGCTCGACCCGGGCCTGGTCGTGCGCGTGCTCTCCAACCTGCTCATCAACGCGCGCGAGGCGGTGGGGGGATCCGGGGAGATCCGCGTGACGGCCAACGTGACGCGCCACGACGCCGGCAACAGCCTGCGGTTCGAGGTCACGGACACCGGCCGCGGCATGACCGAGGAGTTCATCCGCACCGCCCTCTTCCGTCCGTTCGCGAGTTCGAAGGCGGGCGGCCTCGGGCTCGGGCTCTCTCAGAGCAAGAGCATCATCGAGGCGCACGGCGGGAGCATCGAGGTGACGAGCCAGCCGGGCTCGGGCTCGTGCTTCGCCGTCACGCTGCCGCTCGACCGCCACGACTCCGCGCCGGGAGCCGCATGAGCGAGCGCCTGCTGATCGTCGACGACGATTCCGCGATCCTGAACCAGCTGCGCTGGGGGCTCGCCGAAGAGTACGAAGTCCTGTGCGCGACCACCGCCGACGAGGCGCGCCGCCATCTCGTCGAGTCGCGGCCCGGCGTGGTCACCCTGGACGTCGCGCTCGACACGCCCGGACGGCCGCGTGACGAGGGCCTCGATCTGCTCGACGAGATCGTCGAGCGCTTCCCCGGCACCAAGGTCATCATGGTGACCGGCAACACCCGCCGCGAGAACGCGCTGCTCGCGCTGCGCCGCGGGGCCGTGGACTGGTACTCGAAGCCGATCGAGCTGCCCGAGCTCCGCAACATTCTCAAGCGCGCGTTCCACATCCGGGCGATCGAGAGCGAGCGCGATTCCGAGCACCCGCGCGGCCGGCGCCTCTACCACCGGCTGATCGGGGAATCCGAGCCGATGCAGCGGCTGTTCTCCACGATCCAGCGGGTGGCCGCGACCGACGCCGCGGTGCTGCTGCAAGGCGAGACCGGAAGCGGCAAGGAGCTGATCGCGCACGCGATTCACGATGCGAGCCCGCGCCGCGACGGCCCGTTCGTGCCGGTGCACCTCGGGGCGATTCCCGCGGGCATGCTCGAGATCGAGCTCTTCGGCAACGAGCGCGGCGGCGATCCGCAGCGGCTGCGCGAGGGCCGGCTCGAGCTCGCGAGCGGCGGCACGGTGTTGCTCGACGAGATCGGCGAGCTGCCGCTCCCGGTCCAGGCGCGGCTCACTCATTTCCTGCGCGATCGGCGGCTCGAGCGCGACGGCGGGCGGAGCGGACGCGAGGTGGACGTCCGGGTGGTGGCCGCGACCCCGATCGATCTCGCGGCCGAGGTCCAGGCCGGGCGCTTCCGCACGGATCTGCTCGGACAGCTCGGCGTGGTGACGATCGCGGTGCCACCGCTGCGCGACCGCGGCGAGGACGCGCGCATCCTCGCGGAGTACTTCCTCGAAGTGTTCGGCCGCCATCAGCCACGCCGCATCAAGGGCTTCACGCAGGCGGCGCTGCGCTCGATCCAGGCTCACGCGTGGCCCGGCAACGTGCGCGAGCTGGAGAACCGCGTGCACCGCGCGGTCGTGCTGTGCGCCGACGGCTACGTGCGGAGCGAGGACCTCGGCCTCGAAGGCGAGACGCCGGCGGTCTCGCGCACGCTCCAGACCGCGCGCGACGAGATCGAGAAATCGATGGTGCTGGACGCCCTGGTGCGGAACGCGGGGAACGTGACCCGCGCGGCGCGCGACATCGACGTGAGCCGGCCGACCTTCCACGATCTCGTCCGCAAGCACGGCATCGAGGTGGAGCGCTACCGCAAGCCGGGACCGACCGACGCCCCGGGCGAGGCGGAACCGGAGTCGTGACCGCCGCGCCTGTGGGGACGGGCCCGCGACCGGGCTTCTTCCTCGGGGTCGCGGGCAACATCGGGGCGGGGAAGACCGAGCTCACGCTCCGGCTCGGCGAAGCGCTCGGCTGGCCGACGCAGCTCGAGCCGGTGTCGAAGAACCCGTACCTCGACGCTTTCTACGAGAACATGCCGCGCTGGAGCTTCCACCTCCAGGTGTCCTTCCTGGGCGAGCGCTTCCTCGCGCAGGTCGCGGCCGAAACGTCGGGGCAGCCGTTCATCCAGGACCGCACGCTGGGCGAGGACGCCGAGGTGTTCGCGCGGACGCTCCACGAACAGGGCTCGATGAGCGAGGTCGACTTCGGTACCTACTCGATGCTCTACCGCGCGCTGTCGGTGCGGGCCCGGAAGCCCGAGCTGCTGATCTATCTCAAGGCCGCGCCGCGCACGCTCGAGGGGCGGATCGCCCGCCGTGGCCGGGCGGCCGAGCGCCACATCACGCTCGACTACCTGGCGCGACTCGAGCACGCGTACGAGGCGTGGATCCGAAGGGCACGCTCCGAGGTCGAGGTGATCGAGATCGACACCGACCGGGTGGAGATCCGCGGCGACACGCCGGCGTGGCGGGAGCTGGTGCGCGATCTTCAGCGGCGCTGGCCGCCGCAGGCCGAGCTCGAGCTCGGCGCCGGCTGATCAGCGCCGCGCGGCGATCGCCTCGGTGCAGCGCCCGCAGAGCCCGGCATCCGGTCCGTCCTGCCGCACGTCGGAGCGGTGGGTCCAGCAGCGCTCGCACTTGGTCCAGGGGGTGCGCGCCGCCTCCACCGCGATCGGCGCCTCGGCGACCGTGATCTCGACGCTCGCGACCAGGAGGAACCCCGCGAGGTCCTCGTGGTAGCGCGTCAGGCGCTGCGCCGCCTCGCCAGGCACGCGCAGCCTCACGGCGGCCTCGAGCGTGGTGGTGAGCTCCTTGGCCGCGCGCCGCGGCTCGAGCGCCGCGTTCACCGCGTCGCGGATCGAGATCAGGAACGTCCATTCGTCCTCGCTCCCCGGGCCGCGCTGCGGCCACTCGGCGAGGTGGACACTCTCGAGCTCGCGGCGAAGCGCCGGATGCGCCTGCCACACTTCGTCGGCCGTGAACACGAGGGCGGGGGAGGCCGCGATCACGAGATCGTGCAGGCAGCGCCACAGCACGGACTGCGCGGAGCGGCGGGCGGGGTGGTGGGGCGGCAGGGTGTACAGGCGGTCCTTGGCCACGTCGAGGAACACCGCGGAGAGATCGACGGTGCAGAAGTCGAGGAGCGCGTCGGTCACGCGATGGTAGAGCATCGCCGCGGAGTCGCGGCGCATGCGGTCGAGCCGCGCGTCCAGGTGGTCGAGGAATGCACGATCGACCGGCGTCAGCGCCGCGTCGGGCGGCGCGTCGGCCGGCTCGAAGTCGGCGAGGTTGCCGAGCAGGAAGCGGAACGTGTTCCGCACCTTGCGATAGGCCTCCGAGGTGCGTTCGAGGATCTCGTCGCCCACCCGCACGTCAGTCCGCCAGTCGGTGGAGAGCGCCCACCAGCGCGTGACGTCGGCGCCGATTTTCGCCACCACGTCGATCGGCGAGATCACGTTGCCGAGCGACTTGTGCATGGCGCGCCCCTCGGCATCGAGCACCCAGCCGTGGGTGGCGACGTCGGTGTAGGGCGCGGCGCGGTCGAGCCCGACGCCGACCATGAGCGAGGAGTTGAACCAGCCGCGGTGCTGATCGGGGCCTTCGAAGTAGACCACGTGGCCGCCGGTCCGGGCGCGTGCCCAGGCCTCGTCGAGATCCGGATGGGTGGCGCGCACCGCGCGATGAGTCGAGCCGGAGTCGAACCAGACGTCGAGGATGTCGGTCTCCTTCCGGAACGGACCCGCGCTGCGGCAGGAAGGACACTGGAAGCCCGCCGGCAGGAACGCTTCGACCGGCCGCTCGTACCAGGAGTCCGATCCGGCCTCGCGCGTCACCTCGGCGGCGCGCCGCATGACATCGGGATCGAGCACGGCGAAGCCGCACGCCTCGCAGAACACGGCCGGGATGCCCACGCCCCAGGCGCGCTGCCGCGACAGACACCAGTCGGGCCGGTTCTTCACGGCGTCGCGGATCCGGTTGCGTGAGGCCTCGGGGTCCCAGGTCACGGCGCTGTCGATGAGCTCGAGGCAGCGCGCCCGATGGCCGTCGTGGTCGACGATCATGAACCACTGGTCGGTGGCGCGGAAGATCACGGGCTTGCGGCAGCGCCAGCAGTGGGGATACGAGTGGGTGAACGAGGACGCGTGGAGCAGCCGGCCCCGGTCGCGCAGCCAGAGGATGATGTCGTCGTTCACGTCGAGCACGCTGCGGCCGACGAACGGCTCGGCGCCCGCCATGAAGCGGCCCGCTTCGTCCACCGGGCAGAGCACGGGAAGACCGGAGCGCATGCCGACCGCGAAGTCCTCCTTGCCGTGCCCGGGCGCGGTGTGCACGAGCCCGGTGCCCTCGTCCATGCTGACGAACGGCGTGCCGTCAACCACTCGCGAATCGCCGCCCCACGGGCCCTCGAACAGGAGATCGATGAGATCGCGTCCCGGAATGCTCGCGAGCAGGGCGGCGCCCTTCCAACCCAGCAGGGCATCGAGGGCCGCGCGCCGCTCCTCGGCCACGAGGAACGGTCCGCCCGGAGCGTCCACGATCGCGTAGGTCGCGCGCGGATCCACCATGAGCCCGGCGTTGGCCGGGAGCGTCCACGGGGTGGTGGTCCACGCCACCGCCTTCACGTCCTTCCGCTTCAGCACTCCCCGTGGATCGCTCCGGAGCGGGAACGCCACGTGAATCGACGGCGAGGGATCGTCGTGGTATTCGATCTCGGCCTCGGCGAGTGCGGTGCGGTCGGTGGGGCACCAGTGGATCGAGCGCTGCCCGCGCTGGACGAAGCCGCGTTCGGCGAGTGCCGCGAAGGTCTCGAGGATCGTCGCTTCGAACCGGTGTTCCATGGTGAGGTAGGGCCGCTCCCATTCACCCCACACGCCGAGGCGCTCGAATTCTTCACGGTGGATCGCCACCCACTTCGCGGCGTATTCACGACACTGGCGGCGGAGCGTGATGCGGTCGGTGCCGCCGGTCCCGCCCTTGAGCTTCTTGCCGACCTCGATCTCGATCGGCATGCCGTGGTTGTCCCACCCCGGGACGTAGGGGGAATCGAAGCCCAGCAGCGACGCGGTGCGGACCGCGGCGTCCTTCCAGATCTTGTTGGCCGCGGTGCCCATGTGGATGTGGTTGTTCGAATACGGCGGTCCGTCGTGGAGCAGCCACACCGGGCGCCCGCGGCGTGCTTCGCGGAGCTTCTGGTAGAGGCCGCGCTCCCGCCAGGAGGCGAGGCGCTCCGGCTCACGGCGCGGAAGGTCCGCCTTCATCGGGAAGTCGGTCTTCGGAAGGTTGAGGGTGTCGCGGTAACCGGCCACTCGGGTTCCTTCCGGCAATGAAGGGGAATGAAGAAGCCCCGACGGCGAACGTCCGTCGGGGCGAACATCCTCGGCCGCGCGCGGCACCGTCCCCGTTATCGATCGGGCGACGGAAGTTGCCAGAGCGTCGGCGCGCCGGTCAAGCGGCGGCGATCATCCGTTCTGCGATTCGGCGGCGGGCGTTGGATCCGGCGCCCGTTCCGGCGTCGCTGCGGGTGCCGGGGCATCCCCGGCTTCCGCGGCGGGGACGGTGGCGGGCACCGACTCCAAGAGGCGCACCTCGTGCAAAACGGCGTAGCACAGAAGCGCGAATGCCGCGGCCGCGACCCCCACCCAGAGTTTCGTCTTCTTCATCGTTCCAGTGTTCCTTCCCCAATCCGAGGCCGGGGTGTCCCGCGAGGTGGCAACCTCTTCGCAATGAACGTGCCTCGAAGGAAGACGGCCGAGGCCCACGCCAATCGCGGGGTACGGAACGAGGAGGGCAACGCCCGGCGTGAGGATCGCAACACCGGAGATGCGGTCTGCTCGGCGGAGTGAAGCGGTCTAGCGGAGGAGCATCCACTTGGCGGCGGCGGAGCGGCCGGATCTCACGCGCGCGAAGTAGAGCCCCGGCGGCCAGGCGCTCATGGTCCCGGGCGGGACTTCTGCGGTCCAGCGATCCCCCGCGGCGGCCAGGTTCACGCTCGTGAGCCGCCTCCCCGAGACGTCGAAGAGGTCGAGCACCGGCTCGACGGGCGGCGCGCCCTCCCAGGCCAGCTCGAGAGCACGACCGCGCGGCAGCGGATTGGGACCGGCGCGGAGGAGGGTGGGCGGCAACTCGGCGCGAGCGGGGGCGGGCGCCGGCGCGGAGCCGATCTCCCGCAGGCGGCGGTAGAGCTTGGGACCCGTGGGACTCTCGCCGACGAAGGCCACGATCACCCGGGTGGGATCGGGAGCGGCCAGCATGGGCTGGGAGGCGTAGCCGAAGGTCGCTTCGGTGACCTCCGTGCTCCGATAGTCCCACCCCCCTCCGGGCGACCAGCGCTTGTAGCGGATCTGGCTCACTGTGCCGTGCGGGGATTCGAAGCCGACGTGGATACCGCCGTCGGGGGCGACCGCGATGGTCGGGTTCTGGGGCGAGACCTCGCCGGATTCGAGCGTCGTGTCGCTGGGAACCGGTCGCTGGGTCTCGGAGCGACGCTGGTAGTGGAGCTGATAGTCCCCGGGGCCGCTCGTCTGCCAGACGGTGTGCAGCGTGCCGGCGCCGTCGGTCTCGAGGCTGAACGAGGCCTGAGCGAAGCGCGGCGCGGGGGTGAGCGGCTCGGGTGCGCTCCACAGGGAGTCGGGATGCTGGCGCACGAAGGTGAGCCGCGAGGTCCCGGAAGATCGCTCGACCCACACGACGTAGGCGATGCCGCCGCGGGTGGCGGCCACGCCGGGCGAGCCGGGCGCCGCGCCGGTCGCGCTCAAGATCCGGGTTTCGGCGTAGGGCGAAAGGTAGGTGAATCGCAGCGAGCGGATCTCGGTGCTGGTGTCACGCGCGTGCTGGAAGGCGCAGATCAGCACACCGCGGCCGTCGACCGCGAGCGCCGGCGAAATGCAATTGCCGTCGAGCTCGACGAGCTTCCGCTCCGGGGTCCAGGTGTCGCGGATCCGCGTGCGGATCCAGAGCCGCGAGCGTCCCTCGCGGGTGTCGCTCCAGACCACGACGAGATCGCCGCCGGGAAGCGCCGCGATGGACGGCGAGACCGCGGCGCGCGTCGAGTTGCTGAGGACCATGGTCTCCAGTGCGGAATCGAACATCCGGTGCAGCACGATCTGCGGCCGGTCGGCGCGCATCTCGCTGCGCACGATCTCCAGAGCGCCTTCGGAATACACCGCGGTGCGCGCCGGGCCCGCGGCCGCGAGCGGCTGGAAGGCCGGGGGCGTGAGGTCGGCGATCGGGCGCCAGCCCGCCGCCCGCACGCGGGCCACGAAGTGCAGCAGGGGGTCCACGCGCCGGATGTCGGAGAGCGCGATCTGCGTCGGATAGCCGTCGATGCTGCGGAGGCTCGGCACCGTCTGGTCGTTCAATTCGACCTTCTGCAGCGAGCCCGGGAACGGATCGCTGCCATCGCCGCGATTCCGTCCGACGACGAGATCGTGGTCGCCGTCCCCCTCGATCAGAACCATGGCCGGGTTCAGGCCGGCGTTGACGTTGTTGTTGGCGATCCGCGCCCCCATCACCGCCTCGTTCACCTGGCAGACGATCAGGCCCTGGTTGGGAAGTGTGCGGTCGAACACGTCGCGCACGCGGTTCTCGAGCAGGAAATGCTCCGGGCTCTCCTCGCCCTGGAACCACAGATCCACGATGTCCCCGTTGGCGGCGACGGGAGGGAGGTCGAAGATCGTGTCCACGGTCGGCCGCGTGGTGCGGTCCAGTCCGAGGAAGCGCAGCGACCACGCGCCGAGGTGGGAAGGAAACTCAGGAGAGACCCCGTTCGATCCGAACCCTCCGGTCGCCATCAGCGCCCAGTTGCCGGGGCCCGCGTTGGATCCGCCGGAGGTGTCGTAGAGGTCCGGCAATCCCATGGCGTGGCCGAACTCGTGGCAGTAGACGCCGATCTCGCTGATCGCGCCCGCGCGTCGCCCCGAGAGCTCGGGCAGGATGGTGAAGCGGTTGATGCGCACCTTGCGCTGGGTGCCCGGGATCAGGGTGGACGTCTCGAACGCCTCGCCGAGCCGCCACGGCGAGTTCATGTCGCTCGTGATCGACCACAGGTCGTCCGGATCGCCGCTCGCTTCGCTGCCCGGCCCCGCGTGCACCAGCCAGACCATGTCCACGTAACCGTCGCGATCGAGGTCGTAGAGGTTCCAGTCCACCGTGGTCTGGCTGAGCATGAGCGCGTCGCGGATGGCCCCGAACGAATTCCGCGGCGTCGAGTTGCGGTCGAGGCCGCGCGCGCCGCGGGAATAGAAGTAACGCGAGTTCGGCAGGGTGATGGTGGCCACCACTTCGGCGACTACGCGCACCCGGTTCCCGGAGACCCACATCCAGTAGTCGTAGAGCGAGCCGGTCGCGGTGGACCCCGTGGTATCGAACACGTCATGTGCGAAGTCGCCGGCATCGAACTGGAGCGGATTGCCGTCGTAGGCCGCGAGGATGACCGGGACGCGCCACTCGTTGTGAGACGCGGACGCGGAGAGCCCGTCGACCGGTTCGGGAACCGCGAACATGTGGTCGGCGAACGCCGACGTCACCTCGGGCGGGATCGGACCGGAACTCGGCGGCATCGTCGCGCGGGCGGGCGGGGCGGTCGCGGCGAGGGCGGCGAGAATCGCCGCGGAGCGCAGGATTCGAAGCGTGCGGGTCAGTCGTGAGAGCAATGCCGGAGTCTCCACTGGGTTGAGCGAGATCCCGGTCACGCGGGTACCAGACTACCACCGAATGGCCGGAAGGCTCCATGGCATCCGGGGCCTGTGCTAGCGTCGGCATGTGACTCGTTTGTGCCCCAGCGTGGCGGTCTTGCTGGCGGCGGGGCTGCTCGGGGCATCGGGAACGGCGGAAACCGCGGATCTGCCGCCGCTTCGCTCCGGCACCCGGCCGGCTTTCAGCGCCGACGTCGTCGCCTCCGCCAGCGGGGGTGAGGGCTCGGTGACGGTGACGATCGCGCTCCCGCGGGACCAGCTCCAGTGGCTCAAGCGCTCGTCGGGCTACGCGGCCGCGGCCGACTACGCGGTGGTGTTCCATCCGGGCGGCAAGGGACAGGACCACGGGGATCTCTGGGAGCGGCGCTACAGCGCTCCGGATTTCGCCTCGACCGGATCGGGCGGACCCGCCCTGCTCGAGCGGCGTACCTTCTCGCTGCCGGCCGGCCAGTACGAGATCCGCGTCTCGGTCGACGATCATCACGCCCACACCCATGCGGTGGCGACCGCGCGCCTCAATCTCGAGGATCGGTCGAAGGACCCGATCGCGTTCACCGACCTCGAGATGGGGTACATCGACCGCGGGACGTTCGTCCCGCTTCCCTCGCGCCGCTACGGGCTCAATTCGCGGATGCTGGCAGCGCGCGCCGCGGTGCGCGAGAAGCGGGACGGGGCCTGGCCGCGCGACTACGCGATCGTGCGGCGCATCCGCGACGAGCTCGGCAATCTCCGGCGCGAGGAGCGCGGATCGACCCGCATCCCCGGGCCCGGAGAGCCGGTGGTGTTCCGGCCGGATTCGGTCGATCTCTTCCTCGGGAGCTACGTGATCGAGCTGGAGATCGAACGGGACGGAGCGCGGGCGCGCGAGCGGCGCTCGTTCGAGATCGAGGAGAGCCGCCCGCCGCGCGGCCGGGAGCTCGAGCGACTCGTCGTTCCCCTGTCCTACATCGCCGAGCCGGGGGAGGAGAGCATGTTCCGGAAGCGATCGAAGGAACAGCTCGACGAATCGTGGATCCGCTTCTGGGAGCGGCGCGATCCGACCCCGGAGACCACGGTCAACGAGGCGCAGATCGATTTCATGAGGAAGGTCGTGTACACGGAGCGCAACTTCCGCGAGCAGAGCTTCGGATCGGATACGGATCGCGGACGGATCTACATCAAGTATGGTCCGCCCGATTACGTGGAGGCGCGCGAGCCCAGCTCGACCACGGGTCCGCTGCTGATCTGGACCTACGAGCGGCCCGCGCGGCGATTCACATTCGAAGACCGGCAGGGGTTCGGCCGTTACACGCTGGTGGAGGGATCCGAGTGAGTCTTGCCCTGGTCCGGATTGCCGCGCTGGATTTGAGAACCCGTTCCGATCATCGCGCCGAGCTGGCGAGCCAGCTCCTGCTGGGCGAACTGGTGCGTGTTTCATCCGCTTCGCCGGATCGGCAGTGGCGGCGGGTGCGAAGCGAGGAGGACGGCTACGGCGGGTGGGTGCGGACGTGGGGTCTTTGCGCCACGACGCCGGCCGAAGCGCGGCGCTGGCGGAGCCGCGGGGTGCGCGTGCGCACGCTGTTCACCGAGGCCCTCGACCGCCCCGGTCGCGGTGCCCGGGTCGCGCCGCTCACCTGGAATGCACGGGTGCTTCCGCTCGGGACTCGCGGACGATTCACCCGGGTGCGGATTCCGGGTGGGGCCGTGGGCTGGGTGCGGACGACGGACTTGAGGAGCGGGGAGGAGACGGTGACCCTGGCATCGCGGGCGCGGACCCTGCTCGGCGCCCCCTATCTCTGGGGCGGACGAACGCCGGCCGGGCTCGATTGCTCCTCGCTCACTCAGCTGATGCTGCTCGACCGCGGGATCCAGGCTCCGCGCGACGCCCGCGACCAGCAACTCTGGGCGACCCCCCTCGACGGCAGCTTGCGCGCCGGAGACCTGGTCTTCTTCGGGCGCACGCGGAAAGCCGGCCACGTCGGCCTGGTCCTGAGCGGCCGGTCCTACCTGCACTGCCGGGGCACCGTCCAGGTCGCCTCGCTCGACCCGCGGAGCCCGGTGTACGACCGGGAGCTGGGCAGGCAATACCTGGGGGCAGGGCGACCGCCGGCCTGAGGTCAGGGTCTTGACAAGGGAAGGGGCGCTGGCTACCTTGCGCCTCGACGAGCCAGGGATCCCGCCCCAAGCGGCGGCCCTGGCTTTTGTCTTCGGGACGGAACCCGGAAAAAAGGAAAGGCGCACCCCGCGCCGACTCTGCCAGGAGGGCACAGTTCATGTTCGCTCGTAGCTGCCGGCTCTTGCTGCTCGCATTCGCGATGCTCGCTCTTCCGGGCGTGGCGCACGCTTCCACCGCCCGCGTCGAGGGAATGACGCTCCCGGGTGACTACCTCAAGGACTACACCGGGATCTACACGTACGTCTCGGGCGTTTCCTCGGTCGGCAACCTGATCTACGGCGAGCTCGGGGACCAGCGCGCCAGCGGCGTCAATGCCGATCGCGGCGTGGGCGCGGTGCTCGGCAACCTGTGGGACGGGCGCTGGGGCACCTGGGCGATCCACCTCCGTCAGCAGACGCCGGGGCTGGGGGCCGGTGACACCAGCAGCGCGTACCCGGGAACGCTGGGCGGCGATCCCAATTCGCACACCAACGAGACGTTCGATCTCATGTGGGGGCGGCGCTTCGGGACGACGGCGCTGGGCGTGAGGCTCAACCGGTCGTTCTTCCGGAACGAGGACGAGCTCGTCGGCGTCACGACCAACCTCGAGTACGACGTCGCGAGCGGCGGCGACCCGACCCTCGCCCGCAACATCATCGGATTGGCGCTCGGCGCCGGACTCGAGATCAATCCCAACGCGACGCTCGAAGTCGCGCTGCACTCCCAGGACCGCACCTTCGAACAGCTGATCGCCGGCACCACGTACACCGAGGACGGCGGATCGACGTGGCTCGCCTCCGCGCGCCTCCTGTGGCAGTGGCAGCCGAACCTGCTCGTGGTGCCGGTGGCGAAGTTCTACACCTACGACCTTTCCACCGCGACGACTCCGCCCGGCGGTCCGACCGCGGTGCAGGACAACAGCCTCAGCGGCTGGGAGGCCGGCATCGCCGGGAACTGGACGATCGGTAGCAACGATCTGTTCGTGCTCGGCATGGCGTTCGCGCAGAACACCGTGGACCAGCAGGCCGACCTGTTCGGCCTGAGCACGGCTTTCGGCGTCGGTGCCGATGCCAAGATTACCGAGACGCTGTTGCCCCAGGTCTTCGCGGCGCTCGAGACCAATATCAACAGTTGGCTGACTCTCCGGATGGGCGCCCAGAAGGGGACGTTCAACTCGCTCAAGGTCGAGGACGATGTCAACGGCGAGACGGTCACGATCAGCTCGTCGCCTTTCGTCATGAACATCGGCGCCGGCGTGAAGCTCGGTCCGCTTCAGCTCGACGCGGTGCTCCGCGGGGACTTCCCGCAGACGCTGGGTGGCTGGTTCAGCAACACCGCCAACTACGTGGCATTCCCGAAGGTTTCGGCCACCTACGGATTCTGATCCGGCCTGGGGGAGACGCCGGCGGCGGCTCCCCCTCCGGGATTCCGGGGCGATCTGGAGGGCGTCATGTATGAAGAAACAGTATTGACACACGGGGAGGGCAGTTCTAACTTCGTTGCCGAGGTGGCCACCCTCGTTCCGCCAATGGATGGCGAGTCCCGTTCCCCCTCCGGGACGTATTCGGGCGCAACCCCCGTGCCCAGGTTCACACGTAGCCCTCTGCCAGCGTCGGTTCCATGGATGACCCGACCCGCGGGCCGTTTCCAGAGGCATCGACCGGGTTTGAAAGGAGATGCGCGAATGTCGCGTCGCGTCATGCGGGCGGCATGTTCCGCCCTTCTGGCCGCAGGGCTCCTGGTGGGTCCGGCTCTGGCCGGCACCACGGGCAAATTGAGTGGCCGTGTCACCAACGACAAGAAGGAGCCGCTGCCCGGAGTCAACATCCGGATCGAGGGACAGCGACTCGGGGCGTTCTCCGACGACCAGGGCAACTACGTCATCGTCGCGGTACCGGCGGGGACGTACGAGGTGAAGGCCAACCTCCTCGGCCATGCGCCCTACTCGGTGGTCGGCGTGCAGATCAACCCCGACTTCACGACCACGCAGGACATCGTGCTCAAGACGGAGGCGATCGAGCAGGAAGAGGTGCGCGTCGAAGCGACGCGACCCCTGTTGCAGAAGGACGCGACCGGAACCACGCGATTCATATCGTCCGAGGACATCCAGAAGCTGCCGACCCGCGGCTACCGCGATGCCGCCGCCCAGCAGACCGGAGTCGTGAACTTCCAGCGCAACATCGACAACGAGGCTCAGAACGCTCCGACGCTCATCATCCGCGGCGGACGGCCCAACGAGACGGCCTACTACGTCGATGGATTCTCGCAGCAGGACGCGCTCACCGGCACCTCCAGCACCTCGATCAGCAACAACGCCATCGAGGAAGTGGTGGTGATGACGGGCGGATTCAGCCCCGAGTACGGCCGCATCATGTCGGGCGCTGTGAACGTGATCACGCGGGAGGGATCGTCGAAGTACTTCGGGTCGGTGGAGGCGGTCTCCGACGTGCTGGCCGGGGAGTGGATCAACGCGCCGCACACCGACTACAACCTCTATGACGTCTCGCTCGGTGGCCCGGTCATCCCGGGCGGCGATCGCCTGACGTTCTACGTATCGGGGGAGCGGCGCTGGCAGCGGGACCGCCAGCCGACGTTCATGCCGGCCCAGTACAACAGCGCGCTTGACGGGCTCGGCCTCGACACCGATCTCAAGCCGCAGAACGGCAGCTCGGGATACACCCTCCAGGGCAAGGTCAACTGGCGGGTCGCGGACCAAACGACGGTGAAGGCGGGAGGCCTGGGATCCCACGACGAGTGGGCGCAGTACTCGCACGCCTACCTCTACAACCTGCCGCATTCGCCGCGCTACGAGGACTTCAATCAGAACTACTACGGAACCGTGAACCACGTCTTCAACACGCGGAACTTCGGCAACGTCGGGTTCAACTACTTCGAGACGCAGCGCAAGCGCGGAGACGGAGTGGCTTTCGACCGTCTCGACCAGTACGGGCGGGTGAACAATCCGCGCTACGACACCGACCTGCCGATCTTCTGGGACTCCGGTCACGTGTTCGACGACTACCTGCAGCGCCAGTCCTCGTACTGGGGCGTCCAGGCGAGCTACACCTCGCAGATGAACCAGTACCACCAGCTCAAGTTCGGCGGTGATTTCCAGCGCCACACGCTGCGCTACTTCGATCACTACTTCCCGACCGAGCTGCAGGGCGACCAGCCGAACCTGGACGACTACGACTCGTACGGGTACGACCTGAACACGTCGTACCGGCCGGAGGTCGTCTTCGAGGACGACACGGTCGCAGTGGACACGATCATGGTCCTGGACCGCGCCTGGCTGTCGGAGAACGGTGACGGCGCGCGGGACGGGCCCAAGCATCCCAAGGTGTTCTCGCTGTTTGCCCAGGACAAGTTCGAGCGCGAAGGCGTCATCGTGAACGGCGGCCTGCGGTACGACTACATCAACGTCGACACCGAGGCACTCAAGAGCGAAAGCTTCCCGCTCGGCGATCCCGAGGGGGCGCTCAACGACACGCTCGACTCCGCCGACCTCCAGGAGAACAAGACGTACGCCCGCATCTCGCCGCGGGTGGGCGTCGCCTTCCCCGTGGACGAGAAGACGGTCCTGCGCTTCAACTACGGCCAGTTCTACCAGCAGCCCAACCTTCAGGACCTGTACGTGTCGTATCGGTTCCTCGAGCACAAGATCCAGACCGGCGGCTATTTCGTCGGATTCGGGAATCCCAACCTCAGGCCGGAACGAACCACCGCGTACGAAGTCGGCGTGGCACGCCAGGTCGGGGACAACGCGCGCATCGACATCACGGCCTACTACAAGGACGTGAAGGACCTGGTGGAGATCACCAACATCCAGTCGTTCCCCAACAGCTTCTCCTCCTACCGCAACCGTGACTTCGCGACGATCAAGGGGATCGATCTCGGCTACACGATGAGGCCGGTGCAGCACATCTCCGGGAACGTCGCGTACAGCCTGTCGTTCGCTCAGGGCACGGGCTCGGTGTCGCAGACGCAGCGCAACGTCGCCTGGACGGCCAGCCAGCCGCCCAAGCAGACCGCACCGCTCGACTTCGATCAGCGCCACAAGGTGTCGTTCAACGTCGACTACCGCATGGGGCGCGGCGAGCAGCCGGGATGGGACCGCTGGAAGATTCTCGACGACTTCGGCGTGAACGTGCTGCTCAACCTGGCGAGCGGGACACCCTACACGCCGACCACCGTGTACAACGAGGTCACGCTGGCGGCGGTGTCGTCCCAGCCGTCCGGCCCGCTCAACTCGCGTTACGGGCCGTGGACTTCGAGCCTCGACCTCAAGATGAGCAAGGGCTTCGGATTCGGGGGCCTGGATTTCGAGGCGTTCCTGTGGACGCTCAACGCCTTCAATACCAGGAACCCGGTCACGGTCTATACCTCGACCGGCTCGCCGGACGCGACCAGCTGGCTCCAGACGGAGGACGGGCAGACGTTCCTCCAGTCCACGGCCGACCGGAACGGCGAGGCCCTGTACCAGACCGCCGAGAACAATCCGAATCTCTACTCGTCCCCGAGACTGGTCCGGTTCGGGTTGCGGGCGAACTTCTGACATGCACCGCGGAATCCGCAGGAGGACTCATATGAGGAACAGAAGTGCCGGGATCGGGACCGCGCTGCTGTTCGCCGCGATCGTGGCCGCACCGGTGTCGACCGCCGCCACGCGTTCGGGCCAACCCGCCCGGCCGCGCGGCGGGAGCTCGGTGCTGTCGCTGGACAACCAGCGGCGCATCGACGTCAACCGGATGAACATGTTCGTCACCAATTTCGGGTCGTTCGCCTTCGACCTCAGCACCGGCAATGGCGGGCTCTTCTTCCCGAAGGGGACCACCAAGACCGCGGTGTTCGCCTCCGGGCTGTGGATCGGGGCTGAGGTGAACAGCCAGATCCGGACGGTCGTGGCCGAGTACTCGCAGGAGTACGGGCCGGGACCGATTCTGCCCGGCGGCGCGCCGGACGACGCGCGGAAGCGCGAGCACGTCCTCTACAAGGTCAACCGCTTCTCGGGGAATCCGCGAGATACGGCCCACGTGGACCGCGCCGAGGCCGATCTCACGGCGGATCCGACGCTGGACCCGCTCGTGCACCATTCGTGGAGCGAGTACGTGAAGGGGGCGGCGCCGTTCGGGGCCCCCACCCGCATGTACCGCTTCGACAACACGCTCACCCCCGCCGTGGGCGATTCGGTCGACATCGAGGGGCCGGACGTGATCGGCGACCAGATGCTGTGGAGCGTCTACAACGACGCCGATCCGGATCTTCACAGCAACGGCGCCGGCAACTCGGCGCCCTTCGGCCTCGAGATCCAGCAGACCACGTTCGGGTTCAACCGCACCGGAGCGCTGGGCAGCACCGTGTTCCTCAAGTTCAAGATCATCCACAAAGGAACGGACGTGATGACCAACACGTTCGTGTCGCTGTGGAGTGATCCCGACCTCGGTGGCTTCACGGACGATCTCGTGGGATGCGACCCGCCGCTGTCGCTGGGGTACGTCTACAACGCCACCAACAACGATCAGCTGTACGGGACGAGCCCGCCGGCGGTCGGTTACGACTTCTTCCAGGGTCCGTCGCTCGACGTCGTGGCTCCGATCGACTCGATCCTGCCGCTGGCTTCGTTCAACAAGTACATCAACGGGACCGACCCGGGATCGCCGGAGGACACCTACAACTACATGCAGGGTCTCCAGGTCGATGGCTCGCCGGTCATCGACGAAGTCACCGGGGACACGACGACCTTCATTCATTCCGGGGACCCGGTGACGGGGACCGGCTGGCTCGACAGCAGCCCGGCCGACCGGCGGTTCATGATGTCTGCCGGACCGTTCACACTCGCTCCGGGCGACACGCAGGAGGTCGTCGCCGCAATCGTCATCGCCCGCGGCAGCGACCGCCTGTCTTCGATCAGCGGCCTCCGGTTCTTCGACGTCTCCGCCCAGGATGCCTTCGACCGCGGGTTCAATCTCAAGTCGCCGCCGCAGCAGCCGGTGGTTGCGGTGGACGTGGACGAGAATCGGGTGCGCCTGTGCTGGGACGCCCAGTCGCGCCTCAACTACAACGAGCCCGGCTTCCTCTTCGAGGGCTACAACGTCTACCAGGGCGCGTCGATCGACGGGCCGTGGACCCTGCTCGGCACCTTCGACGAGGTGAACACCATCAAGGTCGTGCGCGACACGGTGTTCGACATCAACACCGGCGTGCTGATCACCGACTATCCGGTGGCGTTCGGCGGGGACAACGGGGTCGCGTTCTGCTACGAGGCCACGACCGACGCGGTGCGCGGGCTCTCATTGCGCGAGGGCACCGAGTACTTCTTCGCGGTGACGGCCTATTCGGTGTCGACCGATCCCACGTCGCTGGACGCGGTGCTGGAGAACGCGATCACGCCGATCCGGATCATCCCGCAAAGTCCGGCGCTGGGAACCGATCCGTCGGCGGCCCAGGCCGCATGCCCGCAGTTCATCCGGGCCAATACGTTGCTGCTGCCCACCAGTGACGTGATCGAGCTGAACACGGTGGATGCGGCCGCGATGACCGGTCACACCTATACGATCACCTACGAGGACCTTCCCGCCCCGGTCCCGGTCGGAAGCGAAATCGTGACGGTCGGCTGGAACCTCACGGACGAGACGACCGGACTGGTCAAGCTCGCCGACCAGGTCAACAAATCCGGCGATGCCGACTACCAGGTGGTGGACGGGCTGCAGGTCAAGGTCATCGGCGAGCACGCGGCCCAGCCGGATCTCTTCAACACCGCCGGTTACTTCGGCGCTTCGTGTCCCGTGTTTGCGAGCCCTTCACCCCCGATCGAGGGAGTCGACTTCGGCGGGGCATTCTTCGGCGGCGGAGTGGCCTTCGCGAACGACTTCTTCGGGAGCACGCTGGACCCCGCGGCTTCACCGGATTCCTTCGTGACGATCGAACTCCGATTCGACCACACCAACGTGCAGAACGCTTATCGCTACTTCCGCGATGAGAACGGCGCAGCCGACGGCCCCGGCCCGCGGCGGTACACCTACGGCGGGTTCCACCCGGTCCCGTTCACCGTTTGGGACGTCGAAAACAACCTGCAACTCGACGCCGCGTTCGTGGAACGGAGAATCACGGACGCGACCACTGGCGCCCCATTGGGCCCGCAGCCGTCCACCCAGGACGCGACGTGGGGACCCGACGCCAGCGATCTCGGGGCGCGTGAGTACCTCACGATCATCAAGTCCGGCTACAGGACGACACCCGATACCGCGTACGCGGTGGACGGTGCGTTGGCGGCAGCAACCATGCCGCTTCTCTACACCCTCACGTGCAAGCTCGTGGATGGCAGCAGCCAGATTCTGGACGGCGATGTATTCCGTTTCGTATGGGGGTTCATCCCGGGAAGCCCGAACGACACCATTCGATTCCAGACCCAGCCCGTGGTGCGGGGCGACCAGACGCTGGCGAAGGCCGGGCTCGCGGGGATCCGGGTGGTTCCGAATCCCTACCTCGCGCGGTCGCGGTACGAGCAGAACCAGTTCAACCGCATCATGCGGTTCATCAACATGCCGGAACAGGCCACGATCCGGATCTACAACCTGTCCGGACAGCTGATACGGACACTGCGGAAGACCGACGCCAACAGCTCCTTCATCAACTGGGATCTGCTGACGGAGAACGGGCTGCCGGTCGCGAGCGGCGTGTACGTCTATCACATCCATTCGGATGGAGTGGGAGAGACCCACGGGCGGCTCGTCGTGTTCATGGAAAAGGAACGGCTGAACAACTTCTAGGAGGAGAGCCATGCGTAGCCATCACGGAATGAGTCATCGAATCGTGAGCCGCGCGCTGTTGTCGCTCGTCCTCCTCGCGTGCGCGGCGGGGGCGGCCTTCGCCGGCTCCGAGGAGCGGAAGGGCACGAGCGGCGCCCACGAGCTGGGCCTGGCCGTGGGACCGAGAGGTTCGGCGCTCGGGAGCCCCGTGGTCAGCGATGCCTCCGGGATCGAGGCGATGTTCTGGAACCCGGCAGGTCTCGCGACCCTCGAGGGTACCGAGGTCATGTTCACCCACCAGCAGTTCTTTGCGGAGATGGATCTCAACTACGCCGCGCTCGCCACCCGGTGGGCCGGCGGCGTCATCGGGTTCGATGCCAAGGTGCTCTCGATCGGCGACATCATCGTGACCACCGAGGACGCGCCCGAGGGCACGGGAGAGATTCTGAATCCGACGTTCGCGGTGATCGGCCTGACCTACGGCCGGCAGTTCACCGATCGGGTCCTGTTCGGCGGAACGGCGCACTACGTCACCGAGCAGATCGGATCGAACCACGCGTCGGGGATGGCGTTCGACTTCGGCGTCCAGTACCTGACCGGCTGGAACGGCCTCAAGCTCGGGATGACGATGCAGAATTTCGGAACGAGCATGAAGTTCGAAGGAGCGGACTTCGAGACCAACCTGCTGCCTCCGGATTCGGATCCGCAGGCCTCGAACCGCACCTTCAGCTCGACCTCGTCGTCGTTCGAGATGCCGTCACACTTCGCGCTGGCCGCGAGTTACGACGCCTGGACCTCGAACCAGCAACGGCTCGCGGCTTTGGGTTCCTTCCAGAACAACAACTTCGGACTCGACAACTTCGGACTCGGTCTCGAATGGAACTTCCGGAGCCTGTATGCGCTTCGCGGTTCCTGGTTCGGCGAGTTCGGGACGACCGGGGGCGCCGACGAGGACAGCCAGGCGGAGTTCCACAGCGGCGGGGACCTCTACACCGGCTATGCGCTGGGTGGCGCGGCGTACATCCGGACCGGAGACCAGGGTCGGATGGGAGTCGAGGTGGCCTGGCGCCCGGTGCAGGAGTTCTTCGACGACATCATCGAGGTCGGTCTCAAGATCAAGTTCTGATCCGGCCGGAAAGACGAACGGCCCGTTCCCCGAAGGGGACGGGCCGTTTCCGTTCGGAGCGGCGGGTCAGGCGTAGACGCCGCGCAGCATGATGACCTTGACGACCCGCTCGATCGCCACCATGAAGGCGGCGACCCGCATGTTCACGCGATGCTCCTTCGACTTCTCGAGCACGTCGCGGAACGCGGCCACCATGTATTGCTCGAGCCGCGAGTTCACCTCGGACTCCGGCCAGTAGAAGCCCATCCGGTTCTGCACCCATTCGAAGTACGACACCGTGACGCCGCCCGAGTTGCAGAGGATGTCGGGGATCACGAACACACCTTTCTTCTCGAGGATCTTGTCGGCGTCGGGAGTGGTCGGACCGTTGGCCCCTTCCGCGACGATGCGGGCGCGCACCCGATCGGCATTGTCGGGTGTGATGACGTTCTCGAGCGCGGCCGGAATCAGGATGTCGCAGTCGACCTCGATGATCGGAGTGGTCAGCGGCTTGCCGCCGGTGAAGCCCTTGACGCCGCGGTGGTCGGCCACCCAGCGGGCGAGCGCGGCCGCGTCCATGCCGTCGGGGTTCTGCACCGCGCCCGAGACGTCGGCCGCCGCGACCAGCTTCACGCCCTCGCGCGCCAGCAGGATCGCCGACACCGAGCCGACGTTGCCGAAGCCCTGGACCGCGACCCGGGCGCCCTGGAGCGGAATACCGAGATGGGCGCACGCCTCGCGCACGCAGAACAGCACGCCGCGTCCGGTGGCCTCACGGCGTCCGTGCGATCCGCCCACCTCGAGCGGCTTGCCGGTGACGACGGCGTACTCGTTGCGCCGTTCGTGCATCGAGTAGGTGTCGACGATCCACGCCATCACCTGCTCGTTGGTGTTGACGTCCGGCGCGGGAATGTCGCTCTCCGGACCGAACAGGTCGGAGAGGTCGGCGGCATAGCGCCGCGTGAGACGTTCCAGCTCGCCCTTCGACATCTGCGACGGATCGCACACCACGCCGCCCTTGCCGCCGCCGAAGGGGATGTTCACGACCGCGCACTTCCAGGTCATCCAGGCGGCCAGCGCCTCGATCTCGTCGAGTGAGACGTCCGGGTGGTAACGGATGCCGCCCTTGGCGGGTCCACGCGTGATCGAGTGCTGCACGCGGTAGCCGGTGAAGACGCGGAGCTGGCCGTTGTCCATCTGGACCGGGAGCGAAACGATGGTCGCGCGCCGCGGCTTCTTGATGAACTCGCGGATCCCCTCCGGGAGGTTGAGCCGCGCGGCGGCCTCCTCGAACTGCCGCTCGGCGTTCGCGAGGGGATTCAGCTCCTTCTGGATGTTGGTGCCTTCGGCTTGCACGGAACGCTCCTGCCGCCGGGCGGCGATTGCGATCGGAATGGACCCTCCGGAATCGGGAGGGAAGAACGAGCGGACGGAGTATAGCCGCAAACCCCCGCGGCCCCGGAAAGGGACCTCAGGGTGACGGGCGCGCGCTCCGGAGCTGCGGCTCGCGATAGAGCGCGCGAATGAAGCCCCAGGTCAGGGCCCGGGACGGCATCGCGGTCGCCCGCACGCGCGCCGCCACCTCCCCGAGCGTCTCGTCCTGGATCTGCTCGATGTACCAGCGCGTGCTGTCCTGCTTGAACTTCCGGTCGATGAGCTCCTGGGGAAGGAGAACGGAGTCGCCGCGCACCACGAAGAAGCGCGTGAAGCCCTGCACGTCGAAGTCGGTGGCATCGGTGTCGATGCGGAGCAGGGTGCTGGTGGCGATTTCCTTGTGCCACTTCCCGTTCTTGCCCCGGCGGCTGTCGGGCAGGGCGATCATGCTCTGGTCGAAGTCGAGCGAGATGCTGTTGGCCGGCGGCTCGGAGCCGTTGCCGCGCACGAACAGGTTGTTCGCGCTCTCCAGCTCGTCTTCGCGGGAGAACGGCCGGTTGCGGTACGGGTTTCCGGCCGAGTCGGCGAAGCCGAACACGAAGGTGTAGTCGGCGGTGAAGATGTCGCGCAGCAGGGTGGGATCACGATTGTCCCAGCACCATTCGAACACCCGGATCACGTTGATCGCCGAATTCGGCTGGGGCGGCGGCTCCGAGATGCCGCCCACCGGGGCGGTGCGGGGGGCGAACGGATTGGAGCACGCCGCAAACAGCGGCGTGAGCACCAGCATCAGCAGCAGCAGGGCGTAGGCGGAACGCGTCATTGTCACGGCTCCACCCGGCGCTCGCCCATCGAGACCTCGCCTTTCTCGCGGTCGGCATCGGGAGCTTCACGGTCCTGCCAGCGCCTGACGGCCCAGCGGCTGGCGGATACCTTCACGAACGACAGTGTAACGAATCCCCGGGCGATCGTGCCCACGTCGGTCTCCGAGACTGCGGCCAGCACGCGGTACTCGCGGTGGAGCGTGGCATCGGTGGCGGTGCTGTCGTCGTTCCCCTGGGTCTGGTCAATCGACCACTGGAAGATGTAGACGGCGGACGAGGGCACCTGGGGTCGCCGCACGAACTTCCCGTAGAAGGTGTCCTCGAGCCCGCGATCCCAGTCCTGGGGGATGGTGATGCCGAGCGACCTCATGCGGGCCTCGGTCACCGGGTCGAGGAACGCGTGGAAACCCGCACCGTCGCTGGTGGTGTCGGCGAACGCGTCGATGTAGACCGACTGCCCGTTGCTCTGGCCCTTGGCCTCGATGGCGTTGGCGATCGTCTGGAGCGTGCTGCTGGGCGAGGAGTAGGAGGGAATGATCGCGCTGCCCGAGGGTGGCTCCGGGGTCGCGGGCCGGAAGAGATCGCACCCGGAAAGCAGGATCAGGCCGGCACCCATCGCCAGAAGTAGCCGGTGCCGGTTCAGGGCGCCCATTTGAGCTCCACTCGTCCGGTCCAGTAGTCCTGCTCGGATGGGGTGCTGGGCTGCGGAATCCCGTTGGCGAACGTCGTGAGTCCGTCCGAGCGATAGTTCCTCGACAGGTCTCCGATCAGCTGGCCCTTCGGGCCCAGTGGCACGTTGACGATCATTCCGCCGGTGAACTGGAGCGCGCGCGACTCGCGCTGCCGCACCTGGCCCTCCGCCGTCTGGCCGAAGCGGTCGACCGCCAGGTAGTCGCTCTGGACTCTGAGGGAGAATACCGGCGAGGGGGCGTAGTTGATCATGGCGCGCAGCGTGTAGTTGCGGCCTTCGTCGTTCTGGCTGAAGTACTCGAGCCCGTCGGCGAGCGGGGCGTAGAGTCCGCTCGGCTGGGTGCGCGTGTCGTGGTCCAGTCGAATCAGGGTGTGCGGGCCGAGCACGGCCGAGAGCGTGGTGAAGATCCGGTAGTCCAGCACCAGCTTGTTGCTGGAGCGCAGGAAGTCGAAATAGGTGTAGTCGGCGCTCATCTGGTTGATCTGGTTCGCCGTGAGCCCGGGCAGGAGCTTGTAGGTCCACCGCCACTCGGCCTTGTAGGAGCGCAATTCGTTGTTCGCGGCGGTCGCCGCGCTCGGCAGGTTGATCAGGTGGTTCCGGATGACCTCGATCCCCGCGCCGGTGGTGAAGCGCGTCGTGGGCTCGTAGGTGCCGTCGATCCTGAACTGCTGCCGGTAGGTGTCGCGGTTGCTCGGCGGGTTGGGATACACCCCGACCGGGTAGTAGCGCGACGAAGCCAGGGTCACGCGCCCCTCGCCCTTGAGGACGAAACGGGACCAGAGCCGGCGCGAGATGATCCCGTTGATCGCGCGCGTGTGTCCGTCGTCTCCGTACCCACCGGTCGTGGATCGTGTCGGGTACTCCAGGTTGGAGAGCGTGTTGGTGAAGGTGCCATCCAGGTTCCAGCCGGCGAGCCGGTAGCGGCCGGTGACGCTGAGCCCGAGGTCGTCCCGGGTGGTGAGCGAGCTGGTGTTGGTGGCCGTGACCTGGCGCGAGGTGCCCCAGCGCGGAGACACCGTGATGTAGCGGTCGTTGTCCTGCCGCAGGCGGACCGACAGGTTGACGCTGCTGTTGGCGGTCTCGAACCGGCGGATCCCGCTGGAGTCGGTCACGCTCTCGGTGCGGTTGTTCTGGATCCGGTAGGTCATGTTGGTGCTGAGCGGCGAGGTGGAGAACATGCCCACGGTGCCGTCCACCGTCGTATTGAGGTCCTCCGTGCCGAACTCGGTGGGCGACCCAGGAAGCCGCGAGGTCGACACGTTACCGTTGAGGTTCGCATTCACGTCCGCGGCGATCCAGGGGCGCTGGTACCGGGCCCTTCCGTTCACACCTCCCGACCATCCCTGCTTGTCGCTCGAACCGTTGAAGCTCTTGCCGTTGGCATCGAGCACGCCGGCCAGCGCGTTGATCTCGCTGGTCCATGCCGCCGACGGTCGCTGGCGGGTGCGGGTGGAGAGCTGCACCTCGTTCCTCAGGTCCTTGGCGTCCATGATCTGTGAGCGTGGATTCGAGGACTCGTAGCCGTTGCTGGTGACCTGCAGGCCGAGCGAGAGATCCGGCGAAAGCCGGTAGCCGCCCTCGTTGATCGAGTTCCGCTCGTTGATGACGCTGGTCTCGTCTCCGTACTGCTGCCGCTGGATGCCGACGTTGGTCTGGCTGCGGACGAAAATCGGTCCGCGCACCAGGTTGAAGTCCATGAGGTTGTCCCAGTCGCTCGTGGTCTGGCGCAGGTCGTAGCTCGAGGTGTACACGAAATCGGTCACCCGTACGCGGCGGGCGGAGAGCGGATTGAACCGCTCTCTCCAGAGAACCGGACCGACGCTGTCCACCGGCATTCCGATGCTGTCGGCGAAGGCCACCAGCCGGGCGAGGCTCATGCGGTGCCGGATCGAATAGGCCCGGAGGGTGTCGGGGGTTAACCCAAGGCTGTCGGCCAGCCGGAACAGGCCGTCGAACCTGAGCCCCAGGGTGTCGCGCAGCAGTGTGGTATCGGCGAACGCGTAGCGATCGTCCGGGACCTGAGCGCGCCCGGCGGGAACCTGCGAGGCGAGGCCAACCGCAACGGGCAGAAGGAGAACAGCGAGTCGTGCGTATCGAGTCATTGCCCTGGGCCGGGTGCTTGGAGCGGCGTGCGAAGCTAGCATCGCCGGATTCAGCGGGTCAACGGCCGGGCCACGGCCAGTCCACGGCCGGTCTACGGCCAGTCCACGGCCGGTCTACGGCCGGAATAGGAGATACCCCGCGATCCATGCGTGGGTTCTCGGCCCCACCGCGGCGGCCGGTGAGTTCCGGCTCCTTCGACGAAAAAAGTATCGCGGCACCTGCTTGCGGCGCTCAAGTTTGCGGTGCTAGCGTCCGATCCCTTTGGGGACATGGACTCCGCGAGCCCCGCATCCGGTACCGTCCCCGACAAATCCCAGAAGGAAGGGGAGTCAGGCATGTTCAACGGCCTGTCCGGCCTGTTTTCCACGGACGTTGCCATGGATCTCGGCACTGCGAACACGCTGGTGTTCGTGAAGGGGCGCGGGATCGTGCTCAATGAGCCGTCAGTGGTTGCCGTCGACAAGGCCACGGGCCGCGTCCAGGCCGTGGGTCACGAGGCCAAGCTGATGCTCGGCCGCACCCCCGACGAGATCGTCGCGATCCGTCCGCTCAAGGACGGCGTCATCGCCGACTTCGAGGTGACGGAGGCGATGCTCCGCGAGTTCGTGCATCGCGTTCAGAAGCACAAGTTCCTGGTCCGCCCCCGCATCATCATCTGCGTGCCCTCGGGAATCACCGAGGTCGAGCGCCGCGCAGTCAACGACTCGGCCATGCGGGCCGGCGCGCGCGACGTGCGCCTGGTGCCGGAGCCGATCGCGGCCGCCATCGGCGTCGGACTCCCGGTCGACACCCCGACCGGCAACATGGTCGTGGACATCGGCGGCGGCACCACCGAGATCGCGGTCATCGCGCTCAACGGGATCGTGACCAAGATGTCGATCCGCGTGGGCGGTGACGAGATGGACGAGGCGATTCAGAACTACGCGAAGAAGGCGTACAACATGCTCATCGGCGAGCAGACCGCCGAGCGGATCAAGATCGAGATCGGCTCCGCGTTCCCGCTTCCCGAAGAGATGGACATGGAGATCAAGGGCCGCGACCTCGTGCGCGGCATTCCGCGCACGCTGCGAGTTTCGAGCGTCGAGATCCGCGAGGCGCTGCAGGAGCCGGTCGGTGCCATCGTCAACGCGCTGCGCGAATCGCTGGAGCGCACCCCGCCGGAGCTGGCGGCCGACATCGTGGACCGCGGAATCTTCCTCACGGGCGGCGGCGCGCTGCTCCGGGGCCTGGATCAGCTGCTGCGCGAGGTGACCAACCTGAACATCCGGGTCGCCAAGGACCCGCTGTCCTCGGTGGTGCTGGGCGCGGGCCGGATCCTCGAACAGCCGGAGTTCTTCGCAAAAGTTCTACTCAGCGGCCACAAGGACTAGTCGTATGGGCGGAGGGTTTCTCCCTCCCGCAGAGCGCCGCACCAGCGTCCTCGTGGGCGTTTATGCGGCGCTCTCATTGCTCCTCCTCCTCACCGGGGACCGCATTCCGACGGCGCTCCTGCGCGGCTTCGGGGCGTGGTTGTTCGCGCCGCTCGACCGCGTCGTGCTCACGGTGGATCGCATGGCCGCTGCCTGGCGCGAGAATCGCAGCCTTCACGAACGGGTGACGAATCTCGAGGTGGAAAATCAGAAGCTGCGGATGGCGGGCGTCGAAAACAGCGAGCTGCGCCGCTACCTCAAGCTTCCCGACTGGCAGTCGTACCGGCTGATCCCGGCCGAGATCCTCTCGCTTTCCGGCGAGCCCAAGCCGACAGCGGCGACCTTCTCGACGGGCGACCGGCACGGCGTGCATCAAGGAGACGTGGTGATCACCGGCGAAGGCCTCCTCGGTCGCGTCGAAGAGGTGTACGGCGGCCTGAGCCGGGCCGCCCTGATCACCGATCCCGGCTCGGCGATCGCGTGCGAGATCGAGAGCACCGGCGTGCTCGGCGTGCTGCGGCCGTCGTCGCTGCCGTCCCCTCGCCTGGTGCTGACCGGCGTGCCGCTTTCGGATACGGTGCGGGTCGGACAGATGGTGCTCACCTCCGGCATGTCTTCGCGCTTTCCGCGCGGGCTCAGGGTCGGGGTCGTGAACGGCGTGGGTCGCGATCGCGGAGGGCTGACGCTCGACATCGAGGTCGAGCCCGCCGCGCGGCTTTCCCGCCTGCGCCATGCGTTCGTGCTCGTGAACGATCGGAGGGAGGAGCCATGAAGACCGCCGGCGCACTGGTGTGGTTCATCGTGGCCGCTCTGCTGCTCCGCTCCACGGCGCTCACCGCGCTCGGCACGCGCGGCATCGTGTTCGACGTCCTGGCGTTCGCGACGGTGGTCTGGGCGCTCCGCAACGGGCCATCGTGGGGCGCGACCTTCGGCTTCGCACTCGGCCTGGCCGCGGACCTCGATGCCGTCCACTGGATCGGCCGCCACGCGCTCGTGCTGAGCCTGATCGGGTATGCCGTCGGGCGGCTGCGCGCCACGCTGGTGCGCGACAGCTCCCGCACCCACGCCGTGCTCATCGCGCTCGGCACCCTGGCGCACCAGGTGTGGGTGCTCGCCTTCGAGGCGGGGGATCCGGCCGGCTGGCCCTACCTTTTGAAACACGTCGGGCTCGCGCTCGCCGTCACCGCACCCATCGGCACCGTGCTGCTCGCGCTGATCAACCGCGTGAGCGGCTCCATTCTCTTCGAGCATGTCGTCCCACAGTCCCGTTCGGCGCCTTAGGGAACAGCGCTTCGTGGCGCTCGCGGGAGCCGTCCTCGCGGGCTTCGGTTCCATCACCGCGGGACTCGTGCGCCTTCAGGTGGGTGAGCACGTCGAGATGTCGCGGCTCGCGCGCGACAACCACATCCGGCTCGAGGTGCTGCGCGCCCCGCGCGGCTCGATCTACGACTGCAACGGCGTGCTGCTCGCCGACAGCGCTCCGAGCTTCTCGATCGTGTTCCGACCTTTCCCGGCCGAGAGCCTCCAGACCGGACGCTCCCTGCTGGACTCGTCGTGGGTCGCCCGCATCGCGGGCCTGGTCGAGGCGGATACGGGAGAGGTCCGGACCGCGGTGGCGCTCGCGAACAAGACCGGGAAGACCGCGGTGCTCCGGCGCAACGCTCCGTTCTACATCCGCGCCGCGGTGGAGGAGGGGCGCGACGGGCTCCCGGGCGTCGAGGTGCAGATCGAGCCGCTCCGGCGCTACCCCAACGGCATCATGGCCGCGCATCTGCTCGGCTACGCGGGCGAGATCAACGACGAGGAGCTCGTGGAGCGCCAGCCGCTCGGTTACAACCCGGGTGATCTCATCGGCCGGAGCGGCATCGAGCGCAGCTACGAGGACATGCTGCGCGGGCAGGACGGGGCCGAGTTCGTGATCGTGAACGCCATGGGGCGCCGGGTCTCGACGCTGAGCGAGGGCCCGCCGCGGCTGCCGGTTGCCGGACACGACCTCGTGCTCACGCTCGACATCAAGGTGCAGCAGGCCCTCGAGGAGGCGATGGAGGACGTCGAGCGCGGCGCGGCGATCGCGATCGACCCGCGCGACGGCGGCGTCCTGGGGCTCGTGAGCCGGCCGGCCTTCGATCCCAACGAGTTCTCGGTCGGGCTCACCCAGGAGCGCTGGAAGAGTCTGACGGGCGGCGGCGCGAACCCGCTGCTCAACCGCGTCATCCAGGGCGTCTATCCGCCGGGGTCGACCTTCAAGGTGGTGACCATGCTCGGCGCGCTGCGTTACGGCATCGCCAACGCCGGGACGCGGCTCGTGCCGTGCTCGGGCTCCTACCAGTTCGGCGGACGCTCGTTCGGCTGCTGGAAGCGCGAGGGCCACGGCTCGCTCGATTTCATCGGCGCGCTCCAGCATTCGTGCGACGTCTACTTCTATCAGATCGGCCCCCGGCTGGGACTCGCGCGGCTCGAGCAGGCCGCCCGCGACTTCGGCCTGGGCGAGCGGACCGGCATCGATCTCCCGGAGGAGAAGAAGGGCCTGATTCCGAACGAGGCCTGGTACGAGCGGCGCTTCGGGGCCGGCAAGGGCCGCAAGGGCACGATGCTCAACCTCGCGATCGGTCAGGGCGAGCTGCTGGTGACCCCGCTCCAGCTCGCGCTGATGATGGCCGAGGTTTCCACCGACGGACGCACGGTGCGCCCGCACGTGGTGCGCGAGGTGCGCGGAACCGGTCCGCTCACACCGCCGCGTCCGGCGCGCGACCACATTGCCGCCGACCGCGGAAACTGGAAGACCCTGCGCCAGGCCCTCGCGCTGGTGGTGGAGTCGGGAACCGGCACCGCCGCCCGTGTTCCGGGCTTCGCGGTCGCCGGCAAGACCGGCACCGCGCAGAACCCGCACGGCGAAGACCACGCACTGTTCGTCGGTTACGCGCCCGCCGACGATCCGCGGATCGCCTTCGCGTTCGTGATCGAGAACTCGGGCCACGGCGGAAGCATCGCCGCGCCGCGCGCGGGCTTCGTGCTCCGCCGGCTGCTGCTCGCGGACAGCACCGCGGTGCGCCCGCCGTCGACGCTCGCGGTCGCGACCGGCGACAGTCTCGGAGGCTCCGGTGATTGAGCGCGGATGGAAGCCGATGCGGCGGCTCGGCGCTTTGGAGCTGGACTGGCCCATGCTGATCGCGGCGCTCGGCCTGATGGCGGTCGGTCTCTTCACGGTCTACAGCGCCACCTCGGTGCCGGGCTCCCACGAGGGCCTGTGGCAGCGGCAGCTCATGTGGGCCGGGATCGCGATCTTCATCGCTTCGATCATTGCGTCCATCCACTTCCGTATCTACGACTCGCTGGCCTATCCGCTCTACGCGTTCTCCCTCGTCTTCCTGGTGGCGGTGCTGTTCTTCGGCTCGAGCGCCTACGGCGCCAAGCGCTGGCTCGATCTCGGCTTCATCAAGTTCCAGCCGTCCGAGCTGGCGAAGATCGCGACCGTGATGGCGCTCGCGCGACGTCTCGACGATCCCAAGCTCGACCTGAGGCGCTTCAGACACTGGTTCCCGCCGCTGCTCATCGCCCTGGTTCCATTCGTGCTCGTGATGAAGGAGCCGGACCTCGGCACCTCGCTGGCGTTCCCCATCATCCTGGTCGCGATGTACTTCTGGGCCGGCATGCCGGTCAGCCATCTGGTCTTCGGACTCTCACCGGTGTTCAACGTGGCGCTGTTCTTCGTCACGGGATCGCTGTGGTGGTTCGCCGGACTGTTCGGCGCGCTGCTCGTGGTGCTCCGGCCGCGCGCGCCCGTGCTGGTCGCGCTCGTGATCCTCAACGGCAGCGTCGCGATGGTGCTGCCGCGGATGTGGGAGGGACTCCACGACTACCAGAAGCGGCGGATCGAGACGTTCCTCAATCCGGGCCAGGACCCGCACGGATCGGGATACCAGATCATCCAGTCCAAGGTGGCGATCGGCTCCGGCGGGGTCGTCGGCAAGGGGTATCTCAAGGGAACCCAGAAGGCGCTCGCGTTCCTTCCCATGCGTCATACCGACTTCATCTACTCCGTCGTGGGAGAGGAGCTGGGACTTTGGGGCGCCATGACCGTGGTGATACTGTACGCGCTGCTATTGCTGCGCGGTTACACGGTCGCGCTGCGATGTCGTCACGGCTTCGGCAGTCTGATGGCGGTCGGTCTCGTAACGGCGCTCTTCTATCACGTGATGGTGAACATGCTGATGACGATCGGATGGGCCCCCGTGACCGGGCTCCCGCTGCCGTTGCTTTCCTATGGAGGGACGGCCCTGATCGTGAACGGCGTCCAGATCGGACTGCTGCAGAACCTGGCCCTGCGCCGCCGGGAGGTCTGAACCCTGTTCCCGGACCTGTTCACGCTGGGGCCCCTGCACGTCCGCACCTACGGCCTGTCCCTGGCGGTGGCGTTCCTGGTCGGCACCTGGCTCGGCCTGAAGGAAGCCCGCCGCCTCGGTCTCGATCCCGACGCGCTCGTCTCCGTGGTGCTGGTCACGCTGGTGTCGTCGATCCTTGGCGCCCGGCTGCTCTACGTGATCGAGCACATCGACGAGTTCCGGAGCGACTGGGTGTCGGTGCTCGCGCTGTGGCACGGCGGGCTCACGCTCTACGGCGGGCTGGCCGCCGGGACCATCGGCGGGCTGCTTTCGGCCAAGCGATTCGGACTTCCGATGTGGAACGTGGCCGATGCCCTCACTCCGTCGCTCGCGCTCGGGACGGCGATCGGCCGCGTCGGCTGCTTCCTGAACGGCTGCTGCTACGGAAGGCCGACCCATCTCCCGTGGGGCGTCGTCTATCCCCCGGACACCTTCCCGAGCCTCGAGTTCGGAACCCAGCCGCTCCACCCGGCGCAGCTCTACTTCGCAGCCTTCGGCGTGGGGCTGTTCGCCATCTTCTGGGCCGTGAGGAAGCGGCCCGATCCGCCCGGCGTGCATTTCTGGTTGTTCGTCGCCGTCTACGGCCTCGGTCGCGTGCTGCTCGATCTGACCCGCGCCTACGAGCCGAGCGCGCAGGTCTTCACGCTCGGCGCAGTGAGCGTGAGCGAGAGCCAGCTCATGAGTCTCGCGCTGGCGATGTTCGCGGGCCTGATGATTCATCGCCGCTCCCGCGCTCCGCGCGGCCCGGTCGTCGCCCCCGCCATCCCCGCGTAAGGACCTGTTTGATCCGCCTCGGCGTCCTGGGCGACCCGCTCCCATTCACCTTTTCCCCCGTGCTGCACCGTGCTGGGCTCGAAGCGCTCGGACTCGAGGGCGAGTCCGAGGCGTTGCGCACGCCGCTCGCCGAGCTCGGCAGCCGGCTCGACCAGCTCGCGCGCGGCGGGTGGCGCGGCGTGAACCTGACCCATCCGCTCAAGGAGGAGGCCCTCCTCCACGTGGCGCGAGTCGAACCACGGGCCGAGCGGGCCCGCTCGGTGAACACGATCCGCTTCGACGAATCCGGCCGGCTCGGGGATTCGACCGACGGCAGCGGGTTCCTGGACTTCCTGCTCGAGGTCGGACGGGTTCCCGGCAACGAGCGCGTAGTCCTGCTCGGCGCCGGGGGCGCCGCGCGCAGCGTCGCCGAAGCGCTGCTCCGCGAGGGGACCCTGGTGGCGGCACTCGCGCGCGACCCGCAGCGCCGGGCAAAGGCCTGGGAACCGCTCGGCACCGTCCCGCTTCTGAAGTGGGGAACGAAGGACGCCTTACAGGCGCTCGACCAGGCCACGGTGGTGGTGAATGCGACGCCGCTCTCCGCGGAGCGCGAGCCGCTCGATCCCGCCGGACTTCCGAAGCGCGCGCTGGTGGTGGACCTCGTCTATGGACCGCAGTTTTCGGGGTGGTCGGCGGCTGCGCGCGCGGGCGGCCGCGATGCCTGGGACGGGCTCGGGCTGCTCGTCCACCAGGCGCGACGCGCCTTTGCCGTCTGGTGCGGCGTGCTTCCGCCGGTCGAGCCGATGGCGCGCGCGGTGGGGTGGCCCCGCTGAAGCCGCTTCATGCTCTGCACCGATTTGCACGCGGGCTCGCTACAGGTCTCGGCACGCTCGGCACCGATCTGATCGAGATCTCCTTTCCGCAGCGCTGTCCGGGATGCGGTGTTCCGGCGGGACCCGAACGCCTCCTGTGTCCGCAATGCTGGCGCGCGATTCCGCGCGCCGGCGTCACGGTGTGCGTGCGCTGCCTGTCCCGGGGACGCGCGGGCGATGCCTGCACCCGGCACCCGGGGTTTCGTGCCGGGGCCGCATGGGTCTACGATGAGGCCGCTGCGCTCGTCGTGGGCGCGCTCAAGTTCGAGGGCCGCACCGCGCTGGCCCCGGTACTGGCGGCCGAAATGGCGGCAGGGGTGCCGCCGGGACCGCGCGTCGATCTCGTCACGCCGGTGCCGCTCCATCCGGCGCGCTGCCGGGAGCGCGGCTACAACCAGTCCCGGCTTCTCGCGGAGGAGCTCGCGATCCGGATCGAGGCGCCCTTTGTCGATGGCCTTCTCGCACGGCGCCGCGCGACGCGGGCGCAGACCGGGCTGCCCGCGGCCGAACGCCGGGAGAACGTGTCCGGGGCATTCGAGGTCGTGAAGCCGCATGCGGTCCGCGGGAGGTGCGTTCTGCTGGTGGACGACGTGGTGACGACGGGGGCCACGCTGGCCGCATGTCTCGAGGCGCTCGAAGCCGCCGGGGCGGGGGCGCGCGCCGCGGTTCTCGCCTGGGCCGCCTGAGCGATGTCGCACCTTCATCTTCCGGACGGCGTCGTCCCGCTATGGCTCTGGGGCTCGGCCTGGCTGCTCGCGATCGTGATCGCGGCGGTCGGATTCCGCCGCGAGGCGGCGACGCCCCAGCGGATCGCCCGCGTGGGGGCGCTGTCGGCAGTGATGCTGGCGGCAATGGCCATCGAGCTGCCGCTCGGTCCGGTCGAGTTCCACCTCACCCTCGCCGGTCCCTTCGGGATCCTGCTCGGAGGCTTCGGTGCGTTCCACGTGGCGCTGGTGTCGGGATCGATCCTCGCCTTCGCCGGGCATGGAGGGTTCACGCTGATCGGACTCAACGCGCTCCTGCTCGGCCTCGAGGGCACGGTGGCGGCGGCCGTCTATCCCGTGCTGTCACGCAGTCGCGGGGCGGCGCCGGCGATGGCCGGCGCGACCGTCCTCGCGCGCCTGGTGGCGGGAGCGGCGTGGATCGCCGTCATGGTGCTGGCCACCGATTCGCGATCGCGTGAATCCGGAGTGCCGGCCCGCCACGCGATGCTCGCCTCGATCGCCGTTCCGCTGCTCCTCGTCGGTGTCGTGATCGAGTCCGCGGTCGCCTTCGGCATCGCGCGGTTCCTCGAGCGCGTGCGCCCCGACCTCGTGACCCGCGGCACGGTCCCGCTCGAGGTGATCGGGGAGAGCGAAGCGCGATGAGCCTGATTGCCGATCTCGACCTGATCGCGGGCTCGGGCAAGAGCCCCTGGCATCGCGCGAGCGCGCTGTCGAAGATGCTGCTCGCGTTCACCCTGGTGGCGCTCGCCATCGCGTTCTCGTCGCCGCGCCTGCTCCTCGTCGTCCACGTGGCCGCGTGGCTGCTCGCGCTCACGAGCCGCCTGCCGTTCCGGCTCGTGCTCGCGGCGGTGACGTATCCGGCGTTCTTCTCGCTCCTCTTCCTGCTCCTGACCTGGAGCGGGCGGCTCACGGACCAGCTGTGGCTGCTCCGGCCGTTGACCGCCGGACTGGTGGCGGTGTGGCTGATCGGGACCACGCCCTATCCCGACCTCTTCGCGCCGATCTCGCGGGTGGTCCCGCGCGCGGTCGGCGATGCCCTGTTCATCAGCTATCGCACCATGTTCTCGCTGATGACGAGCCTCGAGCAGATGATGCGGGCGCTGAAGCTGCGCGGCGGCAACACCGGCAGCCCGTGGCGGCGCTGGGGGGTCGCCGGCGAGGGCCTGGGCACGCTGCTGCTCGAGGGGTTCGAGAAAGGAGAGCGGCTCTACGCGACCATGCTGCTGCGCGGCCACGCGGGCCGGATCTGCGGTTGCCGCCACTGGCTCGAATGGACGAGGGACGATCTCTGGGTGATGGGGGCGTTCGTGCTGCTCGGTGCGGCGCTGCTCGCGGGAGCCCGGACATGACGGCCGAGCCGATCGTTCGCGTCTCGTGCGTGCGTCACACTTTTGCCGACCGTACGCGCGTGCACCTCTGCGGGCTCGACTTCCTGGTCGAGCGCGGCCAGCGCGTGATGGTGCTCGGCCCGAACGGCTGCGGGAAGACGACGCTGCTCAACCATCTCGTCGGACTGCTGGTGCCCGAGGAGGGCGAAGTGCGGGTCCTCGGGGTGAACCCGGCCCGCGAGTTCACGAGCATCCGCGAACGGGTGGGCATCGTGCTCCAGAACGTCGAGGACCAGATCATCGCGCCCACGGTGTGGGACGACGTCTCGTTCTCGCCGCGCAGCTACGGTCGCCCGCCGCGCGAGGTGGACACCCTCGTCACGCGCGCGCTCGAGCGCGTGGGCATCCTCCATCTGCGGCACAAGGTGTGTCATCACCTCTCGGGCGGCGAGAAGCGCAAGGTCGCGCTGGCCGGCGCGATCGTGCTCGACCCCGAGCTGCTCATCCTCGACGAGCCGTTCGAAGGACTCGATCCGGCTTCGCGCGGCGATCTGCGCGACCTGTTGAACCGGCTTCACCGCGAGCGCGGGGTCACGCTGGTGATGGCGACCCACGACGTGAACATCGTCCCCGACATGGCGGACCGCCTGTACGTCCTGCTGCGCGGCGGGGAGATCGTCGCCCAGGGACATCCGCGCGACGTGTTCCGCGATCCGGGACTGCTGCGGAGGAGCAACATCGAGCCCCCGGTGCTGGCGGACCTGTTCCAGCGGCTGGAGCAGGAGGGCCTGAGCCTCGGCCGGCCGCTCTCGGTCGAGGAGGCGGCGCGCGCGATCCTCGAGGTGCGGAGCCCGCGCGAGGCGCCGCCGGTCGAGGCAGGCGGCTAGGTGGCGGGCGACCTCTTCGGCGGCGGTCCCGAGCGGGCGCCGCTCGCCGACCGCATGCGTCCCCGCTCGTTCGACGATCTCGTCGGCCAGGAGCAGGCGCTCGAGCCCGGCTCGCCGCTCGCCCTCATGCGCGAGGGCCGCCACCTCTCTTCGCTGATCCTCTGGGGCCCGCCGGGAACCGGCAAGACCACCATCGCGCGGATCATCGCCCACGGCGCCGGCGTTCCCTTCGTCGCCTTCAGTGCGGTGCTCTCCGGAATCAAGGAAGTGAAGGAGGTGCTCGCGCGCGCGAGCGTCGAGCGACGCGCGAGCGGCCGGCCGACGCTGCTCTTCGTGGACGAGATCCATCGCTTCAACCGGGCGCAGCAGGACGCCTTCCTCGCCCACGTGGAGAACGGCGACATCGTACTCATCGGAGCCACCACCGAGAACCCCTCCTTCGAGGTGAACTCCGCGCTCCTCTCGCGCGCCCGCGTGGTGACGCTCCGCGAGCTGAGCCCGGCCTCGATCCGCCGGGTGCTGGAGCGCGCCCTGGCGGATCGCGAGCACGGAGTGGAGACCCCGGTCGAAGCCGACGACGCGGCGCTGGACCTGATGGCCGAGGCCGCCGACGGCGACGCCCGTCGCGCCCTCAACACGCTCGAGGTCGCGTCAGCCGCCGCGCAAGGAGCGCGCCTCACGGTCGAGCACGCGCGACATGCGATCGCGAGCCGGCACCTGCGCTACGACCGCGCCGGGGAGGAGCACTTCAACCTGATCTCGGCGCTCCACAAGTCGCTGCGCGATTCGGATCCGCACGCCGGGCTCTACTGGCTCGCGCGCATGCTGCTCGCCGGCGAGGACCCGCTCTACGTCGCGCGGCGCCTGGTGCGCTTCGCGAGCGAGGACGTGGGCAACGCCGACCCCGCCGCCCTGACCCTGGCGGTGGCCGCGTTCGAGACCTACGAGCGGCTCGGGAGCCCGGAGGGCGAGCTGGCGATCGCTCAGTGCGCCGTCTACCTGGCGACCGCGCCCAAGAGCAACGCGGTGTACCGCGGCTATGGGGCGGCTCTCGAGGAGGTGCGGCGGAGCGGCAGCCTCCCGCCGCCCCTCGTGATCCGGAATGCCCCGACCGGGCTGATGAAGAACCTGGGGTACGGCGCCGGCTATCGTTATGCCCACGACGAGGAAGGACGGATCGCCGACCAGCAGCACCTGCCGGACGGGGTTACCAGGATGAGGTTCTACGAGCCGACCGGGGAAGGGTACGAGGCCGAAGTGACCCGTCGTATGAAGGAGTGGGAGGCCGCCATCGCCCGCCGGCGGCCGGGTCCGGCCGCGCCGACCCGGGCTCCGAGGGCCTCCGGGGAAAAAGACGCAAAGGAGTCTTGATCCAAAAGACCGGCTTCAGTTAAGCTGTTGTCACGTTTGACCGTCGGCGCTTACCGCATCGCGCTTTTGCGATGCGGGTTCTGATTTCAGTCGGCGGACGGCGTTTCGATCCCTTCGCCCTTACTTCAAAAGTCCCCCGGCCGCCCGAGACGACTCCTTTGCGCATGCGACTGAGCGGTGGTGCTGCGTTGTCCATTTTTTCGGCGCAGCCTCCCGCCGGGATAGCCCATCTGCAGCGCGACACGGACCTCGTCCACGGACTTCGCCTCGTAGAGGAACTGTCGTCGTCCTGAACCGATCGAGAACCGTGACCCCGCTTCGTCTCCGATTCTTCGGCGCCCTGCTGGCGGCGCTCTCGTCGCTGGTCGCGTTCGAGGCGTCCGCGCAGACCACCTACACGTGGAACGTGACCGGGAGCGGCTCGTTCGCGACGGCCGCCAGCTGGACGCCGTCGCGCGCCTCGGCGTTGCCCACCGACATCCTGGTGTTCGACGGCGACCTGACGCCGGCGCCCACCGTGACCAATGTGCCGACCCAGACCATCAGCCGACTGCGGGTCATCGACGGCGCCAACGTGACGTTCTCCACCACCTCGACGAACAAGATCCTGACGCTGGCCTCGACCGGATCCTCCGCGCTCCAGATCGCTGCCGCCTCGACGCTCCAGCTCACCGGCTCGCAGACGATCAGCCTCACGCTCGGCTCGGGCGCTTCCGGCGCGGTGGCGGGGACGCTGCTCCTCCGCGATGACGCCCATCGACTGCTCGCCTCGGACGCCAACGCGGTCGTGTTCTCCAGCGGCTCGACGTTCCAGACCTCGAACAGCTTCACCGGAAACGCCTTCGGAAACACCGGCACCGCGAACGTGATCCGGTTCCAGAGCGGATCCAATTACCTCCACGGGGCGGGCTCGAACCCGTTCGGTCTCGCGGCCCCGTCCTCGCGGATGGTGCTCGACCCCGGGTCCACCTTCCAGGTGCAGACCTCATCGGGGTTCGACGCCAGCGGGCGCACCTACGGCCACCTGACCATCACCAACAGCTCATCGGTCTCGAGCAACGGCTCGGGTGACTTCCAGTTCCAGAATCTCACCATCGCATCGGGCGCGAGCTTCACCCACACCGGAACCGGTGCCGCGCGCGTCACCATCACGGGCGACGTGACGCAGTCGTCGTCGAGCAGCGTGCAGATCACCGCCGGCAGCGCCGGCATCACCGTGTCGGGCAGCGGCACGCGCAACGTCACCGGCGCCGGCTCCGGAACGCTCACCTTCGGAAGCCCGGTCACGATTGCCTCCGGCACCACGTTCCAACTGAGCCGCGCACTCACGGGAACGGGGACGTGGACCGTGAACGGAACGTACCGGCACAGCACCAGCGGCGCGCTCTCGGGAGCCACGCTCAGCTACGGCGCATCCGGCGCGCTCGAATTCGCGAACACTTCGGGGACGTTCTCGGTGACGGCGTCGAGCCCGCTGTGGCCCGCGAGCGGCGGACCGCAGCGGGTCCGCGTGCTCGGCAGCGCCGGCATCTCGATGGGTGCTGCGGTCGCGCGCACCGTGCCCGAGACGCTCTACGTTGGCGGGCCCATCACCAACACCGGAACGCTCACCGTCAACGGCACGCTGGTGCGTGCGACCGGTGGCTCGCTGAGCGCGGCGCCGACCTACGGCGCCTCGGCGGCGCTCGTGATCGCGTCGCCGCTCACGATCGGACCCGAGTGGGGAGGCGCCGCCGTGCCCGGGCTCGGGGTTCCGCTCAACGTCCGGATCGACCCCGGGTCGGGCACCGTGAACATGCCGAGCGGAGACCGTCACGTCCCGGGGACGCTCACCTCCGCGAGCGGAACGTTCGCGCTCAACGCGAGCGGCGGCAACCTGCTCCTGCTCGGCAACTGGAGCCACTCCGGATCGTTCGTCCCGAACAACCGGACCGTCGCCCTGGTGGGAATGGGTCCCCAGACCATTTCCGCCGCCGCGCCGCTCACGCTCGACTTCCTCCAGAACGCCAAGGCGACCGGCACGGCCACCCTCTCGACCAACATGACGGTCGCGAAGGGGCTCTTCCTCAGCGGAACGAACCTGGGGCTCGGCGCCAACACCCTCACCCTCGGGGCGACGGCCTCGGTCACCCAGACCAGCGGATGCGTGATCGGAACCGTGGCGCGGACGGTGGCGTCCGGGTCGCCGGTCGTGAGCTACCCGATCGGCACCGCGCTCGGAGCGGCGCCGGTCACGCTCGAATTCCACGGCGTCCTGAGCGCCTTCACGCTCTCCGCCGTGGTGAACGCGGGGGACCATCCGCAGATCGCGACGTCCCCGCTCCGTGCCGACCGCTCGGTCAACGCGGTGTGGACGCTCACACCGGCAGGCGGTGTCTTGGACTCGGTGACGGCGGTGCTCGGCTACGCCGCCGCGCTGCGCGACCCGGCGGCGTTGCCTATGAGCTTCCTGGCAGCCCGCTACGCCGGAGCCGCGTGGTCGGAACGGCCGGTCGCGGTGACCTCGGATACCACGCTGCGCTGCGGACTCGGCGCCACGTTCGGTGATCTCGCGGTGGGTGATGGCCGGGAGTACACGATCTCCACGCTGGCCGGCCCGAATGGGGCCATTTCTCCGGCGGGTCCGGTCACCATCGCGCGGCACGGCTCCCAGCTCTTCAGCTTCGTGCCCGCTTCGCACTACCACGTGTCCGCCGTGCGCGTGGACGGTGGCTCAGTGAGCGTGGCGCCGTCCTACCTCTTCTCCGACGTCGTGGCCAACCATGCGATCGAGGCCGACTTCGCGATCAATCGGCACGTCCTGTCGGTCGTTCCGATCGGGAGCGGCTCGGGAACGGTGGCGCGCTCGCCCAACCAGCCGGACTACGCGTGGGGCTCGATCGTTCAGCTCACCGCGACTCCGGGGGCGGGGAGCCGTTTCGAGACCTGGGGGGTGGGGGCGAGCGGCAGCGCCAACCCGGTGAACGTCGCGATGGACAGCAACCTCACGGTCACGGCGCGCTTCGAGTCCGACTTCCACGTGCTGACCGTGAACCTCAACGGGAGCGGCACGGTCACGAAGAACCCCGACCTCTCCACGTACTTCGACAGCACCACCGTCCAGCTCACGGCCTCACCGGCGCCGGGGTGGACGTTCACCGGCTGGAGCGGCGATGCGTCGGGAACGTCGCCCACGATCTCGGTGCTCATGAACGCGGCCAAGAACATCACGGCCGGCTTCGTCGCCAATCTCTACCCGATCGCCACCTCCGTCGCCGGAGGCGGGGACGTCCTGCGCGTTCCGGACCAGCTCCAGTACGCCCACGGCACCGTGGTCCAGGTGACCGCCTCGCCCCAGATCGGATGGGAGTTCGTGGGATGGTCGGGAAGCCTGACGGGAGCCACCAATCCCGCCTCGCTCACGGTCGATGGCGCCGAGAACGTGCAGGCGACGTTCGTCCCGACCCATCTCGAGTACACGCTCAATCGTTTCAGTGCGTCGTTCGAACCCATCGCGATGATCAGCGGTGCGACCAAGCTCATGGTGGCGGCGCACGATTCGACGCGGTCGATCCCGCTGCCATTCCACTTCGTCTATGCCGGACTTCCGTACACACCCGCCAACCAGCTCGCCGTCAACGCGAACGGGTTCGCTTATCTGACGCGGTGGCCGCTGTACGTCTCGAATCCGGCGCTCGCCAACAACTCGAACCTCTTCAAGTCAGCCGAGCCGAACAACACGCTGGCTCCCTGGTACGACGACCTCACCATGAAGGAGGCCGGGACGAACGGCGCGGGTTCGGTGATCTACCAGGTGCTCGGCACCCCGGGAAATCGCGCGCTGGTGGTCCAGTGGACGAACGTGTCCTCCTATCTCAACGAGGCCGGGGGTCAGCCCCGGCAGATCACGTTCCAGCTCCGGCTGTACGAAGGGACGAACGCGATCGAGTTCCAGTACGGACCGGCGTTCGGAACCACGTCCAGCGTGTTCGAATCGGCCTCGATCGGGATCGAGGACTCGGTCGGAGGAAACAACCACTTCATCGACGCCGTGACCGGTTCACGCCTCACCGGCTCCGGGCTGCTCTCCTCCAACAAGTGGCCCGACCGCCACGTGCGGTTCACCCCCGGGCCGCCGACGCCGATTGCGGGTGGGACGTACACGGTCGGAGCCGGCGGGACCTATCCCAACCTCAACGAGGCGGCCGCGGCGCTCAATCATCGCGGCGTGGCCGGCCCGGTGACGCTCAGCCTCACGGATACCGACTACGACTCGACGGCAACCGGCGGATCCAACGTCTTCCCGGTCCTGATCGGTCCCGTGAACGGAAGCAGCGCGGCCAACCCGGTGGTCATCGAGTCCGCGAGCAACGCCACGCTCCACTACCGCGGCACCGTGAACGGATTCGCCGTCAACCAGGCGAGCGCGACGGCCATTCAGAACCTGAACGAGCCGATCATCGGTCTCGTGGGTGCGGACTACGTGACGCTGCGCCGCCTCACGCTCGAGGGCGGCGCCGAGGTGGATCGCGGCGTGCTGCTGATCCCCTCGTCGCGATCCGACGGAGCGAGCGACAACACGCTCGATCGGGTGAACGTGAGCCTCGATCGCACGAACGTGAACTCGATCGGCATCCAGCAGCATTCGCTCCTCGCTCCGGTGTCGGCCGACGGCACCAATTCACGCAACCGTTACCTCGGGGTCTCCGTGCAGGACGCCGCGGCCGGACTCGCGCTCACGGGGAACGCCTCCTATTTCGACGTCGCGTGCGAAGTGGCGTCCTCGGGATCCACGCCGACCGTGATCGGCGCGGCGGCGCCGGGCGACATTGGCGGCGGTTCCGCTCCCACCTTTGGCATCCGGGCCGCGAACCAGGCGAACGTGCGGGTCGCCGGGTGCGAGGTGCGGAACCTGCTCGGCACGGGCGCCGGCACCGTGGACGGCATCGCGGTCGAGAACCAGGGCGCCCTCACATCGGCTCACGGCGCATGGGAGATCTCGTCCAACCGGGTGCACGACCTGGCCGTCACCTCGGCTTCCGGCGGACGGCTGGCCGGCATCCGGACCAGCGTGACGAGCAGCCCGGGCAGCTCGGCCCACCTCTTCAACAACATGGTCTCCGGGCTCTCCTCGAACGCCACCCTCACCTTGTCGCGCAAGGTGATCGGAATCTTCCTGCAGGAACAGACGAACGGCGGTGGGGGACGGATCGACGTCGACTTCAACTCGGTGCGGCTGCAGCCTGCGAGCCTTTCCTGTTCGAATGCCTGCCTCGAGCTCGGGACCCTGAGCGGACCGCTCGTGCGCATCCGCAACAACGTCTTCGCCAACTTCACCGGCGCCCAGGCCGGCGCGCCCCGTCACTACGCGATGGTGACCCCCGGTGCGGGCGCCGTCGGACCGCCGGGCTCGCTTTCCGATCGCAACGTGCTCTTCGTCTCGAACGCCGCGAACGGATTCGTCGGTCTCGCCGGCGGCGCGGATCGCACGAATCTCCTGGCCTGGCAGGCCGCGACCGCGGCCGACGCGGCGAGCCGCTCCATGGATCCGCGCTTCATGACGACCACCGACCTTCACGTCGACGGCGCGCAGGCCACGCCGGTCGAGGGGATGGCCACGTTCTCGGGCGGTGGCCTGGGAGTGGTGACCACCGACGTGGACGGCGATCTGAGGAACCCCACGCGGCCCGACGCCGGCGCGGACGAAGGCGCCTTCGTCGCCGTGATCGGCTCCGACATCGCGGCCACTGCGGTGCTCGGCCCGACGAGTCCCCGGGTCGCGGAAGCGTCGTTCACGCCGTCAGCGACGTTCGCGAACTACGGCGCGGACGCCCAGCCTTCGGTCCCGGTGCGATTCCGCATCCGCGGACCTCAGCCTTCGAGCGCCGTGGTGTACGACCAGGCGGCCGTGCTGCCCGCGCTGCCGTCCGGCGGCACCGCCAACGCGACCTTCCCGGCGGGCGCGGTGCCGGCCGGCGGCGACTTCCAGCTCGAAGCGCTCGCCGAGCTGCCGGGCGACGAAACGCCGTCCAACGATCTCAAGACCGGTTTGCTGCACGCCCTCGTCACCGTGAACGTGACCGCGGCCGGCAACGGCACCGTGGCCAAGTCGCCCGATCTCGCCACCTACGAGCCCGGCACCTCGGTGCAGCTCACGGGCACGCCGGCGAGCGGCCACCATCTCGTCGGATGGACCGGCGACGTGAACAGCACGTCCAACCCGCTCAACATCGTGCTGAGCGCCAATCTCGACGTGACGGGGACCTTCGCCATCAACACGTATCCCCTCACCGTTTCGACCGTCGGCAACGGCTCGGTGACGCGGAATCCGGACCTGCCGGCCTACAACCACGGCAGCACCGTCCAGCTGACCGCGGTGCCGGCCGCCGGCTGGACGTTCACGAACTGGAGCGGCGCCGCGACCGGCTCCGTGAACCCCACCACCGTGCTCATGGACGGCCCGAAGAGCGTGACCGCGACGTTCACGGTGAACAACTACGCGTTGTCGGTGACGACGGTCGGGACCGGCACCGTGACGCGGAACCCCGATCAGCCGCTGTACGCGCACGGAACCGTGGTTCAGCTCACGGCCGTCCCGGGAGCGGGCTACTCGTTCACCGCCTGGAGCGGCGACGCCACCGGATCGACCAATCCGACGAGCGTGGTGATGGACGGCCCGAGGAACGTGACCGCGACGTTCACCCTCAACAGCTACACGCTCTCCGTGAACACCGTCGGGAGCGGGACGGTTGCGAAGAGCCCCGACCAGCCGACCTACACTCACGGCACCGTGGTCCAGCTCACGGCGACCCCCGGCACCGGTTACACCTTCACGGGCTGGGGCGGCGACACCTCGGGCACCGCGAATCCGCTCACGGTGGTGATGACGCGGAACCGCAGCATCACGGCGACCTTCACCATCAACACCTATACGCTGTCGGTTTCGACTGTCGGCACGGGCAGCGTGACCAAGAACCCGAACCAGGCGACCTACAACCAC
>Ga0137435_1000031_pt1 | contig 76525 bp, 65 predicted proteins | sample EasRivERMGT100_2_FD_104904 | JGI IMG/M metagenome (GOLD analysis project Ga0137435, IMG submission 104904) | Soil microbial communities from meander-bound floodplain in the East River, Colorado, USA - East River MetaG ERMGT100_2 | ecosystem: Environmental > Terrestrial > Soil > Floodplain ... | reverse complement strand
TGAGGTAGCCGGGCGCCAGCTGGCCGCAGTTCAGCACCAGCAGCATCGCCGCGCGAATGTCGTATGCCGTGCCGTCGACGATCACCCGGTGCGCCACGCTGTGCACCGTCGACAAACTGGTTATTGCGCGGACGAGGTACGCACCGAACTTCCAGCGCCGCTTGGCCTGCAGCCCCGTGTCCGCCATGAGTTGCGCGTCGAAACCGGTGCCGGCGACGACCGCGAAGTAGTGAGGTCGATCGTCCCGCTCGACGATGCCCAGATCGATTTGCAGCCGTCGAGCATTGAGCAACGCGCGCGCCGCACTCGCCGCGCCGCGCGGCAGGCGCAGATTCCTCGCGAGCACGTTTCCGGTCCCACCCGGCACGAGGCCGAGTGTAATCCCCGTCCCTGCGATGCCGGCTGCCACTTGCATCGCGGTCCCGTCACCGCCGTGGCTCACGAACACGTCGAATCCCGCGCCGCGCGCCTGCTCGGCCACGCCGCGGGCGTCACCGGGTCCGGTGGTGGTGTGTACGTCCACCTTCCAGCCGCCACGCACGAGGATGTCCCGGATTGCGGTGACCGCGCCACTGTGCGCACGCGCCGCGAATGGATTGCTGATCAAGAGCGCGCGGGTCATCTCAGTAGCGACGCTCCCAGAAGAGATCGAAGCCGACCTGCTGTCGCAGGTCGGTCTGAATCTGGTTGGGATCGGCGAACGCGCAGTTCTGGACCGGTTCGAAGCTCGCCTCGGTACGCCACTCGGGACTGAAGCGGAATTGCAACGTCGCCCCCAAGCTGTTCGTGAAGCGCGTCTGACGGCCGCTGCTCTTGCAGAAGCCGGCATTCAAGACGAGGAACGTCTTGTCGCCGATGGCCCAGCCCGCCGCGACTTGCGCCCCCGAGAATGGGTTGGTGGGATCCCCGGGACGGATTTCGAAGTAGTCGAGCGGCACGCCCAGATCCGAGACAAGCGTGCGCTCCAACTCGCCCGCAGAAGCTGCCAGCAACGCGCTGGCGGCGTTGCGGACGAATGCCCCTTCTCCGCCGCCCAGCTCGAACGTCGGCTTGCCGGTGACGAGATAGGAGAACAGCTCCGCCTGCGAATAGTCGGCGCGCTCGGCTTCGAGCCGGAGCCGTGGCAGTCGCAAGGTGCCGCCGATATGAGCGACGACCGTGATCTCCGACGGTTGGCCCGGTCCCGGCAGCGGGTGCACGACGTGCTTCGCCTCGATGTCGAGCTCGGCATCGAGGTCGGGTGTCCCGAAGTAGCGTACTGTCCCGCGGCTGACCACGAATTCCCGGGTCACGGGGCCGACGATCAACCGGTACGTGCCGCGCGGCGCCTGGAGGCTGCCGCTGAGCAGGTAGGTGCTCCCCACCTTGTTTACCGTGACCGAACCGGTCAGCTGGATGTTCGCTTCGTTGGAGCGCAGCCAGACATCCTCGCCCATCGTGAGCTGCAGGTCGCGCACGCGCAGGCTGTCAAAGAACAGGCTCTGGAACTCCGCACCCAGGCGCTGCTGACGAATCAGCGAGGTATCGATGAGATCCTGCACCCACGGTTCCTCGAGGTTGACGACGCGCTTGTTGACGAGATCGGCGAAATGCAAGACGCCCGCCGTGGCGGTCCCGCGCCCTGCCAGCGTTGCTCCCATGACGGGACCCGTCAGCGTCACGTGGCCGCTGGCGGTGAGCGTCAAATAACCGCGCAGATCGAGCGCCTTGAACTCGGCGGTCGTGATGTTCAGGGCGAGCACCGGCTTGGTGAGCCGCTCCAGCCGGATGTATCCGCCTACGGCGGCGCGGCCGCGCTCGCTCACGGCCGTGATGCTGTCGATGCGGATCGTGTCGCCCCGCAGCACGAGCCCTCCGTTCACCTTCGTGTAGCGCACGTTCAACGCGGGAATGCTCGCCGCCGCGTTCTCGATCTCGAGTCCCCCTCTGAGCAGCGGCGCTTCCCACGTGCCCCCGATTCCCACATCGGCCGTGAACACGCCCTCGACCTGCCGAACCGAATTCGTGACTGCGGCAAGCACGCCGAGGTCGACGCTGTCGGCGCGCGCCTGAACGGACAGCGTGTCCGCTAGCTGGCGATGCGCGACCGGGACGAGCGCGAGATCGAGCGGCAGGTGCGCCGTGACGTTCAGGATCTGTTGGCCCGATCGCCACAGGTGCACTTCGCCGTTGAGCCGCCGGCCACGATAATCGATGATCCCGTCCATGAACGGCGTGCGGAACGAGCCGAACGCGGCGTTGGAGAACGCAAACGAGCCCGTATACGCGGGGTTGGCGCGCGTGCCGCTCGCGGCCATGGCGGCGGTAACCGCGCCCGCCACACCGACCGTGTCCTTCTGCAGCAGCGCGTAAATCCCGGTCAGCGGGAAGCTTTCGAGCGACACATGGGCATTGATGAGGCCGCGCTCAGGGAGGTCGCCGGAGACCGTGAGCCGTCCGGCGCCCGCCGAGTTCGCGAGCGTCGTCGAGTCGACGTGCAGCACGGAATCACCGAACGCGAGCGCCGTCGGATGCTCGAGGAACCAGATGCCGCTCGGCAGCAGCACGGCGAGCGAGTCCACGCTGACGTGCTGCACACCGTGCTCGCCGTCAGAACGCGTGTACCGCCCACCGGCAAGGAACGCCCCAAGATCGCCGACGCGCGAGCGGGCGAACCAGCTCAACGAGTCCCGCGACCCCGTCGCACGCGCCGTGGCGGCGCCGAATCCAAGACGTCCGTACGCGACTGAGTCGAACTCGGCCTTGGCATCGAACGTCGGCGCCGGCGTGCCGCGCGGTTCATACTCGACCTGTGCCTTTCCCCTGAACATGCGCACGCCGCGCCACCGCACGTCCGCAAGCTGCGCCTCGGCGCCGATTCTGAAGCCGTCGAGCGCGCCGTCGAGCGTGAGCCGCACTCGGGCGCCACCCTTGAGCGCGTCTTCGGGAGTGGTGCCCGTGACCGCCGGTCCCGCGATCCACGTGACGAGCGAATCGAGGACGCTGAGACTGTCGGCGGCGACATCGAGCGCCAGCGTGCCGCGATCGGGCCGTTTCCAGCCGAGCGAGCCTTCGGCGCGCGTCAGCAACCCCGGCTGCGTGATGCGCAGGGAATCGACCTGGAGCCGGCCTTCATCGAAGCGAATCGCGGCCTTGCCGCTGTCGATGATCGTTCCCGCAAACAGGGACGGCCCCAGGGTCACGGAGATGGAGCCGGTGGGCGGCGTCGTGCTGTCGCCGGCGATGCTCCCGCTGGCGGTGAACGTCAGCCGCGACGGCGGGGCGCGACGCACGAGCCAGCGCTGCAGGTTCAGGTCGAACGCGCGCAGCGTGAAGTCCCGCGCGCCCAATCCGGGATGCATTTCGCGCGCGCCCAGCAGCAACGTCCCGTCCCCGCGCACCACGCCTCCGCCGCCGAGCATCTCGAGGTCGGCGTGGGTTTCGACTCCGCTCAGCGGGCCATTCAGACGGATCGTGCCAGCCAGCGACCCCTTCAATGGAAAGCCCTGCACGCGGCTCGTCAGACCGTCGAGCGCGAGCGAATCGGCGTGTACATCGGTGAAGACGGCCATGACGTCGCCGCGGAAGTCGAGTCCCACCACGCCACGGATCACGCTGACCGGGCGATCGCCGTCGTGGTGGCGGAGCGTGCCGCTGAACATCGCGTTCTCGAGGGTTCCGGTGAGCGTTCCGGTCGCATCGAGCTCGCCCTGGAGGTCCATCGCCGGCACGAGCCGGCGCACCGTCCCCAGGTCGATCCGGGCGGCATCGATCACGAACGGCTGGAACGCGAGGTCACGACCCACGCCGACTTCGCCCTTGCCCTGGATCTGAGACTCGGGCCATCCCGGCACGAGCGAATCGCGGAACGACCACGCCGTTTCGATCTTCAGGGCGCTCATTGGGCCGTCCACGACCGTCTGGCCGGTCAGCCGCCCGTAGAAGGGAAGCGAGTCGATGTAGACGCGGGCGAAATCGAGTGACAGCTCGCGCGCCACGAGGTCACCCTGACGCAGCGCGACGAGGCCGGAATCGGCGGCGTTGAACGCGTTGACACGCCCCGTGAGCCGGCCCGCTCCGAAGCGCAGATCGAGCGGGCGCAGCTGAATCTCCAGGAGCCGGCCGCCATGCGAGACGAGCCGCACGCCGCCGCGCAGCACCGCGTCGTCCGGAAAGCGCGGGTCGATGAAGCGGATATCGGCCAGGGTCGCCGAGTCGGCGCGCATCGCGAGATCCCAGAGCAGCGTGTCACTCGGCCACTGCACCGTCCCGCGCGCGCTGAACTGCGTCGCGGGGAAGCGCACGCGCGCGAGATCGACATCCAGCGTTCGGCCGTTGATCGTCACGCGCCCGGCCACGTCGGCGATCGACAGCTTCGGGTCGCTGCTCTCCGTGGCGAGCCGCAGAATGTCGATGCGAATTCCTTTTTCGCGTGGCGCCTGAATGCGCAATGCCGCCAGCCGCGCGTTGAGATGCTCGAACCGGCGCAGCCGGTAGCGGCCGTCCTCGCCGGACGACTCGATCTCCTCGGCGGTGCCCGCCTCGCCGTGCTTCTGCAGCCGCAGGATCAGGGACCCGTCCACGAGCTGCACGTTGCGCAGCAGGATCAGGGAGCGCGGGCCCGTGGGACCGAGCGGCTTCACCGTGACGGTGTCCTTGTCCCCGAGTCGCAGCAGCTCGTCGAGGTTGGTCTTGCCGTTCCGGTGCTGGACGATGTTGATGAACGGGCGGTCCAGTCGCACCTCCATGAACACGATGCGGCCGGCGGCGAAATCGATCGGGTTGTAGCCCAGCTCGGCGCGGGGGAGGAACGCGACCAGCGTCGAATCGGGATCGAGCAGCCGCACGTCGGAGAGCACCACGCCGGTGAGCAGCGAGCCGCGGACCTCCCCCACGCTGATGGAGCCGGCCACCGCGTTCTCCACGGCGACGGTCGCGATGCGGGCCAGCATGGCGCGGCCGGCGCGCGTGCCGACGAGCGCGTTGAGCGCGCCAAGCAGGCACGCGAGCAGGCCGACCAGCGACCAGAGCGCGACCCCGAGCGAGCGCCGGATCATCCTAGAAGGCCTGCCCTACCGCGATTTGCACCACGACCTGTTGCCAGAACGTCTTCTGCGCACGCAGGGGAGGGTACTCGTCAACAATGACGACGATGGGATCCGGAGCGGGCGGCACGTAGAGCAGCGGGCCGCGCTCCAGGGGATAGCCATTGTAGGCGGCGTCGATGCGCACGGGCCCGAGCGGCGTAGAGAATCGGACCCCCATGCCGGGGGTCACGCGCAGCCCGCTGATGCTGAACAGCTCCCTCCCACGCTCCCACACCTGCCCGGCATCGACAAATAGCCCGAGTCGCATCCGCCGCGACAGAATCGGGGAGGGGAGGCGCAGCTCGGCATTGAGCACGACGGCCGTGTTGCCGCCGGTGGGTGTCGTGCGCACGCCTTTGTACACCGTCTCCCCGGCACGCAAAGTCGCGGCATGGTCAACTCCCGTCGAGTCGGTCGTGTCGCTCACCACGTACACGCGCGGTCCCAGCTCATTACGACCGTATCCCCGCACCGAGTTCGGTCCGCCGCCGTAGAACCGCTGGTCGGGCGGTACGTACGCGACGTTTTGCCCGGCGAGATCGATGTTGCGCGGCAGGATCGTTCCGCCGCGGACCCGCCACGCGAGCACTGTCCCGCGCCCGATCCGGTGATACTTCGAGAACTCCGCCTCGCCGCGATAGAACTCGTAGGGTGGCTGCGACCCGAACAGCCGCGACGCGTTCAGTACGCTCACCGTCAGCAGACTTCCCTCGGTCGGATCCAGAAGCGCATTCGTTCGACTGCGCGTCACGATCACGCTCACCGCACCGAATTGCCGGGGATCCTTGAGGAAGCTTCGGCTCGCTTCATCGCACAGGCGGAACAGGCTGCAGTACACGGCGTCGGAGGCTGTGGTGCTACCCACCGAATAGGAGTAGCCGACCGTCACCGGGAGCCGGCCACGTGGATTGAACGTCACGTCGAGGTTGCCGCCGATCGCTTCGCGGGTGTACACGCCGAATTCCGAGCGGCGCTCCGCCGCAAAGCCGAGCGTCAGCAGATGTGTCCTCGACAGGAACGCCGGTTGTCGCAGCGTGACGCCGAACGTGTAGTCCAGCGTGTCGATGGTCCACGTCCCCGCGAACGGATTGCAGAACTGATTGAGTCCGGTGGTGCGCGTGGGCGTCCCCGCGCCAAGCTTCGAGACCTTCGCCGAAAGGTCGAGGGTGCGGGCGCCGCCGAGAAAATCGTGCGCCGTCCAGCCACTCTGCACCCGGAAGCAGTCGTACGTACCGTACCCCGCGCCTGTCCGCACCTGGTGGCGCTGTCCTTCCTGGACCTGGATCTGCACGCGCACGGTGGAATCAGTCGGCGTCGTCTCCTGCGGCGGGAGGGAGTCGACGAGCACGACGTTGACGGAGTTGAAGACGCCGATCCCGTACAGATCGCGCTGCGTCTGATACAGGGCGTCCTGCTTGAACAGATTGCCCGGCCGGACCGACGTCACGCGGCGTATCGTGCGCGTGTCGACGTCGCGCAGTCCTCGAATCTCCACTTCGCCCACGCGCATGCGAGGCCCGGGCTGCGCGTCCAGCGTCACTTCCGCCTTCAACGCGGCGGCTTCCGAATCGAAGTTCCGCAGCACTTCGGCGTAGGGGTAGCCGCCGTTGCGCAGGCGGTTGACGATCGTATCGGCGGACGCTTGCAGGAGGAACCGATTGAACGGGTCACCCACCTGCAGCGGCAGGTCGCGCTTGAGCTTCGCAACGTTGACGATTCCGTCCACGCCCAGCACGTCGAGGCGCACGACACGAACCGGCTCAGCTTCATGAATGCGGAACGTGATGTAGACGTCGCGCGGCGTGCGACGCACCAGCGTGTCCACGACCGCGTTCATGTAACCGCTTTGGCGATAAAACAGAATGAGACGGACGACGTCGCGGCGGAATTCGATTTCGCTGAAGTAGCGCTTTTCTCCCAGCCCGATCCAGCGCACCCAGGCGGAGCTTGCCCACCAGCTCGACTTCGTGGTCGCGATGACGCTCGCGAGCGTTACGTTGTCGTAGGCCCGATTACCTTCGAACGACAGACCCCGTACGACACGCTCTTGGTCTTGAGCGGACAGGACGGTTGTCGCCGTGAGCGCGGCGAGCGATAAGAAGAGGTGTATGACGCGCAATTGACGTAGTTTGCCAATCTTCGCTATGTTGCGACACTTGCTCCGTACTGTCAACCTTTTCGACACCGCGAAAACCGCGCTGTTCCTCTGTTTTCTCGCCGCTTGCTCCGGTCGGACCGGCAACGAGCAGAGTCAGGGCCTCGTCTATTACGAGAGCTACGACCCGCGTTCGCTCGATCCGGCGCTCTCGACCGACGTGCCGACGGGCGAAATGGTGACGCTCCTGTTCGACGGACTCACCCAGTTTGATCCCGACGGCCGCCTGCTGCCGGCACTCTCCGATCGCTGGACGGCGGACCGGCGCGCGCAACGCTATGTGTTCCATCTCCGCTCCGGGGTCACGTTTCATGACGGCCGGCCGCTCGTCGCCGCCGACGTCGAGCGCGCGTTCGTCAGAGTGCTGGATCCCCAGACACGCGGCGGCCGCGTCTGGCCGCTGCTGCCGATCGTCGGGGCAGCCGACTTTGCCGAGGGACGCGCGGGCGACGTTCGCGGCATCGAGGTGCTGGGCGACACGGCGATCGCCTTTACGCTCACCGAGCCGCTGGCCGTTTTCCCCAAGTTCCTGGCGATGCCGGTCGCGGCCGTGGTCCCTGCGTCACCACCCGCCGACCTGGGACAGCGCCCCGTCGGTACGGGGCCGTGGCGGTTCGTCGCGTGGCAACATGACGACTATCTGCGGTTCGCCGCAAACTCGACGTACTGGGACGGCCCTCCGACAAGCGCGTCGCTCACCGTGCGGATCGTTCCCGAGCCGCTCACGCGCGCGGCCGAGTTTCTCGCGGGCCGACTCTCGGTCGCCGAGATCCCGTTCGGTGAGACGGTCAAATGGGAACGCGAGCATCCTGATTGGCTGCACAGGAAACCGGCACTGCGGGTGATCTACGTCGCACTCAACAACGCCCGAGGCCCGTTGCGCGATCCCAGGGTGCGCCGCGCCATGAATCTCGCGGTCAACGTCCCCGAGATTCTGCGCACCGTGTGGAGCAACCGCGGCGTCGCCGCCGCCGGATCGATCCCGCCCGCGCTCGGCGGCAGCGACCCCGGCCGCAAGCCGTATGCATACGACACGGCCGCGGCGCGGGCGCTGCTGCGAGCAGCCGGCGTTTCAGACCAGGGCTTTGCCGTGCAGTTGTGGCGTTCGGGGACCAATATCGAGCTGGGGCGCGTGGCGCAGGCGCTCCAGGCCCAGCTGGCCGCGGTCGGGATTCGGGTCGAGATCGTGTCGCGCGACGCATCCAGCATGCGGGAGGCGGTTCGCAAGGGCGACACCGACATGGCGGTGCTCGACTGGTGGGCCGATTACCCCGACGCGGACAACTTCCTGTACCCGCTCTTTTCCAGCGCGAGCTTCGGCCCGGGAGGCAACTATTCCTTCTATAGTGATGCCGTGACCGATTCGCTCCTCCTCCTGGCCCGCCGCACGGTCGATCAGGGGGCGCGCGAGGCGCTGTACCGGCGGATCGACAGCCGCGTGTTCGCGGCCGCACCGTGGATCTATCTCTGGTTCCCGGTCGATTTGTGGGCGGCGCAGCCGTCCCTCGCAGGCTGGGACGTCGCGGTGATCTTCAACGGCCAGCGCTGGACCAAGGCTCGTGTTGCCGCTGATCGCTAGGCGGTTGCTGGCGACAATTCCCACGCTCTTCGGTGTTCTCGTCGTCGCCTTCCTTTTATTGAACGTCGTCCCCGGGGACCCGGTCGCCGAAATGGTCGGCGAACGCGCCGACTCGGCGACGATCGCGCGCCTGCGCGCCGAGCTGCATCTCGACGAGCCGATCCCGGCGCAATTCGGACACTATGTCTGGGGCGTCCTGCGCGGCGACCTGGGGCGCTCGTACATCACCCAGCGCCCCGTGCTCGGCGATCTGGTGGAGCGGTTTCCCAAGACGCTCCAGCTCGCGGGCGCCGCCATGCTGCTCGCCGCGACCTGCGGGATCACCCTGGGCGTGCTTGCGGCGATCCGGCCGGGCGGTGCCGTCGATCGGTTCAGCATGTTGATTGCGTACGTCGGGATCTCGTTCCCGGTCTACTGGGTGGGGCTGCTGCTGATCCTGCTGTTTGCGGTCGCGCTGCGCTGGCTGCCGCCGTCCGGCTACGGCAGCCTGGCGTTCCTGGTGCTGCCGGCGCTGACCCTCGGCACGCGCTCGATTGCGTTCCTGGCCCGCATGACCCGCGGCGCCATGCTCGAGATTCTTCCCTCCGATTTCATTCGCACGGCCCGCGCCAAGGGCCTGGGCGAGCGCCGGGTGATCGGCCGGCATGCACTGCGCAACGCGCTGTTGCCGATCATCACGGTGCTGGGTCTCGATGTTGGCAACTATCTGACGGGTAGCATCCTGACGGAGACGATATTTTCATGGCCGGGCGTGGGTCGCTACGTGTTGCTCGCGATCGAGAGGCGCGATCTGCCGGCCGTGCAGGGCAGCATTCTGTTCATGTCCGTGATCTTCGTGCTGGTCAACCTTCTGACCGACGTGCTCTATGCGAAAGCTGATCCTCGCGTCGCTTTCGATTAGCGGGGCGATCTCCTTCTCGGCGCAGGCGCAGACCCGCGAACAGCGGATCGCGCGGCTGCTCGACTCGCCGCCGTTCAATCGCGCGACCTGGAACGTCTATGCGCAGGACGACCGGGGGGGGCGCGTGCTGTTCAATCGCAACGGGGATCGTTTTTCGGTGCCGGCCAGCAACACGAAGCTGATCGTGGCCGCCGCGGCGACCGTGCTGCTGCCCGCCGACTATCGCGCGCGCACCAGCGTGTACGCGAACGGCACCGTCACGAACGGCGTGCTGCAGGGAGACCTGATCCTGTATGGACGCGGGGATCCCACCTGGTCGGAGCGCTGCTACACCATCGATACGCTCGCCCCCGGCGGCTGTGATTCGACGTGGACCGCCATCGACGCCATCGCCGATTCCCTGCGCGCGCGCGGCCTGCGGCGCGTGACGGGCAGGATCGTGGGCGACGGGTCGTACTTCGAGCCGACGCTCGTGCATGGGAGCTGGGATTCCTTCGACCTCAACTGGTGGTATGCGGCTCCCGTCTCCGGGCTGGGGTTCCACGACAACAGCGTCGATTTCCAGATCACGCCGGGCGCGGCGGTGGATCAGCCGCCTACGATCACATGGAATCCGGACCTGCACCTGTTCACGTTCGAAAACCGCGCGCGCACGGTGCCGGCCGATTCCTCGACGACGATCGGCGACAACTTCTTTCGCAAGCCCGGGACGCTCGACATCTGGGCGGAGGGGACGGTCTCCTTGAGCCGTTCGCCGTGGCTCGAGAGCTTCGCGCTGCCCGATCCGAACTTCTTCGCGGCGAGGGCCTTGCAAGCGTCGTTACAGAAGCGGGGCGTTGCCGTGGAAGGTGGCGCCGCGAGCACGACCGATTCGATGGCGTATCGCACGCTGCGCTGCTGCGGCAGCGCCCTGGTCGACTACACCGGCCGGCCGCTGCCCGACATCATCTTCCCAATTCTCAACAGCAGCCAAAACTGGTTCGCCGAAATGCTGCTCAAGACGCTGGGGCGGCAACTGGGCGACACCGGCAGCTGGTCGAAGGGGCTCGACGTCGAGAAGCGGTTCCTGATCGACTCCGTGAAAATCGATTCGACCGCGTTCGATCTGCAGGATGGGTCGGGCTTGTCGGCGGGCAATCTCGTGACGCCGCACGCGTTCGTACAGCTGCTCGCCTACATGTATCGCCATCCCAAGCGCGCGCCGTTCCTGGCCGGCCTGCCGCGGGCGCAGCAACCCGGCTCACTGCTGCGGCGCTTCGCGCGAACGCCGATCGAGGGGCGCGTGCTCGCAAAGACCGGATCGATTTCGCGGGTGAATACGCTTTCGGGGTACATCGAAAAGTCGGACGGCCGCGTGATCACGTTTTCGATTCAGGCGAACGCCCACGACGTGCCGACGCGACAGATGCTGGCGCAGATAGACTCCGTGGTCGTGCAGCTGGCGCGCTAGTCGTCCTTCTGACCGAACAGTGCCATGTTCGAGGAGTGGCCCGGCATCACTTTCGCCGCCGGGTTGAGGAAGTGCGCGATCTGGTTGACCGCGATGCACGCTTCGGAAAACCCCGTCGCGATGAGCTTGAGCTTTCCGGGGTAGGTCGTGATGTCACCCGCGGCGTAGATGCCGGGGATGTTGGTCTCCATCGTCTGCGCGACCTTGATGTCCCCCTTCTCGATCTCGAGCCCCCACTCGGCAATCGCGCCGAGCGAGGAGATGAAGCCCAGCTGCGGGATCACGCAATCCATCGGCAGCGTTTCTTCTTCCTTCGTCTTGTTGTTGAAAATCGTCACGCGCTCGATCCGGCTCGCGCCGCCGATGTCCTTGAGCTCCCAGAACGTGCGCAGGTCCATCTTCCCGGCGGCCGCGAACGCCTGCACCTGATCCACCGTCGCCTGATGGGCCCGGAACCCGTCGCGGCGATGAATCATGACGATGGACTTGGCGACGCCCTGAAGGTTCACGGCCCAGTCGAACGCTGAGTCACCACCGCCGACGATGAGGATCCGCTTGCCCGCGAACTCGCGCGGGTTCAATACGCGATCGTGCAGCCCCTTGTCGTTCCACCGATCGACGTCCTTCAGCGGCAGCTTCCGGGGCGTGAACGCGCCGATCCCGCCCGCGATGAGCACCGACCGGCCGGGATACTCGTCCTTGTCGGTGACGATCGTGAACAGCGCCTTCCCGTTCTCGTCGCTGCGGCGGAGCCCGACGACTTTCTCGGCCAGATGGACGGGCGGCTTCCACTGCAGGCCCTGTTCCGCGAGCGCCTTCACCAGGTCCTTGGCGAGAATCTTCGGGAAGCCGGCGACGTCGAAGATGTACTTCTCGGGATACAACGCGGTCAGCTGTCCACCGACCTGATCGAGATTGTCGATCAACCGGTGCGATGCTCCCCGCATGCCCGCATAGAACGCGGCGAACAGCCCCGTCGGGCCGGCGCCGATGATCGTGATATCTTTCGCGTCTTGCATCGCGCGAACGCTAGCGTGGTTCTTCTGATCGGGCTACTGGCCTGCGCGTCTTCCAGTAGCACGCAGCCGGGTGCGCTCGGGTGGAGCCTCGGCGGCGAGGCGCACGTCTTTGTCGCGGGTGACCGCTATGCCCGCGATCTCTACCGCGAGCTGACGGGAAGCGGCGGACTCGGCGACTCACTCGCCCGACGTCCACTGCTCCCTGTCGAAGCACGCAAGGAGCGGAGCACGACGGTGCTCTCCGCAAGCGGCGCCGCAACGGCCCGCCTGACGCTGGCCCGCTTCCACGCCCGCGAGACCTGCGGGTACGCCGGAATCGTCACCGAGCTGGTGTTTGCTTTTCCGCCTGGGGGGGGGAGAGCCGGTGGCCGCAGCACACCGCCGTCCCACGTCACGGTCGTCGCACTGCTCGACGGATCCCCGTTCGCGGGCGGGGCCGGCGCGGCCGGGGCGACGCTCACGCGCGCCGGCGCGCGCACGCTCGTCAATCGGGTCGCGCAACGCGCCGAGAGCGTGAGCCGAGGTCCGCGCGCACAGCTGGTACGCCAGCTCGGCGTGGACCCCGACCAGGCTGCCGACGCGGGTGAGGTCGTACCATTTGGTTTGCGCTATGCGGTGGGATTCCGTGCGCGCTATGTCACGAGCGCCGACGACACGATCCTGGTGACCGGTGTTGCCGCCACGGATCTCCAGCTGCGACAGCTTCACTGGGTCGTGGGGCCGCGGCGTTTGCCGCTGCGCGGCGGCATGATCACCGCCGCGCGGTCGGGAACGCGCTACTCGTTGCGCGGGACGGTGCCGGGCTCTGCAGGCAGCACGCTGCTGTTGCTGCACGAAATCGCGGATGTGTCGGCCCGGGACTCGCGCGCCACGGCGGTGGATGCGGATACGCGACGGGTCGTCGCCACGCAACCGCTCGCGCTCCGTTGCCCGTGAGCATACGTTCTTGAAAACCGTACGGCGTGCGAGAAGGGACTCATGAAGATCTATACGAAAACCGGCGACGCGGGCGAAACGGGACTGTTCGGCGGCGGCCGAGTCCCCAAGGACGATCCGCGCGTGTGCGCGTACGGCGAGGTCGATGAGACGAACGCCTCGATCGGGTTCGCGACAGCGCTCGACCCTGCTGATTTCTCGCTGGCGGCTTTGCAGACCATTCAGCGCGATCTCTTCACGATCGGGGCCGCGTTGGCGACACCCGACGCTGCCAAGTTGCAGAAGGCGCTGGCCCGAAGCGGTGCATCGATCGGCGCTGCCGAAGTCGGCGCGCTCGAGGATTTGATCGATGCGCACGAAGCAAAGCTGCCTCCGCTCAAAAACTTCATCCTTCCCGGCGGGACTCCGAAGGCCGCCGCCTTTCACCTCGCGCGAACGACGTGCCGGCGCGCCGAGCGATCGGTCGTGGCGCTGTCGCGGGAACGGCAGGTCAACCCCAGCATCATTCACTATCTCAATCGCCTGTCCGATCTGCTGTTCGTGCTCGCGCGCGCCGTGAACCAGCACGCGGGCCGACCCGATATCGCGTGGTGACCGTTCGCGTCCCGCTCATCGGGCACCGGGACGCCTCCTACGACATCCTCATCAAAGCGGGTCTCGTCCAGCAGCTCGACACGATCCTGACGGAGTACTGCCCCGCGGCGGCGTACGCGGTGATTTCGGATTCGCACGTCGCAAAGCTGTACGGCGAAGACGTGCTGAAGCGGCTCTCGGCTATCGGCCACCGCGCGGAACTCCTCACGTTCCCTGCGGGAGAATGGAACAAGACGCGCGACACGTGGGCATCGTTGTCGGATCGGATGCTCGCCGCGCATTACGGACGCGACTGCGCGGTGATCGCGCTGGGGGGCGGCGTGGTCAACGACGTCGCGGGATTCGTCGCGGCCACGTATCTCCGGGGTGTCCCGCTCGTCCAGGTGCCGACGTCGCTGCTCGCGATGATCGATTCGTCGATCGGTGGCAAGACCGGCGTCGACGTGCCGGCGGGCAAGAATCTGCTCGGCGCCTTTCACCAGCCGCGCGTCGTCGTCGCCGATCCGGATCTGCTGGGCTCACTGTCGAGCGCGCAGCTGGCGGCCGGCCTCGCCGAGGCGGTGAAACATGGGGTGATTGCCGACGCGGAGTACTTCGCGTTTCTGGAAGCGGAGTACGCGGCGATTTTCGCCAAGCACGCGCCGGCCCTCGAGCGCCTCGTGCGACGCTCGGTCGAAATCAAAGCCGCCGTGGTCGCACAGGATGAGCGCGAGCAGGGCCGGCGCGCCATTCTCAATTTCGGGCACACCGTGGGACATGCGATCGAGGCCACCTCCAAGTACGAGGTGCTGCATGGTGAAGCCGTCGCGATCGGTATGGTCTACGAGGGACGGTTGGCGGAATCCCTCGGCATCGCGCCTGCCGGTACCGTGCAACGGATCATGCGGGTGCTGGAGCGACTGCATCTTCCGACCGAGCGACCCGACGGCAGCCAGGTGGATGACCTGATCGCCGCCATGCGCGCCGACAAAAAGGTCCGGGGCGGAGAGATTCGCTTCGCGCTCCCCACGGCCATCGGGAGCACGTACGGCACTGACGGCGAAGGATGGACGGTCGCCGTGCGCGAGGATGCCATTCGTCAAGTTCTGGTCAACACGTAGCCCACACACCTTTCCACCTCTCAACAATCGCCATCTCGTCCTTCGGATTGAGTGAGCTTCCATGCGGGACATCAGGGCGGGGGAGGCATTTTCCACAGATGCTGTGGATAGTGGACAAAGCGGGGAATGCCCACAAACCCAATAATTTGTGATGTGGAAAACCGCGTCGATTTGCACCGATTGGCAGGAAATCCTATATTGACGGGCAGTTACGTGGCCTAAACGGCGGTGGCACCCGCCGTTTCCACACACAGATCGTTTCAGGGGGAACCCGCATGGCTCGGTCGAATGGCGGCAAGGCGAAGGCCTTTTTCCGCACCACCCCTTCCGGCGCATTCGACCAATACCTGCAAGACATACAGAAACTCCCCCTCATCAAAGATCCCGCTGAAGAACGTCGCCTCGCGCGTCGTGTGCAGCGGGGCGATGAAAAAGCTGCCGAGCGTCTCGTCACTGCCAATCTCCGTTTCGTCATCTCCTACGTAAAAAAATATCAGGGCCACGGACTCGATCTCTCCGAGCTCGTCGCCATTGGCAACGAAGGCCTGCTCAAGGCGGTCAAGAAGTTCGATCCCGATCAAGGCGTCAAGTTCATTTCCTACGCGGTGTGGTGGGTGCGCCAGGCGGTGCTGAAAGCGTTGGCGGAGCAGACGCGCAGCGTCCGCATTCCGCTGAATCAGAACTCACAGCTGATTCGCATGAGCCGCACCGAGACGTACCTCTCGCAGGAGCTGGGCAGAGAACCCACCGACAACGAAATCGCCCAAGCCCTCGAAGACTCAGTCGAGAACGTCCGCACCGCGCGTCGCATGACGGCCGCGGAGCTATCGCTCGATGCGCCGGTGGACCGCACCGACAAGGATGCGGCGACCCTCGGCGAGCGCTTCGCCGGTCAGGAAGGCGGCGAGATCGAAGAGCGCACCGACGGCAAGCTGATGCGCGAGTTCATCGACCGGATCTTCCAGAAGTACCTCACGCCGCGTGAGCGCAAGATTCTGTATCTCTACTACGGGCTCGAAGAGGGCAGCGAGGCGATGACGCTGGAGAAGATCGGGGCACTGATGGGAGTCACGCGTGAGCGAATTCGCCAGATTCGGGAACGGGCATTCGAGAAGCTGCGCGAATCGCCGGACGGAAAGGCCTTGAAGGGATTCTGGAGAGCGGCCTAGGACAGGCAACGACTAGGCAACAGACGCAGCGGCGGGTTGCAGGCTAGAGGGGTCGGGACAACACGATTGTCCCGACCCCTCTTGCCTGTTTACCGCGGTGCGTCTGTGCACCTAGTATATAGCATGTCCGCGCCCTCTCTCCTTGCCCGGGACCTGGCCGCCATCGTCGGCGAGACGCACGTCCGCGCGGCACGCGCCCAGCGCGTGACGTACGCGATGGATGGACTGCCGACGCACCGTCGCGTTCCCGATCTCGTCGTGCTTCCCGGTTCGCGCGAAGAGCTCATCGCGGTCGTGAGACTGCTCGCGGCACACGGCGTGCCGTTCGTGCCGCGCGGCGCCGGGACGGGACTCTCCGGTGGGGCGCTCGCCGATGCCGGCGCCGTGCTGGTCGTGCTGACGCGACTGAATCGCCTGCTGCGCGTCGATGCGCGGAACCGCAGCGCGACGGTGGAGCCCGGCGTGGTCAACGCCAAGCTGAGCGCGGCCGTCCACGCGCAGGGACTGCAGTACGCGCCGGATCCGTCGAGTCAAAGCGCGTGTACGATCGGCGGCAACGTCGCCGAAAACGCCGGTGGCCCGCACTGCCTGAAGTACGGCGTCACCGCGAATCACATCCTCGCGTTGGAGCTGTTGCTCGCCGACGGCTCGCTCGTGCAGATCGGCAGCCCCGGCGGCGAGCCGTGGGGGCCCGACCTGGTGGGCCTGTTCGTCGGCTCGGAGGGCAATTTCGGCATCGCCACGAGCATCACCGTCCGGCTCACACCGCTCCCGCGCGCCGTGCGGACCATGCTCGCCGACTTCAGCAGCCTGCGCGCGGCGGGCGAGGGCGTGTCGGCCGTGATCGCGGCCGGGATCGTCCCCGCGGCGCTCGAGATGATGGACCAGTCGTGCATCTGCGCGGTCGAGGACTCCGTGTACGCCGCGGGCTACCCGCGCGACGCCGCGGCGATCTTGCTCGTCGAGATCGACGGACGCAACGCGGACGCCGTGGTGGCCGAAACCGATGCCGTCGCGGACTTGCTGCGGCGCGCCGGCGCGCGGGCCGTGCGCATCGCGGCCAGCGACGCCGAGCGCGAGCGGTTGTGGCAGGGCCGCAAGAAGGCGTTCGGCGCGATGGGGCGCTTGTCGCGCGACCTGGTGGTGCAGGACGCGGTCGTGCCGCGCTCCGCCCTGCCCCACGTGCTGGAAACGATCGCCGGCATCGCGCAGCGCTACGGCCTGGTGGTGAGCAACGTGTTCCACGCCGGCGACGGCAACCTGCATCCCAATATCTCGTTCGACGCCACCGATCCGGCGCTCACGGCGCGCGTCGAGGCCGCGAGCGCGGAGATCATGTCGACCTGCATCGCCGCGGGTGGTACGATTACCGGCGAGCATGGCGTGGGCCTCGACAAGCTGCGCTATATGCCGCTCATTTTCGACGCCGACTCTCTGGGAGCGATGCATGCGGTTCGCAAAGTCTTCGACCCGCACGAACGCGTGAATCCCGGCAAGGTGATCCCGGTGCACGCGTGCCGTGAATGGACCAGCCGGGCGGTCGCATGACGATCCTCGAGAAGGTCACCGCGCTGCTCGGCGAAGGCGCCGTGCTCGAAGCAGGCACGGATCGCGTCCCCCGCATCGCCCCCGGATCGCCCGATGCCGTCGCCCTGCTGCTCGGCACCGCGCATCAGGAAGGCTGGCGTGTGCGCATCGAAGGCGCGGGCACGTGGCTCCCGAGCGACGCTCCCGCCGACCTCGCGCTCACGACGCGTCGCCTGGATCGTGTGCCGGCGATCGAGCCCGCGGATCTCACCGCCACAGCCGAAGCCGGCATCGGTCTGGACCAGCTGCGCCAGCAGCTCGCCGACCGCGGGGCGTGGCTCGCCATCGATCCGCCGGGACTCGCGGGCCGCACGCTGGGCTCGGTCGTGGCCACCGGCACCGCGGGTCCGCTGCGGCATGCGTTCGGCCCGATCAAGGATCATCTGCTCGGCGTGACATTCGTGACGGGCGACGGCCGCATGGTGCAAAGCGGCGGGCGCGTGATGAAAAACGTCGCGGGCTATGACCTCACCCGCCTGCAGGCCGGAGGGTTCGGCGCGTTTGGCGTGATCGTGCTCGTGCACCTGCGCCTGCGCACGCTGCCGCGCGCCGACATCACCTACCTGCTCGAGGGCACGCGCGAAGAGCTCACGCAGGTCGGTGAAGACATTGCCGCCGCCGGCCTCACGCCGGCCGCGCTCGAGCTCGTCTCCCCTGCCCTGGCCCGGCGCGAACGGTGGGTCCTGGGTGTGCGCCTCGCCGGCTCGCCGGCGCTCGTGGCGGCCGACGAAGCGGGCCTGGGCGCCGCGACCGGCGGCGGCCGCTTCACCGCGCTCCGCGCGGAAGAGGCGCACGCGTTCTGGATGCGCCTCGCCGAGGGATTCGCGGTGCGGCCGGTAACCTTCCGCATCGGCGGTGTCCCGGCCACGAGCGACGAGCTGCTCGACCTGCTCCAGCACCAGCTCGGGGACGAATGGATCTCCGCGTCGCCGGCCGCGGGCGCGATCCGGTGGACCGGCGACACGAGCATCGACCGGCTGCAACGGCTGCGCCGCACGCTCGCCGGTATGGAGGTCCCGATGACGCTCGAGCGCGCGCCGTGGCCGGTGCGCGGGGCGGTCGGCCACTTCGGCGCGTATCGCGAAGGCGTAGGCCCGCTGGTCGCGGGCCTACGACGCACATTCGATCCCGGGGGTGCCCTCGTCGTCGCCACCGAAGGCTCATGACGGGGAGGGGGGTTCGAGGCGGATTCGAAGGGCTGGACGCGTGCGTACACTGCGGGTTCTGTCTGCAAGCTTGTCCCACCTTTCTCGCCACCGGAGATGAATCCGATTCGCCCCGCGGACGCATCGAGCTGATGCGGGCACTGGAGCGCGGTGATCTCGCGGAGACCGACCCGGCACTCGCCTATCATCTCGATCGCTGCCTTGGGTGCCGCGCCTGCGAACCGGTCTGCCCCTCAGGAGTCCGCTACGCTCAGGGCCTCGAGGCCGCACGCGCGCGGATCACGGCCGCCCGCGGCGTCCCCCTGCTGGCGCGCCTGTCGCTGTGGGCGCTAACGACGCCGGGGGTGAGCGGGGCTGTCTACCGGTGTGCCCGGCTGCTGAGATCCGTGCTGCCGCGCGGCATCGCTGGATGGGGCAGGATCCGGTTCGCCCTTGGGATGTTGGCGGCGACGAAGCCAACGCGGAACGTGAAACGCGGAACGCGGAACAGAGAAGTAAGTTCCGCGTTCGCACTTCCGCGTTCCGCGTTGCTGTTCCGGGGCTGCGTCCAACAAGGCCTCTTCTCTCATGTCCACGATGCGACCGTGCGCACCCTGGCCGTGAACGGCTACGACGTCCGTGAGGTCCCCGGTCAAGTCTGCTGCGGAGCGCTGCATGCGCACGCCGGACTGCCGGACGCGGCGCGTGCCCTCGCGCGAGTCAATATCGCAGCGTTCGGAGATAGCGATGAGCCGATCGTCGTCAACAGCGCCGGTTGCGGCGCACTCATGAAGGAATACGGCCATCTCGTCGGCGATGCGCGGAGCGAGCGGTTTGCAGCGCGCGTCCGCGACGTCACCGAGCTGCTGGCGCCGTCCCCGGTTCCCGGCGCCCCGCTCGATCTGCATGTTGCGTACGACCCACCCTGCCACTTGCTGCATGCGCAAGGCGTCGCCGTACCTCCGCTGAAGCTGTTCGCCGCGATTCCGCTGCTCACGTTGGTACCCGTGCCGGGCGCGGCGGAGTGCTGTGGCAGTGCGGGACTGTTCACCATGCTCGAGCCGGAGATGTCGCGCGCCGTGCTCGCGCCCAAGCTCGCGCGCTTGCGCGAAGCGGCTCCCCAAGTGGTCGCGACGGGCAACCCGGGCTGCCTGATGCAGTTGGGCGCCGGCCTCGCCGCGGCGCGGATCCCTGGGCACGTCCGGCATCCGGTCGAGCTGCTCGACGACGCCTACCGCGCCGCCGGGCGCTACGAATGAGCGGCGGAGCGGCCGGGCGCCACATCATGACGCCGGACGGGGTGCAGCTGGCGCTGCACCGGCTGCGCGCGCACCGCGACGGCCGGCCGGCGGTGCTGCTCGTGCACGGCGCGTTCACCAACCATCGTTGTTGGCTGTATTCCCCCGATGGCGCGGAGGGCCCCCCCCCCGACCCCCCCGAGGCCCCCGGTGCTGGAGGCGGCGGTCTGGCGCACTTTCTGGGCGCCGCCGGATTCGATGTCTGGCTCGCCGACCTCCGCCACCATGGCGAGAGTGCGCGCGAACCGCGGCGGGGAGCATGGACGTTCGAGGACTGGATCCTGCATGACACACCGACACTCGTCGCGCGCGTGCGCGAGGAAACGGACGGCGCCCCGCTCGCCTGGCTCGGTCACTCCGCCGGGGGAGCCGCGGGGTTGTGTTGGCTGGCGCGCGTTGCGGCTGCCGCGCCGATCCGCGCCGTTGTGACGCTCGGTACCCCGGGGCCACGGCGCCTGGGACCGGTGCGCCGCTCACTCGCGGCGTTGACGATCGCCGTGTCACGCGCCCTGGGACGGTTTCCCGCGCGGGCGCTGCGGTTCGGCAACGAGGACGAGGCGGCGGAGATCATCGCCGAATGGATGGAGTGGAACGTGCGGGGCGCGTGGATGGGGACCGACGGCTTCGACTACTTTGCCGGACTCGCGGCCCTGAGCATTCCCTACCTGGGAGTGGCAGGCGCCTCGGACCGGATCTTCGCGCCACCCGCCGCGTGCCGCCAGGTGGTAGAACGCGTCGGGACGGCGCGTAAAGCCCTCGCGATCGAGCCCGGGTTGTCGCACCGGGGTCTCGTGTTGAGTCCGCGCGCGCGCGCGTCGTGCTGGCCCAACATCGTCCGCTGGTTGAAGGAGATTCTGTGATCCAGGCGGTGCTGTTCGACTTCAATGGCGTGCTGGTGAATGACGAGCCGCAGCACTGCGAAGCGTTGCAGCGCGTCCTCGCCGAGGAGGGCATCGCGCTCACGCGCGAGGACTATTACGCGCATTATCTCGGCCTGGACGATCGCTCCGGCTTCGTCGAAGCCTACCGGCGCGCGCAGCGTACGCTGACGACGGAACTGCTGAAGTTCCTCGTCGACACGAAGTCGAAGGTATACCTGGAGCTCGTACAATCGTCGCTGCAGCTCGTCCCGGGGGCCCGCGAGTTCGTGCGCGACGCTGCCAAGCGCTTTCGTCTGGGCATCGTCTCGGGCGCGCTGCGGCGCGAGATCGACACACTCCTCGCCCGCACGGATCTGGCGCCACATTTCGAAGTCATCGTGGCGGCGGGCGACGTGCCCCACTCCAAACCGAATCCTGCCTCCTACCTTGCCGCGCTTCAGGCGTTCAGCCACCGGTCGAGCGGTCCCGCACCGATCGCTGCGGCGAGCTGCGTCGTCATCGAAGATTCGGTGCCCGGACTTCAGGCGGCGCTCGCTGCCGGGATGCCGTGCATCGTGCTCACCACCAGTCATCCGATTCAGCACCTCGAGGGCCGGGGCGCCGCCCGGGTCTGGGATTCGCTGGCCGGTCACACCGCCGCGGAATTGGCGGCCTTGTGAGCGACCTCACCGTCACGCGACTCGAGCGGGACGCCGTGCCGGCCGAAGTCGTCGATCAGCTGCGCGCCGGGGCGATCGTGGCCCCGGTCGACACAGGGGTGATCGAGCTGACCGGCGCCGGCACCGGAGCCATCGTCTGCTTTCAGGGACTGCTGACGAACGACATCGAAAAACCCGGCGACGGCGCGTTCGTGTATGGGGCGCTGCTGACACCCAAAGGGATGATGGTGGTGGATGGGTGGGCCGCGCGGTTGGGCTCGCGCGTCCGGTTCACCGTCCCGGTTGAGGGACGCGAGCGCGCGCGCGCGATCTTCGAGCGTTCGATCCCGCCGCGGCTCGCGCGCTTCGAAGATCGCAGCGACGATCTCGGCGTGCTGCGACTGGCGGGCGCCCACAGCGTTGCGGTGATGGGCGCGGCGGGGCTCCCCGTCCCGCCGGGACCAAGCCGTACCGTGGAAGGCAAGGCCGGCGACATCCCGGTCGAGGTCGCGCGCGCGAGCGAGCTCGCGCCGTTCGTTTTCCAGATCACCACCGCCGCCCCGCACCGCGCCGTGTTGCATCAGCGTCTGGCGGGCGCCGGCGCGCACCGCGCGAGCCCGGACGCGCTCGAGCTGGCTCGGATTCTGGCCGGCTGGCCGCGGCTCGCGTCGGAGGTCGACGACAAGACCATTCCGCAGGAAGTGCGCTTCGACGAAATCGGCGGCGTGTCGTATACCAAGGGCTGCTACACCGGCCAGGAAACCGTCAGCCGGCTGCACTTCCGCGGGCACGCCAACCGCCAGCTGCGGGGCCTGCTGTTCGAGAGCGATCCGCCGGCTGCGCCCGCGAGCGGCTGGAGTGCGGTGACGCAGGACGAGCGTGAGGTGGGGCGCGTCACCAGCATCGCCTGGCTGCCCGATGGCGGCGGCTCGGTGCTGGGCCGCTGGATTGGTCTGGCGATCGTGCGCCGCGAGGTTCCGATCGGCGCCCGGGTGCGCGCGGCGGGCCGCGAAGCAAGAGTCGTGGACCTGCCCTTCGACGCGCCCACCGTCACTCCCGCGTGACGGTTCTCGTCACCGGCGCCGCCGGCCTCGTGGGCACGCACGTCCTCGAGGCATTGCGTGCCCGGGGCGAGCGGCCGCGCGCGCTCGTGCGCGCGAACGCCCGCGCGCTCGTCGAGTCCTTCGGCGCCGAGCCGGTGATCGGCGACGTGACCGACGCCGGGACCTGGGAGCGGGCCGCGCGGGGTGTTCGGGGGGGGGCCATCGTGCACGCCGCGGCGCTGGTCGTCACACGCGATTCATTCGACGAGTTCACCCGCGTCAACGTGGGTGGGACCCGGCTCGCGATCGATGCCGCGCGCAAGTCTGGCGCCCGGCTGATTCACGTTTCGTCCGTCGCCGTCTACGGCCGCACCGAGGTGTACGCGGCCGGGAAGGACGGCGTCACCGAGGACTACCCGTTTCAGCCGCTCCCCGCGGCGGATTTCTATGCCCGCACCAAGCGCGCCGCCGAGCTGCTCGTGCAGGAGGAGACCCGCCGCGGCGGCCTCACCGCGGTCGCGATCCGCCCCAACGTCATTTACGGGGAGCGCGATCGCGTGTTCACGCGGCGTCTCGTCGCCACGCTCAAGCGCGGATTGTTGCCGCAGATCGGCGCGGGGACCAATCACCTGTCATGCGTCTACGCCGGCAACGTGGCGTCCGCTATTGTCGCAGCGCTCGATGGCCCCGCCCCAGGGGCCTCGGGATTTCGCGCGTACCACGTGACCCGTGATGCCCCGCCCCTGCTCGGCCAGCGCGAGTTCTTCGCCACGTTCGCGCAGGCGATCGGCCGCCGTCCCCGCTTCGTGCCGGTGCCGGTGGGACTGGTCCGAGCGGGAATCGCGGCCTGGAGCACCTTGCTCAAGGGGCTCTTCCCGGGGCGCTACGCGGGACTCGGCAGCGCCGCGCTGTCGTTCATCCTGGGGGAGAATCCTTACTCCACGGAACGGATCGGCCGCGAGCTCGGGTGGGTGCCGCCGTTCGACACGCGATCCGCGATCGCGCGCTCGGTTCGCTGAAAACAAAAAGCCCGGGTACCGCCCGGGCTTCACGACTCCGTTCACAACGCTGTTACGGACGGCGCGCCTTGGCCGTATCCGGCGCCATGTGATGAGTGGTGTCCGCGTGCATCGAGTCGGACATCATCATCGAATCGGCGCGCGTGGAGTCCGCGGCGGTTCCGCGGTCTTCGGCCTTCTTGCACGCGCCGGCAGCCATGACGACCAGCGCCACAGCCAATGCAATGCGCTTCATGCTGGCTCCTGTTGAGGGACCTGGGTGACGGGCGCGCGAAACGTACAGAGGGGACCCGGACAGTCAAGCTGCGGTAAGTTATAGCAGCCCCATGCTTCCTTTCGACCGTCGCGCCTTTCTCGCCTGGCTCGGGACGCTCCCGCTCGTGCGGCGCTCCGCGCCCGGTGGCGCGCAACAGCCGGTGATCGACGTGCGCCCCACGGCGCTGTTCCAGCAGCCGGATGGACGCCGCAATCTCGTGCGCGTCTTCGTTTCAGGATTGAGCGCGCCGGCCGCGCGCGCGCGTGTGACCGACGCCCGCGGCGCGCTGATCGGCACCGCCGGCCTGCTGCCGTCGTCCGACGGCGTCGCGCTGAGCGGCGAGCTGTGGGTGCCGCTGTCGCAACCGTCCGATTTTCAAGTCGACGTCGAAATCGGCAAAGATCGCGCCGCGCGGCGGCGCTTGCGGCTCTCCCCGCCGAAACGCTGGACGCTGTACTGGCTCGCGTCGATTCACACCGACGTCGGATACACCGATCTCCAGGAGCGGGCGCTCGAAACGCATCGCAAGAATCTCGATGCGGCGCTCGCGCGGCTGGCGAGCAATCGCGACTTCCACTTCACGGCGGAGTGCGCGCTGCAGGTGTTGTCATTTCTGGAGAATCGCTCCGCAGATGCGGGCGACGCGCTCGTGCAGGCGATCCGCGACGGCAGGATCGGCTGGCAGGCGCTGTTCGCGAACATGCTCACCGGGCTGCTCGACCACGAGACATTCGCGCGTCTCACCTGGCCCGCGGGCAAACTCGCGCGCGAGCGGGGCTTGAGTTTTCTCTCGGCCCAGATCACCGACGTGCCCGGACAACCGCTGACGTTCCCGATGCTGCTGGCCGCGAGCGGCGTGAAGTACCTCGCGAGCGGTCCCAACCCCGAGCGCGCGGTGCCCCTGCTGCCGGCGAGCGCCGGCGCGGAAGGCACGATCTACCCGCAGCTCTACTACTGGGAGGGGCCGGACGGCAGCCGTGTGCTGCACTGGCGCGCGCACCACTATGGCGACGGCACGCGCTTCGGCTTCGACGCCGGGCCGGAAGAGATGGGACGCCGGCTCTCGGAATGGCTGCTCAATCAGCCGGCGTTGCTGGCGCAAAACTGGCCGTATGACATCGCGCTGCTGTACGGCGCCGACTGGCAGGACAACGCTCTTATGAAGGAAGCGCTGGTCACGAATCTGCAGGAATTCGGACGGCGCTTCATATGGCCCCGGATCGTCGCGGGCCGCGCCGAGGACTTTTTCCGGGACGTGGAGCGGCGCTACGGGACCAAGATCCCCGTGCGTCGCGGCGACACCGGTCTCTACTGGGAAGATGGCGCTGCTTCCACAGCCGCCGAGCTCGCGGCGTTCCGGTCCGCGCAGCTTGCCGCCCGGGCGGTGGAAATCGTGGAGCTCTGGGGCGACCGCATCGCGCGGGGGGAGGACGACGACGCGCGCAAACGGGGGGGGGCCGATGCGCGCACCACGCTGTGGCGAGACCTGCTGATGTTCGGCGAGCACACCTGGGGTGCCGCGGAGAGCATCGACGCCCCGACATCCCGGCAAACGGTCGCGCAATGGGAATACAAGAAGCGCTTCATCAACGCGGCGGCAGCCGGCGCCGGCGATCTGCTGCGCGAGGGCTTGCTACGATTGGGCCGGGCGACGCGCGCGGGGCGTGGCCGGCTCGTATTCAACGCGGGTACGTGGGAACGCACGGACGTTGCACGCGTGTCGGGGGGCGCGGGCAAAACGCTTGCGTACGAAGGGCGCGAGCTGTCCTCGGTCGATCTCGACGACGGCGACGCGCTTGTGCTGTTCCGCGACGTGCCACCGCTCGGCTACGTCGCGCTGACCGAATCCGATCGCCCCCCCCAGCCGCCGGCGTCCGATGGCGACGCGCTCGAGGCGAGCGCGGGCCGCTTCACGGTCACGCTCGACGGCGCGAGCGGCGCGATTCGATCCCTGACGGGCCCGGACGGCAAAGAGCGCGTCAAATCGTCGGAGTGGTCCGGCCTCAATCAGCTGATCTATGCCCGCGGCGGCGCGCGCAGCGCACTCTGGACGACCGGCGACCGCAACGACCTCAAGAACGCCCCCCAACTGGACATTACCCAGGCGCGCTTCGTTCGCTGCCGGCGTGAAAAGCTGCCGGGCATCGGTGTGCGGCTGGTGATCGAGCGGGCGCTGGATGGGTTTCCGACGATCGTCTCGACGGTGACGCTGTACGACGAGCTGCCGTGGGTCGACGTCGAGAACCGCATCACCAAGACGCCGACGCTCGCCAAGGAAGCGCTGTACGTCGCGTTCCCCTTCGCGTTCACAAAGCCAACCGTCGAGGTTGAAGTCCCGCTCGGCCGCATGGTGGTCGATCGCGATCAACAGCCGGGGAGCTGTCGCGACTGGTACTGTCACGCGCATTGGGTGTGGCTGCGCGAAGGGAATGACGGTCTGCTCTGGAGCGCGCCCGACACGCCGCTGTTCACGTTGAACGACCTGTTCCGGGGCCAGTGGCGGCGCAGCAGCGTGCCCCCCCCCGACGGGACGTTGTTCGCGTACGCGATGAACAACTACTGGCACACCAACTACGCCGCGTCGCAGGGCGGGAATGTCATCTTTCGGTTTCGCATATCGCTCCTCGCCCCCGGCGATGCGGCGGAGCCCGTGCGCCGCGGGTGGGCGGCGTGCGATCCATTGTATGTGAGCCCCTCGTACACGAACACGACACCGGGTCCCTTGATCACGAAGGATCGCGCGCTGTTCTACGCCGACAAGAACGCAATGGTCGTGGGCGCGAAGCTTGCGGACGACGGCGAAGGCGTGATCGTGAAGCTGCTCGACGTCTCCGGACAGGCGCGCGCCGTCGGCGTATGGCCGGCCGCGTACGCGTTCAAGCTCGCGCGGCGCACCACTATCGTCGAACAGAACGGCGATCCGATTGCCGTCGGGAGCGACGGGCGCGCCTCGATCGATCTCCCGGCGTGGGGGATTGGCGCCGCCAGGCTGTTCCATTCCGCCGAGGCGCCCTGACCGAGTTCGCGCCGAAAGACGCGCCGCTGCGGGACGACGTCCGGACGCTCGGCGCGCTCGTCGGCGATGTGCTGCGCGAGCAATGCGGCGAGGAGTTCTTCCAGCTGGTCGAACGGTCGCGTCACGCCGCGATCGCGTCTGCGGACGACGAGCTGCACGGGCTGGTGAAGGGCCTGCCTGCGCACGACGCCGAAATGCTGATCCGGGCGTTCGCGACCTACTTCGAAGTCGTCAATCTCGCCGAGCGGATTCATCGCATCCGGCGCCGGCGCGACTACCTGCGCGACGCCGCCGCACCGCAGGAAGGTAGTCTCAAAGACACATTCGGCCGGCTCGCCGCCGCGGGCATCACGCCGCCGCAACTGCGGATCGAGCCGGTGTTCACCGCGCATCCCACCGAAGCGACACGGCGCACGCTGCTCGAGAAGGAGCAGGTGATCGGCCGTCTGCTCGTCGAGCGACTCGATCCGTCGCGCACGCCCGATGAAGAGCGCGCCGCGCTCGCGCGCATTCGTGAGGAAGTCACCGCGGCCTGGCAAACCGATCCGCATCCCTCGGCGCGCCCCACCGTCATGGACGAGCTCGAAAACGTGCTCTTCTACTTGACGGACGTCGTGTACCGCATCGTCCCCCCGTTCTACGAAGAGCTGGAACAGGTCCTCGGCGCTCCGGTCCAGCCGCTGCTGCGATTTGGCTCCTGGGTCGGCGGCGACATGGACGGCAATCCCAACGCCGGGGCCGAAACGCTGCGTGCCGCGCTCGCGCGCCAACGGGAGCTGATCCTCGATCGCTATCGCCGCGAGGCGGCGGAGCTGGCGCGCCGGCTCTCGCAGTCTGCGAGGCTCACGGGCGTGAATGACGACGTGCGCGAGCGGATCGCGAGCTACAGCCCGCAGTTCCCCAGAGCGTTAGCCGCGATCCCCAACCGTTATCACGACATGCCCTACCGCGTGCTGCTGGGTCTGATCGCGGCGCGCCTCGACGCAACCAGACGCGAGGAGTCGAACGGGTACGCCGCTGCCGCCGAGCTCGAGCGCGACCTGCGGGCGGTCATCGAGAGTCTGCGCGCGCACCGCGGCGAGCATGCGGGCATGTTCGGCGTGGGGCGCCTGCTCCGCCGCGTCGAGACGTTCGGCTTTCACCTGGCGACGATCGACCTGCGGCAACACGCGCACGTGCATCGCGCGGTGATCGCGACGTTGCTGGGAGACGCGGCTTGGAGCGCCCGCACCCCGGCCGATCGCGTCGCACGGCTCCAGCAGATACTCGAACGTGGTGAAGGTCCTCAGGGACCGCCCGATGAACAGGCCACGCGCGTCCTTGAAGTGTTCAAGGCGGTTGCCGAGTGTCGCGCCCGGTTCGGCGAGACGTCCGTGGGCCCGTACATCGTGAGCATGACGGAAGGCGCGGACGACATCCTCGCTGTCCTGGTGCTGGCGCAGTGGGGGGGGCTCGCGGGTGGTGGAAAACATGTGCCGCTCGATGTTGCGCCGCTCTTTGAGACTGTGGCTGATCTGGAACGCGCACCCGGCATCGTACAGGAGCTGCTCGGCGACGCGTACTACGGCGCGCACCTCGCCGCGCGCGCCATGCATCAGATGGTCATGATCGGATATTCCGACAGCAACAAGGACGCCGGGATCGCCGCGTCGCGCTGGGCCCTGCAGCGGGCCCAGGCCGCGCTGGTCGAGACGACGGAGCGATCAGGTGTCGATCTGACCTTCTTCCACGGCCGGGGCGGCACCGTCAGCCGCGGCGGCGGCAGAATCGCGAGCGCGATGCTGAGCGCGCCGCGAGGATCGGTGAAGGGGCGGCTGCGTGTGACCGAGCAGGGCGAAGTGATCAATGCCAAATACGGCCTGCGTGGCATCGCGATGCGCACGCTCGAGCAGACCGTCAGCGCCGTGACGCTCGCGACCGCTCTGCCCCCCCCCCGCCTGCCCGAGCCCCGCGAGGCCGCGTGGACGCGAATCATGGAAGACATTGCCCGCGACAGCCGCGCCGCCTACCGGGCGTTGGTCTACGACGACCCCGGCTTTGTCGAGTACTTCCGCCAGGCGACGCCGATCGACGTCATCCAGCGCATGGCGATCGGCAGCCGCCCCGCGTCGCGCGAGGATGCCGAGCAAGCGCGCGGCATGATCGAGCAGCTGCGCGCGATTCCGTGGGTGTTTGCCTGGACGCAGAGCCGCCACCTGCTGCCCGGGTGGTATGGCCTGGGCACCGCGCTGGATCGTGCGGCCACGCGCTACGGCACGGCAGCGTTGGACGAGATGGCTCACGACTGGCCGTTCCTGCGCGCGCTCATCGACGACGTCGAAATGGTGCTCGGCGTCGCCGACCTGTCGATCGCGGCACGCTACGCCCGTCTCGCGGGCACGCACGGCGATCGCTACTTCCCGCTCATTCGCGCCGAGTTCGACCGCACCGCGGCGCGCGTGCTCGCCTTGAAACGCGAGCAGGCGCTGCTCGACTCCGACGCGGCGCTGCAGCGCTCGATCCGGCTGCGCAATCCGTACGTCGACCCGATGAGTCTGCTGCAGATCGACCTGCTGGGGCGGTGGCGCGCCGCGGGACGCCCCGACGACGAGCTGTTTCGCGCGCTGATGGCAAGCGTGCGGGGGATCGCGCAAGGGTTGCAGAGCACGGGTTGAAGGGTTTAACGTCGTTCCATGACACAAGCGACGACACTCGGGGAATTGAAGCAGACGGAGTGGGCGAGTCCCGCCCGTCGCCAACGCAAGGTCAAAGATGAGATGCGGGAGAATCTCATCTGTCTGCTCGAGAACGGCTCGCCGCTGTTCCCGGGCATCGTCGGTTACGAAGAGACCGTGATTCCGCAGCTCGTCAACGCGATTCTGTCGCGCCACAACTTCATCCTGCTCGGCCTGCGCGGGCAGGCAAAAAGCCGCATCCTCCGCCAGCTCGTCACGCTGCTCGACGAGGAGATTCCTATCCTCGCCGGCAGCGAGGTTAACGACGATCCGTTCGAGTCGATTTCGAAGTACGGCCGCGAGCTGATCGCCGAGCACGGAGACCAGACGCCGATCGCCTGGCTGCCCCGCGAGCTGCGGTTCGTGGAAAAGCTGGCCACGCCGGACGTGACCATCGCCGACATCATCGGCGACGTGGATCCGATCAAGGCGGCGCGCGGCGGCCACCTGCTGTCCGATGAATTAACCATGCACTTCGGGCTGTTGCCGCGGGCCAATCGCGGCATCTTCGCCATCAACGAGCTGCCCGATCTCGCCGGCAAGATCCAGGTAGGGCTGTTCAACATCATGCAGGAAGGCGACGTCCAGATCAAAGGCTACCCGGTGCGCCTCAATCTCGACGTCGCACTCGTGTTCACGGCGAATCCCGAAGACTACACCGCCCGCGGCAAGATCATCACGCCGCTCAAGGACCGGATCGGCTCGGAAATCACGACGCACTATCCGCTCACCGTCGAGCTGGGAGCCGCAATCACACAACAGGAAGCATGGGTGGAGCGAAACGGCGGCAATCGCGCGATCCGCGTCCCGGACTTCATGGCAGAGCTGATCGAGAGAATCGCGTTCGAGGCGCGGGAGGACAAGCGCGTCGATCGCCGCAGCGGCGTATCGCAGCGCCTGCCGATCAGTGTGCTCGACAACGTGCTGTCTAACGCCGAACGTCGCACCATCACGACGAAGGAAAAGCACGTCGTGCCGCGCATCTCCGACGTCTACGCCGCCCTCCCGGCGATCACCGGCAAGCTCGAGCTCGAGTACGAGGGCGAGCTGCAGGGATCCGAGACGATCGCGAAGGATCTGATCCGGCGCGCCGCCGGCCGCACGTTCGAAGGCCGCGTCGGCGGCGCCAATGTGGACGACATCGTGCACTGGTTCGACGAGGGCGGCGCGCTCAAGATCACCCCGGACGAGCGCTCAGAGTCGCTCCTCAAGGGCTTCACGGTCGTGCCGGGGCTGCTGGCGCTGATCGACCAGGTCGGCCTGGGGGGCAAAAAGGATCCCGCCACCTTGGTGTCCGCGTGCGAGCTCGTGCTCGAGGGTCTCGTCGCCGAGAAGCGCATCGCGCGCAGCGAAGAGCTCGGTTATGTGCGCGCGCGCTCGGAGCAGAAACCTCCCTTCGGGAAAGGGCCGGCAGGACCCGGAACCGGGCCGAACCTCTTCACGTAAGCAGGTAACCCTCTTCCATATCGGAGTCGCCATGGGCAACCTCGTCTTTGGTGTCGTACTCCTCGCCATCGCCTTCTTCCTGCGCCTCGGCGCCGCCACGGTGCGCGCCGAAAGCGGCGGAGGCGTGGCGCGTCCCGTCGCCGGCGGGCTGCGCGTGGCGAGCTATGTCGCCATGAGCTTGGGTGTCGTACTGGTGCTGCTCTCGATGTTCGTCGTCGTCGATGCGGGCAAGGTCGGCGTCCGCCACGCCTTCGGCTTCGTCGATCCAAAGCCGCTGATGCCGGGAATTCGCTTCGTCACGCCGTGGTCTTCCGTCGAGCGCTACACGACGCGTGAAGAGCAGTATCCGTTCTCGGGCGAACAGGTCGAGGAAATCGCCGCGCTGTCACGCGAGCAGATGGGGATGACGGTGGACGTCGGGCTGCGCTGGCAGATCGATCCCGCCCAGGCGGCGCACATCTACACCGAGATCGGCAACGAGGACCAGATTCACAGCGCGGTGCGCAACGCCATTCGTCAGGGTGTGCGCGATGCGATGGTGCAATACTCGATCAACGACATCTCGAAGCGCACGCAGATCGCCAAAACGATGGAGGATCTCGTCGACTCGGCGCTGGTCACGCAGCCGCGCGCGGGCGGGCCGCCGTTCCGAATCGCCACCGTCACGGCGTTCTTCCTGCGCGATCTCCAGCCGCCGGCGCAAGTGGTGCAGGCGATCAACAACAAGATCGCGCAGGAGCAACAGGTCGAGACCGAGCGGCACCGCGTCGAGGTGGCGCGCCTCCAGGCTCAACAGCAGGACCTGCTCAATCGCACGCTCACGCCGGAAGCGTTGACGCGGCAGTACTTCGATGTGCTGCGCGAGCTCAAGGCGTCGCCCAACATGATCATTCTCGTGCCGACCGAAGGCGGGATTCCGGTGCTCAACATCGGCGAGCTGAGGCAGAACCTACGGCGGCCGTAAAACCGCTCGTTACGATCACGCGCCAGTACGCGTCGGGCGGCTCGGAGATCGCGCGGCTCGTCGCGGAGCGTCTTCCGGGTTGGACGCTGATCGACAACGAGTTCGTCGAGCAGGTGGCGCGGCTCGCCGGCTTGTCCAAGGACGAGGTCGCACGCCGGGAAGAACGGACGCCAGGACTGCTGGAGCGGTTGGCCCGCACCCTGACGGTCGGCGCTCCGGAGATGTTCATCGCGACGGGCGAGCATTCTCTGCCCGTAGACACTGCAGAAGAAGAAGCCATCGTGAAGACGACCGAGCGTGTGATCGAGGAGGCCGCATCGGAGGGGCGCGTCGTGCTGGTGGGGCGCGGCGCGCAGGCGGTGCTCGCCACGCGACCCAACGCCCTCCATGTGTACGTCGTCGCGTCAAAACCCTTCCGCAGGAAAGTCGCGATCGACCGGCTCGGTGTGAACCCGGCAGACGCCGATAAGGTGATGCAGGAGACCGACGCGCATCGCGATGAGTACGTGAAGACCAACTACGGCCGGGACCGGCAGGACTTGACCCAGTACGATCTGGTGTTGAACGCGGAGCGCCTGGGATTCGAGGGTGCCGCCGACGTGATCGCGGCGGAGGTAAGGCGTCGGCGGTGGCTGTAGGGGCTACGCCGCCCGTATTTCGGGCACCATCCATCCGGCAACGGTAACCGCGACAGCCACAATCGCCCCACCGACCGCGAGCGTTGTGGGCACCCCGACGTGCTCTGCGACCACGCCAAACAGAAACGCGCCGAACGGCGCCATCCCCACAAACACAAACGAGTAGAAGCCCATGATGCGGCCGCGCAGGTGGTCCGGCGCGCTCGTCTGCAGCAGTGTATTCGTAAGCGCGTTGTTGACAATCATGGCGCAGCCGGCCAGTGCCAACACGACCATCGAAAGCCCAAGCGAGCGCGACGCGGAGAACAGTATGAGCAGGATGCCGAAAATCGTGCCGCCGAACAGCATCAGCCGCCCACGAGCGCGAATCCGGGCCGAATAGAGCGCGATGGCCAGCGCGCCGATCTCGGCGCCGATGCCGATCGACGACAACAGCACGCCGTAGCCCTCGGCGCCGCGGTGCAGCACATCGCGCGCAAAGACCGGCATCATCGAGATGTACGGGAATCCGAACACGCTGAGGATCGCGGTGAGCACCATCAGCACGCGCAGCCGCCGGTCGTTGCGCAGGTACGTGAGCACCTCGCGAAAGCCCGACCATGCCGAGGTGGTCTGCGCCGGCTTGGTGCTCGGCGGAAGACGCATCATGAGCAGGCCGGCGATGACGGCGATATAGCTGAGCCCGTTCAGGAAGTAGCACCAGGCGATGCCCACGGCGCCGATGAGCAATCCCGCGATCGCCGGCCCGATGACGCGCGCGCCGTTGAACAGCGACGAGTTGAGCGCGATCGCGTTCATGAGGTCGTCCTTGCCGACCATTTCGACCACGAACGACTGGCGCATCGGAATGTCGAAGGCGCTCGCGATGCCGAGTAGGGTGGCGAGCAGCAGCACCTGCCATACCTGGACCACTCCCGTCCAGACGAGTATCGAGACCGTGAACGCCTCGAGCATGAACGCCACCTGCATGAGGATGATGAAGCGGCGCTTGTCGGTGCGGTCGGCGATGACGCCGGCGTAGAGACTGAACAACAGCACACCGAGTGAGCTGAGGGCCGAGGTGAGGCCCACGTAGAACGGCGAGTTGGTCAGCGTGAGGATGAGCCATCCCTCGCCGATGTTCTGCATCCACGTGCCGACGAGGGAAATGCCCTGGCCGACGAAGAACAGGCGGAAGTTGCGGTGGGAAAGGGCTCCGAATCCGTAGCGGCGCGCAGCTTCGGTCATGTCACCAAATTAAGGACTCATGGAAATCTCGTGTGCCGCGTTGCTGTTTGACTTGGACGGCGTCCTCGTTGATTCACGAGCGGTGGTCGAGCGTGTGTGTCGCCTGTGGGCGGCTCGCCTGGGTGTCGATTCCGACGCGCTCTTGCGAGTCGCGCACGGACGGCGCACGCGCGATACGGTCAGAATCGTCGCGCCGCACGTGGACCCCGCACCGGAAGTCGCGTGGATCGACAATGCCGAGCTCCTCGACACCGAGGGACTCGTGGAAGTGCCCGGCGTTCGGCGCTTCCTGACGACGCTGCCGGCTGGAGGGTGGGCCGTGGTTACGTCGTGCGCGCCGGACCTGGCGCGCCTCCGCCTTTCGGCTGTCGGGCTGCCGATCCCGGAGGTCGTCATCACCAGCGACGACGTCTCGAGCGGGAAACCGGCACCCGACGGGTACCGGCTGGGCGCGACGCGACTCGGTGTCGATCCCGCTGCATGTGTTGTGTTCGAAGACGCGCCACCTGGGATCGCGGCGGGCCTCGCTGCCGGCGCACGTGTGGTTGCGCTTCGCACCACGCATCCGAACACCGACTTCGCCGGGGCAACGGCCGTAATCCCCGACTTTTCAGCCGTGCGCGTGCGCCGGGATCAGGCCGGCTTGGTGGTGACGATCCCCTGACCGATTGGTGCTAGATTAGGAATCGATGCGCTACACGACCTACAGCCGCTACGTTCCCGGCCTGCTCGAGACGCTTAACCTGCAGGCGTTGCTCGACCAGCTCGCCGACTTCCTGTTGCAGTCGGGATTTGCAGGCGGTGCCTACTCGCATCCGTTCTGGGGCGAATTCGGCGAAGAAGATCCCGACCGCTCTCTCGACGCGCTGCGGCAGGCGATCCTGCAAGCGCTCATGGATTCCGGGCAGCTCACGCCCGAAATGCTCGGCGCCTTGCGCGGCGAGTCGACCGGCGACGCGCAAAAAGACGCCGAGCTGCAGAAACAGCTGGCCGACCTGCTCGACCAGATCGTGCAGAAGCTGATCGATGAGGGCTACCTGAATCTTCAGCAGGCCCCGAAGATGCCGGGCGCGCAGCAACCGGTGCTGGGCCCAGGCGGCATGGCGAAGGAAGCCGCCCAGCAGGTGCAGTTCAATCTCACCGACAAGGGCATCGACTTCCTCGGCTACCGCACGCTCAAGCATCTGCTCAGCAGCATCGGCAAGTCGAGCTTCGGCGCGCACGAGACCGAGCACCTCGCGACCGGCGTCGAGGCCGAGGCCGCAAGCAAGCGCTACGAGTACGGCGACACGCTGAATCTCGATGTGAACGCGACGCTGTCGCACGCGTTGAAGCGCGAAGGCCTCGGCGTACCGATCAACCTCGAGTACGACGACCTGATGGTGCATCAGGCCGAGTACCGCTCGTCGTCAGCGACCGTGCTGATGCTCGATTGTTCGCACTCGATGATTCTGTACGGCGAGGATCGGTTCACGCCCGCCAAGAAGGTCGCGCTGGCGCTCACGCATTTGATTCGCACCCAGTTCCCGGGCGACACGCTGCGTGTGGTGCTGTTTCACGACACGGCGGAAGAGATCCCGATCGGCCAGCTCGCGCACGCGCAGGTGGGGCCGTATCACACGAACACGACGGAAGGGCTGAAGCTGGCGCGCCGCATCCTGATGGGGCAGCGCAAGGACATGCGCCAGATCATCATGATCACCGACGGCAAGCCGTCGGCGCTCACGCAGCCCGACGGCCGCATCTACGTGAACTCGATGGGTCTCGACCCGCACATCCTGCAGGCGACCTACCGCGAAGTCGCGTTGTGCCGCCGCAGCGGCATCCTGATCAACACGTTCATGCTGGCGCGCGACCGCAGCCTGGTGGAGTTCGTGAAAAAGGTCTCCGCCATCTGCCGCGGGAAGGCGTACTTCACGAATACGATGACGCTCGGTCAGTTCATCCTGATGGACTTCATGAGAAGGAAGACTCGCCGCGTAAGCTGAGTCCCCCCGCCACCTGCGTCATTGGGCGTCGGCGGCGCGCAACGCCGGCCGGACGATCGTCGTGATCAGTTTCATCGGTTTCTGCCTCCGGTAGGGATTGGGAAAGACACGTTGTACATTTCGGGCCCGTGAGCGAATTCGTCTTCGGTACCCATAACGCTGCCTTCGTGCAGGTCATGTACGAGGAGTACCTCCGCGATCCCACCTCTGTGGATCCTGCCTGGCGCGAGTTGTTCGACAACGGAAAGCTTGTTGAGCTTCCGATAATTCAAGGAGTTGGGAGTCAGGAGTTGGGAGTTGGGGTTGCTCCGGCCGTGCAGCAGCCTGCGACACCCGCGCCGGCCGCCCAAACTCCTAGCTCCAAACTCCCAACTCCTCCAGCGTCGGTGCCCCCAGGTGCAACCGCCATCACGGGACCGGCGGCCCGCCTCGTCGCGAACATGACCGAGTCGCTCACCGTCCCCACGGCGACCTCGTTCCGCGACATCTCGGCGACCACGCTCGACACTCGGCGGAAAGCGCTCAATGCCCAGCTCGCCGCCAGCGGGAAGAAGATCTCGTTCACGCATCTGATCGGATACGCGATCGTTCAAGCGGCGAAGCGGTTCCCCGTGATGACGCATGCCTTCCAGGAGATCGACGGCAAGCCACACCGCGTCGACCCGGGCGCGATCGGGCTCGGGCTCGCCGTCGACGTCGAGAAGAAGGACGGCAGTCGCGCGCTGGTCGTGCCCGTGATCAAACACGCGGAAACGATGGACTTCGCGGGCTTCCACGCCGCGTACGAAGCACTGGTCGAAAAGGCACGCTCGAACCGTCTAATGCCTGACGACTTTTCCGGCGGCACGATCCAGCTCACGAACCCCGGCACGCTCGGCACGGTGGCCTCAGTACCCCGGCTGATGAAGGGCCAGGGCTCGATCATCGCCACCGGTACGATCCGCGACATCACCGGGGGGGGCGCGAAGATCATCACGATCACGAGCACGTACGATCACCGGATCATTCAGGGCGCGGAATCGGGGATGTTTCTCCGTACCCTCGACTCGCTGTTACAGGGCGAGGAACGGTTTTACGAACTGGTGGCGGAGAGCATGGATGGAGCAGGAGCTAGGAGTCAGGAGTTGGGAGTTAGGGCTGCGCCAGAACCGGAGCCGAGCTCGGCACCACCAACTCCCAACTCCCAGCTCCCAGCTCCTAGCCTCGAGGACTTAAAGCACGTCGCCGCCGCCTACGCTCTCGTTCGAGCGCTCAGGAATTTCGGCCATCTCGCCGCCCACCTGGATCCCCTTGGCGGCGAGCCCCCCGGCGACCCCTCGCTCGACCCCGCTCGACTCGGCCTCACGCCCGAGATCATGGCGCGCATTCCCGCCGATGTGCTGCGCATTTACGTGCCCGGTCAGACGCTCGCCGACGCGCTGCCACATCTGCGCGCGACGTACTGCGGCACGATCGCGTACGAGGTCGAGCATATCGGCAGCCACCAGGAGCGGATCTGGCTGCGACAGGTGATCGAGTCGGGCGAACACCGCCGCCCGCTGTCGCCCGACGGCAAGAAGCAGCTGCTCGCACGCCTGACGGCGGTCGAAGCGCTCGAGCGCTTCCTTCATAAGGCCTACCTCGGCCAGAAGCGCTTCTCGATCGAGGGCCTCGACATGACGGTCCCGATGCTCGATTTCACGATCGAGCTGGCGGGAGCGCATGGCACGCGCAAGACCACCATCGGCATGGCGCACCGGGGCCGGCTCAACGTGCTCGCCCACGTCGTGAACGTCCCCTATGAAACGATCCTGGCCGAGTTCGAGGGCGGCCGCCGGGAGGAAACCGCGGAATCGGAAGGATGGAACGCCGGCACGGGCGATGTGAAGTACCACCACGGCGCCGAAGGCGTTTACCACACATCCACCGGCAAAGACGTCGCGGTGACGCTCTCGCCGAACCCGAGCCACCTCGAGGCGGTCAATCCCGTCGTGGAAGGACGCGCGCGCGCCGATCAGACCGATCGTCACACGCCCGATGGCCGCCATGACGTCAAGATCGCGTTGCCGGTGCTGCTGCACGGCGATGCCGCGTTCGCCGGCCAGGGCGTCGTGGCGGAGACATTCAATCTGGCGCGGCTGCGCGGCTATTCGACCGGCGGCACCAATCACCTGATCCTGAATAACCAGATCGGCTTCACCACCGACCCGCGTGACGGCCGCTCAACCGATTACTCCAGCGATCTCGCCAAAGGCTTCGACGTGCCGCTTGTGCACGTGAACGCCGACGATCCCGAAGCGTGCCTCGCGGCCGTGCGCCTGGCGATGATGTACCGCGAGAAATTTCACGGCGACGTGGTCATCGATGTGGTGGGCTACCGCCGCTACGGGCACAACGAGGCTGACGAGCCCGCCTACACGCAGCCGATGATGTACGAGCGCATCAAGAACACCCCGACGGTGCGGCAGAAGTATGCGGCGCGGCTCGCGAGCGAAGGCATTATCGAGGCGGCGCAGGCCGAAGCCGATTTCGACGCGGCGTACCAGCGCCTGGCCGAGATCCAGCAAAAGGTGAAATCGGGCCAGCGCACGGAAGACACCCAGCGGATCACGCCCAAGAGCGCGCCCGAACCGGCGACGGCGGTGGCGGCGGACGTGCTGCTGCGGCTGAACGCCGAGCTGCTGGCGGTCCCGGATGGCTTCACGATGCATCCCAAGCTTCAGAAGCAGCTCGAGAAGCGCCGCGACGCACTCGAGTCCGAGGGCATCGAATGGGCGCACGCGGAATCGCTCGCGTTCGCCTCGCTCCTCACCGACGGCACGCCGATCCGATTGACCGGCCAGGACAGCGAGCGCGGCACGTTCAGCCAGCGGCACCTGGTCCTGCACGATGCGCGCACCGGCCAACACCATGCACCGATTCAGCACCTGGCCGGCGTTCAGGTCCCGTTTGAGCTCTACAACAGCCCATTGTCGGAGTACGCCTGTCTGGGGTTCGAGTACGGATACGCCGTCGCGTCACCGGAAGCGCTCGTGCTGTGGGAGGCGCAATTCGGCGATTTCGCCAACGGGGCCGAGGTGGTGATCGACCAGTTCCTGATCGCGGGGCTCGCGAAGTGGGGCGAGACCTCGCGCCTGACGCTGCTGCTGCCCCACGGATACGAGGGCCAGGGGCCCGAGCATTCCAGCGCTCGCCTGGAGCGCTTCCTCGCCCTGGGCGCCGAAGGCAACATCCGCGTGGCCAACTGCACCACGCCGGCGCAGTACTTCCATCTGCTCCGGCGCCAGGCTCGCCATCAGGAGATCCGGCCGCTCGTCGTGATGACGCCCAAGAGCCTGCTGCGGCTCCCGGCGGCGACGTCCCAGCTCTCCGATCTCGTGCTTGGCAAGTTCCGGGCGGTGCTCTGGGATCGCGATCGCACGTGGCCGGAACGCGTCACGCGCTTGCTGCTGTGCAGCGGCAAGATCTATTACGACATCGTCGCCTCCCCGCTCCGGTCCGAGGTGCCGAACGTGAAGATCGGCCGCATCGAGCTGCTCTATCCGTTCCCGGCGGCGGAGATCGGCGAGTACGTGCGCCGCTATCCGAACCTCACGGAGGTCGTCTGGGTGCAGGAGGAGCCGCGCAACATGGGGGCGCGCAAGTTCGTCCTGCCCAAGATTCGCGAAGTGCTTCCTCCGGCGGTCACGCTGACGGATGTCTCCCGACCGGAGCGCTCGAGCCCCGCCGAGGGGTACCCCGCCGCGCACAAGGCTGAGCAAGAGCGAATCGTCGCGACCGCCTACGGGAACGCTTAAACGGCGTGGGATGTGGGGTGTGGGAGGTGGGACTTACCTGATTGGTCAAAGCGACGTGGCGGTTTCCGGATGAGTCCGTAGATCGCACGCATCGAGCCGCCAAGTAGCTCTTCGCATTTCCGCACAGTGTCAGCATCGACATAACCGAGCTCACCCGCCACTCTCAGCAGATACTCCGCTTCTGCCGCAGACCCATGGGCGATTCTCAGATGCTTCCGATAGAGCAGAGGCGTGCCCAGGGCGTATCCCTCCACGATGTTTGCCGCGACCGAAACCGTGGCTCGGCGAATCTGGTCAAAAATGGCGTAGGTGCGGGGATGGGTTGGCGAACCGAGCGCCTTCAGAACGACTAGAACAGCAGCATGGGCTCGTTTCCAAGCTTCGAGAGAGTGGTAACCGTACATGGCTCGAAGATTGAGCCACGAACGCGGATCACCGTAGGCAGAATCCCGCACCTCGTATTCATTCCATGCGCGCAGGATTGACTTTCCACAACCCACAACCCACATCCCACACCCCACATCCCACACCCCACATCCCACACCCCACGCTTAAATTCTTGCCATGCCTAACGCTGTACTGCGCTACACGGTCTTCGGTCTCGTCGCGCTCGCGGCGATCATCGCGCTGTGCTCCTGGCTCGTCCGCATGCGCCGCATTTCACCGTTCAGCGCACTGGGCCGCGCCGTGCGCACCGTCACCGATCCCATCATGCGGCCGGTCGAGCGACGGCTGGTGCGCATGGGCGGCAATCCCACGCACGCGGGCGGCTGGCTGATCGTCATCACCGCGATTCTGGGAATCGTGTTCATTTCACTCGCGGGATGGTTCGTTGCGACATTCGAGACCGCGCAACGGGCGGCGCAGAGCGGCCCCAGGGGAACATTCCGGCTCATCGTCGAGCTCCTCTACAACCTTCTGTTCCTCGCGCTGATCGTGCGGGTGATCGCGGCGTGGTTCGGGATGTTTCGCTACTCGAAATGGATTCGGCCGGCGTACTTCCTCACCGATTGGCTGGTCGAGCCGATTCGACGCGTGGTCCCGCCGCTCGGCGCGATGGACTTGAGTCCGATCGTGGCGTGGCTCGTGTTGATGGTGCTGCGAACGATTCTGCTCTCGATGCTGGCAGCCTGACCGCGCGCCTCGTCCTACATATCGTCCCCCGCGCGTCAACGACCGCCGTCGTTGGCCATCATGGAGACGCGCTCAAGATCAGAATCGCCGCTCCGCCAGTCGCCGGCGCTGCCAATGCCGAGCTGATTCGCTTTCTGGCGAAACGATTGGGAGTTGCGCGAAGCGCGATCGCCATCACCGCGGGCGCGTCGGGCCGGCGCAAGACGGTAACGATCACGGGGCTCGAGACGGCAGCGGCACTGCGGATCCTGGAGGCTACATGAGACTTCTCAAATCGCTTGTCAGCTTCATCGTCGGCACGATCGTAGGGATCATCGGCAACAAACTGATCGGCCCCTTTGGCGCTGTCCTGGGATTTGTTGCCGGTGGCGTGGCGGCGTGGTGGGTGGTCCAACGAATCGGGATTCTTGAATAGGACCCACTCTGGATCGCTCAGGACACGGATAAGCCGGTTCGCGCCTTGAAGACCTTGAACAAGTAGTACAACGACGGAAACAACACGATCGCGCCTACCGCGAGCGCGATGAGCACGAGCTCGAGAGTACTCCGGGGCGCCGCAGCCCCGGCGATCGTGAGGCCGGGCGGCAGCAGATAAGGGGACTGCGCGACACCCCACCCCCAGAGGATCAGCGCCACCTGTCCCGCGGCCGCCATTCGCGCCACCCGATAACGCCGCTGCCAGAGTGCCCAGAACGCGGTGAGCGCCGCCAAGCCCATGAGCACGGCCAGGCGGTGGTCGGCGATGTGGCGATGTGGCGCCAGCGCCAACGCGAGTCCCGCCATCATCAACACCCAGACGCCCGAGACGATCGCGCGCAGCCGGAAGTCGGCCTGGAGCTCGGGATCACGCGTTTCGAGCGTCAGATACACGGCCGCCAGATATGCGAAGCAGGTGAGGGTGAGTAATCCCACGGCCACCGAGAAGGACGTCAACCACGGAGCCACGTAGAGCGCGTAAAACGTCTCACCGGGAATCCCCACCACCGCGCCGATCGTCCCCGATGCAACGGTCCCGACGCATATGCCAAGCAGCACCGGCGTCACGAGACTTGCGATCGCGAAGACCCGGCCCCCGCGGCCCTGCCCCCCGCCCCCGCCATAGATCTGAAACACGAACGCTGAGCCACGCAGCACGATGCCGATCAACATGAGCGTCAACGGCACGTGCAACGCGATTGCAATGCGCGCGAACGCGCGCGGGAAGCACGTGAACAGCAGCACCATCGCGAGAATCACCCAGACGTGATTCGCTTCCCACACCGGTCCGATCGCGTGCGCGATGAGCTCGCGCTGGCGCGTCTTGCGCGGGCCGTCGGCCAGTAAGTCCCAAATACCCCCGCCGAAATCGGCACCGCCGAGCAGGACGTACGCGGTGAGCGCAACGAGAATGACGCCGGCGAGCGTGTGCGAGAGCAGCAGCATCAGGTCTGCGGGCTCCGGCTGATCTGCCGGTAGAGCAGCCAGCCGACGATCGCGCCCAGCGCGCAGTACAGCAGTGTGATCGCCAGGAACGGCACGATGAGTCCCGGCATCGGCGTGACCGCGTCGGCGGTTTTCAGGATACGGTAAATGGTCCACGGCTGCCGCCCCAACTCCGTGACCATCCAGCCCGCCTCGGTCGCGATGAAGCCGCACGGCGCCGCAATTACCAGCGCCCACAGGAATCGGCGTCGCGAGGCGAGATCGCGTTTGCGCAGCGCGAGCCACCCGGCCCACACGCTCACGAAGGCCATAAAGGTTCCCAGCGCCACCATCACGTTGAACGAGAAATGGACTAGTCCGACGTTCGGCCACTCGTCGCGCGGCACCGAATCGAGGCCCTGCACGACTGCCTTGGGATCGTGGAAGGCCAGCAGTGAGAGCGCGTACGGGATCTCGACGCCGGGGAGCACCTTGAGGGGCGCGCCCGCCTGCGTCTTATAGACTGACTCCATCGCCGCGAGCTTCACAGGTTGCCGGCGCGCCACGTAGCGCGCCGCGATATCACCTGAGATCGGCTGCAGGATGGCCGCGGGTGCTCCCACCAGGAGCCCGATCGCGAGGGCCGCCCGATTGAACGCGCTGGTCCGATTGCGGAGCAACAACAAGGCGTGAATGCCCGCGACGCCGAGGCCGGTCGCCGCATACGCCGCCAGCGTCATGTGCAGGGCCTGGGGGAACGCCGCCGGCGTCAGCATTGCCGCGATCGGGTCGACGCTTCGCATCACCCCGTCGACGATGACGTAGCCCGTGGGCGTGTTCATCCACGCGTTGGCGATCACCACGAAGATCCCCGAGAGCGCGCCGCTGACCGCGACGAGGATCCCGGCGGTCAGATGCGCGCGCGGCGACACCTTGTCCCAGCCGTACAAGTAGACGCCGAGGAAAATGGCTTCGGTGAAGAATGCGAATCCTTCGAGTGAGAACGGCAACCCGATCAACGGGCCGGCGAGCTCCATGAAGTGCGGCCACAGCAGCCCCAGCTCGAACGACAGCACCGTTCCCGAGACGGCACCCACCGCGAACAGGATCGCGGTGCCCCGCGCCCAGCGTTTGGCGAGATCGAGATACACCGGATCCCGGGTGCGCTGCCAGCGGCGCTCGGCGATGACCATCAGCACCGGCATCGCGATGCCGATGATCGCGAAGATGATGTGGAATGCGAGCGACACCGCCATTTGCGAGCGGGCGGCGAGCACGTCGCTCATTTGATCTCGGCGAGGCGGTCCTTGATGCGCTGCACGTCCGGGAAATCGCGCGCCAGCTGCTCGAGCGTCGCGCGCGCGGAGTCGGGGCGCCCGGCGGCCAGGAACGCATCGACTCTCAGGAAACCGTGGCGCAGCCGCAGCCGGCGGTCGCTGGGCGCGACTTGCAGATTGGTGAGCGCGCGCAGCGCAGCACGGCCGTCATGCTGATCGCGCACCAGCGATTCGATGTAGAGAAAGCGCACCGTCGTGTCGTTGGGGTACTGCCGGGCCAGCTCGCCGAACAGCTCGGCTGCCTGCGCGCTGTCGTGCTGCGCCCGCGCCTGCTGCGCCTTCTGATAGAGGGCCGCGAGATAGAGCCGGTTGACGTCCGCGGAGTCCCCGTAGCGGGTGCCGACGCCCCCCGCGTACCGGTAGACCAGGTCGCCGCCGCGATTTCCCGCCTTATACATCGCCGCCAGTCCGAAGACGCCCACGATCGCCGACCCCCACAGCGCACCCCGCGCGACGTTCAGACGGCGCCGGCGCGTGAACAGCCCGATCAACTCGAGCGCCGCGACGACGAGAAAGACGTTCCTGGCCCACTCGCCGGCTTTCTCGTGATCCACCACCGCCTGACGCACTCCCGGAATCCGCTCGACGGGGCCATGCGCGTTCGTGCCGGAATGGACCGCCAGGAGCGCGGCAACGGTGCCGAGCAGCAAGAGCGTCGCGGCCGCGGGACCCGTGAAAGCCGCCCGCCCTGTGAGCGAAACCCACCGGAACAACACGCCCAGGACGAGCAACGCAACGGCGAAATGGACGATGGCGGGGTGGTAGACGCCGATGTCTGGCATGAGACCAGATAATACGCCTACCTCGGCCTTATTGCATCCCTCACGATGTCATCGACCGCCCACTTGATGAACTCCGCCCGGCGCTCCCGGCGGCGCACCGCTTCAGCGCGCACCTCGGCAAGACGGCGCTCGATATCTGCTACCTCGAGCGCGCGCAGCTGGTCTTCGAGGTCGAAATGGTGGGTAATCAGGGTCTCGATCCGGCTTCGGATCGCCGGCCGGGCGGATTCGGGCGCGGTCCGATACGCGCGCTGCTGCCCGCGGGCCTGCGCCTCCAGTCCGAACATCTTGCCGACGAGCTGCGCCCGCACGCTGTCCCGCCGCCACAGGTTCTGGAATACGTCGAACTGCACCGTCAGCTGCCCGACTTCCATCCAGTATTGATCCGGTGCGGCGGACTTCAGCGAGTCGAGCATCGGAATCAGGGTGGGGGCAACGTTCTGGAGCCAGGCGCGCGCCGCGGCCTCGGCCTCGCGCGGCCGCTCCTGCGCGATGCGCTGTACCTGCATCTGCATCGCCTGGGGATCGGGCATTTGCGGTCCGGGCTGCTGGGCGCCCGCGAGCGTCGTGAGGGTCAGCATGATGAGCGCGAGACTACGGGCGACCATAGTGGGACTCCTGTTCCAGTCGAGTGAGTTGCGCGTCGATATCCATCAGCGCCTTGCCGCCGGCCACGTATCCAGCGGTAGCCGACCACGCGGTCGTGGGGGTCCAGCCCGGCGCCTGGCGAGGCTCGTCCGGCTGTCTGATCAGCACGACCGCGAGGACCGCGGCCGCGCCAAGCGCGACTCCGGCCCAGAGCACCGGGCGATTGAGCGTTCGAGTGCGGCGCGGCAGACCGCCCTCGAGCGCAACGAGCGCGCGCTCGAGCTGGGTGAGCGCGCCCTGACACGCCGCGCACGTCGCGAGGTGGGAGGCGACTTCGACAATGCGCAGCTCCGCCAGCTCACCGCTCGCGAACAGCAGCAGCTCGTCGGGATGGGGATGATTCATCGATAGCTCTCCAATGCAGCGCTGATTCGCGCGAGGGCGGCGCGCATCTGGGTCAGGACGGTTCCGAGCGGCCGGCCCAGCCGGTCGGCGATCTGTTGAAACGTCAGGTCTCGATGCCGGCGCAGCTCGACGACTTCGCGCTGCGCCGCCGGTAACGCGCTGACGGCGCGATGGACGACATTCGTGAGCTCGCGCTCCAGCAAGCGCGCATCGGCGGCGGGGGCTAGCGCCGGCTTATCGTGCTGGACGAGCGCCGCGGCGCGGCGCCGCACCAGCTCGCGGCGCAGATGGTCGTGCCACACGCTCGCGGCGATGCGAAACAGATAGCCGCGCACGTTGCCGTTGAGGCGCAGGCGCGGCGTCGCCATGACCAGACGCGCCGCGACCTCCTGCATCAGCTCACCCGTGAGGTCCTGGTCCCGGCAGCGCGCGCCCAGGTAGTTCTGGAGCGCGGTAGCGTGCTCGGCCAGCAGGGTCTCGGCGGCGATTGTGGCCATGTTTCCTAAGAGTACGCATGGCCCTGGCTATTATTTTCCAGGGTCGCTACGTTGAGCAAAGACAACCGGTTCCGTGGCGATTTGAGGCGTATTGCGGCCACGTAAAACAAACCGCTAAAAGGCCGAGGTTCTTCCTGCCGACATTCCGCGATCTCCTGGCCGACGGCCGTGTCCACGTCTTTGACGGGGCCATGGGCACCATGCTGTATGGCAAGGGGTTCTTTCTCAACGTCTGCTATGACGAGTTGAACCTCAAGCAGCCGCGGCTCGTGCAGGAAGTGCACGCCGAGTACGTGCGCGCGGGCGCGGAAATCCTCGAGACCAACACATTCGGCGCCAATCCGCTGAAACTGAACAGCTACGGCCTGGCGGATGACACCGAGAAGATCAATCAAGCGGCTGCCGAGCTGGCTCGGTCCGCCGGGGGGGGACGCGCGAGCGTTCTCGGCGCGATCGGGCCACTCGGCATCCGCATCGAACCGTTCGGTCCGACGTCGAAGGTCGAAGCGGAAGCCGTGTTCGCGCGCCAGGTGAAGGGGTTGCTCGCGGGCGGCGTGGACGGCTTCATCCTCGAGACATTCAGCGACCTGGACGAAATCCACGCGGCGCTGCGCGCGGTCCGCGCCGCATCCGATCTGCCCGTCGTCTGCCAGATGACCGTCGGAACCGACGGGCTCACTTACTACGGCACCGATCCGGAGACGTTCACCAAGCAGCTCACCGCCTGGGGCGCTGATGTGATCGGCGTGAATTGCTCCGTGGGACCGGCGGGGGTGCTCGAGGCCGTCGAAAAGATGGTCAAGGCGACCGACAAGCCGATTTCGGCGCAGCCGAACGCCGGTCTGCCGAAGGACGTCGGGGACCGCAAGATCTATCTCGCCTCGCCCGAGTACATGGCGAGCTACGCCCGCCGCATGATCGAAGCGGGCGCGCGCTTCGTGGGCGGCTGCTGCGGATCGACGCCCGAGCACATCAAGAAGATCCGCGACTACGTCGCGAGCGTGGTGCCACGCCAGCCGAGCGTCGTCGTATCACGCGCGCAGATCCAGGCGCCCGCGGGCGTGACGCCGGTGCCGCTCGCCGAGCGCTCGCGGTGGGGGGCGAAGATCGCCCGCGGCGAGCTGGTCACCAGCGTCGAAATCGTGCCCCCCAAGGGCGTGGATCCCACCCCGATGCTGGCGCAGTGCCGCGCGCTCAAGGCCGCGGGTGTGGACGCCGTGAACGTCCCGGACGGGCCGCGCGCGCAGTCGCGCATGGGTGTGCTGCCGTCGGCGATCCTCATCGAGCGCGAAGTGGGGATCGAGACGGTCATTCACTACTGCTGCCGCGACCGCAATCTGCTTGGCATGCTCTCCGACATCATCGGCGCGCATGCCGCGGGACTGCGGAATATCCTGATCATCACGGGCGACCCGCCCAAGATGGGCCCGTACCCTGAGGCGACGGCAGTCTTCGACATCGATTCGATCGGGCTGACGAATCTCGTCTACCGGTTGAATCAGGGCCTCGATCCGGGGAACAACCCGCTCGGTGGTTCGACCAAGTGGGCGATCGGCGTGGGCGTGAATCCGGGCGCGAGCGATCTGGATCGCGAGCTGTCACGGTTCGCCTGGAAAGTCGACGCGGGCGCGGAGTTCGCGGTGACGCAGCCGGTGTTCGATGTGCGCCAGCTCGAGGCGTTCTTGAAGCGCGTCGAGCAATTCAAGACGCCGATCGTCGCCGGAATCTGGCCGCTGATGTCGCTGCGCAATGCCGAGTTTCTCGCGAACGAGGTGCCGGGTGTGAACGTGCCGGACGAAGTTTTGCAGCGCATGCGGGTGGCGCAGGAGAAGGGCAAGGAAGCGGCGCTCGCCGAGGGCGTCGCGATCGCGCGCGACATGTTCACGAAGGTGAAGCAGATGGTGCAGGGTGTGCAGGTGAGCGCGCCGTTTGGAAGAGTCGAGGTGGCGCTCCAAGTATTCGGCGACTGAAGTGCCGGAGCTTCCCGACATCACGGTCTACCTCGACGCCCTGGCGCCGCGTATCGTGGGCCAGCCGCTCGCGCGCGCGCGCATCGTCAGCCCGTCGCTGCTGCGCACGGTCGCGCCCCCGCTGTCTGCAGCCGAGGGACGGACGGTTGTGGGGCTGCGCCGGCTGGGGAAACGCATCGTCTGGGAAATGGAAGGAAAGATCTTTCTCGTTTTCCACTTGATGATCGCCGGGCGCTTCAAGTGGCGGCCCGCAGGGACGAAGTCGCCAGCCAAAGTGGGGCTCGCCTCATTCGATTTCCCCAGCGGTATGCTCCTGCTCACCGAAGCGAGCCCCAAACATCGCGCGTCCCTGCACGTGGTCGCAGGCGAGGCGGGACTCGCGGCCCACGATCCGGGCGGGCTGAATGTCCTCGAAACCGACCTTGCCGCTTTCAAGGAACGGCTGCAGTCACAATCGCATACCCTGAAGCGCGCGCTCACCGACCCACATCTGTTCGATGGCATTGGGAACTGGCTGTCCGACGAGATTCTGCACGCGGCGAAGCTTTCGCTCTTCCAGCTCACAGGCAAACTGAGCGACGAGGAGATCGCGCGACTGTACGACGTGACGCGCGCCACCACGCGCTTGTGGATCGACAGGCTGCGCGCCGAAACCGGATCGAAGTTCCCTGAAAAGGTCAGCGCATTCAAAGAAGGAATGGCGGTGCATGGTCGTTATAAGCAGCCCTGCCCCGTGTGCGGCTCACCGATTCAGCGGATTCGGTACGCCAACAATGAGGCGAACTATTGCGCGACGTGCCAGACGGGCGGCCGCGTGCTCGCCGATCGCTCGCTGTCGCGACTGCTCAAGAAGGACTGGCCACGCTCGTTGGAGGAATGGGAAGCGAGGATCGGATGACCGTGCCCTGAAGGGCCGGCTCGGCAAGGACACGCGTCCTTAAGGACGCTCGTAGTGGCCGAGCCGGCGCTTCAGCGCACGGTTAGCTTTCCAGACTCGTCCTCTTCACTCGGAGTCGTATCGTGCGTCGCCTCTTGTCTGCCGTGCTGTTCCTCGCAGTGCTCGCCCCACTCACCGCCAACGCGCAGTTCGGCCAACAACCAACAGGATTCGCCCTCGACGACCCCGTGCTGCGCCGGATCTGGGCGTTGGAAACGGACAGCTCGCAATTGCCGAGACTCGCGCAACAACTGCTCGACTCGCTCGGCCCACGTCTGACGGCGACGCCCGGGATGACGGCAGCGCAGAACTGGCTGATCGCCACGTACACCGGGTGGGGAATCACCGCGCGTAAAGAGCAGTACGGCACCTGGCGCAGCTGGCGCCGCGGCACAACGCACATCGATCTCGTGGCACCGCGCGCGCGCACGCTCGAAGGCACCATGCTCGCCTGGAGCCCGCCGACGCCGCGCGGCCGCGCGGTGCGCGCGCCGGTCGTGATTCTGCCCGACGTGCGCGACAGCGCTGGATTGGCCGCCTGGCTCCCGCAGGCCCGCGGCAAGTTCGTGCTGATCTCGTTTGCGCAGCCCACCTGCCGCCCGGACGACAGCTGGGAGAAATGGGCGACGCCCAGCACCGTCGATTCCGCCAAAGCCCGCCGCACCGCCGCGCAGCAGGCCTGGCAGCAACGCTTGCAACGGACCGGCTATGTCACCGGCGGTGGCGTCTCCGCGGCTGCCGGGCTCACGCGGCGACTCGAAGCGGCCGGCGTCGCCGGCATCATCAGCAGCAACTGGTCGCAAGGCTGGGGCGTGCAAAAAATCTTCGGGGCATACACGGACCGCACGCCGGTCGTGGACATCGCCTGCGAGGACTACGGGCTCGTGTTCCGGCTCGCGCAGAACAATCAGGGACCGGTGCTCGAGCTGACCGCCGAGTCCCAGGCGCTGGGGGAAGTCCCGGTCTTCAACGTGGTGGCCGAGATCAAGGGCACCGCCCTCCCGAACGAGTACGTGATGCTCTCGGCGCACTTCGATTCCTGGGATGGTGGCTCGGGCGCGACCGACAACGGCACAGGCTCGATCACGATGCTCGAAGCCATGCACCTGCTCAAGCTCGCGTATCCGAACCCGCGCCGTACGATTCTCGTGGGACTCTGGAGCGGCGAGGAACAGGGCCTAAACGGCTCGCGCGGATTCGTGAAAGACCACCCCGATATCGTGACCGGGCTCCAGGCGCTGTTCAACCAGGACAACGGCACCGGCCGGATCGAGAACATGAGCGCATCGGGATTCCCCGATGCATCCGCGAGCCTCGCGCGTTATCTCGCGCGCGTGCCGGCCGACATCACCCGCAACATCAAGTTCAGCTTCCCCGGAGCGCCGAGCGGCGGCGGGACCGATCACGCGTCGTTCGTGTCGTGCGGGGCACCGGGATTTGGACTGGGCTCGGGTGACTGGGACTACGGCCGCTACACCTGGCACACGAACCGCGACACCTACGACAAGATCAGCTTCGACGATGTGAGGCTGAACGCGGCGCTCGCCGCGATGCTGGCGTACCTCGCGTCGGAAGACACCGTGCGTGTGTCGCGCGAGAAGCGTACGGTGTTTGCGACGACCCAGGGCGGCCAGCCCGGCAGCTGGCCCGAGTGCCGCGATGCGCAGCGGGTCACGCCACCACTCGCTCCGGCGCCGCCGCCACCTGCTCCGCCACCGGCTCGGCCCTGACATTCGCGGACCACTTCTCGGGCGACTCCGCCAACTACGCCAGGTTTCGGCCGCGCTATCCCGACGCGCTGTTCGATTTCCTGGCCGGCGAGGCGCCGGCACGCGCAGAGGCGTGGGACGTGGGTACGGGGACCGGCCAGGCGGCCGTCGGCCTGGCGCGCCGCTTCGAGCATGTCACGGCAACCGACTCCAGCATGTCGCAGATCGAGATGGCCACGCCGGATCCGAGAGTCAGCTATCGCGTGGCCTCCGCCGAGTCCAGCGGCCTGGGCGACGCGTCGATGGACCTCGTAGCCGCGGCGCAAGCACTGCACTGGTTCGACCGGCCGCGGTTCTGGGCGGAGACCCGGCGCGTGCTGCGGCCGCGCGGCGTCGTGGCGGTCTGGACGTACACGATGTTCGAGATTGCACCGCCCATCGATCAGATCGTGCGGCGCTTCTACAGCGACGTGGTCGGGCCGTACTGGCCCCCGGAACGGCGCATCACCGAGGAACGTTACCAGACCATCGAGTTTCCCTTTGCCGAGTTTGCGGCGCCCGACTTCGTCATCGAGCAGCAGGTGACGCTCGATGATGTCGCGGGATACATTCGCACCTGGTCGGCGACGCGCGGCTTCATGCAGCAGCGGCGTTACGATCCGGTAGACCCGCTCACTGCCAAGCTGGCTCCGCTGTGGGGCCCGCCGCAGCACACACGACTGGCGCGCTGGCCGGTCGCCATGCGGGTGGGGAGGGTTTGATGAAAGAGTGGATCACCAACGTCATCACGCGCGAGCTGAAAGCGCTGCGGCGCGAGATTGAGACGTACCCGAGCGAGGAGGATCTCTGGGAGGTCCGTCCCGGCATCACCAATCCGGGCGGCAATCTCGCGCTGCACCTCGCCGGCAATCTCCAGTACTTCCTCGGCAACGTGCTCGGCCACAATGGCTACGTTCGCAACCGCGACGCCGAGTTCGGCAGCAAGGACGTACCGCGGGCCGAGCTGCTGCGCGAAATCGACAACGCGATCGCGGCTGTGGAAACGGGCATGAGCCGGATCACGGAAGCCGATCTCGCCAAGCCGTACCCGGAAAGCGTGGCTGGCGTGAGCTCCACCACCGGCGCGTTCCTCGCGCATTTCGCCACGCACCTCGCCTATCATCTGGGACAGGTGGACTATCATCGCCGCATCCTCACGGGCGAGGCCAAGACGGTGAAAGCCATGGCGCTGACCGAGCTGGGAGGAAAGACGTCATGAACACGCGCAGCGTCGGCCGGCCGGAGCCCGACGAGATTCCCGCGCACTACGCCGGCTACATCCAGCGCGTTCCCGAGCCCGATCCGGTGACGGCGTGCGCGGCTCAGATCGAAGCGACGGCAGCATTGCTGCACGGCCTCTCCGATACCGACGCGATGTATCGCTACGGCCGGGGGAAATGGAGCATCAAGGAAGTCATCGGCCATCTCGCCGATACCGAGCGCATCCTGTCCTACCGCGCGCTTCGGATCGCGCGCGGCGATGTCACGCCGCTACCGAGTTTCGACGAGAACGCGTACGTCCCCGTCGCGAGGTTCGACGACCGCTCCCTGGCCGATCTGGTGGGTGAGCTGCGCACCGTGCGCGCGGCGACGCTGGCGCTCCTCCGCACGTTCGACGTCGAAGCATGGCGCCGTCGCGGGACGGCCAGCGGCACGCCGGTCAGCGTGCGCGCGCTCGGCTTCACGATTCCAGGGCACGAGCGCCACCACGTGGAGGTTCTCACAACGCGCTATGGTGTCGGAGCACATTAGAGCGGTGTAGCTTATGCATTGTCCCCACCAAGGATCGGTGTGATGCTCGCGAACTTACTGCTGGCGATGCTGCAGCAACCGACGGCGGCGCCGCCGCCGGCTCCGGCGGGGCAACCCGCGCTCGAAGTCGGCGCCATCGCTCCCGATTTCGCGATCCCCGGCGCGACGCGCTACGGCACGCTGAAGAATCCGGTGCGCCTCAGCGACTACAAGGGGAAGACGGTCGTGCTCGCGTTCTTCTTCAAAGCGCGAACGCGTGGCTGAACGATCCAAATGAATGCGTACCGTGATCAGTACGCACAGGTTTTCAAGAACGGCCGCAACGTCGTCGTCATCGCCATCAGCGCCGATGTCGACACCGCGCTCGCCTCGTGGGCGCGCGATGCCGATTATCCGGTCCTCTTCGGCAGCGACACGGGATCGGCCGTGGGCAAGGCGTACGGCGCATTTAACGCCCAGTACAAGCTCGACAACCGCAATCTTTTTGTGGTGGGACCGGACGGAAGGATCGCGTATCGGGCGACCCCGTTCCGGGAGATCGATCCGACTGCCTACACCGAGTTGGGGGCGGCGATTACGAAGCAAGTGCCCGCGGATACGACAGGGCGGTAAGAGGCGGGAACGGGCGGTAATGGGCGGTAGGACCGCCTGTTACCGCCTTGTTCCGCCCGTTACCGCCTTCAGTAACGCCGCCTCGATATCCTGATCCTCACCAACCCCCGTGTACACCACCTTGCCCGAAGCGTCCAGCACCGCGATGTACGAGGTCGACGGCGCCTGGAACGCTCGAACCGCCACGCCATTTGCATCCCACAGGAACGTGAACGGCATCGGATGCTTTTCGAGGTGCCGGCGCACGGAGTTCTGACTCTGATTCACTGCGACCGCGACGACCACAAACTCGGCACGATCACCATACTTCTGCTGCGCCGCTTGCATGCGCGGCAGCAGCGCTTCGCAGATCGGACACCAGGTAGCCCAGAATTCGACGATGACGGGCTTCTTCCCGACCCAGCGCGCCAGCGACACCGTGTCGCCGCCGAGATTCTCGAGCGTGACCGCGGGTGGCGTGTTCCCGACGGGAATCCCGATGACGTCTTGTGCGCGCAGAAGCGTGGGCACGAGCAACAGTAGCGCCACGTACGACGCACGACGCACGACGCACGTTTTCACCATACTTGGCCAGCTTTGACGAAATAGTATTCAGCCATGAGCAGTAGAACCACACCTGCCGCCTTTTTGATCCACGACATCCACGCTCCGGCGCGCGGCAGCGCCGACAGCGTACCGGAAAACAGTCCGACCACCACGAGCAGCGCCGACATGCCCAGCGAGAAAATGAACAAGTAGATGAAGCCGAGCACCGCGCTGTGTGTCGTCGCGACCCAGGTGAGCACCGCGGCGAACGCCGGCGCTCCGCACGGCGCGGCGACCAGGCCCGACGTCGCGCCCAGCAGGAAGACGGCTGGATACGAGCCGCCGCCCAGTCCTCCTGCCCACGCCGCGAGCCGCGTCGGCAAGCGGATGGGGATGACCTCGAGCATCGCCAGCGCGAACACGAGCAGCAGATTGCCGATCACGAGTCGCGCCCAATAGCTCGCGCCGATGGTGCCGAACAACGAGCCGGTCATCCCCGCGACCATGCCGAGCAGCGCATAGAACAGCGCGAGGCCACTGACGTACGTCAGGGTCAAGCCCACCGTGCGGCGGCGCGTGCGACCCTGGGTGTTCACGCCGGCGAGCGTGCCGGCGGTAATCGGAATCATCGGGTAGATGCAGGGATTGAGGCTCGTCACGAGCCCGGCGACGAACAGCAACGCCACGGCAGCCAACGGATTGTGTTGCAGCGCCTCGGAGATTCCCACGCGCGAGATAATAACTACTTTTCGCGGTCATGAGCCGCACCGCACTCCTCGCCGGCGCCACCGGTCTGGTCGGCAGTCACGTGCTCGAGCGCTTGCTCGCCGACGACAGCTGGTCACGCGTCGTGACGGTCGGACGGCGCGCCGCGCCGCTACGCCACGAAAAGCTGGAACAGCGCGTGCTCGATCTGGGCGCGATCGAAGCGCAGGGCGACCTGCCGCGCGCCGACGACGTCTTCTGCTGCCTGGGCACGACGATCAAGCAGGCGGGCTCGCAAGCCGCGTTCCGACGCGTCGATCACGACTTCGTCATCGGCCTCGCGCGGGCGGGCGTGCGCGCCGGCGCGACCCAATTCCTGCTGGTCAGCGCGATCGGCGCCGACCCGGAAGCACGCGTGTTCTATAGCCGGGTGAAGGGCGAAGTCGAAGCGGCGGTGCGCAAGCTTCCCTATCGCGCCGTCCAGATCTTTCGACCGGGATTGCTGCTCGGCAAACGCAGCGAATTTCGGCTGGGTGAGCGCATCGCGATGCTGGTGACGCCACTGCTCCAGCCCTTGCTCGTGAGCCGGCTGCGCCGCTACCGCTCGATCGCGGCAAGCGACGTCGCACGGGCAATGGTGCGCGTCGCGCGCGAAGCGCCACGGGGGGCCAACGTGTGGGAGTACGACGGCATGCGCGCGAATCTCACCACGTGAGTCACGACCCCTTTCTCGCGGCGGCGATCGAGGAGGCCGAGCAGGGCGCGCGCGAAGGGGGCATTCCCATCGGCTCCGTGATCGTCTGGCGCGGCAAGATCATCGGCAGAGGACACAATCGCCGAGTGCAGAAAGGAAGTGTGGTGCTGCACGGCGAAATGGACGCGCTCGAGCATGCGGGGCGACAGCCTGCGGCGGTCTACCGTGACGCGACGCTCTACACGACGCTGTCACCCTGTGCGATGTGCAGCGGCGCCATCCTGCTGTACGGAATTCCCCGCGTGATCATCGGCGAGAACACGACGTTCAAGGGCGAAGAGGCGCTGCTCGCGAGCCGAGGCGTAACCCTCGAGGTGCGCCAGGATCCCACGTGCATCCGGCTCATGGTCGAATTCATCCGGACGCACCCCGAGTTGTGGAACGAAGATATCGGCGTTTAGATCCCGCCGCGCCGCACCGTCATGGGCCCATTGGTCGTCACCACACGAATGGGCGGGCCACCGCTGCCCAACGTGGTCGAAATCCGGTCTTTGACACGGCCACTGATCGTCACCGTCATCGGGAAGCCGACATCCATCGGCCCATTCACCGTGCCGAATTCGATCTTAGCGTTGTAGTTGTCGGGGATTCGCAGATCGGCGGGCCCATTCTGCGTCCGCGCGTCCAGGCCCGTTCCTTCCCATTTCGTACCGACCAGGTCGACCGACAACGGGCCGTTCTGTGCCGTGGCGTGCACATCGCCGCCCACTCCTGACAGCGACAGCGGCCCGTTCTGGGTCTCGAGATCCATCGCGCCGGTCACATCGCTTACCGAAAGCGGGCCGTTCTCGGTCGAGAGCGTCAGGTCGGTCTTGCGTGGAACCATCACGATGAACGTGACTCCCCAATTCTGATGGCGTCCGGAGGAACTGCGCGCGCCGGTCACGCGCACCACGCCACCGGCAGCCTCGATCGTGATGTCGCGCGCAATCGCCTCGGCAGCGTCTTGGGTGCGCGCATTCACTTGAATCCGCGCCGTGATCGCGATGCTGTCGCGATTCCAGCCGATGATCTCGACTCCGCCATTCATGCCCGGCTCGACACGCAGCGGTCCTTTCGAGGGTTTCATCCCCAGCTCGCGGATTTCACAATGCCGCGCGCGTGAGCCGTAGTCGCCCCACCCGTCGCGGCAATCATCCAACCATTCTTCATTGCTTTCTTGTGCGCGTAGCGCTGTCGTGGGGATGGAGAACAGGACGACGGCGAGAGCGGTGAGTGAGCGTGTCATGACGGGCTCCAGGGGGCGACAGGGTTTACCGGGTTCGACACTCCCTACGATGAAAGGGTTGCCCGGATTCGCTATCTTGTCGTTCCAAGGCCCTCGGCGGCCTCCGGCGCCTCAGTTTTCTCGAAATCGATAGGCTCATTCATGCGGATCGCACTGCTCTCAACAATCGCTGTCGTCGTGGTATCACCTCTGTCCGCGCAGGCGAGCAAGCTCGGTGCGCAAGTCGACAGACTCGCATCCCAGGTCCAGGGCAAGGTCCTCGCCTGGCGGCGGGACATCCACCAGCATCCCGAGCTCTCGAATCGCGAATCGCGGACCGCCGAGCTCGTCGCGAATCATCTCCGTTCACTTGGCCTGGAAGTCCGGACGGGAGTCGCGCACACCGGTGTGGTCGGCGTGTTGCGCGGTGGCAAACCCGGTCCGGTCGTCGCGCTGCGCGCGGATATGGATGCCCTCCCGGTGACCGAAGAAGTCGACCTACCCTTCGCGTCGAAGGTCCGCACGACGTACAACGGCCAGGACGTGGGCGTGATGCACGCGTGCGGCCACGACACGCACACCGCGATGTTGATGGGCGTCGCCGAGGTGCTGGCCGGCATGCGCGCCGACCTCCCGGGCACGGTGAAGTTCATCTTCCAGCCCGCCGAGGAAGGCGCGCCGGCCGGCGAGCGCGGCGGCGCCCAGCTGATGATCGAGGAAGGCGCCCTCGACGATCCGAAGCCGAGCGCCATCTTCGGCCTCCACGTGTTCCCGTTCCCGGCAGGAGACATTCGCTACCGGGCGGGAGGCATCATGGCGGGGGCGGACGCGTTCCGCATCGTCGTCAGGGGTCGTCAGACCCACGGCGCGCTGCCGTGGGCCGGCATCGATCCCATCGTGGTCTCGTCGCAAATTGTCATCGGTCTGCAGACCATCGCGAGCCGCCAGGTGGATCTGACAACGGCACCGGCCGTCGTCACGGTCGGCGCGATCAACGGTGGCGTGCGCTTCAACATCATTCCCGACAGTGTCGTGTTGCTCGGCACGATCCGCACGTTCGAGCCCGCGATGCGCAACGACATCCACCAACGGGTGCGGCGAACGGCGGAATCGATCGCGCAAAGCGCGGGCGCAACCGCCCAGGTCGTCATCGACACCATCACGGCGGTGACGTACAACGATGCGGCGTTGACCGAGCGAATGCTGCCGACGCTGCGCGCTGTGGCGGGAGCGAACCACCTCGTGGTCGCCACGCCCAGCACGACCGCCGAAGATTTTTCGCGTTATCAGCAGCGCATTCCGGGAGTGTTCTTCTTCCTGGGGATCACACCGCCGGGGACCGATCCCAGCAAGGTGGCGCCGAACCATTCGCCGAGGTTCTTCGTGGATGAGGCGGCGCTGCCCACCGGCGTGCGTGCCCTGGCCTATCTCGCGGTGGATTACTTGAGTACGACGCGTCCCTGACCACGGCGCAGCACGGATTTTGTAAAAAAGTCCCGAGTTTTGTAGGTTAGGGGCCCTCAACGAGCCCCTTGGAGGCGTGGTATGCGCAGCACCAATCCCGTCCTGAACGCGAAGACCTTCGCGGACGTCCAGCGCATCGAAGGCGCGCCGGTCATGACGCTCGAAGGGACCGTCAACCGGACGGCCTTCCTCCTGCTGATTCTGATGGCGACGGCGACCTGGACCTGGATGGAATCATTCATTGGCGCGCCGATCGAAGGCTACCTGCTGGCGGGCCTGCTGGGTGGCTTCGTCGTAGGACTCGTGACGGTGTTCGCGCCTGGAATCGCCAGGTTCACCGCTCCCGTCTATGCCGCGCTCCAGGGACTCGCGCTGGGCGCGATCTCCGCGATCTACGAGGCTCAGTTCAAGGGCATCGTGATTCAAGCGGTGGCGCTCACGTTCGGCGTGCTGATTGCGCTGCTGATCGTGTACCGGCTGCGGATCATTCCCGTGACGGAGAATTTCAAGCTGGGCGTCTGCGCGGCAACGGGCGCGATCGCGCTCTTCTATCTCGTCGCGATCGGGCTCTCGTTTGCCGGCGTGCACATCGGCATGCTGCACGAAGGCTCACTGCTGGGCATCGGGTTCAGCCTCTTTGTCATCACGATCGCGGCGTTGAACCTCGTGCTCGATTTCGACTTCATCGAGCAGGGTGTGGAGCACGGGGCGCCGAAGCGGATGGAGTGGTACGCGGCGTTTGGGCTCGTCGTCACGTTGATTTGGCTGTACGTGGCGATTCTCAGGCTGCTGTCCAAACTGCGGAGCAGATAAGTCAGGAATGCGCAGGCTGCACGTCTTCACCAAAGTGCTTGCCCAGCGCCTTGAGATAGCCGTCGAGAGTGCCGTAGTAGCCGAATACAAAGCGTGACAGAAACCGGAAGATCGGATTCCCGATCCAGCCCGCTTCTGTCACGCTGGTTTTTGTGCCTCCTGAATCGGGCACCAGCTCGTAGGTCCAGGTTCCCCCAAACGCGCCACCTGCACTGGTATCGATCTGCGTCACCAGGCGTCGGCCCGGCGTGGACTCGATGACGATGAGCGGAACGTCCCACCCGCTCATTTTCTGTCGCCACACTTCCTGGCCATTCTTGTCGGGCTGACGCACCGACTCCTTGATGTCCGGCCACCACGCCGGGACGCCACCCAGGTCGCGCACCACCTTCCAGACACTATCGGGCGGCTGATGCAGAGTGACCGTGCTCGTCGCCCGATGTTCTCGCGGGACGAACGCGCCGATCAGGGCCATCAAGGCCACCAGTCCGATAACCGCACCAACAACTATCAGGACCCATTTCATGACGGTTGATAATACCTTTCGGCATGGATGCCGGCAGAGTGCGACAGGATAGATGGCTCTGGGCCGCTCAGACGGGGATGTAAGTGCAGAGCGGGTCTTCCGCGAGCGGGTCACCACAGGTGGCGAGCGCACGCGAGCGCGAGCCCCCACACTCCCAGCGTAGCTCGCAGCGGCCGCAACGACCACCAAAGCCATCCGGCGCCCGCAACGCGACGAAGAGAGGGTCGTCGCGATAGAGCGTCACAATGTCATCGCGCGTGACGTTGCCGACGACCGTGGGAAGAAACCCCGCGGGTGTCACGTCGCCCGTGTGAGAGATGAACAAGATGCCGTTGCCGTCGCGAACGCCGCCGGCGTGACCACGCGGAGCGTGCGTCAGTTCACCCATCACGCGCCGGAAATGCGGCGCTTCCGTGGTGGTAACGAGCGGGATGTTGCGCTGCTTGCGCAGACCTCCCGCCCACCGCAGCACGGCATCGGCCTCTCGCGGCGTGACCGGCTGCAACGTGGCGCCGCGGCCCACCGTCACGAGGAAGAAGAGACTCCAGCGCGCCGCGCCGACATCGCAGACGCGCTCGTAGATCTCCGGCAGATCGCCGAGCGTCTCGCCAGCCACCAGCGTGTTGATTTGCACCGGGAGCGCGACCAGCTCGGCCATCCGCGCGGCGGCGAGCGTGCGGTCATAGGTGCCCGGGATGCCCCGGAACGCGTCGTGACGCGCGGGCCTCGATCCGTCGAGCGATAGCGAGATCGCCTCGACACCGGCTGCGCGGAATCGCGTAATCACGCCGGGCGTGAGCAACGGCGTCGCGCTGGGAGAGATCGAGACCTTGAAGCCACGGGCCCGTGCCGCACTGATCAGATGGAAGAGATCGGCTCGCTTGAGCGGATCACCCCCGGTCAGCACCAGGCGCGGCAGCGCATCGCCCGCTGGAGCAAATGCGAGCAAGTCCTCCAGCAGCGCTCGTGCTTGCTGGGTGGTAAGCTCATCCGGGTCCGGATCAGGCCGTGCTTCGGCGCGGCAGTGACGGCAGGCCAGATCGCACGCACGTGTGACTTCCCAGTACACGCGCAATGGCGCCCGGTCGAAAACGAAACGGCGGGCGGTGTGGGCATCATTCATGACGCCAAATTTCGCCATCTTTCATGAAGGCTCACCCAAGGAATTATGAACGAAGACACGGTGCGGCTAGACCGCTGGCTCTGGGCGGCTCGTTTCTTTAAGACGCGTGCACTCGCTGCAGCTGCGGTCGCCGGCGGCAAGGTCCATGTCAACGGCACGCGTGCCAAATCGGCGAAGCAGTTGCGAGTTGGCGACGCGGTGCGGGTGCGCGTCGGCCCGTACGACTGGTTTGTGACGGTGCGCGCCGTTACCGAGCGGCGCGGCTCTGCGCGTGACGCGCAGCTGCTCTACGATGAAAGCGCCGAAGGCCGCGCCGCGCGCGCACGTCTCGCCGAAGCCCACAAAATCGCGCCGGCCCCCACCTATCAAGGCAAGGGCCGGCCGACAAAGAAAGAGCGCCGCGACATCGAGCGGCTCGAGGAAGAAGGCTTCTAAAGTTTCTGCAGCCGCACGTTGCCGGATCCGGTCTCGACCGACAACCGTCCCTTCCCGTCACCCAGCGTTCCGGTCACATGATCGTGCTCGATCCGGCGCACCTGCAGCGTCAATCCACCCAGGTCGATCTCACCGCTGCCGGTATCGAGGTCCACTTCGGCGCCGACGGTCGACGGCACTCGCAGCGTCACGTCGCCGGATCCCGACTCGATGCTGAGCGAGCGGAACGTGGTCACCAGCGAGACATCCACACTGCCGCTCCCGGTCTCGAACGACAGATCGTCGCCGGACGACCCCGTCGCTTCGATATCGCCCGACCCGGTCTCCACGTGGAACGTGCCGGCCTTCCCATCGGTGATCGTCACGCTGCCGGACCCCGTCTCGAGCCGCAGGCTCGTGCCCTGCACGCCGGCCACCGTGATGTCGCCCGACCCGGTCTCGAGCAGTACGTCGCCGGAGGCGGTACGCAGATCGATGTTTCCCGACCCGGTCGCAATGCGCAGCGTGCCGCGCGTCCGATCGGCGGCGACGTCGGCAGAAGCAGCCGAGAGGCGAATGTTGCCCTCCACGTTGGTGACGAAGGCCTTGCCGGCGCCCAGGTTCACACGGATCGTCTTGCCCTTGGGGACCGCGACGCGCAGATCGGCATACGCTTCCAGACCGTTCCGGGAACGTCCGGTGATCCGCACCTCGTGGCCGTCGCCGCTCCAGCCACGGTGCCGCCCACCGCTGATGTCTCCGTCGTCACCAAACGTCCCGTCGTCACGGACCCGCAGCGTGGTGCTCCAGCCGCGCCCCCATTCCGGCATGATGATGACATCGTCGGGATAGATGATGCGCAGCGTCTCGCGGCCGCGCAGCGGACCCGACTGGATCTCGAGCATGGCGGAGTCCTCGCCGCCGCGCTGCACTTGTACCACCACGTCGCTGCCGGAACCCGGCTCGACGCGCAGCTCACCGACCAGGTTGTAGACTGCGACGGAATCGCCTTTGAGGACGTGTCGTGAGGATTGTGCGGCTGCGGGAGGGATGAGAAATGCGGCGGCCAAAAGCAGCAGCGCGGGTCGAGCGATCATAGCGGCTCCACAAGGAGTTGGCACATGTTGGATAGCGAAACCAGTGCAAGGGTTGCAGCTTTTACCCCTATGGAAGATTGGCTGCTTTGGTTTCTGCTGGCGATTGGCCTCTTCGTGGGTGAGATGTTTACCGCGGGCTTCTGGCTCGCCTGTCTGGCGGTTGGGGCCGCAGTGGCCGGCGTGGTCGGCTTGATCCCCGGGATGGGCTTCGTGATCGAGGGAATCGCCTTCGCAGCGGCCAGCATCGTCAGCATGGCGGGGCTGCGGCCCCGGCTGATGCACTACTTCCAGCTGGGTCCCGGGTCCGAGCTGCGCACCGGCGTGGACGCCCTGCTGGGCAAGACCGGCATCGTCACCGAACGGATCGGGCCGGGACTGCCGGGACGGGTCAAGGTGGAAGGCGAAGACTGGCGGGGGGCGTCTTCTGACGCGGCGGTGATCGAGCCCGGAACCCAGGTCACGATCATTCAGGTAGATGGCACGACTCTCATGGTCGAGAAGGAGCTCTAGCGATGGGTCCCGGCACCATTCTCGTGGCCGCGGTGGCCTTCGGTGTCATCGTCCTGATCTCGAAGAGCATCCGCGTGGTCCAGCAGGCGCAGACGATGATCATCGAACGGCTCGGCAAGTATCACAAAACGCTGGGGTCGGGGATCAACTTCGTGCTCCCGGTGATCGACCGTCCTCGCTCGGTGGACTGGCATCAGACGATCATGACGCCCGCAGGCGACAGCTACTCGCGTCGCTTTCGCACCGAGCGCATCGACCTGCGCGAGACAGTGTACGTGTTCCCGCGCCAGAACGTGATCACGAAAGACAACGTGGTCGTCGAAATCGACGCGCTGATCTATTCGCAGGTCACGGACCCGGTCCGGGCCACCTACGAGATCGCGAACCTGCCGGACGCGATCGAGAAGCTGACGCAGACGACGCTGCGCAATGTGATCGGCGAGATGGAGCTCGATCACGTGCTGTCGTCGCGCGACATGATCAATGCCAAGCTGCGGGCGATCCTGGACGAGGCGACGCACAAGTGGGGCGCCAAGGTCAGCCGCGTGGAGCTGAAAGACATCAACCCGCCGCGCGACATCCGTGACGCGATGGAGAAGCAGATGCGGGCCGAGCGCGAGCGCCGCGCCACGATCATCACCGCCGACGCCGAGCGCCAATCGCGCATTCTCTCGGCGGAAGGCATCCGGCAATCGGAGATCAACACCGCCGAGGGCGACAAGGCGGCAAAGATTCTGCACGCCGAGGCGGAAGCGGCTGCGCGGCTCAAAGTCGCCGAGGCCGAGGCGCAGGCGATCGAGCGCATTACCGCGGCGATCAAGGGTACCGGTGGCGATCCCGCGCAATATCTGATCGCGATCCGCTATATCGAGACGCTCAAGGAAATGGTATCGGGCCAGAACAACAAAGTCGTCTACATGCCGTACGAAGCGACGGCCATGCTCGGATCGCTGGGCGGAATTCGGGAGATGCTGGCGCTGGGCCCGTCTGACAAGAAGGGATGACCGCTCCACTCACGGTCCTCACCGAAGAAGAACGGATGTTTCAGGGCGCGGTGCGCGACTTCGCCGAGAGTGAGGTCCGTCCGCGCGTGCAGGCGATGGAACAGGCCGCACAGCTCGATCGCACGCTGATTCCCAAATTCTTCGAGCTCGGTCTCATGGGGATCGAGATTCCCGAGGCGCACGGCGGCGCGGGTGGCAGCTTGTTCATGACGGTGCTCGCTGTGGAGGAGCTCTCGGCCGTCGACGCCTCGGCCGCCATCTTCGTGGACGTCCAGAACACCCTCGTCAACGCGCTGCTGCTCAAGTGGGCGTCGGACGACATCAAGAAACGCTACCTGCCGCGTCTCGCCAGCGAAGTCGTCGGCGCCTACGCGCTCTCCGAAGCAGGATCGGGATCCGACGCATTCGGACTGCAGACCAAGGCCACCAAACAGGGCGATAGGTGGAATCTCGACGGCCGCAAGCTGTGGATCACGAACGGCGCCGAGGCTGACCTCTTCGTTGTGTTTGCTACTGTGGATACAAGTAAGGGATATAAAGGCATTACAGCGTTTGTGGTCGAGCGCGGCTTCAAGGGGTTCAGCGTTGGAAAGAAGGAAGACAAGCTCGGCATTCGCGCGTCATCGACTGCGGAGCTGATTCTCGATCATTGCGAGGTACCCGCGGCGAACCTGATCGGCGAGGTCGGCAACGGCTACAAAGTTGCGATCGAGACGCTCAACACCGGCCGGATCGGGATCGGCGCGCAGATGATCGGCGTGGCGCGTGGCGCGCTCAATGCATCGCTCAAGTACGTGAAGGAGCGCCAGCAGTTCAACAGGCCGATCGCGGAGTTTCAGGCCGTGCAGTTCCAGCTCGCCCAAGCGGCGACGGAGCTCGAGGCCGCTCGGTTGATGGTCTACAACGCCGCGCGGCTCGAAGACGCGGGTGAATCCTACACGAAGGAAGCGGCGATGGCGAAACTGCTGAGCTCGCAGATCGCCGAGCGTGTGACGTCACTCGCAGTCGAGCTGTTCGGCGGCTACGGCTACACCAAGGAGTACCCGGTCGAAAAGTTCTATCGGGATGCAAAGATCGGGACGATTTACGAAGGCACGAGCAACATGCAGCTCAACACGATCGCCAAGTTGCTGCTGAAGTGACCGCCCTCATCATTGCTCTGCTGAGCCTCGGCGTCGCGCAGTCTCGGCCGCAGCCCGTCGGGAAGCCGGACATCGTCCTCATCTTGATGGACGACCTGGGATACGGAGACGTGGGCAGCTACGGTGGGTCGGATGCCCGTACGCCGAACATCGATCGCCTGGCGCGCGAAGGCGTGCGCTTGACGGATGCCTATGCCAACGGTGCCGTTTGCACGCCGACGCGAGCCGCGTTCATCTCCGGTCGCTATCAGCAGCGCGTCGGGCTCGAGTGGGTGCTCACCGGCGCTCCGGCGGATCGGGACCTCGGGCTGCCGGCGACCGGAACGTCGCTGCCGGCGTTGCTCAAGACCAACGGGTATGCGACCGGGCTCATGGGGAAGTGGCATTTGGGCTTCAAGCGCGAGTTCGGACCCAACGCCCACGGCTTCGACGAGTTCTACGGCTTTCTCGGCGGCGCTCACGATTACTACACGGGCGCCGGCGATGGGGAGTCGGGGCTTTACGAAGACACAACCCTGGTCGAGCCCCACGCCTACCTGACCGACGAAATCACCCGCCGCGCGGTCGACTTCGTCACCCGCCACGCCGCTGCCCCGTTCTTCCTGGAGGTTGCTTATAACGCCGTCCACTGGCCGTTCGAGCCACCCGATCGGCCCCCCACCGACGTCGAGCGAGGCACCCGACGGCAGCTCCGCCAGATGCCGGACGACTCCATGCCCGCCACGCGGCAGGACTACGTCCGCATGCTGGAGCGCGCCGATCGGGGCGTGGGTGAAATCCTGGCGGCGCTCGACCGCCTCGGCCTGGCGCGAAACACCCTGGTGATTTTCACCAACGACAACGGCGGCGAGTGGATTTCGCGCAACGCGCCGCTGTTCCATCGCAAGGGGAGCTTGTGGGAAGGCGGCATCCGGGTGCCGCTGATCTTCCGCTGGCCCGGCGAGCTTCCTGCGGGAAAGACGTCAGCCCAAGTGGCCATCACAATGGATCTCAGTGCGTCGATCCTCGCCGCGACCGGCACCACTCTCCCCGACGGCTACCGGCCCGACGGGATCGACTTGCTCCCGATCCTGCGCGGCGACACCCCACGACGCGATCGCAACCTATTCTGGCGCGTCAACCGACCGTTGCGCCATATGCGCGCGGTGCGATCGGGACGTTGGAAGTTACTGGTGGACGGCGAGCAGTACCTGCTGTTCGATCTGACCAGCGATGTCGGCGAGCGCAACGACCTGGCGGTCCGGCACCCCGATCTCGTCCTCAGGCTGAAGGACCTCCTCACCGGCTGGGAACGGGACGTGGGCCAGCAGGTCCGCAGCCAGTGACGGAGCATATATCTTTTGCCGTCATGCGGACCGCTCGCCGCACCCATGGGTTTACCGAGTCCGTAATTCGGGGGATGACCCGTCTCGCCACTGAGCACGGGGCCATCAACCTCGCGCAGGGATTCCCGAATTTCCCCTGCCCTGACATCCTGAAAGAGGCGGCGGCTCGCGCGATCCGCGACGACATCAATCAGTACGCCGTCACCTGGGGCGCCGCGCGCTTGCGCAACGCGCTGGCCGCGAAATACGAGGAGTGGTACAACCTCCCGGTCAATCCGAACACGCAGGTCACGGTAACCTGCGGCGCGACGGAGGCGATGGCCTCGGCTCTCCTTGGGATCGTGAACCCCGGTGACGAGGTCGTCGTCTTCGAGCCGTTCTACGAGAACTACGGGCCCGATGCGATCCTCTGCGACGCACGTCCGGTCTTCGTACCGATGGCGGCGGGCCAATCGCTCGATCTCGATCGCCTGTCGGCCGCCTTCGGACCGAAGACCAGGGCGATCATCGTCTGCACGCCGAACAATCCCACCGGCCACGTCTTCACGCGCGCCGAGCTCGAGGCGATCGCCGAGCTGTGCCGGCGCCACGACGCGTTTGCGGTTACGGACGAGATCTACGAGCACATCTATTACGAAGGCGAGCACATTCCGATCGCGACACTCCCCGGCATGGCCGAGCGGACGATCACGATTAGCGGCGCATCGAAGACGTTCAGCGTCACGGGCTGGCGCATCGGCACGATCGTCTCACCCCCGGACGTCACCGACGCGATTCGGAAGGTGCATGACTTCCTCACGGTGGGCGCTCCCGCGCCGCTCCAGGAGGCGATTGCTGTCGGCATGGAGACGCTCGGCGACGATTACTACGAGGGACTGGCGCGCGACTACAAGCGGCGGCGCGATGTGCTGTGCGCCGGGTTGGTCCAGGCCGGCTTCAAATGCCGGCCGCCGCAAGGCGCCTACTACGTAATGGCGGATTTCTCAGCGCTGTCGGACCTGCCCGACGACGAGTTCGCCAAGTGGCTGACCGCCGAGCACGGCGTCGCTCCGGTGCCGGGCTCGAGCTTCTACTCGCGGCCGGAGCTGGGACGCACGCAGGTACGGTTCGCGTTCTGTAAGACCGAGGACATGCTGCAGCAGGCGGTGGAGCGGTTGCAGCGCGTGCGCGACTAGATCACAACGCCTCGCGCGACCCCGCGAGCAGCGCGTCGACGCGGTCACCGATTTGGCGCGCCGCACCGAGGTCCGCTGTCAGTCCGGCCAGGGTGGCGGCGCCGCCCTGCAGGCGCAGCAGGTCGAAGCGAATTGTTTCGAGCGCCCCCAACGCCTCCCGCAGCTCGCCTGCTTGACCGTTATTCCGCAGGCTTTGCACTTGCTCCTCGAGCGCGCGCACGACAGCCGGCAGATTGCCCAGTTGCCCCCGTACGTCCGCGGGGAGGAGAGCGAAAAGGTCGAGCGCTGCCAAACCGAGAGCGACCTCGGTGGGCCGGTCCACCACGGGGAGCAGCCCCCCCCCGGTGCGCCCACGCAGGCCGATGCTTGCGAGCGTGAAGAGCCACCGGCCGACTCGGCCTTTCCAAAACCCGAAGCGACGCGCTTCGGCATGATCCAGCCGGCTCCGGCTCGCGGCGAGCGCACCCAACCCGGTTGCCACGGCGGCGGCGGCGGACAGGCCGAACAGACCGAACGCGAATAGCACCGCTGGATAGGGAAGCAGGAACGCCCCGGCTCCGCTCACGGCCGCGAGCCCGAGCGCAGCGTACATCTTTGTGCGCATCAAGCGTTCCCACCACGTCGCGCCCTGCACCCCCGACGCGAATTCCTGTTCTTCCCGCCGCCGGGCGAGCTCGAGTCCAAGACCGTGCACCAGATCCTCGTGACGATAGCCTGCTTTCAGAAGACGACGCACGCTGCGGAGGGCGAGCGCGACCGGAGACACCACGGCGGCGACGCCGAGCACGGCGGCAATCGCCGCAAGTCCACCGAGGAAAGCCGTGGGTGGGTTGCCTGCAAAGACGCTGTTGAGCAGGAGGTTGAGGCCCATGGGGACGAGCACGGCGGCTGCGATGAATGGAGCGATGTATTGCACACGTGCCTGGGCGCGACTCTCTGAGAGAAAGGCCCGGATTGGCACCGGCAGCTCGCGCCGGCCCTCGACCATTTCACCGAGCGCGGCGGCCAGCTCTTCGCCCGTCTGGTAGCGCTGCGCGGGGTCCTTCGCGAGGCAACGCTCAATGGCCGCCACCAGTTGGCGCGGCGCGGCGTGAGCGTCGAGCGGCGGCGGCGGCTGGTTGATGTGTTGGCCGATAAGCGCGGGCGTGCTGCCAGCGAACGGCAGGCGGCCCGAGAGAGCATAGTAACCGACCACGCCGAGCGAATAGAGATCGCTGCGTCCATCGACGCGCTCGCCCAACGCCTGTTCGGGGCTCATGTATTCGGCCGTCCCGACCAACCTGCCTTCGCCCGAGTCACCTTCTCGTGGCGCCGCCACCAGGCGAGCGATTCCGAAATCGGCGACGAGCGCACGGCCGCTGCCCTTCTCGATGAGGATGTTGTCCGGCTTGATGTCTCTGTGCACCACGGCCTGCCGATGCGCATACGCGAGCGCCCACGCCACCTCACGGAGAATCCGCGCCACGTCAGTGGGCTTCAAGCGGCCGTCCCGCCGCAACCGGGTTCCCAGTGTTTCTCCATCGATGTACGACATGACGAAGAACACGTGTGCGCCGATTTCCTCGACGGCGTGAATGGGAATGATGTGGGGATGGGAAAGTTGCGCGGCCATCCGAGCCTCACGCACGAAGCGCTGGCGCCGCTCTGCGTCGGCTAGTTGGGGCGGCAACAGCTTGATCGCGACGACGCGCTCGAGCCGCAAGTCGCGCGCGCAGTACACGATCCCCATACCGCCCCGTCCCAGCTCCCGCTCCAACGAATACCGGCCGGCCAGCGCTGCCTGAAAATCGAGGAACAGTCGATCCGGCGCCGCGCCAGGCTTCACCGTTGCAACTCCCGTTTCACCTCACGATGGCCGTCGACTTGCCCGCTGATCTCCTCGACGACCTCGCGAGCCAGTCCTAGATCCGTGGTCAGGCTCTGGACCGTCCCGGTGCCCGCGTGCAGCCGCAGCAGATTGAGCCGGATCGTCTCGAGTGCCGCGACCGCGTCCTTGAGGCGTTGCTGGACGAGATCGCGCTCCGTGCTGAGATCGGCAACGATGCGGTCGTGCCGCGCCGCGATCGCCGGATCAAGGCCGCCTCGCTGTCCGACATCCGCTAACGCCTCCTGAAGCTCCTCGAGCCGCGCGCGCATCTTCTGCGCGTCCTGCTCGAGCCGGTGCACCACGTCGGGGAGATCGCGGAGCTGACCTCTCGTCTCCTTCGGGAGCGACTCGAACAACTGCTCGGCGGCCATGCCGAGCGCGAGCTCGGTAGGACGATGCGTCAGCGATGCCGGGAGCGCCTTCTTGCTCGTGAACATCCGCGCGATGCCGAACAGCCAGCGGCCCAGGCGCCCGGTCCACAGACGTCCCCAGAACTCTGCGTCCACGTCACGCCGTCGCTGGAGCATGATCATCGCGCCGATGCCGGTGCCCACGCCGATCGTCAGCGACCATCCAAAGATCCCCGCCAGGACCGCGACCCCCTCCCAATCTTGAGTGGTGATCAGGAAAGGCAGAGTCAGCGCCGTCAAACCAAGCGACGGGCCGGCTATCCAACGCAGGATGCGCTCGAGCACCGATGGTTTTCCGCCATGGCCCAGCCCGTACGCCCGCTCTTCACGGGTGCGATCGATCTCCGCTTTGAACGCGACGCCGATGTCCCCGTGTCCGAACCCGGCGTTCAGCAGGCGACGCGCGCGATTGATCAGGACGCCCAAGGGGACGAGCGTATAGCCGCTTATCAGCGTCATGAACCCGACGGCGACCGATTGCGTCAACATCCCCGCAATGGGCGTGGCTACGAGCATGACGAACGGCCACAGCAGCACGCCGCTGCCGTCGAGCCGTGCGTCGTGCCTTACGAAGGCGCGCAACGCAACGGGCAGCTCGCGCCGCAGCTCGAGCGCATGGCTGAGCTGCTCCGCGAGCGCGGCGGGTCCATCGAGGCGATCGCCGGGATCTTTGGCGAGGCAGCGATCGACGGCCTGGCATAACCGGCGCGGAACAAGGGGCGCAACCGAATTGAGCGGCGGTGCTGGCTCGGTGACCTGCTTCGCCAGCACGTCCGTCGGCCTCTCCCCATCGAACGGCAGAGTTCCGGAGCACGCGAAAAATGCAACGATGCCAAGCGAGTAGAGATCGCTACGACCGTCCACTGCTTCGCCGAGCGCCTGCTCGGGACTCATGAACTCTGGCGTACCCACTACTTCGCCGGCGCCGAGCGCACCGGCGTCCGTCACCACGCTCGCGATCCCGAAATCGGCGACCAGCACGCGCCCGCCGCTTTCGAGCAGGATGTTGTCCGGCTTCACGTCGCGATGGATGACGCCCTGGCCATGCGCGTACGCGAGGGCCCACGCGACGTCACGGAGCACGCGCGACGCTTCTGAGGGCGCCAATGGTCCGCGGTGCCGAACCCGCTCGGTCAACGTTTCGCCTTCGACGTATGCCATCGCAAAGAACACGAACTCGCCGATCTCTTCGACGGCATGAATCGGAATGATGTTGGGATGCGACAGCTTGGCCGCGGTGCGCGCTTCGCGCAGAAACCGCTCGCGCAGCCTGGGATCAGACGCTTTGGAGGGCGGTAAGAGCTTGATTGCGACGGGCCGGTCGAGCCGCACTTCCCGGGCCAGGTACACGACCCCCATCCCCCCGCGCCCCAGCTCCCGTTCCAGCGAATACCGGCCCGCAACGGCGGTCTGAAAGTCGAGGAACAGCCTGTCCGGTACGCCGATATCGGCCATGCCCTACTATGAGCGTTGCCATACACTGGCGCCATTCTGGGGGGGGGCGCAGATTGCGCCGCCTATGACCAGCATGCCAGCGGCCCATTCGGCCCCGTCGGGCACGTCGGCAGGGGTGCCGCACCAGCCCTATATCCCCCCCACGCAGGCCCCGGCGGAGCTGACCCCCCGCGCCATCGTCCTGGGGGTGCTCCTCGGGCTCATTTTCGGCGCCTCCAACGTGTATCTGGCGCTGAAGATCGGCCTCACCGTCAGCGCTTCGATTCCGATTGCGGTGCTGTCGATTACGATCTTCCGCTGGCTGGGCCGCTCGACGATCCTCGAGAACAACATCGTTCAGACCACCGGGTCGGCGGCGGACTCGGTCTCCGCCGGAGTCGTGTTCACGATTCCGGCGATTTTGTTGATGGGATACGACCTCGATATCTCCCGCGTGACGATCCTGGCCATCGCGGGCGGTCTGATGGGCGTGCTCATGATGATCCCGCTGCGCCGCGCGCTGATCGTGAAAGAACATGGCAATCTGCCCTACCCTGAGGGCACCGCGTGCGCCGAGGTGCTGATCGCGGGGGAGCGCGGCGGGATCCACGCCAAGACGGTGTTTCAGGCGTTCGGCATCGCGTTCGTCTACAAGTTTCTGATGACCGCCTTGAAGCTGTGGCAGGAGTATCCCGGCAGGGTCTTCCGCTCCTACCAGGGCGCGGAAGTGCGGGTCGAAGCGAGCCCCGAGCTGATCGGTGTGGGATACATCATCGGGCCGCGGATCGCGGGCTATTTGTTCGCGGGTGGGTGTCTCGCGTACGTGGTGCTGATGCCGGCGATCAAGCTGTTCGGCAGCGCGATGACCGAGCCGATGTTCGGCACCACCAAGCTGATCAGTCAAATGAATGCCGGGGAGATCCGGGCGGCCTTCGTCTTCTACATCGGCGCCGGAGCGGTGGCCAGCGCCGGCATTATCGCGCTGGTGCGTTCACTCCCCACCATCGTCGGGGCATTCCGCGCCGGGTTCGCCGACATGCGCGCCAGCCGGATGGGACAGGCCATCGCCGCCAAGCTGCGCACCGACGACGATCTTCCGATCAGCCTGACCGTCTTCGGGTCGATCGCCCTGGCCGTGTTCATCGCGCTCCTGCCGCAGATCGGCGTCAATCTGCTCGGCGGCATCCTGATCATCATCTTCGGATTCTTCTTCACCACCGTGTCGTCGCGGATCTGCGGTCAGGTGGGCAGCTCCGCGAATCCGATCTCGGGAATGACGATCGCGGCGCTGATCGCGATCTCTTTCATCTTCCTGCTGCTGGGCTGGAACCAGATCGACGACCGGGTGCGGGCGATCTCGATCGCGTGTGTCATCGCGGTGGCCGTGGCGAACGGCGGAAACACGTCCCAGGACCTCAAGACGGGCTTCCTGGTCGGCGCAACGCCCCGACGTCAACAAATTGCGATTCTGATCGGGGCAATCGGCTCGGCGCTCGCCGTGGGCTGGACGCTCACCTTCCTCAATAAGGCCTACAGCTACCAGGTCCCTGAAACCCGCGCCGGATTCGTGGCTCCTGCGAGCGGTTCGAGCCCCGATGGGAACGTCGTCGTGCACACGGAGACAGTGTCGCACTTCGGCATCGGCGGCACCGATTCGATCGACAACAATTCGTACCAGGTCATTCGCGTGTACGTGGAGACGCAGGGCGTGCCGCCCGGCAAGTATCTTGTCGATCCCACGTCCCACGAGATTCGATACGTCGTGGACCCGGGAATCGGCGGCCGCATCCGCGAGTACCGTGGCCACGAGCTCAAGCGCCTCGATTCGCCCAAGGCGACGCTGATGGCGCTGATTACCGACGGCATCCTCACGCACAGGCTGCCCTGGGGTCTCGTGCTGATCGGCGTATTCCTCACGATTGCCATTGAGCTCATGGGGGTGTCTTCCCTGCCGGTTGCCGTCGGGGTGTACCTCCCGATCACCACCTCCGCGGGGATGTTTGCGGGCGGGATCGTGCGCTGGCTCGTCGAACGCCGGATCCGCTCCGACAATCGCTCCCTGGCCGAGATCGAATCGGGTCCTGGCGTGCTGTTCGCGAGCGGCTTGATCGCGGGCGGCGCGATCTGCGGCATCGCGGTCGCCGCGATCGCGGGCTGGGGCAGCGCCCGCGGCATGGCCGCCGAATGGCTGGCCGACAAAATCCCGCTCCATCAGGCGCTCGGCAGCATCTCGACCTCGTCGATCGTCGGCCTGGTCCTGTTCGCGATCCTGGGCTTCTTGCTGTATCGCACCGGGCTCCGGAAGCACTAAACATTATCACGACACTATAGCGACAGCATGACTCAGACCGTGGATTTCCTGAAGAAACTGCTCAGTACGCCCGGGCCTTCGGGCTTCGAGCTGGCGCCGGCCCGTGTGTGGCGGGAGGAGGTCTCCCGGTTTGCCGACGACGTGCGCGCCGACGTGCATGGGAATTCGATCGCCACGCTCAACGGCAAGGGAAAGCCGCGCGTGATGTTCGCGGGCCATATCGACGAGATCGGCATCCAAATCACGCACATCGACGAGGAGGGGTTTCTCTACTTCAGTGGAATTGGCGGCTGGGATTCGCAGGTGCTGGTGGGCCAGCGCGTGCTGCTGCTCGCCAAGGACGGCCTGGTCCATGGCGTGGTCGGTAAGAAGGCAATTCATCAGCTCAAGAAGGAAGACCTGGACCGCGTCACCAAGGTGATCGACCTGTGGATCGACATCGGGGCGGCCAACCGCGATCAGGCCACCGCGCGCGTACGCGTCGGTGATGCGGGGGTGCTCGATACGCGCGTCGAGGAATACCCGAACGGCCGTATCGTCTCGCGCTGCCTCGATAACCGCATCGGCGCCTACGTGGCCGCTGAGGCGTTGCGGCGCCTCGCCGCGCAGCGCCCCAAGCACGCGGCCGTGTTTTCGGTGGCGTCGACGCGCGAGGAGATCGCGTGGACCGGGAGTGGCGCGCGCACGAGCGCCGTGGGGATCGAGCCCGATGTCGCCATCGTGGTGGACGTCACGCACGCCACCGACTATCCGGGCGCGGACAAGAAACACGCCGGCGATCACAAGCTGGGTGATGGCGTGGTGCTGAGCCGCGGTTCGTCAGTGAGCGCGGTGGTATTCGATCTGCTCGTCGAATGCGCCGAGCAGGCGAAGATCCCGTACACGGTCCAGGCGGCGCCGCGGGATACCGGCACGGACGCGGATGCGATCTACAACGCGATGCGCGGCATTCCGACCGGCCTCGTGAGCGTGCCCAACCGCTACATGCACAGCCCCAACGAGATGGTGGCGCTGGCGGATCTCGATCGCGCCGCCGATCTTCTCGCCGCGTTCGCGCGCCGGCTCGAGCCGGGTGTGGACTTCATCCCGCGATAGCCTGACGTTGCTTTATGCCAATTGTAATGCGATATGCGAGATGATAATAAGGCAGCTAGGCTGCCTATTTCTGCTTTAGATCAGCGAGGGCGGATTGGGCGGCGAGTCGCACCTGTTTGTCGCCGTCATCGGTGAGCCCTTCGAGGGTGCCGATCGCCGCGGGGGTTGCGGCGACACGCAGCGCTTCGACGGCCGACGCCCGCAGCGCCGCCGGCTTTCGGCCGAAGAGCCGGCCTCCGGGCTGCGCAAACTTGATCAAGGCCTGCACCGCCGCCGGGCTCGCGATCCGCCCCAGCGCAAGAATCAGCTCCCGTTCGACGCTCTCATCTTCCTCTTCTTCCATCGCGACCACGAGCGGCATCGCCAACGCGCTCGATTTCTTGCCGCTCACACCGAGGGCCGCCTGCATCCGGACCTCGGGGGACTTGTCGCGCAGCGCGCGGCGCACCGGCTCGGCCGCCGCGCTATTGCCGATCTTGGCGAGCGCTAGCGCGACCGCCTTGCGCACCCGCTCGTCGCTGTGGGCGAGCTGCTGGGCCAATGCCGGCACGGCATCCTCCAGTGCCAGCTCACCCGCCAGCTCGGCGACGTTCCGCACCACGAACCACTGCGGATGTCCCAGCATGTGCACCAGCTGATCCGCCCCCTCCTTCATCCCGGTCAACGCCATGAAAATGCCGCGGCGCTCATCGAGCGTGGGAGCCGCCACGAGCAGATCCAGCAGCACCTCCACCCCATCCTCACCGGCTCGGCGCAGAACCAAGAGCGCGTCATCGCGTTCCACGAGGCTATTGGCCAACTCCGCGACCGCTTCGAGCAGCGCTTTGCTGTACATGCGCTTCAGCGTGATCGAATACTGGCGCTTGCGCGTGGCATCGGTCACGTGCTGCTCGGCCCGCACCACTCCCGCGACGATGGCCAGCGCGTGCACCGGCCGATGGGCCTTCATCGCCGTATCGAGCTGGCGACCGAGCACTGCCAGCAGCTCGCCCACCTGCGGGCCCGCGGGGTTTTCCTGCAGCTCCGCGACGAGGTCGCTGAACGGCCGTGTAGCTGCCGCCGCCGGGGCGAAGGGAGCCTTCTCATCGGTGTTTTCCCGTACGAAAGCCGGGACGTCGGGTGGCGACGCGCCCTCGGCTCCAAGATCCTGCCGGGACTTGGCCGGCTCCGCTGGACGCGGGGCGGGCTCCCGACTCACGGTCTGACTCGTGACGGCGATGCCCTTTGCCCCGCTCGCGCGTAACCGCGAGCCGAGCTCTTCGTCCCGTGGCGGCTCGGCAAGCACGCGCAATAGCTCGAACATCTCGGAGAGGAGCGGATCGGCGGGGATGGAAATGTCTTTCACGAAATGCAGCTCGAGCCGCTGCAACAGCGAGTTGTATGGCCCCCGGTCCAGTGTCGTGCCGTTGACCACCAGACCGACGCCGTCGCGGGCCCCGAGCGTGACCCCCTCCGTCTTGAGCAGGCCGATCAACGCACGGAACTTCGCCTTCTGTTCCTCTTTCGCGTTCGGATCGCGAAACAGGTCCAGGGTGCGGGTGAAGAGCGCCGCAAACTCCTGCGGGGTGGCCATTGGGAGGGTCAATCTATAGAGTACGCTCTATGATCGCACTGATTCTGCTCACAGCGAGCCTTGCCACGCAGCAACAGGACACCCTGTCCCCTGCCGCCCGGCGCGTGCTGGCTGACGTTCGGTTTCTCGCGGACGACGCGCAGGAAGGCCGCGGCGTGGGGACGGCGGGATTGGAGCGCGCGGGCGGGTACATCCGCGAAACCTTCGCGCGAGCGGGTCTGCATGCGTCCTTCCAGGACTTCACGATCCCGCGCGATGCGCCCGCGGCACTCCATAGCAACCTCGCCGGCAGCGCGACCCGCAACGTCGTGGCGATCATCCCCGGTACGTCGCCGGCGCTGAAGGGCGAAGTGGTGGTCGTGGGCGCGCATTACGATCACCTGGGCGCCGGCGGTTTTGGCGCGCTCGATACCACGACGGCGGTTCACAATGGCGCCGACGACAACGCTTCGGGAACCGCTGCGCTGCTCGAGATCGGCCGACTCCTGGCGAACCGCCGTCCCAGCCGGACGATTGTGCTGGTCGCGTTCAGCGGCGAAGAGCTTGGGACGCTCGGATCGAGCTACTTCGTGCAGCACGCTGTGCCGCTGCCGATCGACTCGCTGTACGCCATGCTGAACCTGGACATGGTCGGCCGGCTCCGGAATGCGCGACTGATGGCCCTGGGAGCCGCCACGGCGAAGGAGTTTCCGGCGCTCCTCGATTCGCTCAATAAGCCCGCGACGTTCGATCTGCGCGCATCCGGGGACGGCTGGGGACCCAGCGACCATGCCGTGTTCTATGCCACGCGTCATCCCGTCCTGCATTTCTTCACGGACCTCCACGACGACTACCACCGCGCCACCGACGATTGGGACAAGCTGAACATCGGCGGCATCGTACAGGTGGCGCAGTTTGTAGCGGACCTGACGCTTGCGCTGGCCAATCGCATTGGGCCGCTGACATTCGTGGACGCTCCTCGCCCGCAGGCGACGGCCGGAGGGTCAGGCTACGGAGCCTATCTCGGAACGATTCCCGATATGAGCGGCGGTGGCGTTTCCGACGGCGTCCGCATCTCGGGGGTGCGCGCCGGGAGTCCCGCGGCGACAGCCGGTCTCCAGGCGGGCGACGTGATCACCGCGATCGGACCAAAGCGCGTCGTCAATCTGTACGACATGACCGACGCCCTGCGAAGCCATCAGCCCGGCGACACCGTGGTGATCGTGACGCGCCGTGACGGTACCGAGCGGCGTGTCACGGCCGTGCTAGGACGGCGCTCGTCGTGACGGGGGGAAGCGTGGCTG
>Ga0137435_1000030_pt1 | contig 76736 bp, 73 predicted proteins | sample EasRivERMGT100_2_FD_104904 | JGI IMG/M metagenome (GOLD analysis project Ga0137435, IMG submission 104904) | Soil microbial communities from meander-bound floodplain in the East River, Colorado, USA - East River MetaG ERMGT100_2 | ecosystem: Environmental > Terrestrial > Soil > Floodplain ... | reverse complement strand
ACGCGGGCCGACGCCGCCAGTGACGAGCACCACGGGTGCCAGGCCGCGCTGATAAAGGGCTGCGGCATGATCGAGTCGGGCACGAAATACGGGGGAGGGGCGGCCGTTGTACTGCGCGGCGCCCAGCACGGCAATCGCGTCGGCGGCGGTGGCTTCATCGCGCGCGGCATGGACGGCCACGGTGACGACGACCGCGGCCCACCCGAGGCCGATCAGGAGCAGCGCGAGGAGGAGACCGCCGAGGGCACGCCGTCCGGTCCAGAATGGCATGCCGGAAGATAAAAGGGGGCTAGGGCTACGGCCTCGTCAACAGCTCCTCGAAGAGGCTCAGCGCGCGCGGGTCCTCCGACTGGCCGAGCCAAAAGATGGCCTTGCGGCGCAGCTCGGGATCAGGATTCTGCTTCGCGATCTTGATCAACGCGGGGACCCCTTCGTCGTGGGGCCGCTGTGACAACGCGAATACCGCAGACTCGCGCACGTCGCGATCGGCGTTCTTGTCATCGACAAGATCGGTGAGGCCGCGTGTCGCGGCTTCGCCTGCGGCCTGGCCGAGCCAGAATACGGCCGAACGGCGGACTTTGCGGGAAACGTCTTCGTTTTTCGCGATCTTGATCAGGTCGGGCCAAATGGTGACGCTGTCGGCCAGAATCGCGGCGAAGATCGCCTTCTCCGATGCACGCGGTTCATCCCGAGACGCGAGGCCCAGCAGGTAGGTCGTCGCGTCCTTGGTGCCGATCACACCCAAGTCGGTTGCCGTGGTGCTGGCGCGCCAGACACCACCGACGTAGACACGCAGATCGGACACCCGGCCGTTCTGTTTGCTCAGCGCGACCCGGACCGGGCCTGAGTCACACGGAGCGTCCCAGTCTTCATGATCGCCGTCATAGCCGTAGGTCTGGTTGTGCCGGCAATCGCCGTCGCGACAGTCCCAGCTGATGCGGTTGCGCCCGTTGCCGTAGACGCCGGGCTTGGCGGCAAAGCTGAACCGCACCGATCCGTCTGGAGCGGCCGCCACACGTTTCTCGAGCGTCTGCGCGGCTGCGCTATTTGCGACCAGCAGCAACAACGCACCACGCACCACGTACCACGCACGTGTGTTCATTGGTTGATCAGGTCCTGGAGGTACTGGGCGGCCCGCGGGCTGCGGGACTGGCCGATCCAGAAGATGGCCTTCTTGCGCAGCTCGCGATCGGGATCGTTCTTGCCGATCTGGAACAGCTTGTCGAGCGCGGCTTCTTCGCGGCGCTGCGAGTACACGAAGATCAGCTGCTCCTTCATCTCGCGATCGCTCATGCTGTCATAGAGTCGCACGAGATCGGCGACGTCGACGCTGCGGCCTTGCCCGGCCCAGAACAGCGCCTTCTTGCGCAGCTCGATGTTCTCGCGCGTGTTCAGCGCGATGTCCATCAACCAGCGATAGTTGTCTGCCCCGCCCATCTGTGAGAGGGAGAAGATGACCTTTTCCTTCAGATCGTCGTTCTCCAGTTTCCTGTACAGATCCTTGAGGAACTGCTCGTTCTCCGCAGAGCGACGCTGGCCCAGCCAGAAGATCGCCTTCTCCCGGAGGTCGGTGGGCCGATCGCGGCGCTCGGCATACGCGCGGAGGATCGCCGCCGCGCGCGGGCTGCGGTGCTGCGACAGCGCGAAGATCGCCTTCTCCTGAATCTCCGGATCGCTCTTGGGATCCTGAAGGATCGAATCGAGCGCCGTGACGGTCTCCTCGCCGGGCACCTGCGACAGCCAGAACACCGCTTGCTCGCGGACCTCTCGGTCCGGGTCGTTGCGCACCGCATTGAGCAGAATCCGCGACGTCTCGTCGCTGCGCTTCTGCGACACGAGGAACACCGCCTTGCGGCGCAGGCACGCCGAGCCTTCGTCGCGCCGCGCGAGCACAGTTTTGAGCAGCGGCACCGCCCGGTCCGCGTCCATCTGAAGCACCGCGTTCAGGGCAGCGATCCGGAGATCATCATCGTCGTCGTCGCAGCGACTGTCGCTCGACCGTGACCTGCCGGGCCTCGGGGCCGCGGCGATCACCGGCTGAGGTGTCTGGGGGGGTTGTCCCGGCTGCACCGCGACGGGTGGGACGACCACATCGCCAGCCGCGATCGTGGACGCGGTGGCGTCCTCGTCGCCGAGCTGGGCGAGCGAGCCTTCCACGCGGCGCAGCAGCGCTTCGGCGTCACGGCGCGTCGTGGCGTTGGGATAGCGGCGCGCTTGCGTCTGCAATGCAGCACGCGCGGTGCGCAGCTGGTCTTCCGAGCCGGCGCGATAGAGCGCGAACGCCTGCCAGTAATAGGTGTTCGGCACGTGCGAGGAGCGCGGGTACTTGTCGCGCAAGCTCTTGAACAGCTCGGCCGCGCGCTCGTAGTCGTTGTCGTTCAACGCCTGGCGTGCCGCGCGATAGACGGAATCGGCGGCATCGCCCTGCACCTTGTCGGCCTCTGTCCAGTCCGGCTCCTCGACGTCCTCGGACCCATCGAAATCGAACGCCAGCGCGATCGGAGCCGCGCGCAGCTCGTACGCCGCCGCTGCCAGCTCGGGGCCGACCATCGCCATGGGCGCGATGGAGGACTGGAGCACGGCGGACGCCATTTCCAGTGCTGCAGTCGCCTCGGTCATGCTCATGGTTGCGAGCGGCGTCGGGGCAATAGTGAACGGCACGATCGCGGTCACCGGGGGGGGCGCGTGGCGACGCGCGCGCGGCTTGGCGGATGGCGCCGGCGTGGCGTCCTGGACGGACATCGTAACGGCGAGCAAGAGGGACAAACTGGACAACATCACAGCGCTCCTTGTGTGCGCGCCGATACGGGCCCGGCGGGAATCGCCGAGCGCAGCTTGGGCAACACGTTCGATTGGTTCATGCCTTGGTTGATGAGATCGCGGTCGTGGCCATCCTCGAGAGGATTGAGCAAGGCGATCTGCATCAGCACGAGCTCCAGATCCTCCAGCAAGGAGCGCAGACGTGGGTCGTTGGCCGCGGGTGAATCGAGCATCAACCGCGTGGTGGCGAGGAGGCCCCGCGCCTGGCGTGCCAGCCGCGCGGTGTTCGCCGAGCGATTTGCATCCGTCCGGAACGACGTGAGAAAGGCCTCGGTACGGGAGAGGTATTGCGTCGCCGCGATCCGGTACGCCACGCCCGCCAGCGAGTCGATTTCTCTCGTGACCGGCGTGCTGCCCGGGACGGCGGACGGCGTCGAACCATTGGTGGCAACCCGACTGCCGTCATCCGACTGATTGGCGGTCCAGCGACCAATGCCGATGCCGAGGACCAGCACCGCCGCGGCGGCAACCGCCCACCCCATCCAGGGGCGGAGCTCGATGATGTGCTTGTGGCGCCGGGCGTGCTGAATCTTCGCCCACATTTCGTCTCGAGGCGTGGTGCGTGGTGCGTGGTATGAATCCGCCACGTTCTTGAGCCACCGCTCGAACTTGGGATCTTCGTGCTGGTCCGTCATATCGTCCATTCTCCGGCGAAGTCCGCCAGTGCGACGCGCAGCTTCGCGCGCGCGCGCGACAGTTGTGCTTTCGACGTTCCCGTCTCGACGCCCAATGCGGCGCCGATCTCTTCGTGTGTGTAGCCCTCGACGTCATGCATCAGAAACACGGTCCGGTACCCCTCCGGCAGCGCATCGATGGCCTGTTTCAGTCGCACCTTCAAATCGGGTTCCGCCTGACGATGGACCGATCCGATCTCGTGCGCATCGTCGATGTCCGCTTCCCGCTGCCGAAACCGCTTGACCTTGCGCAGCCCGTTCAAGACGACCGTGGTCGTGATCGTGTGCAGCCAGGTCGAGAACGCGGCATCGCCGCGGAACGAGCCAAGCCGGTCGAACGCCCGGATGAACGTCTCCTGGGTGAAGTCCTGCGCGAGGGCATCGTCGCCCGCGAGCCGGAACGCCAGGCGGTACACGCGGTCCACATGCGCGTCATACAGCGCGCGTTCTGCGGCGCTATCCCCGGAGCGGACGCGGGCAATGAGCTGTGATTCGTCCACGACGCTCCGAGGTGACGGGCTGGGCTCGTAACTACTGATGGGACACGGGGGACGACAAAAGGGTTACGTGGGCGGGGGATCTACCTGGTGCCAAATAGGCGGTCGCCGGCGTCCCCCAGGCCGGGGAGGATGTACCCCTTGGAATTGAGCTCGCGATCGAGGGCGGCCGTGTAGATCGGCACCTTGGGGTGGGCGTCCAGCATGGCTTTCACCCCCTCCGGGGCCGCGACGAGGCACAGGAACCGGACTTTCTGGGCGCCCGCCCGCAGCAGGGCGGTCACGGCAGCTACGGCGGACCCGCCGGTGGCGAGCATCGGATCGAGCAGGAAGAAGGCGCGGTCCGCCTCCCCCGAAGGAATCTTGAAGTAGTAGTCGACAGGCTGAAGGGTGGAGTGGTCGCGGTACATGCCGATGTGCCCGACCCGCGCCGAGGGGATGAGCTGCGAGATCCCTTCGACCATACCGAGGCCGGCGCGCAGGATCGGCACGAGGGTGAGCTTCTTCCCCGCGACCTGCCTGCCCGACGTTTTCTCGAGCGGGGTCTCGATCTCCACCGGCTCGAGCGGCAGGTCCTTGGTCACTTCGTATGCCATCAGCATCGCAATCTCGTTCACGAGCTGCTTGAAGTCGCGCGTGCTGGTGCGCTTGTCGCGCAGGATCGTGAGTTTGTGCTGGATCAATGGGTGCGACAGCACCGTCAGATTGGAGAACTGCTCCGCTGGGCCGCGTGCCATGAGCGAAGAAAGTACATCGACTCGCGGAGGGCCGCAGGGGCCGGTACGTTAGACGTCCCTGATTCGCCCTCCGGAAGGGTCGCATGATTCGCAAACTCCTGATTCTGAGCGCCGGCCTCTGGGCCGGCCCCGCGGTGTCCGTGGTATCCGCTCAATCCGTCGACAGCCTCGTCGCCAAATACATCCAGGCGTCCGGCGGCCTCGCCCGGATCCAGGCGCTGCAGACGCTGCGCCGCACCGGAAAGTTCACCGGCGGCGGTGGCTTCGAGGCGGTCGTCGTGCAGGAAAACAAACGTCCCAACAGCGTGCGGGAAGAATTCTCGATCCAAGGGATGACCGGCATCAACGCCTACGACGGCCACGACGGCTGGAAGATCGAGCCGTGGAACGGCAAGCGGGATCCTGAGGCGCTCGGAGAAGAAGAGATGCATGGCATTCTCGACGACGCCGATTTCGATGGCCCGCTCGTGAATTACCAGGCCAAAGGCAACCGCGTCGAGTTTCAGGGATTGGAGCAAGTCGAGGGCAGCGACGTGTACAAGCTCAAGGTCACGCGGCCCAACGGCGACGTGAGCTTCTACTATCTGGATACCGAGTACTACGTCCCGATCCGCATCGACACCCAGCGCATGATTCGCGGCGCGCCCCAGGAATTCGAGACATCGCTCGGCGACTACAAGCAGGTCAACGGCGTGTATCTGCCGTTCTCCTCCGAGTCCGGGCCGAAGGGCAGCAGCAGCACCGATCGCTCGAAAATCACCTACGACAAGATCGAGGCCAACGTCCCGCTCGATAATCAGCGGTTTACGCGACCGGGGGCGGGGGGGACACGCCCATGAACGCGCTCCTGCTGCTTCTGATCGCCCAGCAACCCTCGGTCAAAGTCGACTCGGAAACGATTTCCGGGCTGGGCGCGCGCAACATCGGGTCCGCGGCCATGAGCGGGCGGATCGCGGCGCTGGACGCCGTGCACGAAGGGGCGCGGCTCACGATCTACGTCGGCGCCGCGAGCGGCGGCGTGTGGAAGTCGACGAACGGCGGCACGACGTTCAAACCGGTGTTCGACAAGCAAGCGGTGCAGTCGATCGGCGCCGTGACGATCGATCCCAAGAATCCGAAAGTCGTTTGGGTAGGAACCGGTGAGTCGTGGATGCGCAACAGCGTGTCCATCGGCGACGGCATATACCGCTCGGACGACGGCGGCGAGAACTGGACGAACATGGGGCTACGCAACTCCGAGCACATCGTCAGAGTCCTCGTCGACCCCACCGAGACGAAGACGGTCTACGTCTGCGTGCCGGGAAAACTGTGGAGCGACAGCGACGAGCGCGGAGTCTACAAGACTAGCGACGGCGGGAAGACGTGGACCAAAGTGCTGCGGGGCGCCAACCTGTCGACCGGCTGTTCGATGATGACGATGGATCCGTCGCATCCCAAGACGCTGTATGCCGGGATGTGGGATTTCCGCCGCCGCGGCTGGACGTTCCGTTCCGGGGGCGACAGCGCGACGGCACCGAGTGCCTCCGGGCTGTTCAAGACCACCGATGGGGGCGCGACGTGGACCGAGCTGCCAGCCGGCGCTGCGGGCCTACCGCCCAAACCCTGGGGCCGTGTGGCGGTGACGGTCGCGCCCTCGAAGCCCGAGGTCGTCTACGCGTTGATCGAAGCGGTGCCGCCGCTGAACGCCCTGTACCGGTCGAATGACGCCGGGAAGACGTGGCAGATGCTCGATCGGAGCCAGAACATGATCTGGCGGCCGTTCTATTTCGCAACCCTCATCGTCGATCCGCACAACCCGGAGCGTGTGTACAAGCCGGACGGCGGCTTCATCGTCAGTACCGACGGCGGCAAGAGCTTCAGCGGCATCTCGGGCGGCGCGCACGGCGACTTCCACGACGTCTGGATCGATCCGAACAACACCGACAACCTCATCACCGGTGACGACGGCGGCCTGTGGTTCTCCTACGACGCCGGCAACAAATGGGTGAAAAACGAGAATCTGCCGGTGTCACAGTTCTATCACGTCAGCGTCGACATGGACCGCCCGTACAACGTGTATGGCGGGCTGCAGGACAACAGCTCGTGGGTCGGCCCGTCGGAGTATCCTGGCGGGATCACGAACCATCAGTGGGAGAACATGTACGGCGGCGACGGCTTCTGGATGTTCGTCGACCTAGCCGATCCCAATTACCTCTACGCCGAGTATCAGGGCGGCGAGATCTCGCGCGTCAATCGCAAGACGCACGAGAGCCGCAACATCCGGCCGTTGCCGCGTTATCAAGAGAAGAAGCTGCGCTTCAACTGGAACACACCGATTCACATCAGCCCGACGCAGAAGGGGACGGTCTACATCGGCGCGCAGGTGCTGTTCCGCTCGCGCGATTTCGGCCAGACGTGGGACCGCATTTCCCCCGACCTGACGACGAACGATCCGCTCAAGCAGCGCCAGGAGCAGTCGGGCGGCGTCACCGTCGACAACTCGGCGGCCGAGATGCACACGACGATTCACGCGATCGGCGAGTCGCCCAAGGATCCGCAGGTGATCTGGGCGGGGACCGATGACGGGAACCTGCAGGTCACGCGCGACGGCGGCAGAACCTGGACGAACGTGGTCGCCAACATCGCCGGCCTGCCGAAGAACGCCTGGGTGTCGTCGGTCGAGCCGGGGCACTTTGCGCCGGGCACGATCTACGCCACGTTCGATCTCCACACGTTCGGCGACATGCGGCCGTACGCGTACACGTCGACCGATTTCGGCGCGACGTGGACGCCCCTGGTGGCACCCGACAGTCCGGTCCGCGGCTACGCACACGTGATCAAGGAAGACCTGGTCAACCCCAACCTGCTGTTCCTGGGGACCGAGCTGGGGCTGTGGGTGTCGCTGGACGGCGGGAAGCAGTGGGCGCACTACAAGGGCGGCGATTTGCCGAACGCGGCAGTGCGTGATCTGGCGATTCACCCGCGTGATCATGACCTCGTGATCGCGACCCATGGACGCGGGATCTGGATCGTCGACGACATCTCGCCGCTCCGGGCACTCACGCCGGCAGTGCTGGCGAGCCCGGTTGCGTTCCTTTCCGGGCGTCCCACGGTGCAGCGCCTGCAGGCGGGTGGTGGGTGGGCGAACGGCGACGCGATGTACGTCGGGCCGAATCCGCCGAGCGACGCGGTGATTACATACTACCAGCGGCGGCGCCACATCTTCGGCGACATGAACCTCGAGGTCTACGATGCCAGCGGTAAACTCGTGGGCACCATGCCCACGAGCAAGCGCCGGGGTCTGAGCCGGGTGACGTGGTCGATGCGCTTGGCCGCGCCGCGCGTGCCGCCGGCGGCGAGCGCGGCGTTCGGCGCCGCGTACGGGCCGCGCGTTCTGCCCGGGACGTACACGATCAGGATGACCAAGGACACGGCCACCTACACCACGCAACTCGCGGTCGTGCCCGATCCGCGCGCCGCGCACACCGACCAGGAGCGCCGGGCCGCGTTCGATCTGGCGATCAAGATGTCGGGCACGCTGTCGGACATGACGTTTGCGGTCGAGCGGATGAACGCTGTCCGTCAGGCGCTCGATGACCGCGCCGGGCGGCTACCCGCCGGCGATGCCGTGGCGAAACGCCTGCGCGCTGGGTCCGCGGCGGTTGACGCGATGCGAAAGAAGATCGTGGCGACGAAAGAGGGCGGCATGATCACCGGCGAGGAGCGCCTGCGCGAGAATCTCTCCGACCTGTACGGCAACATCATCTTCTACGACGGCGGCCCGTCGCAGACGCAGATCGAGCGCGCCGACGCGATCGCGCGCGAATTGGCGGACGTGGTGCGTGACTTCGACGCCTGGACGACACGGGAGTTGGGCGGTCTCAACGCGGCGCTCAAGAGCAAGAAGCTCGAGCCCATCGCGGTGCTGACCCGGCAGCAGTGGGAGGCGGCGGGGCAGTAGCCGTGCAGTTCGGGGGGTTCCTCGTCAGTGGCGGCGATCGCGGCGTGGAGAGCGAACGCGGTCCGGGTGCCGCTCAACGAGACCTGCTGGCTCGCGATCAACGGCGTCAAACGTGAGTACTCGCGTGACAACTATCGGCGCGTGATCAGCGATTTCGTGACCCGTCTGAACAATGCGGGGATGGTCGCCATCCTCGAGCTGCACTGGAGCGCTCCCGACACGATGGTGGCGCTGCGTCAGGCACCGATGCCCGATCGCGACCACACGCCGGAATTTTGGCGCCAGGTTGCCGCGGCGTATGGCAACAACAATCGGGTGATCTTCGATTTGTTCAACGAGCCGTTTCCGGATAGCAACCGCGATACACCGGAGGCCTGGCGTTGCTGGCATGACGGCGGAACGTGCATCGGCATGAGTTATCAAGCAGCGGGGATGCAGGAGCTGGTGGATACGATTCGCAGCACCGGCGCCACGAACGTCATCATGGTGGGCGGGGTGCAGTACGCGGCAACACTGTCGCATTGGCTGGCGAACAAGCCCAGCGACCCGCGCAACAACCTCGCGGCGTCATGGCACATCTACAACTTCAGCTGGTGTACCACGGCAGCGTGTTGGGACAGCACCGCCGCTCCGGTCGCGGTGCAAGTGCCGCTGGTACTCGGCGAGCTGGGGCAGAACGACCGCGGCAGCGCGTTCGTGACGTCGTTGATGGATTGGATGGATGCGCGCCCGGGAGGCGTCGGCTATCTGGGCTGGTCGTGGGACGTGTGGGGAGATCCGCTCGATCTGATCACGAATTACGATGGAACGCCTACGACGTACGGCCAGACGTTCAAAACCCGCTTCTCGCGCTGAGACCGAAGTCGCGCGCAGTTGTTCATTTGTGCCGGTAGGTGATGCGGCCGCGCGTGAGGTCGTAGGGCGAGAGCGCCAGGGTCACGCGGTCGCCCGCGAGCACGCGGATGCGGAACCGGCGCATCTTGCCCGCGATCGTCGCGAGCACGGAATGGCCGTTGGTGCACGTCACACGAAAGGTGGAGTTGCGCAGCAGCTCCGTCACCTGTCCCTCGATCTCGATCGCCGCTTCTTTGGCCATGGGGCTCCGTCTCTAAGTACGGGATGCGGGGATGATAGTTCTCGGGAGCGCCGGCCAGGACAAGTAGCCCGCCGGCGGGCCGTATACGATCGCCGACGCGCAGCTGCACAGGCCGGTGTGGGGCGCCGCCAGGGCCACCGTATCGTCGGGCAGAAGGTGGGACACGGTCGTCGGATCGGTGATGAAGCCGCCGCAGGTGTGACAATGGATCTCGGTCATCGCCATCTCCATTCTTCAGTTCTTCGGCGGCTCGTTGCGCGTGCCGCTGCGCCGCTCCACATAGGTTCGATAGCCGCATCCACATTGCTCCAGGATGCGGCCATTGCGGTCAGTGCGGAACTCGCGGTTCTCGCCGCACGCCAGACAGCGGGCCGGGCCGCGGTCTCCCCCCAGTAGAATCGGTGCGGCCGCACGTTTCGCCATTAGTTGCGCGACGCCGAACGAATGCGATGCACGCCCCCGCCCTGACGCTCCCACAGCGAGGGCTCGCGCGGGCCGTACGCGACCGGGACCGGGGGCGTCGCGTTCGACGCCTCCCGGTACGTCGTCCCCGCCGGATTGGCGATAAACCCGCCACAGCGCTGACAGTGAAGCTCCAGCATGGACGCTCCTTCGCTCCGCTTAGCGGGCGACCGGCTGACTCTGATTCGAATTCTGCGAGGCAATCTTACTGCTGTAGCGTGAACTTCGTTGCTGACACTTGCCGGCTGGAGAAACGTACGCGACTGTACTAAGTTTGTCAAGTAAAATATTGATGCGTTATTCACTTTAACGGGAGCAAGTTAAGATGGACGTGGCCTTAGTGATTCGACAGCGGCTGGACGAGCTGGGCCTGGACCAGCGCGATCTCGCGGACGCCGCCGACGTCACGGAGTCCTACGTATCGCAGATCCTCACCCGCAAGAAGACGCCGCCGGCCCCCGATCGTACGGACATCTACGACCGCATGGACCGCTTTTTGAAGCTGCCCCATGGGGAGCTGGCCCGCGTCGCCGAGGCGCATCTCAAGGCAGAGCTCAAGCGGCGGCTGGGTGACACCGCGCCCCTCGTCCCCGCGCTGCGCGAGCTGATCCTCCGCAAGTGCGTCCCGGCCCTGCGCGAGCAGGTGCGCGCGATCATCGAGCGGCAGCCGTTCGGCGAGCTCGAGCGGCTCGTCGCGCAAACGCTGCTCCACGTCGTGGGACTGGGCGGCGAGGTGTTGCACGTCACGCCGAAGCAGCTGGCCCGATTGGACGCGAGTATCGCGGCGTGGGAGTGGGAGCCGGTCACGTTCGCGCTCGAGGTCACCCTGGCCACGAACGAGCGCCGCCGCGCGGAAACCGCGAAGCGGTTCGAATACGTCGAACGGATGGAAGCCGATGTCGAGCCGGAGAAGGGGCTGCTGGAGTTCCTGCACGATCCCTCGCTCAGCGGCACGGCCACGCCGGACGAGCTGGCGTTCCTGAAGGCCTTGCGATTCAAACACCGGCGCCCGACGCGCCTCTATTATTACCGCGAGCTCCAGAACCTCCGGGACCCACTGCACTTCCGCGCGCCGTAGCGGTCTACTTGGCGTCTCGCCGCCTACTTTCTATCTTCCCTCTCCCATTTGGGCCAGGTAGCTCAGTTGGTAGAGCAGCGGACTGAAAATCCGCGTGTCGGCAGTTCGATTCTGCCCCTGGCCACTCACAAAGGACTCGAAGGCGTCGCCGCGCTCCGGTTCCCAACCGGCCTGCCCCCAGGGCCAATAGCGGGTCCATCAAGCCACCGTATTGTCGTGATCGTCTCTTCTGCTCCGCAGTGCAGGCAGGTCCCGCCGTTCACCAGGAGGAGATCGAGCGATGTGGCGTGCAGCCCGCGACCTGTTTCTGAGCGCGCTCGGGGATTTGCGTCGATCCTGGAAGGTTCTCGCGATAACCGATCTGGCTTACAAGGCGATCGCTTTCGCGTTGCTCATGCCGGCGACGACGTTGCTCCTGTATTGGCTGCGAGCCCGGACGTCCCAGCGTGTGGTGGCGGATACAGACATCGCGATGTTTTTCCTCACCACTCCCACGGGCATCGTGACCCTGATCCTGGGCGGGTCATTGATCGTCGCGATCACCGCCGTTGAGGCTTCGTGTTTGATGGCGGTGGGCGTTGGTCAGTCGCAGGGTGTCAGCCTCAACGGGCGCGGCGCATTGCGGTTCGGCGCGGCCAACGCGCTGAATGTCCTGCGACTTTCCGGTCACATGGTGTTACGTGTCATGCTCGGCGTGCTGCCCTTCGCGCTCGCGGCGGGCGTCGTGTACATGCTGCTGCTGCGCGCACACGACATCAACTACTACCTCGCTGAACACCCCCCGGAGTTCTGGATCGCTGCGTTCCTGATTGGGCTAATCGGCATCGGGTTCGCGCTCTTACTCGCCCGCACCATCGCTCGCTGGGCGTTTGCCTGGCCGCTGGTGGTATTCGAGCAGGTCCACCCGCGACGGGCACTGGGCGAGAGTGCCAGGCGCGCGGCCGGTTCCTACGGGCTCATTCTCGCGTCGCTCGCCATGTGGGCGGTCTCGGCGTTCGTGGTGGCGAGCACGTTGACGTGGTTGATGCGGTCCATCGGTCTCTGGGGCGCCCCGTCTGTGGCCGGTTCGCTCCCGCTGTTGTTGCTGTTCCTGGGCCTGTGGGTTCTGGTGGCCGCGGTGCTCGCGTTGGCGGTCAACGTAGTGAACTTCTCGTTGTTTGCGCTGGTCCTCACACGTTTGTACCAGCGTCTTGCCCAACGCACGCCGGCGTCGATAGCTCAGTACGCGGGCGAGGTGTGGCGGCTCCGGCTGACAGGGCGATCAGGCACTGGCCTGCTGGCACTCGTCGTGCTCGGGATGGGGGGCGTCGCTGGGCTGGCGTTCCTCGCCACGCGCAATCAGGCGCCGGTCGTGATCATCGCCCATCGAGGATCATCGGCCGTCGCGCCGGAGAATACACTGGCGGCGTTTCGTCTCGCGGCTGAGCAGCGCACCGACATGATCGAGCTGGATGTGCAGGAATCTTCCGACGGCCAGGTGCTCGTCGCACATGACGCCGACCTGATGAAGGTCTCCGGCAATCCGGCCAGTATTTGGGAAACCGACGCCGCTACGCTCCGCGCGATCGACATCGGCACCTACAAGGACCCGCGCTATGCCGCCGAGCGGGTGCCGACGCTCGCCGAGGCGCTCGCCATCTGCAAGGGGCGTTGCAGGGTCCTGGTCGAGCTCAAGTCGTACGGCCACAACCAGCAGCTCGAAGAACGCGTCGTGCAGGTTGTCGAAGCGGCCGGCATGGTGAACGAATGCGAGTTCATGTCGCTCGATCACGACATGGTTCGCAAGATGAAGGCGCTACGTCCGTCCTGGCGCGTCGGCATTCTGGTGGCGAAGGCGATGGGGGACCTGACGGAGTTGAAAGCCGACTTCCTGGCCGTCGAAGCGCGCATGGCCTCGCGTCGCTTCGTTCGTCGCGCGCACCGCGCCGGTCAGGACGTCTACATCTGGACGGCCAACGACCCGGCATGGATGCTCGTCGGCCTCACACGCGGCGTCGACGGCCTCATTACCGATCATCCCGACGTCGCGCGACGGGTCATCGCCGCTCGCGCCCGCTTGAGCGAGCCACAGCGGTTGCTGGTGGCACTGCTCATTCGCTTCGGCGCCACCGCGCAGTCGCTGGCAGCGGAGGATGCGCTGCGGCCGTAGGTCTGATCGTGCTCAAAAAGGCATAGACGGCGTGCACCCTCGCGGGGCATCCTACAAGCCAGGAACCCCCGAACCGAGGTCGTTCGCATTGTGGCAACCGACATCAAGTTCGTCTGCGTTGCGACCGGGTTTAACGACGGTCGAGCGAACAGTTTCACGATCCGAGCCACGAATCACGCGATCTGGATGGTCAACCGGCTGAACGCGCTGAAGGGAAAGGCGAGCTCGCCGTTGAAGCCGCCGGCACTCGTGCGCTTCATCCATTTCGACTGGCAGAACGACGCGATTCTGGTTTACGAACACACGTTCCCCGAAAAAGGATCGAAGGCCCCCAAGCCCGTTTGGAAGGAGTTATCGGCTTTCACGTCCACGGAGGGAACAGCGGATTTTGAGCCGAAGGCGTTCATTACCCAATCGGCACCCGTCGGATCGAACCGCGTCGGCATCTCGATCGTAGACATCTACCGCGCCGTCAGGAAAGCGCCGCGCGGCTCAGTGCTGGACGTCAGTATCTACTCGCACGGCTTCATCGATGGCCCGGTGCTCGAAAACACCGGTGACTCACAACTGACGGCGAAGACCGGAGAGCCGATCCGCACGGACTCGGATCTCGACGGCAGAGTGCGCTCGGACTTCACACCCCACATGGGTGAACAGGACGTGAAGGCCAACAAGAACGCGCTGATGGAATTCCGCGCCGGCTTCGCGAGCAATGCGACCTTTCGCATTTTCGGCTGTCACGTGCAAGACATTGTGGACGGCACCGCGTTTGGCGAGAGCTCGCGGTCCTTGCTACGCTCGACCGTCTTCGAGGTCATTCGTGCGGCATATGTCGTACAGCTCACGAAGAACACCGCCGCGGGAAAGGAGCTGCGCAAGAAAAAGAAACCGGCTGCGGTGACGCTCGACATGGGGTACGAGTTCGACCTCGAGGATGAGAAGAACAATACCAGCGACCACCTGACGAATTTCACCAAGGCGCAGCTCAAAACGCTGCATTACGGGCTCGATCCCCTGTTCTTTCCGGACAAGGACACGGGCCCACTGAAGTTCGACAAGCCGTTCACCGACGTAATCAAATTCATCGCGCGCCAGACAAAGCTCGGCTACGTGTTCAAGGCTGCCGAGGCGCTCCCCGACGTCACCTGCCTTGGCGCCGTCCCGGGCTCCGGTGGCGACTACGAGTCGAGCGGGAACCGGTTGATGTTCGTGCCGAAGGATGACTGGGGCATGATTCTGCTGTTTTTCATGAACTTCATGGGCATCAGCATGGATGAGCGCAATTACGGCCGCTTCGATGCAGCCGGCGCTGCGGCCATCAACGAGCGCGAACTCAACGGTTGACGGCTGCGGCTACTCGAGCCCCCGATCGCGCAGTCGGATCACCTCGTCCAGCGAAGGCGTGCCGTACCCACGTGCCTTCACGCGCTGAATGAATTGCCTGGTTACGCCGTGGTCGCGGGCCCGGCGCAGCTCCGACAGGGACAGGCCCGCGTAGCCCGCCTCCTTGAGCGAGCGGATGTAGGACGGATCGACGCCGTGGTCGCGCGCCGCCACCAGCTCCTCGGGGTTCGCAGGCGCGTAGCCCGCCTCCTTCATGTCCGCGATGTAGTCCGCGTCAACACCGTGATCCCGCAAGCGCACGAGATCCTCGATATCCAGGTTCTTGTAGCCCGCGCTGTCCAGGGACGCGATGAACTCCGGGTCGACACCGTGATCCCGCATCCGCACGAGCTCTTCCGCACTCAGGTTCTTGTAGCCTGCGGCGGCCAATGACGCGATGAATTCCGGATCCACACCGTGATCGCGCATCCGGACCAGGCTCTCCGGGTCTTTCAGATGGTATCCCCGTGCTCCGATGTCCCGGACATACTCGAGATCGACGCCGTGCGTCGCCATGCGCGCGAGCTCCCCGGAGGTCGGGCGCTCGTACCCCTGCCGCTGTAACTCATCCACCAACTCCAGTCCTACGCCCGCCATCGTCATCTGGAACTGATCCCACGCCGTCGGCGCGCCGATGCCGCGCTTCGCCAGCTCGGCGACAAAATCTGGATTGGGTTGATAGGTGAAATGGCCCGAGCCCTTGCCGCCCTCGAACCAGCCCTCACAGGTGAGCGTGCCGGCGGATCTCACGATCTTGAAGTGCACGGGTGCCCCGGACCCACCCATATCAGAGGCGGAGAGTCCCACCAACTCGCTCAAGGCCACGTCTCGGCCCCAGTTACTCGAATGCTGGTCATCGCCGTAACGGACGGTGAGCTGGACTCTGCCCGAATGATCAGCCGGTTCAATCAGCCACTGCCCGCTAGAGGGGATGGCGCGTTGGGCCGAGAGTGCGGGAGCAGCGAGGAAAACAGCGAGGAGAAGAACGGCGAACCGCATAAGGACCCCGGAGTGGATTTAGGGAATTGGATGGGTAGGTCGCCCCGAGGGTTGCAGGAGGAACGCGAGCGAAGCCGCGGCCATGACTCCTCCCGTGAGCAGCCACGCTTGAGCCGTCGCCCGCGCCAGTAATGCCACGATCAAGCCTGCCGCTACCCACGGCACCACGCGCCCGGCCGGCATGACGAACGGCTTGTCGGCTGCGCCCGCGTTGAGTCGCCGCAGCCGCACTATCGCCAGGCAGCACGCCAGGTACACGAGCAGGATCGCCACGTTCGCCATGATCGCGAGTTTGACGTATGTGCCGGTGACGGCGATGGCGCACACGATCACTCCCTGGATCGCGATCGCGACGTGCGGCGTGTGTCTTGCCGGGTGCACCTTCGCGAGCGGCCGCGGCAGATAGCCGTCCGCCGCGAGGGCGAAGAGCGTCCGCGGAGTGGAGAGCATCGTGGCCGTCATGAAGCCGAAGGTCGAGACGATCATCGCGATGAGGATCAGCGTGGCTCCGGCCCTGCCGGCGAACTGCACTGCCGCCGCGGCGAGCGGGGCCTTGGCCGTCTCCGGGGCGGCGAGGGCTGGCCCTAGGATGCCCTGGGCGACGAGCTGGACGGCGATGTACAGCACCCCGACGCCCGTCACCGCGAGTGCGATCGCGCGCGGCACGGCGCGGGCCCCATCGCGCACTTCGCCACTCACTTGCAGCGCGGATTCCATTCCAAAGAAAGCAAACATCAGGAGCAGCCCGGATTCTCCAAGGCGTGAGAGTGGGGGGAATGATCCCAACGCGAGGTTCTCCGCCCGAACGTGCGACAGGCCGAGCACCACGAACGCGATGAGCGGGACGATTTTCGCGACAGTCGCGATGCCGCTCACAGATGATCCCAGCGCGGCACCGCGGATGTTGACGACGGCGAGACCCGCGTATACCGCGATGAGGAACCCGGCGCGCGGCAGCCGGCCGCCGAGACTCGGCAGCAACCCAGCGACCGCATCGGCGAACACCGTGGCGACGGCGCCCATCGCGAGCGTGATGCCGAGCCAGAGCAGCACGCCGCACAGATATCCGGCGTAGGGGCCGAACGCCGTCTCGACGTACGCGTATGGACCGCCGCTCCGGGGGACGCGGCTCCCGGCCTCGGCGATGCAGAGGGCAACGAGCGCCGTCGCCACGGCACACACCAGATAGGCCAGGGGAGCCGCGGCACCGAGGTTACCAGCGACGTGCGCAGGGAGCACGAAGATCGCCGCGCCGATCGTGATGTTGAAGACGGCGGCGGCGAGGCCGCGCACGCCGATGACGCGCCGCAGGGCAGGTTCGGTCACACTGCCGCGGTAATCAACTCGCAGAACTTCACCAGGTCGACATTGCCGCCGGAGACGATGGCGACGATCGGCCCTTTGCCAGCTTTGCGGGTGAGCGCCGCCGCTAGGCCGAGCGCACCAGCTCCCTCGGCGATGACACGGGCCTTTTCCGCCATGAGACGCATGGCGCGCTTCACCTCGTCCAGGTTCACCACGATGTACCCGTCCACCACCGGCTGCATGCGCTGCCACATGCGCGGAAATACACTCTTGCCGCCCGCGCCGTCCACGAACGTGGCCTTCCAGTCCGGGAAGGCCTGCGCGGAGCCTTTGGCGAACGAGAGCGCGGCCGGTGCCGCAGTCTCCGGCTCGGCGCCCCATACGCGGATTTCCGGCCGCAATGCTTTCACGGCGCTCGCCACGCCCGTTATCAGGCCGCCGCCGCCGATCGCGGCGATGATGGCGACGGTGTCCGGCGCATCCTCGAGAATCTCCAGGCCCATCGTGGCGTGACCGGTGATGAAGTTCTGGTCGTCGAATGGATGGATGAACGTCCCCACCACGCCGGGATACGAGCGGTCTTCGAGTGCCTGCCAGGCGACGGCGTACGAGACGAGCACGAGCTGCGCGCCCAACGCGCGCATCCGCTCGAGCTTTGCGGCTGGGGCTGTCTCGATCGCGACGACGGTGCAGGGCACGCCCGCGGCGCGCGCCGCGTACGCAACACCCTGACCGGCATTGCCGGCGCTGATTGTCCAGACGCCGCGCTGGCGCTCGGCATCGGACAACAGCGCGACGGCGTTGGCGGCCCCGCGCAGCTTATAGGCGTTGATCGGTTGCAGGTTCTCAAGCTTGAGTCGTACGTCGGGAAACCCCGGCCCCAGCTCCAGGCGGACCAGCGGCGTGCGGATGATCGTCCCAGCGATGCGCTTTTGAGCGGCTCGGATCTCGCCGAGGGTGATCGGACGAACCGGTTCGAGAGCGGTTGTCATCCGGCTCCCGGCTCCCGGCTCCCGGCTCCCAGGACGAGCGCCGCGGCCGTGACGTCTTCGACCGCGACACCCACGGACTTGAACAGCGTGATCTCCTGATCGTCGCGCCGCCCCGGATCGGTCCCGGCCACGACGGCGCCGATCTCCGTCACTTCGCTCCGCGCCGCGATGACGTCACCTGATTCACGCAGTGCGGCTTCGCGCGAGTCGACGAACACGCGGGCGGTGGTGACGAGATCGTCGTCCAGCTCGCGCCAGTCGGGACGGGTCGCGCCGATCGCATTGACGTGGGTCCCGGGCGAGAGCCACCGCCCCCGCAGCACGGGCGTCGTCGCGCTCACGGCGACCACCACGACGTCGGCGCCGCGCACCGCTTCCGCCGCCGTTGCCACGGCCTTCACACCATGCCGCTGGGCGAACGCCGGCGCGTTTCGCGGACTCCACACACGCACTTCCTTGAATGAACGGACGTGACGCAGCGCTGCGAGGTGACTCTTCGCCTGCACGCCGGATCCGAGAATGGCGAGCACCGACGCGTCCCCCCCCGCTCGGGCCAGTCGCTGGGTCGCCACCGCCGAGGCCGCGGCGGTCCTCATCTCGGTGATGAGCCGGCCGTCCATCATGGCGAGCGGCTCTCCCGTCTCGGCCTTGAACAGCACAATGACCGCGTGGTGCGTGGGGATCCCGACGTTCTGCGGATAGAAGGTGACGAGCTTGGCGCCGAGGGCGCCCGCGTACGCGGGCATGACGGCGAAAAAGCCCTTATGCGGCGCCACGGGAAGCACGGCGCGCACCGGTTGCACGACTTTGTCCGATGACAACGCCGCGAGCGCGTCCGCGATGGCGGGAATGAGGTCCCGGTAGCGGAGCCTGGCTTGCACGGCCGGCTCATCGAGGACGATAATCTCCATGACATGGAGCTACGCCGTGACGGATGTCTTCACAAGCGGCTTCTCCTCGTTTTCGTTCAAAACCAAAGACCTCGTCGTCGCGTACTGGCAGGGTCCGACCACCCCAAGGGGCCCACCAATGCCGTCAACCACAGACATCAAACGCACCGCCCGACGCGCCGGCCTGCTCTATCTCGCAATGTCCATCCTGGCGATGATCGGGTACTTCTATCTCGGTCCCCGGTTTGTTGTTTCAGGCGATGTCGCCGCCACGGCCCGCGCCATCCTCGAACACGAGCGGCTGTATCGCACCACGATCCTGATCGACCTGGTGGTGATGGTCCTCTTTATCCTCGTCGTCGTCGAGCTGTACCGGCTCTTCGAGGATGTGGACAAGAGCCAGGCGCGTCTCATGGTTGCGCTCGTTGGAACGGGCATTGCCGCGGCGTTCGCCAGCTTCGCGTTCAATGCGGCCCCGCTGGTCCTGCTGGGCGGCGGAGACGCACTTGTCGCCTTGAGCCGCCCACAGCTCGAAGCGCTCGCGTATGCGTCGCTGAAGGTGGGCGACAGGCTGGGGGACGTGCTGACGGCGATTTGGGGATTGTGGCTGTTTCCCTTTGCCGTCCTGACGATCAAGTCGGGGTTCCTGCCAAAGTTCCTCGGCGTCCTCCTCCTCCTCTCGGGCGTCGCCTATGTCGTGACGTGCGCGATCGCGATCGTATTTCCGGCGGCGATGGACACCGTCTCCAAACTCGCCATGCCGCTGTATTTCGGTGAGTTCATCGTCGTGTTGTGGCTGGCCTTCATTGGCGCGAAGCCGCGGATGGCGGAGGCCCCCGTTCCTAGAGCGTCCTGAGGAACGCGACTAGCGCTGCCCGATCCGCGGCCGGCAGCGCCTGGAACAGCTCGCGCGCCCGCGTCCCCTCGCCGCCGTGCATATCGATGGCCTCCTCCGGCGTCTTCGCGCGGCCGTCGTGCAGGAACTGGGTCGCGAGCCGGAGTCCCATCAGCGGCTCGGTCCGGAATTCGCTTGGCGTCGCCAGGCCGAAGCAGATGTCGGCCAGCTCGGTCCCCATGTCGTGCAACAACAGATCGGTGTAGGCCGCGGCCTCCTTGTGGCCGAGCGCCGCGATCGCATTGTCGCCCGTCGGCAATGTTGGCACGTGGCAGCCAGCACAGCCGACCCGCTTGAAGACCTCCAGCCCGCGCCGAGCTTCGCCTTTCTGCTTGAGCGGCGCCGGCGGAGCAAGCAGGCGCACGAACGCGTCGGTCAGCTCGAGACCACGGGCGTTGAGCTCAGGCTCAGGCGCCGGATCGGTTCCGGCGGGCAGCGAATCGCCGGTGACCGTGCCTTCGACCGGCACGGAAGGATTGGTGATGCCGATCTCGATCTGGAATGCGCCGTCGTTGAACTCGCGCAGCGTCGGCACGAGCGCCTTGCGCCCGAAGCGGCCCAGGCGGCCGTCGAAGAAGCGATTGGGGCGCCCGGAAATGCCGTCGCCGTCGCGATCGTCCGGGTCGGCGTAGGCGAGAATGGCGGAATCGGGCACGGCGTCCAGCAGCCCGAACCCGAAGACGTCGGGCGTCGTGCGCGCCGCGACGATGGTGACGCCCGGTGGTAACGGCTCGTGGTCGATGCCGAGCGCGGCGCGCAGGGCCGGGGTCACGCTATCCTGGAACACAGGCCCGCCCTGACCCGCGAGCTCGTCGCACTTGAGTCCCGGGAGCTCCGGGTGAAACAGCGCGGCGTGCCGCTCGACCTCGTCGCCACCCGCGCCCGACACAGGATCTTCGTGGCACTCGGCACAGCCACTGGCATTGAATAACGGGCCGAGACCGGTTTCCGCCGTGAACGTGCTGTCGAACACGACCCGGCCGCTGTCGAAGCGGGCGCGCTCGGCTGCCGACAGACCGCGCAGCGGATCCCCCGGCTCCACCCGAGGACACCCCGCCGTCATCACGACGACGACAGCGACCACGAGGCCGCGCGTCATGGCGTCGGGTCCACGCCGGTTTCCATCCGGCCAACGCGCTCGATCGTGTACGCGACGAAACCTGTTGGCCCGCCGCCAAACCGGGCGCGAATCACGTCGCCGCGCTTCAGCTTATCAAACCCAATGAGTTCGGGCTGCCCATCTTCGCGGTCCGTGATCGGTACGCCAGCGGGTATCTGGAGCCGCACGATTCGGAGAGCGAAGCCGACGCCGGTGGTGACCTCGAGGGTGCGCGCGCGCACGTCCACGGCGCGAATCGCGCCGCGCACGCTGTCGTGCGGGGCGGCCGGTGGGGCCGCAGGTGGTGTAGTCGCTTGCTGAGCGGAGATTGCGAGAGGCGCGACGAACAACAGAAGCGAGACAAGCGTGGCCCGGTGCATAGACCCTCCTGCCAGGGTTCGGGAGGAAGATACACCGGGGCCCCCCGGCCGGTTGCACCGCCCTCTGACGTCGTAGCAAGGCCTCCGGCGACTGCGGGAGTGCTTCGACTAAAGCGTGTTACGGCACCGCACACGCCACCGAATTACTCTCGGCCACGCCGGGAATGCGGACGCGATACGTCCGCGCAGTCGCCCCCCCCCCAGACCAGCGCAGCTCCCACCACGCCAAGCCAGCGCGCCGCGACCGCAACCGCATCTCCAACGCCGGATCGTCGTCCCAGCTCACCACCGTGCGGGTCGCGTCATCGATCACGACCTCGACGCGCGGCCGGGCGGCGACGTCACCGGTAGACACGGGCCACTCCGCGGCCGCGCCGAGCTGCAGCCATGCATACAGCGTGTCTCTCGAGCACCAGAGCCGCTCGATCCGCGGCGGCGGCACACGGCCGGCCAACTTGCGGGAGACGACGCGTCGCTGGTCACCGACGACGAGATCGAGCGGTGGCGCTGCGGCCGCCGGCAGACTGTCGCCGCCGGATACCGACGCCACGAGGCGGCCGAGCACGCGCCCGAACATCGCCGCTTCACCCGGTCCGTAGATCGTCGAGCCGCCTTCGTAGTACTGCGCGGTGTATTCCTCTGGCGTCGTGATGTACTCCAAATAGCCGTTCGCGTGACCGAGGATGAGGGCCTCGCGCACCGGGAGCCCCGCCCCCCGTGCGGCCGCCAACATCTGCTCGCGCATCCGTCTGCCCGCTGTCGTCGTCACCTCTCCCGGCACCGCGCCGATCACGCGATCCCCCAAGCGCAGCACTGTGACTTGTGCGTAGGAGGGAAGGCCCCCGCTGATGAGCAGGCGATTGGGCAGCCCGCCGAACGCCGCGTCAAAGAGTTGGCGCTTGTGCGTGTGGCATCCCGGTACCCTCGGGTTGGGCGAGCCCTCCTTGAGCCCGACATCGAACGCGCCGAACAGCCGCCACCCATTTATCCGCGTGGGGGCGTCGCCCGCGCCGACCAATGTGCTGTTACCGATGGCCGGCACGGGGCAGATCCCGAGCGCGCGCGCGCTGTCGCGCAGCGACAGCGTCGCAAATGCGCGCCCCAGCTCCAACCGGTCGGTCAACGCCGCCCCGAGCGCGTCGAACAATGCCACCGCGCCGTCCCCCACATTCTTCCCAATCACGGAGATCGCGTCTCGCGCCGCCTGCCTGCAGGACGCGAGGTGCGTGGCGGTGGGAGAGCGCCACTCCCATAGGGTGCGCGTGAAGGGGCCGTCGAGCGCGGGCAGCGGGGTGAGCTTGGGGACGTCGCAGCGGCTCTGGGGCGGCCACGCCGGCGACACGTCGCCTTCGGCGCCGTTCGCGAACAGGTAGACGGCGCGCGGCACGAAGCCGCTGTCGCTCGAGCGATTCAAGTCCCGGTCGATGTGGCGCTCCAGGCGCCGCTCGACGAGGCCATGAATGTCAGCGTCGAGGAGGTCGTTCGATGGAGCGTTGCCGGTGCCGTGCATGGCGAAAATGCTGAAGGCGCCGGCGGGACGGAACATGCCGCTCGCGGCGTCGCGCTGATCGACACGCAGCATGGCGAGCTCCGGATCCACGAGCTGGTACTCTTGCGACAGCCCGGGTGGCACGTCCGCGGGCGCGGTCGGCGCAGGAATATTCCGCAGCATGGCGGGAAGGCTGCGAATGCGCGTCTCACCCCAGACGGCGCGACTTCCCCACGCGACACGGGCCGGGCGCAGATCGGCGACCGCGGCGTGCACGGCACGCGCAATGCGCGCCGTGAGCGAATCGACCATCACGGGGTCGAAGCCCGCGACCGAGCTCCCCTGATCGTTGTAGCCAGCCGCCTCGAAAAAATGACCGGGGCCGGCATGCGTGTGCGTGACCGCGATCACGAGGCGATCCGCCCCGATGCCGTCCGTGCGCGCCGTCAGCGCGGCGATGCGGCGGTGCAGCAGCGCCGAGCTGAGCGGGAGATCGGCGACGACGAGCGCCACGCGGTTGCCGCCGGCGTCGGCGAGCACGAGGACGCGCGCATAGAGTCGGAGCCGATAGCCCTGTGCCTCGGCACCCTCCGGGCCGTTGCCCGCCAGCCCCACTCCCGGCGGCGGCGTGATGTCGACGCGACCGAACCCGGCCTGCAACGACGCCTCCGTGCCTGGTCGCGGCACCGGGCTGAGCACTCCAGGCACGTGCAGGCGCGTGGGGCCGCCGCACGCCACCAGCAGGACGGCCGAGGCCTGGACCAGAACCGCCCGGCGACTCATTGCGCGTTCCGCGCCTCGGCGCCGAGCACGATCGTCATCCCCGTCCACAGCCACACGATGAAGTCCTGAGTCTGCCCTGCACCGTCGACGCGCGTGGCAGCATCGATGTTGAGCTGCGACCGAGCCCCGAAGCCGAGTGTGGCCGACCCGATGCCCGACAGGCGTCGCACTATCAGCTCCGTTCCAAGACCGAGCCCGATATGCGTGACGCCCTGGCGGGCAAAGTTTGCAAGCTCTTCGGGCCGAGCGGGGTTGGGGCCTTGCCCGATGTTCAGTCCCATGTCTCCCTGGACGAACACGAACGCATAGGGGGGAAAGGGCCACCCGAGCACGGGGACATCGAACGACGCGCGGAGAAACGTCCCACCCACCCGCTCCACATCCCACCAGGCTTCCAAGGTGGGGTTGAGGTAACGGCTGGTTGTCGACAGCGACGCGAATACTTCCGTCGTGTTGCGATCCGCACCCACGCCGCCTTGAGCCGAGTCGCCGCGGAAGGCGTACCGGACGACGCCCGCGTGCAGGCGCGTCGGTCCGAGGATGAGCGAGGCTCGACCCCAAAAATCTTCTTCGCCGAGGTGTCGATTGCCGGCGCCGGTCTCGGACAGTTCCCCGGTCGATACGCTGTCCAGCTCATAGTGCAGGACGGCGCCGCCCTCGATCGACAGGCGGTTTCTCCGGAATCCCGCGGCCACCGATGGCTGAGCGACGAGGCCTGCGGATCGGGAGACGCCGTGCCACACGTAGCGACCACCGGCGGACAGATCGGCACGGGCGGAGAGTTGAGCGCCGGCGGGTGCAGCAGCCATCGTCAATGCGGTGACACATGACCAGGCATAGCGCACGCGGTCTAACGTGGAGCGCGCCGCTGGCTACTGCAAGGAAGCCTTCGCGACTCGCAGTCACCGTGGCGAGATGCAAGATCAAGGTCGGACCGCGCCCCCCGGCCCATTGCTAACCGGGTGACCCATCGTCACATAGCCAGGATTCGGCGCCGGGCACGGAAGTCGCGTTTGACGGACACGAGACCCCCAACCACAGGAGCGAGTATGGGTCGCCTGGTCCTTCCGTGCCTCGTCGTCGCAGCGCTGCTCGTGCCCGCGGCCGCCACCGCACAAAACCAATGGCAGCGGACCGTGCGCAATCAGGTCAGCCAGCACGACAACTTCCTTTCCGAGCGCGGCTACACGTTGAGCGGTGATGTTTACGACGGGAACCTCAACGACGACTATTACCAGGACTTGACGATCGCGCTGCGGCCTGGGACGTCCTACGCGTTCATGGGAGTCTGCGATGAGGACTGCCACGACATCGATCTGCGCCTGTACGATCCTGAGGGGAACGAGGTGGCTTCCGACCTGCGCACTGACGATTGGCCCATCGTGATGATCACGCCGTCCTTCAAAGGTACGTATCAGGTGAGGGTTGTGATGGCGAGCTGCTCCAAGAATCCCTGCTACTACGGGATCGGAGTGTTCACGAAGTAGGCGAGCCGAACCAGCACAACGGCCGCCGGACGCGGCGGCCGAAGTGCTGATGTGGTAACTTTGCGGTCGCTTGTTCCTCCACTCGCTGACGTTCTTCCTGGTGTTCGCGTACGCCATGCTCAGCCGGCTGGCGTACGTGCTGTTCGTGGGATGGACGCTGCGGCGGGAGGAGCGCGAGCGATACTACGCCACGCGCTTTGGCCCGGTCGAGGGGTTCCGGCGATTTCGCCGGCGCGCGGCGTGGGTCATGAACCACGACGCCTTCGCGTTCATCCTGCTCTGCGTCGTGACCCGCAACACCTGGGCGTTGCCGTTCCCGCCTGCCGCCACGTTCGTCACCGGCGCGGCGCTCGCGCTCATCGGTCTCGGGACGAAGCTCTGGGCCGCGCGCACCCTGGGAACCGACGCGTACTACTGGCACAACTTCTTCGACCCGGCCGCCGCGGTGGGACCGATCTCCTCCGGTCCCTACCGGTTCGTGTCCAGCCCGATGTACACGATCGGGTATCTGCCGGTGTACGGTCTCGCCCTTATGCTCCGGTCCTTCCCTGGGATCGTCGCCGCGGTATTCTCCCAGGCCGCCATCCTCGGCTTCTACTTCATCGTGGAACGTCCGCACTTTCAGCGGCTGCACCGCTCTAGCTGACAGTGGCGCAGCCGTCTATTGTGACGGCGTGACAAGACCGATGCGACGCATCGTCCTTCTACTATATGCGCTGGTGCTCGGCTGCCGCAGCAACGCGGGCGGGGGCGCGGGGGCCGAGACTGGGACGGTCGCCGACGATCAGGAGCTGGCCGCACCAGCGGAGCATCCCGACCATCACGCCGCGGCAGAGGCCGAGCAGGCGATGACGGCACACGTCACCGAGGATCCGCACCTGCGGCTCACACCGCTGCGTGCTCCGGCTCCCGGCGATTCGGCGCGGGCCGCGCGGATTCTCGCGACGATGCGAAGCGAGCTGGCCGAGTATCGCGACATCCACGTCGCCGAGGCCGACGGATTCCGCCAGTACATCCCGGCGGGTGGCGCGCCCGTGCAGCACTTCACCAAGCTCAGCTGGGCGTTTCGCTCGCGCACCGGGCTCGATCCGGCTCGGCCGACCTCGCTGTTGTACGAGCGCGCGCCGGACGGGAGTCTGACGCTGGTTGGCGCGATGTTCACGGCGCCGCCGCAGACGAGCGCAGCCGAGCTCGACGCGCGGCTGCCGCTCAGCGTGACGCGCTGGCACCAGCACGTCAACTGGTGTCTGCCGGGCGGATCGCCGGCAGAGGCGCAGCGCCGCTGGCGCGAGACCAAAGACGGGCGACCCGTATTCGGCCCGAAGTCGCCAATTGCAACAGAAGCCGCGTGCCAGGCCGTGGGGGGGCGGTTCTACCCACGGTTATTCGGGTGGATGGTTCACGTGATGGCGTTCGCGGGAGACGATCCCTGGACTGCGCACCAGCACTAGCGTGGCTTGACGGTCCACGCCGCGGGCGGTAGCACTAGAGCGACGGTCAACCTTTTAGAGGAATGAATATGCGACGTGGTGCCAGTTTACTCGCCGTCCTGTTCGTTCTGCCGGTTCTGCTGCTCGCCCAGGGGTCGATCCGCGGTCGCGTGACCGACGCGGCGGGCGGTCCGCTCACCCGCGCGATGATCTCGGCTGAAGGCTCGGGGTTGCGCGCGGAAACAGACGCGCGGGGCGCGTACGAGATCCGGGACCTGTCGCCCGGCACGTACACCGTGCGGGTGCGACTGCTCGGCTACGTGCCACAGTCGACACGCGTCACGGTCGGGCAGGGACCCGTCACACAGGATTTCTCGCTGGCGGAGCAGGCGATCAGCTTGTCGCCGGTGGATGTGACGGTCGGCTCGCGCGCGCGCCACACGGCCGCCGACGAGCTGGCGGTGCCGGTGGACGTATTCACCTCCGAGACGATGAAGCTTCAGGGTGCCACGGAGACCGGGCAGATTCTGCAGTCGCTCTCGCCCTCGGTGAACTTCCCGCACCAAAGCGTCACCGACGCGACCGACATCGTGCGGCCGTTCACGCTGCGCGGGTTGTCCCCCGATCACACACTGGTGCTGGTGAACGGCTGGCGCCGCCACCAGACCGCGCTGGTGAACACCTTCGCCTACGGCACCGGCGCCGGATCGAGCGGTGTCGACCTGAACGCGATTCCGTCGAGCGCCGTGGACCGCATCGAAGTGCTGCGCGACGGCGCGTCGGCGCAGTACGGCTCCGACGCGATCGCCGGCGTGGTCAACATGGTGTTGAAAGAAGGACAGCTCACGCCGTTCCTCAACGCGAGCGTGGGCCGCTATCAGCCCAACGACTACAATGACGACGGCACGACGGTCAACCTGAACGGCGGCTTTGGCGTGGGGATCGGACGCGGCTCGCTGGGTGTGTTCGCCGAGTTTCTGGACCGCCAGCCCACCAACCGCGCCTGGGCCGATATCTACGAGGACGCCGGCACCGGCGTCGCTGATTCGATCGTCGACGGCCGCGTGGTCGTGAAGCGCAACCCCGTGGCGCAGCCAAATCACCACTGGGGCGACGGGCTCGAGCGGGACGTCATCACGATGGCGAATCTGCGACTTCCCTTGAACGATCAGGGGACGACCGAGCTGTACGGCTTCGGCGGCTTCAGCAACCGCAAAGGCACGGGCAACGGCTATCGGCGCTGCGCCTCGAGCTGCGCGAGTCTTTCCAATCGGAGCTGGTCGGAGATCTACCCCTTCGGCTATCTCCCCGAATTTGCGCCCAACGTCAGCGACTACTCCGCGGCCTTGGGGCTCCGCGCCGCCACAGGCGGCTGGCAGATCGATTTTGGCGGCTCGTACGGCTCCAACCGCTTCGACTACAACCTCCGCAACACACTGAACGTGTCGCTCGGCCCGTGTCTCGACCCGGCGAATCCGTGCGCCCCCGGGCCGGACTCGGTCTTCGGTACCGGCGACGAAATCTCGAACCAGACGTCGTTCTTCGCCGGACGCCTGCAGCGCAATGAGCTCACGATCGGGCTGAACGCGGCGCGCAGCGTGACGATCGGGCTCCCCGCTCCGGTGAACCTGGCCGTCGGCGCTGCCTTCCGCCGCGAAGGCTATGAGATCACACGCGGGGAGCTGGCGTCGTATGTCGATGGCAATCATCTGGGCCCGGACTCGAGCGACGGCCGCCCGTACTCCCAGGTATTCCCGGGGTTCCGGCCGTCCGACGAATCGAACTCCGACCGCACCAATGTCGGCGTGTACGCGGATCTCGAAACGAATCTCTCGCCCAAGCTCCTGACCAACGTAGCGTGGCGGTTCGAGGACTACTCCGACTTCGGCTCGCTCTTAACCGCCAAGGCTGCGGTCCGCTTCCAGCCGTCACCTCGATTCACCGTGCGGGCGGCCGCCAGCTCGGGATTCCGGGCGCCGGGGCTGGGCCAGTCGCATTTCAGCCATGTCAGCACGAATGTGATCGGCGGGGTCGTGACCGACGTGCTGATCGTGCCGGTGGGCGACACGGCGGCACGGCTGTTCGGCTCGAAGCCGCTGCGCGCCGAGAAGGCGGTCAACCTGAGCGCGGGTTTCGCGTTCAGTCCCAACGACAACGTCACGCTCACCGTGGACGCCTTCCAGATTCGGATCAACGACCGGATTCTGCTCGGCGCGACGTTTGATGACAGCGTCACGCTCGCACTGCTGGCGGCCAACGGCTTCACCAACGTCGGCGGCATTCAGTACTTCACCAACGGGCTCGATACCCGGACCCAGGGAGTCGACTTCACCGCCGAGCTGCGGCGCCAGGCGGGCGCAGGCATGGTGAATGTGACCGCCGCCGTGAATTACACGAAGAACACGATTCTCTCGATCGATCCGTTGCCCCCGGTGCTCGACACCACGCCGTCGATCGAGCCAGGGATCATCGATTCGGTGACCTACATCGGCATTACGGAGGAGCGGCCCGACGTGCGGGCGACGCTCACGGGCCTGTATAGCGTCGGGCGGGTGCATGCCCTGCTGCGCGGGTCGTACTACGGGAAGTTCTCCTCGGCGCAGCCCGGCTACTGTGATCTGTGCCGCGAGCGCTACGGCGCCAAGTCACTGATCGACGCGGAAATCGGCTACCGGTTCGCCAGCATCGATCTCTCGCTGGGCGTGCGCAATCTGTTCGACGTCTACCCCGACCAGCCGTCGTCCCTGCAGGATGTGGGGGATGGGAATCCGTCGAAGGACTACAACAACAATTTCGGCGTTTTCCCCTGGGCGGCGGCGTCGCCGTTCGGCTACAACGGGCGCTATCTGTATGCCCGGGCGGAGATGAGCTTACTGCGGTAGTCGCACATTTAGCGCCGTGGCAGCAGCACGGCAACACGGAGGATCGGTGAACAGATATCTCAAGACATGCCTCCTCGCGCTCGCCTGCAGCGTGGCGTTGGCGGCAAATGCGTTGGCACAGCAACGCTCGATCGCGGGCCGCGTCGCCAACTCGGTGAGCGACGAGCCGATCATCGGCGTGACCGTGACGGTCGTGGGCACGGCGATCGCCGCCGTGACCGATGTCCGCGGCGAGTTCACGCTCTCAGCACCGGCGGGGCCGGTCTCGCTGAGCGTGCGGGCGATCGGCTACAAGCGCCGCACGGTGCCGGTGGGTGCCGACCAAACGCGCATCGCGATCGCCGTCGAGCCCGACATCTTCAACCTCGAGGCGGTGGTCGTCACCGGACAGGCGACGGCGGTGGAGCAGAAGAACCTGCCGCAGGCCGTGAGCGTGGTGACGGCGCAGCAGCTCGAGCGCGTGCCCACCCCCACGATTGAAAGCGCCCTGCAAGGGAAAATCGCGGGCGCGCTGATCCAGTCGAACTCCGGCGCCCCGGGTGGCGGCGCGCAGATCAACCTCCGCGGCGTCTCGACGATCAACGGCGGTGTCGACCCGGTGCTCGTCGTCGATGGCCTCGTGGTCAGCAACGCGGCCATCGGGAACAACATCAACGCCATCACGGCGGCTGCCGCGGGCGGCAACGCGTCGAACCAGGACAACCCGGTGAATCGCATCGCCGACCTGAATCCGGCCGATATCGAGCGCATCGAAGTGCTGAAGGGCGCCTCGGCGGCGGCGATTTACGGCGGCGCCGCATCGAACGGCGTGGTGATTATCACGACGAAGCGTGGCTCCACGGGCGCGCCGCGGTTCCATCTCACGCAGCGCTTCGGCGAGTACCGCGTGTCGAATTACATGAAGTCGCGCGTGTTCGCCGATTCCGCGGATGCGGCGACGTTCACCGATACGACGAGCGCCGGCCTCTACTGCAACCTTCCGGGCGGAACCCCGACGGGCGGTGGCCTCTGCCCGAACTACAACAACATCGGGCCGCTCTGGTCCGAGCATTCGCTCTCGTGGGAAACCGACGCCAGCGTCACGGGCGGTACCGACCAAACCCGCTATTTCATCTCGGGACTGCTCAAACGTGACGGCGGCATCGCGCCGGGCACGGGCTACGACAAACAGTCCATTCGAGCGAATCTCGACCAGACGGTGGGATCGCGCTGGGTGCTGTCGCTCAGTAGCGCCGTGATCCACAGCCTCGCCGCGCGCGGCATCTCGAACAACGACAACAGCGGCACGAGCCCGTATCTCGTGTTCCCGCTGACGCCGAGTTTCGTGGATCTCCAGAGCGTGAACGGCGTCTACCCAGACAACCCCTTCGAGCGCAGCAATCCGCTCCAGACCTACGCGAATCTGCGCAACGACGAGGATGTGTGGCGCGCGCTTGGCGCCGGGACGCTGCGGTTTGACGCCATTAACAACGAGCGGCAGAGCCTGCGCTTCGTCGTCACGGGCGGAGTCGACTACTTCAACCAGGAAAACGACATCTACTCCCCGCCCGAGCTCGAGTTCGAGCCGAACGATGGCCAGCCGGGCACGGTCGTGCTCGGGAAGACGTCGAACGTGAACCTCAACCTGCTGACCAACGCGATCTACACGCACCAGAGCAGCAGTGGCAGGCGGGCGACCACGGCCGTCGGGGTCCAGTACGTCGACCGCGATTTCAACTTCACGAACCTCGTGGGGCGCAACCTGCCGCCCGGCCAGCAGAATATCGACCAGGCCACGAGCGTCATCATCAATCAGCAGCTGCAGCCTCAGCAAGACCTCGGCCTGTATGCGCAGGAAGAGCTCCTGATGATGGACGAGCGCTTGATGGTGGCATTCGGCGTGCGCGCGGACCGCTCCAGCCGCAACGGCGATGTGGACAAGTTCTACTACTATCCCAAGGTCGCGGGATCGTACCGCTTCACGAACCTCGGCGGCGGCGGGGATGAAGTGAAGGTCCGCGCGGCGTACGGACAGACGGGCAATCCTCCGCAATTCGGCAACAAGTTCACGCCCAATGCGACGGGCACGATCGGCGGGATCTTCGGAAGCTCGGCCGGCGCCATCGCCGGCGATGCGGGGATCAAACCCGAGCGTCAGTCGGAAATCGAGGCCGGCCTCGATGCGACGCTCGCCGACGGCCGCCTCACACTCACGCTGACAGGATTCAACAAGACGATCACCGACCTGCTGCTGGCGCAGACGCTCGCCCCATCGACGGGGCGGACGCAGCGCACGTTCAACGGCGGCAAGCTGCGCAATCGCGGCATCGAAGCCAGCCTGGGGTACGCGGTCATGCAGCGGGCCGACGTGAGCTGGATCGTCAACTCGACGTTCTTCGCGAATCGCAGCAAAGTGCTCTCGCTGCCGGTCCCCGCCTTCCAGGTGGGCGGCTTCGGCACGTCCCTCGGCGCGTTCGAGATCCGCCCGGGGCATTCGGTCACGCAAATCGTGGGCACGCCGATCGATACGATCACGGGACAGCCGTCGGTGGTGGGTGACGCGAATCCCGATTTCCAGATGACGCTCGGCAGCGACCTCCAGTATCACCGCTGGAGCCTGGGGCTGCTGTTCGACTGGAAGAAGGGTGGAGACGTAATCAATCTGACGGAGCTGCTGTTCGACTTGTTCGGCAACAGCATCGACCAGAACGGCGCCGCCCAGGGGCGGCTCAACGACTTCTTCGCCGGCAAGACGCAGCCTTACGTCCAGGACGCATCCTACCTGAAGCTGCGTGAGCTGTCGGTGTCGTATCACATTCCGGCTTCGACCACCTCCTCCTTGTTCGGTTCGACGGTGCGCGACGCGCGGATCACGTTTGCGGGCCGGAACCTGCTGCGCTTCACTCCGTTCCGCGGCATGGATCCGGAAGTGTCGAATTTCGGTAACCAGGCGGTGGCGCGGAACATCGATGTGGCGCCGTTCCCGCCGAGCCGCAGCTTCTTCGTCGCGATCGACTTGGACTTCTGAGCGAGGGCACCTGACCATGAAACGCATTTGCAGCTTGCTGGCGGTCGCGGCGCTCGTCACGGGAGCCTGCGATTTCACCATGACTGATCCCAACAGTCCGGGGCAGATCGGCAGCAATCCCTCGCGTGCGAGGGTGCAGGAGACCGTGGCGGGGATTTTGCTGGCGGCGCGCTCCGACGCCGCCGATTGGAACCTGGACGCCGGAATTCTCGGTCGCGAAGCGTATCGCTTCGACGGCTCAGACCCGCGCTTCATTTCGGAATGGCTGGCCGGTCCGCTCGATCCCGGCGGCGGCGCTTTTGGCGGCGACCACTGGGTAGAGCATTACAATGCGATTCGCACCACGAACGATTTGCTGAACGTGATCGGGAGCGCGTCGCAACTCTCCGGCGCGGAGCAACGCGCCACGCGGGGCTTTGCCCAAACGCTCCAGGCGTACTCGTTCCTGATGGTGCTGATGGCCCACACCGACAATCCGGCGCACAACGGCGATTCGATTCCCGTGGACGTCAACATCCCGGTCTCGGATCCGCCGGCCGCGCTGGTCGCCAACACCGACGCGTTTCTGTTCGTCTCGAATCTGCTGGATTCAGCGAACGTGGAGCTTGCGGCCGGAGGCGGCGCGTTTCCGTTCACCCTGCCATCGGGGTTCACCGGGTCTTCGACGCCAGCCGAGTTCCAGCAGTTCAATCGCGCCTTGAAAGCCGCGGTCGAAGTGTATCGCGGCAGCCTGGGGTGCGGGGCGTGCTATGGGGCCGCGCTGACGGCGCTGGGTGCGTCGTTCATCGACACGTTGGGCGGCACCGGCACACTCAACCGCGGTGTGTATTTCAACTTCAGCACCGCACCGGGCGACGCGCCGAACCCGCTGTTCCAGAATCCGCAGACGGGCGAGAATTTCGTCCATCGGTCGCTGCGGGATAGCGTCGCGACAAAACCCGGTGGCGGGAATGACAATCGCTACACGGCGAAGGTGGTCGACCGGTCATTGGTCACGACCACGGGCCTCTCGTCCGATCTGGGCTGGATTCGCTATCCCAGCACGGATGCGGAAGTGCCTATCATCCGCAATGAGGAGCTGATTCTGCTGCGGGCCGAGGCAAACCTCGCGGCTGGACAGCCGGTCCTTGCGGCAAACGACGTGAACTACGTCCGCGTGGCCTCCGGCGGGTTGGCCGCCATCGCTGGTCTGGGCGGCCAGACGCCGACCCAGATCCTCGGCCAGATCCTGCGCGAGCGGAAGTATTCGCTGCTGTATGAAGGCCATCGCTGGTTCGATCTCCGGCGCACCGGAAACCTCAGTGCGCTGATTCTCGACCGCGCCGGCGATCAGCGGTTCTCGACGCTGCCGGTTCCGTTGAGCGAGCGGCAGGCAAGACAGCCCTAGCGCCGCTTGCTGTCTCACGACGAAACCGCCGGGCGGCGTGATGCCTCCCGGCGGTTTTGTTTGTGTCCTCTCGCAGTGGTTGCTCCTGTCGGAGCAAAAGGGGAAGAAGCACCCCCTAGCGACCACCGAAACGCCCTGATATGATCTCGCGCCTTGAAAGTCACGTCTGAACCGGAGAGTTTATGCGCGCTGTGAGTCGTTTGCTGAGCATTGCCGTCCTCGCCGGGGCCCTGTATGCGGTCCCGGCCTCCGCGCAGAACGGTCGCCTCACCGGCACCGTGCGCGACGCCAGCGGGACCGCGCTGTCCGGCGTCGCGATTCGCGCCACGAACCAGCGAACGTCCCTGTCGAGTCGCGCGACGACCGGCGCCGACGGCCGCTTCACCATCTCGGGGTTGCCCGCCGGCAGCTACAGCGTCGCGGCGTCGATGCCCGGCCTGCGAACGGTCTCGCAGAACGTGCAGGTTGCCGCGGACCAGACCGTCGCGCTGGATCTCGTGCTGCAGCCGGTCACCCTCGAAGCGGTCACGGTCACGGCCATGCTGCGCGAGCAGGAGCTGGCCAAGGTGCCGTTCTCGATCGCCGCGCCGACAGCGCAGGCGCTGCGGCTGCGCGGCGCGGAGAACATCGAAGGGATCGCGGCCAACGTCGCGGGCTTCAGCGTGCAGAACCTGGGACCGGGCCAGAGCACCGTGGCGATGCGCGGCGTGTCCTCCGGTCAGATCGCTCGGGACCAGCCCGGGGTGAAGGAAGACGTCGGCGCCTATCTCGACGACGCCCCCGTCTCGCTCTCGCTGTTCACGCCGGACCTGGATCTCTTCGATGTCTCGCGCGTCGAAGTGCTGCGCGGACCGCAAGGAACGCTGTTCGGCGCCGGCTCCCTGGCGGGAACCGTGCGCTACATCAGTACCGAGCCCGAGCTGGGCGCCACCCACACGTTCGGTGAGGTCGGCCTCCATCAGGTTCGGAGCGGCGCCGCGGGGAACAACGCCAAACTCGGGTTCAACGTCCCGGTCGGCGCCAAGTCCGCGTTCCGGATCGTGGGGTACAGCAGCGACCTCGCGGGCTGGATGGACGCGGTGCAGCCGAACCTGCGCGTGAATCAGGACGTCAACGGCGGTAATCGCACCGGCGCGCGCCTTGCCTGGCGTTTTGAGCCCAGCGCGCGCTTCAGCCTCACGCCGCATCTCGTCTATCAGAAGGTGCGGACGAACGGCTGGAACCGGAAAGACGACTTCAACATCCTGGCCAATCCCTACACGACCACTCAGCCCGCCGTCACGCTGGGACCACACCAGTTGTTTACCCAGCAGGAGGAGCCGTTCAGCGACGAGTTTTTCCTCGGGGCGGTGAATCTGCGGTACGCCCTCAGCAACGCCGTGAGTCTCACCTCGATCACGTCGTTCACCCGCCGTAACATTCGCGTCACGCGCGACGGCGGCGCGCTGTTTGCGAGCCTCATCGGCGCCACTTTTGGACTGCCGGAGGACATCTACACACTCGACTCACCGTTCGACGACAAGACCACGTCGAAAGTCTGGACGCAGGAGCTGCGCCTGGCCGGCGGCGGTGGTCGCCTGACCTGGGTGGTGGGCGGTTTCTACAGCCACAACGAGCGTCATTTCGGTCAGGATGTCATTGCCATCGGATTCGACACCGCGGTGGCGCCGATCATCGGTGCGCCGTACGGGTTCACGCAGGGGCTCCGGGCGCCCAAGGATCACCTCTTCTGGTCGGACTTGAACTACGACCTCAGCCAGGGGGCGGTGTTCGGTGAGGCAACGCTGTCGCCCAGCGCGAAATTCGATCTCACCGCGGGGTTGCGTTATTACAACTTTTCCGAGGATCGCGGGCTGATCTTCGACGGCTTCTTCACCAACGCCAATACCGGGACAGCCCTGGTCACCGACACCGGCTCGACCAAAGCGGACGGCGTCGTCCCGCGGTTCATCGCGAGCTACAAAGCCTCCGACGCGGTCACCGTGAATCTGCAGGCCGCCCGCGGCTTCCGGCTGGGCGGCATCAACGATCCGCTGAACTATCCCGCCTGCGCGGGAACCGACTCCGCGACGTTCAGCGGGCACGATTCGTTTAAAGATCAAAACGTGTGGAACTACGAAGCGAGCGTGAAGTCCCGCGTGTTCGGCGGCCGCGGGTCGATCAATGTCTCGGCCTTTTACATGGACATCCAGGACCTGCAGCTCAACGTGACCGCCGGGTCCTGTTCCTCCCGGCTGGTCTTCAACGCCCCCACGGCTCGGAGCCAGGGACTCGAAGTCGAAATCAACGCGACGCCGTCGCAAAATCTCGATGTCGCGTTCTCCGCGGCGTTGAATGACTCCAAGCTGACGTCCACCGATACCACGGGGGGCGTGAACGTGATCTCGGGCATCCAGTCCGGTAACCGTCTACCCGGCGTGCCCAAGGTTCAGTTGACGGGCGCCCTCACCTACGGGTGGAATGTGGCGCCGGGGTCGCGCGCATCGATCACGGGCAGCTTCCAGCACGTCGGCTCGCGCTTCACCGCCATCAACGACTTCGGCACCGGCGTGTGTTTGAACGGCGTGAACCCCTGTCCGTTCGGGACCGTCGATATGACGAAGTTTGAGGCCGACGAGGGCGGCGTCACGATCGGCGGCCCGCTGACGCAGAGCATCTACTCATTCGATCCGGAGCTGCCGGCATATACGCTGCTCAACGTCCGCGTCGGGGTGCGACGGACAGGCTGGGAGGCGGCGCTGTTCATCAACAACGTGGCGGATGAGCAGGCGTTGCTGGCACTGGACCGCGAGCGCGGCACCCGCGCCCGCGTGGGGTATTTGACGAACCAGCCGCGAACCGTGGGAGTATCGCTGCGGTTCGACTACTGAGCTGAGGATACCGAAGACAAACCGCCGGGCGGCTACGGCCACCCGGCGGCTATGCCTGCGAGGTCTTGGCTCTACATTCGGCCGGCACCCATGCCCGCCCCGACGCCCGCGTCCTCCGTGTAGAACTTCGCGCCCACCACTGTCGCGAGCGGCGCCGAGATCATGAAGACGACCGTCGAGATGATCGTGAGGTTATGTGGCATGAGCTCGGCTGGCCACATGAACAGGGCGTTCATCAGGCCTGCTGCAAACCATACGGCGATCCCCGCCTTGATCGCTGTTCCGGGTCCCGCGCCGAACCGGGGCCGGATCGCAGCATAGAGCCAGACGAGAAAGACGCCAAAGACAAAGTCGAGGAAGACGAACCAGGGGATTTGTGCGTTGGACATGGCCGGTTTGTTGAGCGCCGCCATCGCTGCTGCCATGTCATCTTTCAACACAACGCCAAACAGCACCGTATCGATCACATTCAGCACGACGCCCGCGATCAAACCACCGATAATCACCTTCTGCATGTTGATCTTACCCATCTGGCATCCCTCCTGGAGAGAGGACAGCGGGGACCTCTCGAGCATCCAGCCGTCGCCACGGTACGGGATCGGATGGGACTCGTCAAGCCACCGCCAGTACCGGAAGGGATGCTGGACACCAGCGCCATGGTGGGCGCGGTGCCTGCTGGTTAAGTTTCTCGAACAACAGTCGCAGTCCGTGGTGAGTTGCGGCCTATTGCAGCCACGTTAAACAAGTCGCTAAAAAGCCGGGGGGGCTCCCCCCGTCCATATTGGCGACGGGGGCTTTTTTTTTGACGATGACGGACCGAACGCAACGTCTCACCGCCCTTCGCGCAGCGCTCGCGCAGCGCATCCTCGTCCTCGATGGCGCCATGGGGACGATGATCCAGTCGTACGCCCTGGACGAAAAAGACTTTCGCGGCGAGCGGCTGCGCGCGCACCCCAAGGACCTGCGCGGCAATAACGATCTGCTGACCATCACCCGCCCCGATGTCATCGCCGAAATCCACCGCGGCCACCTCGAGGCGGGCGCCGACCTCCTCGAGACGAACACGTTCAATGCGCAGGTGATCTCGCAGAGCGACTACGGCATGGAAGACGTGGTGTACGAGCTCAACGTGGCTGCGGCGCGGCTCGCCCGCGGCGAAGCCGACGCGATGACGGCCCGGACGCCCGAGCGGCCGCGCTTCGTGATCGGCGTGCTCGGGCCGACGAACCGCACCGCATCGCTTTCGCCGGACGTGAACGATCCGGGCTTTCGCAACGTCACGTTCGCGCAGCTCGCCGCCGCCTATCGCACGCAGGCCGAAGCGCTCCTCGAGGGCGGGGTCGACCTGCTCATGGTCGAGACGATTTTCGATACGCTCAACTGCAAGGCCGCGCTCTTCGCGGTGCGGAGCTTGTTGGATGAGCGCGGGCTCGATGTCCCACTGATGGTGTCGGGGACGATCACGGACGCGAGCGGGCGGACGCTGTCGGGACAGACGGTCGAGGCGTTCTGGAACTCCGTCCGTCACGCGAATCTCTTCACCGTCGGGCTCAACTGCGCGCTGGGTGCTGCGCAGCTGCGACCCTACATCGAAGAGCTGTCGCGTTTGGCGAATCTCCCCGTCAGCTGCCATCCCAACGCCGGGTTACCGAACGCGTTCGGCGGCTACGACCAAACCGCCGCTGAAATGGCGGCGCTGGTGGGCGAGTTCGCCCGATCGGGGTTCGTGAACGTCGTCGGTGGCTGCTGCGGCACGACGCCCGACCACATTCGGGCGCTCGCCCAAGTGGTGGCCGGCGTGCCGCCGCGCGCGCTCCCCGAGATCGCGCCGATTTGCAGGCTATCTGGTCTCGAGCCCCTCAACATCCGGCCCGACACCCTGTTCGTGAACATCGGCGAGCGCACCAACGTCACGGGCTCGTCGCGGTTCGCGGGACTGATCAAGGCAGGGAACTACGAGGCCGCGCTCGAGGTCGCGCGCCATCAGGTGGAGAATGGCGCCCAGATCATCGACGTGAACATGGACGAAGGAATGCTCGACGCGGTTGCCGCGATGGAGCGCTTCCTGCGACTGGTCGCCGCAGAGCCGGACATCGCGAAGGTACCGGTGATGGTGGATTCGTCCCGTTGGGAGGCCCTCGAGCAAGGGCTGCAAAACCTCCAGGGGAAGGGGATCGTAAATTCCATCAGCCTAAAGGAAGGCGAGGCGGAATTCCTCGCCAAGGCGCGGCTCGTCCGCCGCTACGGCGCGGCGGTCGTGGTGATGGCGTTCGACGAAGAGGGCCAGGCCGATTCCGCCGATCGCAAGGTGGCGATCTGCGCGCGCGCGTACAAACTGCTGACCGAGCAGGCCGGCTTCCCGCCCGAGGACATCATCTTCGATCCCAACGTCTTCGCCGTGGCGACGGGGATCGAAGAGCACAACACGTACGCAATCGCCTACCTCGACGCCACGCGGCGCATCAAGGAGACACTGCCGCGCGCGCTCGTGAGCGGCGGCGTGAGCAACCTGTCCTTCGCATTCCGCGGCAGCGCTCACGTCCGTGAAGCGATGCACTCGGCGTTCTTGTACCACGCGATCAAGGCGGGGATGGATATGGGCATCGTCAACGCCGCCCAGCTCGCCGTCTATGAAGACATCCCGCCCGACGTGCTCGTGCTGGTTGAGGATGTCCTTTTCAACCGCCGTCCCGACGCCACCGAGCGCCTGACTGCGCTTGCCGAGCAGCACCGCGAGAGCACGGTCGTCACCCGGGCCGATGCCGCGTGGCGTTCGCTGCCGGTGATCGAGCGTCTGCGACACGCGTTGATCGAAGGCATCATGGACCACGTCGAGGCCGACGTTGAAGAGGCACGGCGCAAAGCCGCTCAGCCGATCGACGTAATCGAAGGTCCGCTGATGGACGGCATGAACGTCGTCGGCGATCTGTTCGGGGCGGGGAAGATGTTCCTGCCGCAGGTGGTGAAGAGCGCCCGCGTCATGAAGAAAGCCGTCGCCTACCTCGTGCCGTTCCTCGAGGCCGAGCAACGGGCGGCGGGGGGCGTGCGCCGCGCCGGCAAGATCGTGCTCGCGACCGTGAAGGGCGACGTGCACGACATCGGCAAGAACATCGTGGGCGTGGTGCTGCGCTGTAACAACTATGACGTGATCGACCTCGGCGTGATGGTGCCGGCGCAGACGATTCTCGACACCGCGCGCAAGGAAGGCGCCGACGTGATCGGCCTCTCGGGCCTGATCACGCCCTCGCTCGACGAGATGGTCCGCGTGGGAAAAGAGATGACCCGCCAGGGCTTCACGCTCCCGCTGCTCATCGGCGGCGCGACGACCTCGCGGGCACACACAGCGGTCAAGATCGCACCGGGATACACTGGCCCGACGATTCACGTGCTCGATGCATCGCGCGGCGTGGGCGTCGTGAGCCAGCTGCTCTCCGCCGAGCGCCGCGACGCCTACCTCGGCGAGATCGGGGCGGAATACGAGCGCCTGCGCCTCGAGTATGGCTCACGCGACGCGGAGCGCGTCATTCTCCCGCTCGACGAGGCGCGGCGGCGGCGCCTGCAGCTCGACTGGACCGCATACGAGCCGGTCCGTCCCTGCCGCCCGGGCATCACCACGTTCGATGACTATCCGCTCGGCGAGCTCGTCCCGTACATCGACTGGACGCCGTTCTTCCAGGCGTGGGAGCTGAAGGGGAGTTATCCGGCGATTTTCGAAGACTCGAAGGTCGGCGACGCCGCGAAGAAGCTGTTCGCCGATGCGCAGGCGCTCCTGAAACGTTTCGTGGCCGAGCGGCTCGTGCGGGCGCGAGCGGTGTTCGGTCTCTTCCCCGCGAACACGGTCGGGAACGACGACATCGAGGTCTACGCCGGCGAGGATCGCTCGCAGGTGCGTGCGGTGTTGCGCGGCTTGCGCCAGCAGATGGAGAAGGGCCCCGGTCGCCCAAATCTCTGCCTCGCCGACTACATCGCCCCCAAGGACAGCGGCAAGCGCGACTGGGTCGGCGCGTTCGCGGTCACGGCGGGGATCGGGCTCGACGCGGTGTGCGCCGCGTTCGAGAAAGACAACGACGACTACTCGAGCATCCTGGCGAAAGCGTTGGCCGACCGCTTGACCGAAGCGCTCGCCGAGCGGCTGCACGAGCGCGTGCGGACGGAGCTGTGGGGGTACGCGCCCGATGAGCGGAACGACGTCGCCACGCTCGTGGCGGAGCGGTACCGCGGGATTCGCCCGGCACCTGGGTACCCCGCGTGCCCCGACCACACCGAGAAGCGGACGCTCTTCGACTTGCTAGACGTGACAGACGCCACCGGCATGACGCTGACGGAGTCGTGCGCGATGTTGCCTGCGGCGTCGGTGAGCGGATGGTACTTCGCGCATCCGGAAGCCAAGTACTTCGGCCTCGGGCGCATCGGGCAAGATCAGGTGACGGACTACGCCGCTCGCAAAGGCATGACGCAAGAGGAAGTAGAACGCTGGCTGGCGGCGAACTTGGCGTACACGCCGTGAGGCCTTAGGTTGCCGCATATGAGTCAGGCTGAGATACGCATTACCGCCGAGCCGGTGGACAACCACCGCTGCAAGTTCGTCGTGAGCCAACCGCTGCACGCGGCGGGCGTGCGGCGCTTCGCGTCCGCCGACGAGGCGAAGGGATCGCCGCTGGCGGAAGCCATCTTCGCGATTCCCGCAGGCGGCGTCACCGAGGTGATCGTTTCGGGCAACATCGTCACGGTCGTCAAGGACAATCCCGCGCCGTGGCAGGCGGTGGGGAAGGCGGTCGGCGCGGCGATTCGCGCGGCGGCCGCGTCGGGCGCCCCTCCGGTGGCCGCGAAGGCAGCCCCCGCGGCCGGCGCCGTCGACGACGACGCGCTGTACGAGCAAGTCGCGAAAGTGTTCGATGAGCAGGTGAATCCGATGGTGGCGCGGCACGGCGGCCGCGTCGAGCTCATCGACGTGCAGGATGCCGTCGTGATGCTGCGCATGGGGGGCGGCTGTCAGGGCTGCGGCATGGCCGATGTCACGCTGCGCCAGGGAATCGAGGGGATGCTGTCGCAGCTCGTCCCCGCCGTCCGCGGCATCGTCGACATCACCGACCACACCACGGGCTCGAACCCCTACTTCCAGGCCTCGAAGAAATAGCACCGCGTCTCCTGCTGCTGCTGCCCACCACGACGTACCGCACCGCGGCGTTCGTGGAGGCTGCGCGGCGGATCGGCGCGGAGTTGACGGTCGCCTCCGAGCAGCCGAGCACGCTCGAGGCGGCGAATCCCGCCGGACTGCTGACTCTCGATCTCAGAAATCCTGCGCGCGCCGCGGATGAGGCGCATGCCTTCGCGTGCCAATACCCGCTTCAAGGCGTCGTGGGGGTAGACGACGACACCGCCATCGCTGCCTCCGCCATCGCGGAGCGGCTGAAGCTCAAAGGGATTTCCACCGGCGCCGCGGAGGCCGCTCGCGACAAGCACAAACAGCGCGAGCTGCTCGCGAAGGCCGGAATTCCCGTCCCGCGCTTCATGCTGCGCGGACTGGACGAGGATGCGGCGCAGATCGCGCGGGCGATTCCGTACCCGTGCGTGCTGAAGCCGCTGCGGCTCTCGGCGTCGCGCGGGGTGATCCGCGCCGACAATCCCCAGAGCTTCATCAAGGCGCACGCGCGGCTCAAGGCAATCGTGTGCGAACCCGGAGAGCAGTTCCTTGTCGAGGAGTTCATCCCGGGCTACGAAGTGGCGGTCGAAGGGCTGGTGGTCAATCGACGGCTGCACGTGCTGGCCATCTTCGACAAGCCCGACCCGCTCGATGGGCCGTTCTTCGAGGAGACGATCTATGTGACGCCGTCGACCGTCCCCGAAGGCGTTCAGGCCGCGATCACCCAATGCGCGGAGCGTGCTGTGCGCGCGCTGGGCATCACCGAAGGTCCCGTCCATGCCGAGCTTCGCTACAACGAAAACGGTCCCTGGCTGATCGAGCTCGCAGCTCGCCCGATCGGCGGTCGCTGTTCAGCGGTACTGCGTTTCGGGGATCAGAAGATTTCGCTTGAAGAGATCATCCTGCGACACGCGCTCGATATGTCCATTCCATCATTGCAGCGTGAACGGCTGGCGGCGGGTGTGATGATGATTCCGATTCCGGGCGCGGGGACGCTGAAAGAGGTCAGCGGCGTTGCCGAGGCGAAAGCGGTGCCGCTGATCGAGGACGTGCAAATCACCGCGCATCCCGGCGAACGGCTGGTACCGTTTCCGGAAGGCTCGCGGTATCCGGGATTCATTTTTTCGCGGGGAGAAACGCCGGCAGCCGTCGAGGCCGCGTTACGCGCGGCCCATCAGAAACTCGGCTTCACACTGCTTCCGCAACAACCTCCAGCCAGTGGCGTGGGACCGACTCCACCTTAAGCTCGTTCATCGTCCGCTCGAGCCCGACCTCGAGCGCCTTGGCGCCTTCCTCGAGCGGGACGCCGGGCAGCGCACCCTCGATGAACAGCGAAAACCGGCCGATGTCGATGAGCGCGGCGCGCGTCATGTCGATCCGCAATAACTCGACGGTCGTGGGACGGAAGCCCGCCTCCTTCAGCGCGGCCGTGTACTGATCGACCGAGTACCACTCCATGGCGGCGGCGTGCCCGTTATGCTGTACCTCGATTCCTTTTTCCCGCAGCACCTGAACCGAGCGCACGATCCACCGGCGCCAGAAGCCGCTCGTGCCTTCGACATACGCGCCGTTGAAGAACGTGCTGTTGAACGCGAGCAGGCCGCCCGGCTTGAGCACGCGTCGAATTTCCTTCAACACCTGTGGCTTGTCGGGCATCAGGTGAATGGCATTGAGAAAAACGACGGTGTCGGCGGACTTAACGAGCTTCGAGAGCCATTCGGCGCTGCCCTGCACGAACTCGGCGAATTTGGAGGAGATGGCGGCGCGCGCTTTCGCGAGCGCGGACGGCGAGGGATCAACGCCGATCACGCGGGGCGGTGGCTGCTGGCCGCGCACGCGCTCGAGAATCAGCTCCGTGACGGCGCCGGGGCCGCAGCCCAGATCCACGATCACCTGGCGGCCCGGACCGATCCCCCGCTCCAGGATCCATTTGTTGACGTGCGTGAAAAATGGATGCCGGGTGAACGGCGTGAACGAAAACTTCTCGTCGTCTGCTGCCGGGTTGATCGCGGTCACATTTTGTGAATCCCGAGCGGTCCGAGATGGACGTCGAGATTGTGGTTGACTCGGTAGCCAACGACGCCGTTCAGCTCGGCCGCGTCGCCCGTGTAGACCTCTTTGCCGTTGATCATGTACTTCGCCTTGCCGCCCTTCACTTCAACGCTCAGCTCATTGCTCGCGTTGCCGGTGCTGTCGGACTTGGTGACCGCATCGCTCGCCGTCCACTCGACGATGGCGGTGGGCCGCGTGGTGTAGCCGGTGCGGCGGCGGATCGAGTACATCCCGTCGATCGGCCGCACGAGCAGGTACGTGTAGGTCTGGCCCGAGTCCGCGAGGTGCTTGCCGCCGAGGAAGATGCCGAATGCTTCCGGATGGGCCGGATTCGTCATTTGGATCATCTTGGCGACGATGTGATAGTTGCCGGAAACGGTGTCCTGGTTACGCCAATAGATGGCGGCCGGGCCAACCGTGGTATGCAGGCCGCCTGCTCCCATGTTCGTGAACTTCACATTCGCGAGCGGCGCGGGCTGGCCAGTCTGGCGGTTGGGCTCCGTCCGCACGTTCCAGCCGGGCGGGAAGCTGCCGCCACCGGCGACGGTGCGGTCGGGGTCGGCCTGCGCGGTGAGACTTCCCGCGGGGGCGAAAAGTACAAAGACCGCCGCAGCGGTCAGCAGTCGCATCGACGCCATCGGCTCTCCTCAAGAATTGTCATCAATATAGGGGTGTAAGTGAGCGCAAGAAAACGTTTTAGTCAAGAGCATCGTCGTGTTCAGGCTCGCCGTTCCGCCAAATCGTGCACCGTATCCAATCCTACGATCTTGAGCTTACGCTTCCCCATCGGGAGTGTGATGTCCACCTTCTGACCCACTTTCCCACCGAGCAACGCCTTTCCGAGCGGCGATGCCATGGACACCGGCATCTCTTCCGCACCGTCTTCGCCTTCGATGAACTCGCCCAGCGTGAGCGCGTAAATCTCTTTCTTCTTGGTATCCACGTCCTCGACGGTCACCCGCGACCCGAACCCGACGCGGTCGCGCGGAATGTCCTGCTCGCGCACGTCGGACAGTTTTGAGAGCCGCAGACGCAGGTGATGGACACGGGCCTGCGCGAACTGCTGTCGCTCGAGCGCGGCCTTGTATTCGGAGTTTTCACGCAGGTCGCCATGCGCGCGCGCTTTCTCGATCTCTTTGGGCAACACGAAAGAGATCTCGTGATTCAGGCGTTCTACTTCAGCCTGGAGTTTTTGCTTCAGTCCTTCGATCATATTGGACGGTTAGCCGGTTAGACGGTTAGCCCCATACTTCCAATCATCACATACTAACCGACTAACCGTCTAACCGGCTAGCTTTTGGCCGGCTAGGTTTTAGCATGCGGACCTACCACCAGCTCACCGATCCTGATCGCTCCGGCCTGGCCGACCAGATCGGCGCCCAACGGCGGCGGGTAGCAGAGCGCCTGGCCGGCGTGCGCCGCATTGTGGCCGTCATGAGCGGCAAGGGTGGGGTGGGGAAGAGCTATGTGACCGCTCATCTTGCCCGAGCGCTTGCCCGCGGTGGACAGGCGGTAGGCGTCCTGGATGCCGACCTGAATGGGCCGACGATACCGCGCTTGCTCGAGGCGCCGCACGCCGCACGCGGCACGTCTGACGAGGGGGTCGAGCCGGCAACCGGGCTCGACGGCGTGAAGTGCATTTCGATGGGTCAACTGCTGGATGAGGGCCAGCCTTTGGTGTTCCGCGGGCCCGCGGCCGAGAGCTTCGTGTGGCGGGGGGCGATGGAAGCCACGGCGCTGCGGGAGTTTCTGGGCGATGTCGCGTGGGGCCCGCTCGACATGCTGTTGCTCGATCTGCCGCCCGGCATGCAGCGCTACATCGAGCTGTGCGATATCCTCGGCACGGCGCCCGCCGTGCTCACGGTGACGATTCCGACGCCCGAGTCCCGCGACGCGGTGCAGCGCGCCATGCGGGCCGCCGTGGCGCGCGGTTCCGAGCTCCTCGGCATCGTGGAAAACATGGTGGGAGCGCAATTCGAGGGGAATGCGGCAGACGAGCTCGCGGGCGAATTCGCGACACAGGTCCTGGCGCAAATTTCCTGGCATCCCAGCGCATCAGTGTGGGATCAGCTTGGAAGCCGCATCTCCCACATCCCACCTCCCACATCCCACGCCCCATGAAGTTCCTCTGCGTCGAGTGCGACCAGCAGATGGCGTTCGGGGAGCGGCAGCTGCCCGGTGACGGCACGCTCGCCGCCACGTTCAAGTGTCCCAAGTGCGGGCGCGTGGTCGCGATGCTGACGAACCCGATGGAAACGCAGCTCGTGTCCTCCCTCGGCGTCGAGATCGGCGGGCGCACGGTGCCGGCGGAGCCGTTCGAGATGGTGAATTCCATGGTCGTCGCGGGGAGCGCCGGCAGTCCGGCGTGGTCGAGCGATGCTCAGGAGCGGCTGGCGCGGGTGCCCAGCTTCGTGCGCGGCATGGTCAAGAAGATTTACGCGGACTACGCGAAGGAGCGCGGGATCACGGAGATCACGCCGGCGGTCATGGACACCGCGCGCGCGGAGCTCGGCCTGGAAGGCATGTGAGCGATTTCGAAGAACGTCACGTGCGCGAGCTGCGGGTGCGCATCGACCGCACCCTCTGTGTCGGCTTCGGCGACTGCATTACCGAAGCCCCCGAAGCGTTTGTCCTCGACGAAAGCGGCACCGCCGTCTTCGTGACGCCTAACGCGGTGGAACGGGAACGGCTGTTGCGCGCGTGCGACGCATGTCCCGTCGACGCGATTACGGTTTGGAACGAAACCGGAAGCCAAATCGTCCCACCGAGCTTGTGAACAAGTTCCTTGACAGCCCCTTACCCCGTCTGCATATCCCTAACTCTGACGGCATCCACACCGACATCTAGCATTTAAGACCCGCTCGAGCGGCGTCACTCGGGGAGGTAGCGGTGTACCGCGAGATTTTCGTTCCCGTCGACAACTCGCAGCACTCCGATTGGGCCGTGGATCGCGCGATCGAGATGTGTACGAAGACCGGCGGTCGCATCACCGGCAACCATGTCTACGCCGCCCGCCTCCACGATGTCCGCTTTCGCCAGCTCGAGACCGGTCTCCCCGCCCAGTTCCAGACGCCTGCAGAGATCAAGAAACAGCGCAAGATCCACGACAAGCTGATCGAGAAAGGCCTGCAGCTGATCGCCGACAGCTTTCTGGATCAGCTGGGGAAGCGCTGCGAGGCGGCCGGCGTCGCGCTGACGCGGCAGCTGCTCGAGGGCATCAACTACGAAGAGATCGTCAACGAAGTGAACCGCGGCGCCGGCCGGCTGCCGGGGCTCATCGGCTTCGATCCCAACCGCGCCGCGGGCTACGACGGCGGCGACAAGGTCCGCAGTGACGTCAGGCTCGGTGAGAACGGACGGCTCGTGGCAGAAGAGGAAGACGCCGCTGCCCGCCTGGTGGGTTCGTCCGGCCGCCAGTACGACTTGCTCGCGCTCGGCGCGCACGGACTGGGACGGCAACAGTTTTCGCAGCTCGGTGGTGTAGCGGCTCGCGTGTTACGCGGCGTCGAAAAAGACGTGTTGATCGTGCGCGATCAGCAGCCGCTCACCGGCGGGCGCTTCATGGTGTGTGTCGACGGCTCGTCGTACAGCTACCAGGCGATGAAAGCCGCGCTCGAGCTGGCCCAGGAGTTCGGCGCGTCCCTGTACGTCTGCAGCGCGTTCGACGTCGAATACCATCACGTCGTGTTCCACAACATCAAGGACGTGCTGTCGTATCAAGCCTCGAAGGTCTTCAAGTTCGAGGAGCAGGAAGAGCTGCACAACAACATCATCGACAAGGGCCTGCTCAAGCTCTGCCAGGCGAACCTGAAGCGGGCCGAAGTCATGGCTCAGCAGTTCCCCGACGTGCCGCTCAAGACGCAGATCCTCATCGGCAAGCCGTTCCAGGTCATCATGCAGTGGGCGGACGAGATCAAGCCGACGCTGCTCGTGATCGGCCGGCACGGCGCCCATCGCATCGAGAACACGGAGCTGGGCTCGCAATCCGAGAATCTCCTACGCCTTGCTGCCTGCTCCGTGCTTCTGGTTGGTGTCGTGGGTGTACGTCCCGAAGACATCCCCTGGATCGAGGAGGACGGCCAGGCCGGCCTCCCGTGGGCGCCCGAAGCCGAGGTGCGCATTCTTCGTGTCCCGCCGTTTGCGCAGGGCATCGCGCGCCGCGCCGTGGAGGAGTACGTCCTCGAAAAGGTCGGCAACGCCGGCCCCCCCCCGGCGCCGACGGTCACGAACAAGTGGCTCGACGAAGCGATTCAGAAGCTCCTGCCGACGCACATGCAGCTGATCATGGGGATCGGCAGCGCCGAGGAAATCGCCCTCGCCGAAGTGAAGGCGACCGAGCAGATGCAGGCGACGAAGGTGCAGGGGCATGACGCCGACCCCGAGCCTGCCGTGGCGGAAGTCGAGACGAAATGCCCGGTTACCGGTGCCGTCTCCAGGCGTCCCCGGGTCGCGACGGATCCGATTGTGTGGACCGAGGAGGGCTGGCAGCGCCTGCAGTTGGTCCCGCTGATCGCTCGTCCACTCGCGCGCAACACGGTCGAGCGCTTCGCCAGGAACCACGGCATCTGGCGGGTCACGACGCACGTGATGGACGACAACAAGCAGGCGATGATCGAGGCCGACGAATTCGACATCGACACGATGATGGTGATGTTCACCGAGCTGCGGGCCAAGCAAATCCGCGCGGAGGCCGAGGGGAAGGACGCGCTCTCCCCCGAGATGCGGGCCTTCATCGAAGAAGCCAAAGCGCAGGGCATCACCCGCTGCCCGATCCGGGACATCGAAGACAAGATGGAGAAGTGTCCCGTAGACATGAAGACGGTAACGCCCGAGGAAGCGAAACGCGCGGTCGAGAAGCTGCTGCAGTGAGCTACGTTCCGCACGTCGTCGCCTGGAACCTCACGCGGCGTTGCAACCTCGAGTGCGCCCACTGCTACATCTCGGCGGGGCCGCGCGAGAGCGCGACGTCGGAATCGGCAACGGACGAGTGCATGCGGATCGTCGACGAGCTGCTGGCGGTGAACCCCGCGCCGATGCTGATCCTGTCGGGCGGCGAGCCGCTGCTGCGGCACGACCTCACCCAGATCGCCGCGTACGCGTCGCAGCGCGGTGCCACGGTGGTCGTCGGGACCAACGGTACGCTCCTGACTGACGAGCGCATCGCCGGCCTCAAAGCGGCCGGCGTGCGCGGCATCGCGGTGTCGATCGATTCGCTGCGCCCCGGCTACCACGACAATTTCCGCCACGGCACAGGCTCGCTCGACGACACGATCGCGGCGCTCGGCCGGCTGCGCGCGCAGCGGCTCGACTTCATCATCCAGACGACGGCGACGAAGGGCAATCGCGCCGAGCTGGAGCGGGTCGCCCAGTGGTCGGCCGAGCAGGGCGCTGTCGCCTTCAATTGTTACTTTCTGGTGGCGACGGGACGCGGCGCCGGCCTCTCCGATCTCGCGCCCGCCGAGTACGAAGCGGTGCTCGCCGATCTGGCGCGCTGGCAGCGCCACTACCGCGGCCAGATGATGATTCGCGCCAAGTGCGCGCCGCATTTCATGCGGCACGTGCATCGCGCCGATCCGGACTCGCCGATCCTGAACTACCAGACGCGCTGTCCCTGCGGCACGCAGTACTGCCGCATCACGCCCGACGGCAAGCTCACCCCGTGCCCCTATCTCCCCGAAGTGGCGGGCGATCTGCGTACGCAGAGTTTCGGCGAGATCTGGCGCTCGTCGCCGCTGTTCCGGCAGATCCGCGAAGGCCAGCTCGGCGGGAAATGCGGCAAGTGCGAATACCAGAAGCTGTGCGGTGGCTGTCGTGCGCGCGCGTTCGCGCTCGAGGGTGATGTGCTCGCGGCCGATCCGTCGTGCGCCTATGAGCCGCAGGGTGGCGCGGTGATCGAGCCGCAGCGGGACATCACCTACGGCCAGGACTTCGTCCCCGCGCTGGTGTGGTCCGCGGGCGCGCGGGCGCGCCTGGACCGGATCCCGTCGTTCGTGCGCGGAGTCGTCGCCAAGCGCGTCGAGGACTGGGCGCGCGAGCGGGGGCTGCACGAAATCACGCCCGAGCTGCTCGGCGAGATCCGCAGCGCCATGCCGATCGATTTTTCGAAGCGCAAACCGTTCTTCGTGTCCGATGACCGATAACCGATGACCGAGCACCTGCTCCTTCAGGCGGCCGCCGACACCGCGGGCGCGTACCGCGACTTCCCCGTGATCGGCAGCCGCGCCGCGATCTGGATCGCCGCCGAGATTCATCTGATGTTCGCGGCGTTCGTGCTGGGCGTGCCGATGTTCGCGGTCGTCGCCGAGGCCATCGGCATCTTCGGGAAGGACCAGCGCTACGACCGGCTGGCGAAGGAATTCACGCGCCTGCTGCTGATCGCCTACAGCGCGACCGCGATCTGGGGCGCCGTCTTCGTCTTCCTGCTCTCGACGCTCTATGCGCGCTTCTGGGCGTATCTGACCGCGATCTTCGGCGTCTCGATGTGGGTGTACGTCTCGATCTTTTTCTTCGAGTCGTTCACGCTCTACCTCTACTATTACGGCTGGGACCGCTGGAAGTACGGCCGCGCCAAGCTGGTGCACTGGGGCCTGGGGATTCTGCTCAACGTGTGGGGCACGCTGGTGATGTTCATCGCCGACTCGTGGCTCACCTACATGATGACGCCACCGCGCGACATCACGCCGGAGACGTCCCCCACGAGCATCAAGCTGTGGCACGCGATCCTGAACCACACCTGGATGCCGATCAATATTCACCGGCTGATCGGGAACATCGTGTTCGGGGGCGCGATCGTGGGTGCGTACGCCAGCTACCGCTTCCTCGCCGCCAAGACCGACGAAGAGCGCGCGCACTACGACTGGATGGGGTACGTCGGCAACTTCATCGCGATCTCGGCGCTGATCGTGCTGCCGTTCGCCGGCTACTGGCTGGGACGCGAGATCTACCAGTACGACCAGTCGATGGGCATCACGATGATGGGCGGCTTCATGAGCTGGCTGTGGGTGATCCAGGCCTTCCTCATCGCCGTGCTGTTCCTTGCAGGGAACTACTATCTCTGGGTCGGGATGGGCCGCATTCCCGGCGCCGAGCGGTTCCGGCCGTACACCAAGTGGCTGCTGGTGGTGCTCGTGATCGGCGCGATCGTGTGGGGAACGCCGCACACCATGATCGCGGACTCGCGCGAGCTCGCGGCGATGGGCGGATCCCACCATCCGTTCCTCGGCGTGCTCGGCGTGATGAGCGCCAAGAACACCGCGGTGAACCTGATGATTCTCGCCACGTTCCTCTCCTTCTTGATGTACCGCAGGGCGAACATCAGGCCGGTGGTGCCGTGGGCGCAGACCGGCACCAGAATCCAGGGCGCGATGTTCATCATCGCCGCCGCGATCGTGCTGTTCTACGGCATCCGCGGGTATTTCGTCGAAGCGATCGTCCGCATCGGGTACTCGGTGTATCAGGTCGGCGCGGTCCTGGCGTGCATCGTGTTCGTCACGATCATCGACGTGCTCATGGCGCGCGGCGCACAGTCGCTCGGCGCGATTCAGTGGGGCAAAATGCCGCCGCGCTCACAGTACGCGCTCTTCATCCTCGCGGTCACGTTCACGTGGCTGATGGGGCTGATGGGATTCGCGCGCAGCGGCATTCGCCAGCACTGGCACGTCTGGCAGGTCATGCAGGACACGTCGCAGTACGCGGCGACTCCCGCACTCGGCTATGCGTCGATCATGATCAGCACCTGCGTGCTGATCTTCCTCGCCCTCGTCGGATTCATCTTCTGGCTCGGCGGTCTCGCCGAGAAGTCCACGTTCGTTCCGGCGGTCAGCACCGTGGAGGCGCCGCATGTGGGCCATTAACCTGCGCATCTTCGGCGTCGTGCTCGGCACACTCGCGCTCTATACGCTGATCGCGAACAAGATCCCGCAAATGCAGTCGGAGGTCCCGCGCGCACTGGCGCTGGGCGCGAACGTGACGCCCGAACAGCTCGTCAGTGCCGGCGATCAGCTGTATCACGGCGCCGGCGGTTGCACCGCCTGCCATGGGCTCGGTACCCGCGCCCCGAACCTGCTGACCGATGAGAAGGGCGCGGGTCCGATCGGCGCCCGCTGCGGCAAGCGCGAAAACGGGAAGGATTGCAAGGCGTACATCTACGAGTCGCTCACGAGCCCCGGCACATTCGTCGTGACCGGCTACGAGCCGATCATGCCCGACATGAGCCGCACGCTGTCCCCGCAGCAGCTCTGGGCGCTGGTCGCGTTCCTCGAGTCGCAGGGCGGCACGGTGGATGTCAGTGCTGCGGATATCCCCGCGACATCCGCGAACGATGGTGGCGGATCTGGAGGTTCTGGAAGTTCTCGAGGAATTGCCGGAGGCAGTACCGATCCGATGGGCATCATCCGGGCAGCGGGCTGCATCGCTTGTCACAAGGTCGGCACCGAGGGTGGCGCGATCGGCCCGGATCTGAGCCACGTCGGCAGCCGGCTGTCGTCCTCGCTGATTCGCGAATCGATCCTCGCGCCCGACGCGAAGATCGCCCGCGGCTACGAGAAGTTCAAAGGCATCATGCCGAAGACGTTCGGGGATCAGCTCAGCGCCGCGCAGCTCGAGTCGCTCGTCCAGTTCCTGGCGAGTCACAAATGAGAGCCTACCTGCGCCATCCGTTCTGGCAGGCCGTGGGGCTGCTCGTGCTCGCCTATCTCGTGATCGCGTTCGTGATCCCGCTGCTCCCGGGCAGCGCCCTCGTGCCCAAGAGCGTCGTGCTCCAATACATGGCCACGGTGCTGGTCGGCGTGCTGATCTGGGTGAGCGACGACGAAGCCCGCTGGTCGACCTTCAAGGAGCCGCTGCAGGACGTGCTCGTGCAGCCGCGGCTCAAAGTCGTGCGAACGGTGCTGCTCGGGGCCGTGACGCTAGTCGTCGGCTGCTTCACGTACGGCCAGGTGCGCGCCAGCGTCGCCGCCCCGCCGAATTTGCGCTCGATTCATCCGGCGCCGCCCTCGCAGATCACGTTCCGCGGCAAAGCGATCACGCTGGTGGGACTCGAGAATCCACTGCGCGGTCAGGGTGACCGCGCGACGCATATCGCTGATGGCCACCGGGTCTACTATCAGAACTGCGTCCCGTGCCACGGCGACCATTTGGACGGCCAGGGGCCATACGCCGCGGGGCTGAACCCGTTGCCCGCGAACTTCCAGGACAACGGCACGATCGCGCAGCTCACCGAGAGCTTCGTGTTCTGGCGCATCGCGAAAGGCGGGCCGGGGCTGCCGCGCGAAGGCACACCGTGGAATTCCGCGATGCCGGCGTGGGAGGATTTCCTCACCGAGGACGAAATCTGGGCGGTGGTGCTCTTCCTGTACGAGCAGACGGGCTGGAAGCCGAGGACGTGGGAAGTGAGTGGGAGCCAGGAGCCGGGAGCTAGGAGCCAGCATGACTAATCGCAGCTCGCTATGCATGATTCTCCTGCTCCTGGCTCCCGGCTCCCGGCTCCTTTCTCAGGACACCACCGCGGGCCATCAGGTCTACACCAAGTGGTGCGCCGGTTGTCATGGTGACCAAGGCGCCGGCGACGGCGTCGCTGCCAAGCACATGATCCCGCCGCCGCGCGACTTCACCGGCGCGATCTACCAGATCCGCAGCACGGGAAGCGGAAACCTGCCCACCGACGCGGATTTGTTGCGCTCCATAGGTGAAGGGCTGCCGGGAACCGCGATGCCAGGGTGGAAGGAACGGCTCTCGGATCGCGAGCGGCGCGACGTGATGGCGTATCTCAAGACGTTTTCGACGTTCTTTGCCGACACCACGCTTCGGCCGCAGCCGCTCGAGTTCGGTTCCGCCCCGGGGGGCGGGACCGGCGAGGAAGCTTTGCGCGTAGGACGCCAGTTCTACGACTCGATCGGCTGCGCCAAATGTCACGGCGACCTGGGACGCGGGGACGGACCCTCAGCGCCCACGCTGAAGGACGACGCCGGGCATCCGATCTTTGCGGCCGATCTCCATCAGAATTGGCTGTTCAACGGCGGCGGCAGCGCGGAAGACATCTATCACCGCCTGCGCACCGGTCTCGACGGGACCCCGATGCCGTCGTTCAGCGACCTGCTCGAGCAGAAATTCCTCACCGAGACCGAGCTGTGGCGGCTCGCGCAGTATGTGCGCAGCCTCTCGCCTGACAAGCCTCCGGTCGTGCGGGACGTGATCCGCGCGCCGCTGATCGAGCGCGCGTTGCCGCACGCGCCGGACGACTCAGCGTGGACGTCCGTCGACGCGTACTGGTTCCCGCTGGTCGGGCAGGTGGTCCGGAAGACCCGCTGGTTCGCTCCTGCGGTCACCGGCGTGTGGCTCAAAGCGGTGCATACCGCCGATTCGCTCGCGCTCCAGGTTACGTGGGATGACCGCTCCGAGAGCCCCGACACGGCGTGGCTCGATCACGTGGGACGGGTGTTCGCGACCCTGGAGCAGGATGAAGGCGCAACAGATCCACCGGCGTTGTGGCCCGATCAAATAGCCGTGCAGTTCCCCGTAACGATTCCCACCGGAATGGAACGTCCCTACTTCCTGATGGGCAGCTCGAGCGCGCCGGTCTATCAGTGGCGCTGGACCAGCACGGCCCGCACGGCAGCCGTCGCCGGACTGGCGCGCGGGCTGGAGCGTTTCGATCCGGTATCGAACGGGGGAGTGGGTTCGCAGGCCATGTACGACCACGGCCAGTGGCGGGTCGTCTTCACCCGCGCTCTTGCTTCGCCCGATACCGCAACACAGCTTCCGTTCCGGACCGGCCGTGCCATCCCGGTGGCATTGTTCGCCTGGGATGGGTCCAACGGAGAGCACGGCACGCGCATGGCCATCAGTACGTGGTATTTCCTCGCTCTCGACGAACCGGTGCCGGCGCGCGTGTTCATCTCGCCGGTGCTCGCCATGGCGCTCACGCTGGGACTGGGATTGCTGGTCGTGTGGCGCGCGCAGCAGAAGACTTCATACCGGAGGCAGCAATGAAAGGCAGAATCTTCAGCGTGGTGGGCGGGATGTTTCTGCTCACCGTGTGCAGCAAGGGAGCGGCTCCCGCGCGGGAGCCCAGCGCACCACCAGCCGCGACGACCACGGAAACATCGGCGGCCGGCGGCACGATCACCGGCAAGATCAAATTCACCGGGACGGCGCCCCGCAATCCGGCGATCGACATGAGCGAAGAGGCGGCGTGCAAGTCGAAGTACACCACGCCGCCCACCGAAGAGAACGTGGTGGCCGGACCGGCTAACGCGCTCGCGAACGTCTTCGTGTACGTGAGCGCGGGTGTGCCCGCGGGCCAGACCTTCACGGCGCCGGCGACGCCGGTCGTGCTGGACCAGAACGGCTGCCGCTATCACCCGCATGTCTTCGGCGTCATGGTCGGGCAGTCGATCGAGATTCGCAACTCCGACCCCGTGCTCCATAACATCAAAGCCGTCGCCAAGAAGAACCGCCCGTTCAACGTGAGCCAGCCGAGCGCCGGCATGAAGACGACGCGTACGTTCACGGCGCCCGAGGTGATGGTCAATCTTCAGTGCAACGTGCACGGCTGGATGCACGCCTGGGTCGGCGTGCGGCCCGATCCGTTCTACGCGGTATCGGGTCCGGACGGCAGCTTCTCGATCACGGGTCTGCCCCCAGGGACGTACACGATCGAGGCCTGGCACGAGAAGTTCGGCACGCAGACGGCGACCGTGACGATCGCGGGCACCGAGACCAAGACGGCCAACATTACTTTCGCCGCGCGCTAAAGCGCGAGGAGAGCTCGATGCGTTGGTGGCTTCCCGACGCAGGGTCGACGTTCGCCGGGCCGATCGACACGATGTTTACGGTGATTCTCATCCTCACCGGCATTGCGCTCGTCATCGTGGAAGTCGGCGTCATCACATTCGTGCTTCGCTATCGGGCGCGCCCGGGGCGCAAGGCGTTCTACACGCACGGCTCGACGCGCGCCGAGGTGATCTGGACGGCGATCCCCGCGGTTACCATGATCGCGCTGGGCCTGGTGAGCAATCACTACTGGGTCATGATGAAGGACAAGAAGAGCGTCCCACCCAACGCGATTCCCATCGGCGTGCACGGCAAGCAGTTCGAGTGGCAGGTGTCGTACGCTGGTGCGGACGGGAAGCTCGGCACGGACGATGACTTCACCGTGCGCAACCAGCTCCATATCCCCGTCAATCAGCCGATCGCCGTCGAGCTCACGTCCGAGGATGTGATTCACTCGTTTTTCGTGCCGGAGTTCCGCGTGAAGCAGGACGCGGTCCCCGGCATGCATATCACGGCGTGGTTCCAGGCGACCAAGACCGGTGAATTCGAGATCGGCTGCGCCGAGCTGTGCGGGATGGGGCACTACAAGATGCGAGCCCGCGTGTTCGTCCACACGCCCGACGAGTACACTGCGTGGTTGGCCCAACAGGCCGCCGGAGGAGCCGAATGACGAGCGTCGCGCACGCGAAGCACGATGCCCACGGAGGCGGGGGAGCGCATCACGCGCCCATGAGCTTCTGGCAGAAATACATCTTCTCCACCGACCATAAGATCATCGGCATCCAGTTCCTGTTCGTCAGCCTGTTCTTCCTGCTGGTCGGGGGACTGCTGGCGATGCAGATCCGCTGGCAGCTGGGCTTCCCGGGCAAGCCGATGCCGGGCGGCGGGATTCTGCCCGAGAGCATGATCTCGGGCGGCGTGATCCTGCCCGAGTACTACATCCAGCTGGTGACGATGCACGGCACGTTCATGGTGTTCTTCGCCATCATGCCGCTGCTCGTGGGTGTGTACGCCAACTTCCTGATTCCGTTGAAGCTGGGCGCGCACGACATGGCGTTCCCGCGCATCAACATGTGGTCGTTCTGGCTCGCCCTGCTCGCCGGTCTGATCATGCTGGCGGGCTTTTTCGTGCCCGACGGCGCACCGCGCGCGGGCTGGACGATGTACGCCCCGCTCTCGGCGCGGCCCGATCTCTCGGGCGCGACGATCAGCCAGCAGCTCTGGTCGGTCTCGATCGTGGTGCTGGGTCTCTCGTCGGTGATGGGGTCGGTGAATTACATCACGACGATCATCAATCACCGTGCGCCCGGCATGACGTGGTTCCGCATGCCGCTGTCGGTCTGGGCGCTGTTCATCACGGCGATCCTCGCGGTGCTGGCGCTCCCCGTGCTGCAGGGCGCCGCGATCATGCTGCTGTTCGACCAGACGATCGGCACGCACTTCTTCGATCCGGTCGCGGGCGGCCAGGCACTGCTGTGGCAGCACCTGTTCTGGTTCTTCGGCCACCCCGAGGTCTACATCCTGATCTTGCCGGCGATGGGCATGGTGTCGGACATCATCGCCAACGGCAGCCGCAAGCCGATTTTCGGCTACCACTCGATGGTGTTCGCGATGATCGGGATCGCGTTCCTGGGCTGGATCGTGTGGGGCCACCACATGTTCATGAGCGGCATGAACCCGACGCTCGGGTCCACGTTCATGGTCTCGACGCTGCTCATCGCGGTGCCGTCCGCGGTCAAGGTGTTCAACTGGCTGGGCACGATGTGGCGCGGCAACCTGCACCTGCACGTGCCGATGCTCAACGCGATCGGATTCGTGTCGATGTTCACGATCGGGGGGCTGTCGGGCATCTTCATGGCCGCGACGCCGGTGGACATTCCGATCCACGACACGCAGTTCATCGTCGCGCACATTCACTACGTGCTGTTCGGCGGCTCGCTGTTCGCGCTGTTCGCCGCGATCCCGTTCTGGTACCCGAAGATGTTCGGCCGCATGATGGACGAGCGCATCGGCAAGATCCACTTTTGGCTCACCTTCATCACGTACAACCTGACGTTCTTCCCGATGCACATCATCGGGATGGGCGGCCAGATGCGGCGCATCTACGATCCGACGATTTACGATTTCCTGAAGCCGCAGCAGCCGATGAACGAGTTCATCTCCTACAGCGCCTTCGCGCTGTTCGCGGTGCAGTTCCTGTTCGCGTTCAACTTCCTGTGGAGCCTGAAGAAGGGGAAAGTGGCGCCGCAGAACCCGTGGAACGACAACGGGCTGGAGTGGTCGCTGCCCAATCCCGCGCCGCACGGCAACTGGGCCCCGAAGACGCCGAATGTGTATCGCGGACCGTACGAGTTCAGCGCGCCGGAAGCCGGCGATGCCGACTTCCTGCCGCAAACGACGAAGCTGCCCACCGACCGCGACCCGGTACCTGCGTCCATTTCAGGAGGAGGACACTAACGTGCAAACCTCCGCGATGACGGACGCGATGCGGCCCCCGTTCCCGGCCGAATCGGGCTCGGGAGTCTACAGCAACAAGCTGGGCATGTGGGTCTTCCTCGCCAGCGACGTGATGTTCTTCACGGCGCTGATCGGCTCGTACATCATCCTCCGTTTCGGCATGACGGAGCCGTGGGCCAAGCCGGGCGCGGTGCTCAACGTACCGCTGACCGGCGTCAACACGTTCCTCCTGATCTGCTCGTCGGTCTCGATGGTGAAGGCGTACGCGGCCATCGCGGACGGCAAGAAGTACTTCCTGCGGAAAGTGGCGGGCAAGACGCTCCAGGACGGCGGCCTCAAGTTCTGGCTGCTGATCACGATCATCTGCGGCGCCGCGTTCGTCGGCGTGCAGGTGTTCGAGTACATCAAGCTCGTCGGGCACGGTTTCACGCCGACCGGCTATCGCGAAGGGTCGGTGCTCGCCGAGCACGCGCTCGCCGATCCGGTGAAGTACGGGGCCGGCGTCGCGGGGATGTACGGGTCCACCTTCTTCACGATGACGGGATTCCACGGCTTTCACGTGACCTGCGGCGTGATCAGCATGCTGTATCTCTATTTCACCAAGGTGCTGCCGGAGAAGTATTCGCCCCAGGACTACCGCGGCATCGAGGTCATCGGATTGTATTGGCACTTCGTCGACCTGGTATGGATCATCCTGTTCACGATCGTCTACCTGATCTGAGGACGAGCGCCCCATGACGACTCCCCCCCCCCAGACGACGACGACGCATGTCCGGCCGAATTACATCCTGATTTGGGGATACCTCTTTATCCTCACCGTCATCGAGGTCGCCGCGGCGTTCTTCTCGCATATCCCGAAGCACTGGCTGATCCTCATCCTCGTCGTGCTGGCGGTCGTGAAGGCATTGATGGTTGCGATGTATTTCATGCACCTGAAGTTTGAGCGCTGGCGGCTGCGAATCATTTTCCTCGTTCCGCTGCCGCTCGCGGCGATTCTCGTGACCGCGGTCATCATGGAGAAAATATTCTAGTCAGGTCGCTGCTCGAGCTCACCAAGCCGCGCATCACGCAGCTGGTGCTGATCACCGCCGCCGCGGGGTTCTACCTCGGCGCCGGAGAGCGGGTCGACCTGCTGTTGCTCGCGCACACGCTGCTCGGCACGGCGCTGGTCGCGGCCGGAACGAATGCGTGGAATCAGATCCGCGAGCGCGACGTCGATGCCCGGATGGCGCGGACTCGGCGGCGCCCGCTGCCATCCGGCCGGCTCACCCTGCCGGCAGCGATCTGGTTTGCTTCGGCAATCACCGCCGCCGGCGTGGGTTACCTCGCGATCACGGTGAACGTGGTGACGTCGGTGCTCGCGGCGCTCACCTTCGCCAGCTATGTGCTGCTGTACACGCCGCTCAAGCGCACGACGACACTCAACACCCTCGTCGGCGCCGTGCCGGGCGCGCTGCCGATCGTCGGTGGCTGGACCGCGGCGGGCGGCCGTCTCGACGCGGCGGTCGCCGCGCTGTTCTGGATTCTCTTCCTCTGGCAGCTGCCCCACTTCCTCGCGCTCGCCTGGCTGTATCGGGACGACTATCGCGCGGGCGGGCTGCGCATGCTGAGCGTGGACGATGAGAGCGGCACGGACACGGGTCGGATGGCGATGTTGTACGCCGTCGTGCTGCTGCCGATCAGCCTGATGCCGACGCTGCTCGGCGTCACGGGCGCGTGGTACTTCTACGGCGCGCTCGCCCTCGGAGTGCTCTACGTCGCGGCCGGCACGGGGCTGCTCGTCGGGGCGACGCCGGCGCGCGCTTGGCGCCTGTTCTTCATCTCGATCCTGTACCTCCCCGCCTTGTTGACCCTGATGGTGCTCGACAAGGTGGCCTGAACCCGAATCCCGACTCCTAACTCCCAGATGATTCCGTTTCATCGCGTTCTCATCACGACAGGCATCGTGTTTTGCGCCGGCTTCGCGGTGTGGTCGCTGTGGCGCGGCCAGATGGTGCTCGGCATCGGGTTCGGCGTGTTGGGCGCGGGCCTGACGTACTATCTCCGACATCTGCGCCGGTTCATCGGACGATGACGCTGCTCATCGCCGTCCTGCTCCACGGGGAAGACGTAGACCTGGTGTATTTCTGGAGCTCGGTGTTCATGATCCTGCTGCCGATCACGATCTTTACGGCGCTCACATACTTCGTGGTCAGAGGATATCGAAAAAGGCAGCAGGGAGCAGAGAGCGGGGAGCACAAGTCACCGAACTAGGGTTTTTGCTGATTGCTTCGGGCACTGCTTGCTCGATTAGATTGCCATCATGAGCTCGCCCGGCAACGAAAAACGCCAAGTCGTTCGGTACGCGTTCTACAAGCTCGATCCCGCCTGGCGGCGGCTGACCGCGGAGCGCCAGGCCTCCGCCAAGCTCGAGTTCGGCGAAACGCTGGAGCGCTACCACGGGCGGCTGCTGCTCAGGCCCTACGGACTCGTCGGCATCCGCGGCGACACCGACTTTCTGCTCTGGCAGGTGGCGGAGGACCTCGACGCCCTGGTCGAGCTCCAAACCGCGCTCAACCGCACCGATCTGGGTGCGTACCTCTCGATTCCGTTCAGCTACCTCGCGATGACGCGACGCTCGATCTACGAGTTTCCGGCGGAGCCCCATCGGGAACAGCGGCTCGTCATCCAGCCGAGCGCGGCCAAGTACCTGTTTGTCTATCCCTTCATCAAGACGCGCGCCTGGTACGCACTGCCGAGGCCGGAGCGGCAGCGCATGATGGATGAGCACGTCCGCATCGGTCGCAAATACCCGTCGATCCGCTTGAACACGACGTATTCGTACGGCCTGGACGACCAGGAATTCATCGTCGCGTTCGAGGGCGACAATCCGGGAGAATTCCTCGATCTCGTGATGGAGCTGCGCGAGAGCGAAGCCTCGGCGTACACGCTGCGTGACACACCCACCTTCACCTGCGTCCAGATGTCGCTCTGGGACATGCTCGACACCCTCGGCGGCGCGGGTTCGGCCGAAGCCGTCTCCCGCCGTCCCGCGCGCGCGGACGGGTTCACGCCGGTCGCGAGCCTGTCCGAGCTCCCGCCCGGTACGGCAAAGCGCGTCTACGCCGCCAACGACGCCGTCGCCCTCTTCAATGTGAACGGGACCGTGTACGCGATCGCGAACCGCTGCACGCACGCGCGCGCCAGCCTGTCCGAAGGGACGGTGGACCCGGCGCGCTGCGCGGTCACGTGCCCCTGGCACGAAGGGGTGTTCTCACTGGAGACGGGGCGCGTGCTGGGTGGGCCGCCGGTGCACGCCGTCGCGACGTTTCAGGTGAAGCTCGACGGTGACACGATTCTCATCGCCCCCCCCACCCCCCCCCACCCCCACGTCGAGGCGCAAGGTCTCGCGGTTTCTTAACGCGTGCCGTCGGGAGCGCACCGACGTCACGCCGGTCTGGTTCATGCGGCAGGCAGGGCGCTACATGCCGCAGTACCGCAAGCTTCGTAAGCATCACTCCATCCTCGATCTCTGTCATCGCCCCGAGCTCGCGGCCGAGATCACGCTGCAGCCGGTCGAGCGCCTCGGCGTCGATGCCGCGATCATCTTCGCGGACATCCTGCTCCCGTTCGAGCCGCTGCGTCTGGGGCTGCGGTTCGAAGCCGGGGAAGGGCCCAAGATCGCCCGGCCCATTCGCGATGCAGCCGACGTCGAGCGCCTGCCCACGTTCAACATCGACGCCGAGCTGGGCTATGTGTGCGATGCGATTCGGCTCGCGCGCCGTGCCCTGCCGGCGGACGTACCGCTCATCGGGTTCGCCGGCGCGCCGTTCACCCTCGCGAGTTACGCGATCGAGGGCGGCTCCAGTCGCACGTTCACCAAGACCAAGAAGTTCATGTACCAGTCGCCGGCCACCTGGCATCTGCTCCTCGGCAAGCTGGCCGATCTCGTGGGCAACTACCTCGCGGCGCAGGCGCGCGCCGGTGCGCAGGCGCTGCAATTGTTCGACAGCTGGGTCGGATGCCTCTCGCCCGATGATTACCGAACCTACGTCGCGCCGCACAGCCGCCGTGCGCTGACGATCGCCGCCACGACCGGCGTCCCGCTCATTCATTTCGGGACGGGGACCGCAACGTTTCTGGAGGATTTCGCGGCTGCGGGCGGAGAGGTCGTCAGCATCGATTGGCGCATACCACTCGACGCGGCGTGGACCCGTATCGGCTCGAGCCGCGGGATTCAGGGGAATCTCGAGCCAGTCGCGCTGCTGGCGCCCGACGCGGAGCGTGACCGCCAGGTTCGCGACATTCTCAAACGCGCCGGCGGGCGGCCCGGTCACATCTTCAACCTTGGGCATGGCGTCCTGCCCGAAACCGAGGTGGACGCCGTCCGCGCCGTCGTGGATCTCGTGCATGACAGCTGAGCAAGTTGCCGTCCTCGTGATGGCGTACGGCGGGCCCGGCAACATCGCCGAGGTTGAACCATACCTGAAGGACGTCCGGGGCGGCCGGGCCACCAAACCGCAGCTCGTGGAAGAGATCCGCGCGCGCTACGCGCGCATCGGCGGACGCTCGCCGATTCTCGAGCTGACGCGGGCGCAGGCCGGCGGCATCGGGCGCGCGCTGGGCGAGCGGTTCGCGGTGTTGGTGGGGATGCGGCACTGGCACCCCTACATCCAGGAAGCCGTGAATGACATCGCCGCGGCCGGCTTTCGGCGCGTGGTTGGCGTCGCTATGGCACCCCACTACTCCAACATGTCGGTCGGGGCGTACGAGAAAAAGCTGCTCCAGGCCGCGGATGAACGTCTCGACGTCACGCTCGTGCGCAGCTGGTGGCAGCAACCCCAGTTCCTCGAGGCGACCGCGACCAGGATCACGCAGGCGCTGCAGCGTTTTTCCAAACCCGCAGAAGTCCAGGTCATCTTCACGGCGCACAGCCTGCCGGAGAAGATCCTGGCGTCCGCTGATCCGTACCCCGATGAGCTCAACGCCAGCGCCGCCGAGGTGGCGAAACGCGCGCGGCTCCCTGCCTGGCGATTTGCCTACCAGAGTGCCGGCGCCACCAATGAGCCGTGGCTCGGTCCGGACGCGGAGGAGGTGATCACCGAGCTGGCGCGGGCGGGTCACAAGGGGGTCCTGCTCGTCCCGATCGGCTTCGTCTGCGATCACGTCGAAGTCCTCTACGACATCGACCTCGAGTATCAGGCCGTCGCCAAGCGCCTGGGCATTCAGCTCGAGCGCACGGCATCGCTCAACGACGATCCGGGGCTGGTGGCCGCCGTGGCGGATGTGGTGCGCGCGGCGGCGGCCCAGCGAGGCTGGGCCTGAAGGTCATCGTCGCGGGCGCCGGTATCGCGGGGCTCGCCGCCGCGTGGGATTTGGCGCGGGCGGGCGCCGACGTCACCGTGCTCGAGAGCGAGCGGCGGCCGGGGGGAGTGATCGTCACGGAGCGGCGCGATCGCTTTGTCGTCGAGGGAGGTCCCGACGGGTTCCTCGCTTCCGAGCCCGAGATCCCTGCGCTCGCGGCCGAGCCTGGTATCGCGGACCGCATCGTGGCGCAACAGGTGCGCGGTACGTCGCGCTGGACGGGGAAGCGTTTCGAGCCGCTCGAGGAAGGGCGTGCCGCTGAGTTGCTGGGGATCGAGACTCGCACGTCAGACCTCGCGGCGGGGCTCCGTACGTTTAACGGCGGGATGGAGGAGCTGATTACCGCGCTCGCCGAGCGGTTGCCAGTTGCCCTGGGGCAGGGCGTATCGGGCATTGCGCCCAGGGACCAAGGCTGGCGCGTGTGGCTCACCGAAGGCTCGGCGCACGACGCCGACGGCCTGGTCCTCGCGGTTCCGGCCTACACGGCGAGTCGGTGGCTCAACCAGATCGGCGTGCAAGGCACCGACAAGTTGGCCGAGGTCGTGTACGCGCCCAGTTTGACGGTGTCGCTGGCGTATCGGGCGGATCAGATCAGCCGCCCGCTGGAGGGCACCGGGTTTGTGGGGAGTGCGCCCCTTCGCGCATGCACCTACGCCTCGTCCAAATTCGCCGGACGCGCCCCCGACGGTCACGTGTTGCTGCGCGCGTTCCTCGCACCCACTCGCGAGGATGCCGCGACCCTCGCGCACGCCCAGCTTGCCGCCATTCTCAAGATCCGCGGAGAGCCCCTCTGGTCGCGCGTATTCCATTGGACGCGCGGGTTGCCGCGGTATCCGGAGCGCTACGCCGTGCATTTGACGGCGCTGCGGGACCGTCTCGCTCGCTTGGCGCCCCTCACCATCGCCGGCGCGGGATACGACGGAGCGGGGGTGTCAGCCTGCGTGCGCTCCGGTCGAGAGGCGGCGCGGATGCTGCTCGGCCGGCTCGGGAGCTGAAGTCCGGACGAGTGGCATCACATCTTCAGCAAAACGCTCCATCTCCTCGAGCTGCGGACTGAACTGCAGCAACAGCAGATCGACCCCCGCCTGCTCGAACGCCAGAATCCGTTCCGCGATTTGCTCAGGCGTTCCGGCAAGCCCCGCCTTCAGTCCGCGATTCGAGACCGAGTAGTCCTCCAGGCTGACGCGCTGCTCGAGCTGCGTATTGGCGAGCCACTGCTCGTAGTTGGCGTACCCGGCCGCGTTCTGCCGGACGTCGGTGATCCGCGCGACCTCGCGCCGGACGGCGGCCTCGGTGGCGCGGCACACGATGAATCCCGCGACGCCATAGATCATCGGCGGGAGCCCGTTCGCGTCGCGCAGCGCCTGCACTCCCTCGATCTTCTCGGCAATCCGCTCGGGTGGATCGCCGTGCATGAGGTAGCCGTCGCACGCGCGGGCGATCAACGTTTTCGCCGCGGGGGATTCGCCGCCCGCGTACAGCGTCGGCCGCGGCCGCCGCAGCGGCTTCGGCTCGAGGATCGCCTCCTCCACGCGATAGTACTTGCCCGCGAAGCTGAACCGTCGTTCGGACCACAGGCCGTCCACCACCGCGAGCCACTCCGCCGTTCGCGCATAGCGCGCGTCGTGCGTGTCGAATTCGACCCCGTACTGTTTGGCCTCGTCCGCCCACCACGACGACACGACGTTGAGCGACAGACGGCCGCCGGAAATGTGGTCGATGTTGGCCGCCTGCTTCGCCAGCAGCGCGGGCGGATGAAATGTGGGGCGCACCGCCACCATGAGCTCGAGCCGCTCGGTGACCGCGGCGAGCGCCGCGGCCGTGGACCAGGCGTCCAGCGCCGGTGCGTCGGGTCCCTTGATGTCATTGAGGTTCAGCTCCGCGATCAGCGTCAGGTCGAATCCCGCCCGCTCGCTCGCGCGCGCCAGCCGCCGCACGTACGACCACTCCGCTTCCATGCGCTCGTCCTCGACGTTGCGCAGCCACCCGCCGAATACGGGCAACCAGTATCCAAAGCGCATCAGCGGGCCTCGCTTTCCAGATAGTCGGCGAGTCGCGCGAACGGATCGAACCCGACGACGCGGGGCGCGTCGGCGACGAAGTTGGACAGCGCATTGATGTCGTAGTAGTAGAGGCGGCCGTCGCGGGCGTCGATCGCATACTCGATCCCGCCGACGTCGATGCCGCACGCCCCGGCGATCTTCTCGACCTGGCCTATGATCGCCGGGGCCGGCGCGTAGGCTTCGACCCGCAGGCCGTTGCGCGGCGCATCCACCGGACAGGCGCTCCGCACCAGCTCGGCACCTTCGGTCGTCTGGCACACGTCCGCCGGACACAGGTTGAACGTCTCGCCGGAAGAGTAAACGCGAATCGCGTACAGGTATTTCCCGCCGAGCACTTCCACGCGAGTGATGCGGCCCTCCTCCGTGGGGATGAACTCCTGCACCAGAGCCGTATGATCGGGTCCCAGCTCGAGTCCGTCATTCGCCGCCGCAATCGCGAGATCGGCCGGAGTGTCGAAGCGCCGAATGCCGGCGCCGCTCCCACCCACATTGGGCTTCACGACAACCGGAAAGCGCAGCTCGGCTGCCGCCGCGGGCGCATCCTCCGCGGTGCTGATGACGCGCGCGGCAGGATAGGGAAGGCCGAGCGCACGCAGGATCGACAGCTGCAGCGCCTTCGATGTCTCGGCCTGAAAAGCCTGCGTGCCGTTGACGACCCGCACGCCGTACCGCTCCAGGTGGGCGAGAAAGTGATGCGTATAGAAGACGGCGTGGCCGTGTCCCCGCTGCCATGCCGACGGGCTCATGCGATTGAAGACGAGATCGTAGGGCGGCTTGCTCGCCGGGTCGAACTGATGATGCTCGGCGTGGAGCCGGGTGTAGGGCGTGCCACGGCGGTCCAGCTCGGCGAACAGCGGCGTGAACCAGTGCGGGTGCTCGTAATAGATGGCGATCATGTCGTCACCCCCGCCGCCAGCGACGCCGCTTCGAGCGCCGCGCGTTCGATGCGCTCGAGCAACGCGGGCTCCGGCGCACCGCTCTTGAACTGCGCATCGGTGCCGTAGACTCCGGTCGCGACTACGAGCGCGCCCACGCTCGCGAGCAGCGGCCGCAGGCCGTGGTCCACGGCGAGCAGGTGCGCCGGCCCGCCGCCCGTGGCAATCGGAATCGCCACCTTGCCCGCCAGTGCGTCCTGCGGCAGAAGGTCGAGGAATACCTTGAGCAGTCCGCTGTAGGTGGCGCGGTAGATCGGCGTGGCGACCACGAGCACCCCAGCGTCCAACACGCTCTGAATCGCCTCCCTCACCTCGGTGGCTTCACGCCTGCCCAGCAGCGCGTCGGCGGGGAGTCTCGCGAGATCGATGAGTCGCGACGGCGCCATGCCTTGCCTTTCGAGCGCGTTCAGCGCGAGCTCGAGTAGCGTGCGGGAGCGCGATACCTGTCCTGGACTGCCGGACAGACCAACCACGGTTGCGGTCACAGTTTCCTCCCCCAAAAAACAATCGGCCGCGACTCGAAGCGTGGAGTCGCGGCCGATCCTGGTGCGTTTCGCGGGGCGGGAGCCCCTCCGACCTACTTACCTCATGACATCCCGCATGCCGACGCGCCGGACCGTCCGCTCCCCGTACAACACATGGGGCGGCAAGCGCAGCAGCACATCTGCATGGTGACGGGTTTCATAGTGCTTCGGGTAACCTAGGCGAGGTTCCGGGCTCGTGCAACCACGTCATCCACTGTCAGCCCAAACTCTTTGTAGATCCGCTGATACGGCGCGGACGCGCCGAACCGCTCGATTCCCAAGATCGCGCCGCTCGGGCCCACCCACCGATACCACGGCTGAGGCGATCCCGCTTCGACGGCAAGCACAGGCACGTCCGGCGGCAAGACGCCTGCCCGGTACGTCTCAGGCTGCCGCGCGAAGTACTCGAGACAAGGCATGGAAACAGCCCTGGGCCGTCTGCCGTCAGCCTTCAGCCGTTCGTAAGCGCCCAGAATCAACTCGACCTCCGAACCTGTACCGACCAGCACGACGTCCGGACTTGGAGAATCGGCCAGGACGTAGCCGCCTTGGTGTAACCCCGCTGCTGGAGCGTATTTGGTGCGGTCGATGACCGACACTTTTTGGCGGGTGAGCACGAGGGCCACGGGCCCGATGCGGTGCGTGATCGCCACCCGCCACGCTTCCACCACTTCCGTGGGATCCGCTGGCCGAATCACCGCCAGGTTGGGAATGGCGCGCAGTGCCGCGAGCTGCTCGATGGGCTGATGCGTGGGCCCGTCTTCGCCCAGACCGATCGAGTCGTGCGTGAAGACGTAAATCGTCCGCAGATGGGTCAGCGCGGCCAGACGAATCGAAGGCCGCATGTAGTCGGAAAAGATCAGGAACGTGCCACCGAACGGAATGAAACCGCCGTGGAGCGCGAGTCCGTTCATCGTGGCACCCATTCCGTGCTCGCGGATTCCGAAATGAAAGTTGCGGCCGGTGTGATTGGTGGCGGTGAACACCCCCGCGCCCTTCAGCTCCGTGTTGTTGGAGCCGGTGAGGTCCGCCGAACCGCCGATCAGCTCCGGAATCTTTGCCGCGATGGCGTTGAGCGTTTTTCCCGATGCGGCGCGGGTTGCCTGGGCGTCCTTGGGACCGAACGCAGGCAGCGCCGCATCCCAGCCCTCTGGCAGCCTTCCCCCAAACCGCCGGTCGAGCTCGGCGGCGAGGTCGGGATACTCCGCGCGATAGGCGTCCCAGCGCTTGCGCCACTCGGAGTCGAGCCGCGCCCCGCGCGGCTTCGCCGTGCGCCAGCGCTCGAGTGCTTCCTCCGGCACGAAGAACGGCTCGAGCGACGGCCAGCCGAGATTCTGCTTGGTGAGCTTGATCTCTTCCACGCCAAGCGGCGCACCGTGCGCATCAGCGGTGTCCTGCTTGTTGGGGCTGCCCCACCCGATGTGCGTCCGCACGATGATCAGGGACGGCCGCGCGCGTTCCCGTTGCGCGGCCACGATGGCCGCATCCAGCGCGTCGAGATCATTGCCGTTGTCGACGCGCTGCACGTGCCACCCGTAGGCTTCGAATCGCTGCGCGGTATCGTCGGAAAATGCGAGGTCGGTCGAGCCGTCGATGGTGATGCGATTGTCGTCGTAGAAGCCGATCAGCTTGCCGAGCTTCAAATGGCCGGCGAGCGAGCACGCCTCGTGCGAGATCCCTTCCATCAGGTCGCCGTCGGAGGCCAGGAAATACGTGTAATGATTGAAGATCTCGTGGCCGGGCCGGTTATAGAGCGCCGCGAGCTGCGCTTCCGCGATCGCCATGCCGACGGCGTTCCCGGTACCCTGGCCTAACGGACCGGTCGTCGCCTCGACCCCCGGCGTCATGCCGCGCTCCGGATGCCCCGGCGTCTTGCTCGCCCATTGGCGGAAGTTCTTGATGTCGTCGAGCGTGACGTCGTACCCGGTCAGATACAGCACGCTGTAGAGCAGCATGCAGGCATGTCCCGCGGACAGGACAAACCGGTCCCGGTCGCGCCATTCCGGGTTCGCGGGATTGTACTTGAGATGCCGCAGCCACAGCACGTACGCGAGCGGCGCCAGCGCCATGGCCGTCCCGGGATGTCCCGAATCGGCCTGTTGCACGGCGTCCATCGCGAGCGTGCGGACGGTGTTGATCGACAGTTGATCGAGATCGACGCGGGGAGAAGCCGGAGCGGCAGTCTTGGTCATAGCAATCCGGATTTGGCGGCCTGCCACAGTTTGGTCAGGCGATCGAAGCCGTCGACCAGCAGCTCCACCTGCTGCGGCGAGGGCGACGCCTGAGCGGCAATCTTGAGCTCTTCGACGATCCTGGGCATTTCGCGCCGGCCCTGTTTCGTGCTCTCGGCGCCGATCTGAATCAGCAGCTCCAGGATTTTCGCTCGCGCCGCGGCGTCCTTCGGCACCTGCCACAAGAACTCAGCCGTCTGTTTCCCATCGGCACACATCTGGCCGAGGGGGTCCATGAGGGGCTGGCGCGAAGGACGGGGCGATTTCGGATCGTTCATCGAAGCAGATAATGTAACATTGCCTGCGCGTTTGAATGCCTCTAGCTTGCCAGTCCCATGCTTGCACTCATGCTCGCCGCGTTGCTGCAGACGATTCCCGCCGACTCGGGGGAAGGGCATCTGCAGAACATCCGGCAACTGACGTTCGGCGGTCAGAACGCCGAAGCGTATTTCTCGCGCTCGGGACGGCAGATCATCTTGCAGCGCCAGGTGTCGGACTCCGCGTGCGACCAGCAGTTCGTCATGAATGCGGACGGCACCAACCTGCACCGCGTCTCGAGCGGCAGGGGCCGCACCACCTGCGGATACTTCTTCGATAACGACCGCCGGATTTTCTACGCGACCACCGAGCATGGCGGCGCCGCCTGCCCGCCGCGCCCCGACTACTCGCGCGGATACGTGTGGGCGCTGTACGACTACGACATTGCCGTCGCGAACGCCGATGGCAGCGGGACCAGGCGCATCACCGATAACCCGCGCTACGACGCCGAAGGCACGCTCTCCCCCGACGGCAGGACGATCGTGTTCACCTCGCTGCGAGACGGCGATCTTGACATCTACACGATGAACGTCGATGGCACGAACCTGAAGCGTCTGACCCGTACTCTCGGCTACGACGGCGGCCCGTTCTTCTCGCCTGACGGAAAGCAGATCGTGTATCGCGCCTGGCATGCGCAGACCGCCGCCGACTCGGGCGAATACACCAGCTTGTTGGCGCAGAACCTGGTGCGTCCCACGCGCATGGAAATCTGGGTCATGAACGCGGACGGCTCGAATCAACGTCAAGTCACGAACCTGGGCGGCGCGAACTTCGCGCCGTATTTCCACCCCGACGGGCGCCGCATCCTGTTCGCGTCAAATCACAAGAACCCGCGCACGCGCAATTTCGATCTGTACCTCGTCAACGCGGACGGGACGGGTCTCGAGCAGGTGACCACGAACGCAGAGTTTGACGCGTTCCCGATGTTTTCGCCGGATGGCCGGCGCCTCGTCTGGGCGTCCAACCGTCACGGCAGCACTCCAGGAGAAACGAACATCTTCATCGCCGACTGGGTCGAGACTCCGTGAGGGTGCCTCCACCAACCTCCATCAAACCTCCGCAACCAGTCAGGAAGACGCTCAAAGAGGAGGCGAAGGCGTGGGCCCGAGCGATCGGTGGCGCGTTTCTGATCTGGATTGTCCTGCGCTCGTTTCTAATCGAGGCATTCCGCATCCCGTCGCCGAGCATGGAAAACACCCTGCTCATCGGTGATTTCCTGTTCGTCAACAAGGCGGTGTTCGGGGGAGAGCTCGAGATTCCGCTGACTGGATTCCACTGCTGCCGTCTGCCGTCGTTCGCGACGCCCAAGCGGCAGGACGTCGTGATCTTCCGCTCCGTCGAAGACTCGACGCCCAACCTCAACATCGTGAAGCGGGTGATCGGCATTGCGGGCGACACGCTGCAGATGGTGCACGACACCGTGATCCGCAACGGGCAGCGGCTCGACGAGCCCTACGCCCTGCACACGGCCGTGGCGCCGGTGCCGGACGAGGAATTCCGTCTGCAGCTGTTCAGAGCGTGGCAGCTCCCGCATTACGTGGGCCGCGACCCGGCGCGCTATCGGCCCACGACCCACGATTGGGGACCGATCGTCGTGCCGCCCGGGCATTACTTCGTGATGGGCGACAACCGCGATCAGTCCTACGACAGCCGCTTCTGGGGCTTCCTGCCGCGCGCGCACATCCGGGGGCGGCCCCTCTTCATTTATATGAGCATTGCGACGCAGCCGTTCCGGATTCGCTGGAACAGGCTGCTGCGTCATCCATCGTAATCGGGTGTCAGTTATCGGTTATCGGTACCAATGACCGACGACCGAGAACCGATTACTTGTATCGGTAGGTGATTCGTCCCCTGGTCAGATCATACGGAGACAGATCAACGGCAACGCGATCTCCCTGCAAGATCCGGATGTAGTTCTTGCGCATCTTGCCGCTGACGTAGGCGAGTACGTCGTGTCCATTCTCGAGTTTTACGCGGAACGTCGTGTTGGGCAGCACCTCGGTGACGGTCCCCATCATCTGTATCGCGTCACCAGCCACGCAGATCTCCGGTCATAGGCTCCTTGGGTCCATCGTCGCGTCGCGCGGCAGCTCCTGGCCCCGCGCGATGTAGTATGCGTGCCGGCTGCAGGCTGCGCACGTCAAGCTGATCCGCTCCGCTGGCGCGATCTCGCCGAGTCGAGGGCGGCGGCGCGGCGAGCGGTTGATGGTCCGGGTGCCGCACGACGGGCACACCAATGGCTGATGTGCGCGATCGGCTGCAATCAGCGCCAGTGCCTCGGGCGCCCGGTACTCCTTGACCCCGCGTCGGCCCACGCAAACTCCCCTCTGAGCGAAATCTATACTACCCCTGATCTTGACGCGCTTCCTCCCGCGGGTATCTCTCCGGCAACCAGGAAAGGTCCCCATGGAAATCCCTCGCCACCGCAGTCCGATGCGGTCCCGTTCGGTCCCAGCACCCCGTCCCGCGTACCAGCCCGTCGCAGCGATCGAGATCGATGCGGTCACGCCGTCGGATCGGGGTTTCACGCTCACCGGCCAGGGCGCCCCCCCGGACCGCGGGATGTACCGGCTCGATCTGCGCTTTGAGTTGCCCCTCGACCCCCGCACGCGAACCGTCCTGGGGGAGCTGCTGTCGCAATCCGACCTCACCGTGTCGCGAAGAGACACGGCGCCACGCAATTCTTGACGCCTTGCAGGAGGGTATGTAGCTTGGCGCGACCTTGAACCCTCCGCGACGGCGTCCCGATGCCTGCTGAGCTTGGTGGTTCGCAGATTTCATCGTTGCTCGAAGCCCTCCCCGGCATCGCCAGCGTGCTGCGCAGTCCGGTGGCGGACGCGCTCATCAAGGCGATGCGCGGCGCCGCCGGCTTGGTGGATTTCACGCCGGAAGACGCCGAAGAGCTGGTGCGTTACGCCGTGCGGCGGGGGCTGATCGGTCCGGATGAGGGGGACCGCGTGCTGACGGAAGTGCAGGAAGGACTCAAAAAAAAGAAGCCGCTGCCCGTAAAGAAGACAGTGGCGAAGAAAGGAAGAAAGCACCGCTAGATTCGGAAGCCGCGGACCAATCCCCGCAGTTTCTCGGCCGCCTGGAGCAAATCTCCGGCGGCCGCTGCCATTTCCTGAGTCGACGCCCCCTGCTGCTGCGTAGCGGCCGTGACCTGCTCGGCGCTCGACGCGTGCGACACGGCGCGATTCACCACCTGTTGCGCCTGCGCGCCCAGCTGCTCGGTGACCTCGCGATTCTCCGCCGCCGCCTTGGTCACGCGCGCCGCCGCCTGTTCGACCTGTTCCACGGCCGCCACGATTTCGGTGAGCCCGCGGGCCGCGCCCTCGGCCACGGATTCGATGCCTCGCACCTTCGCCTGGCCGACCGCCATCGTCGCGCTGACTTCTTCCACTTGTTCGCGGATCACGCGCGTGGTGCGCGCGACGTCCTCCGCGGCGCGCGCCGACTCGTCGGCGAGCTGGCGCACTTCCTCGGCGACGACGGCGAACCCGCGGCCATGCTCGCCGGCGCGAGCTGCCTCGATCGCGGCGTTCAGCGCCAGCAGGTTGGTCTGCGAGGAGATGCGCTTGATCAGATCGACAAAATCATCGATGGCGGCGCTCTGCTCCGCGAGCTGGGCGACTTCGGTCGCGGTGGTCCGGACGACCTCGCGCACATCGAGGAGGGTGGACCCGGCGACCGCGATGTCATTGCGGTGACGGTCGGCGACCGTGCGGATCTCTTCCCCCAGCCGCGCGACGCGGGACGCCGCGTCCGCCATCTCGGCCGTCGCCTTCCGCTGCTGCTCCAACGCTGACTGCGTGGCGTTTAACTCGTTGCGCTGGTGCTCGGCCCCGCTCGAGATCTCGAGCATCGCGCTGGACACCTGACTCGACGAAGCCGCCAGCTCCTCACTGACCGCGGAGAGATCGCTCGCCGAGGCCGCGATCCTGTCCGCCGATCCGATGACTTCGGACACGATGCCCCGCAGCCGTTCACCCATCTGCTGCATCGCGTGCGCCAGCACCTGGAACTCGCGTGGCATACGTCCGGTCGTGACCGGGCGCAAATCGCCGCTGCCGAACCGCTCGGCTGCCGTCACGAGCCGCACCAGCGGTCCTTCCACCCAGCGCAGCGTGAATGCCCCGACGACGGCACCGACGACGATCGTGGCGATCAGCACCAGCCAAAGCAGGAGCTCGCGCTCGCGCGCGAGTCGTCCCAGCCGCTGGCCGGCCGCCGTGGCGCGCTCCGACTGCCGCGCCGACAGCTCGCGCACCAGACGCGTCAGCTCGGTGACCGGCTCCCGCACCTGCGCCGCCGCGGCCGCCGCGGCGCTGCGCCGACCTAGGTCGACGTTCGCGTGCGCCAGCGAATAGTCCACGTGGATCGCGGATTGAAGCTGCTTGATCCGGTTGACGCTGATGCGATCCGCTTCGGTGAGCCCCGGCAGTCGCTCGAGCTGCTTTTGAGCCCGGAAGGCAGCATCCGCGGCTGACTGAAACTGGCCGGCCGCCTGCCTGGTCCCCTCGTCGAGATACTCATGCGCGGCGCGGATTTCCTCGAACACCGCAGTCACGAGGCCATTGCCCACTTCGCTTGACTCAAGCAGGTGGTCGATTTCGATCGCCAGCGAACGGCGCAGCGTGGCGAGCGACGTCACCCCGACCACGGCAGCAATGAGCAGGCCGACCAATAGGCCCGACAGGCCCAGGATGATGCGCCAGCGAATCGTGTCGAGCGGCCCCCCCCCACCGGCCCCCTTCACTGCGCGGCCTCCGTCACCAGCCGCCCGGCACGCACGGCGCCGATCACCACCGACTTTGCGGGCACGTCGCCGCGGGCGTCGAAGACGATGGTTCCCGTAACGCCTTCGAACGCTGGCGCTTCGGTGCCGATCTGCGCGACACGGTCTCGAATGGCGCGGCGGTCGGTCCCGGCCTCTATGAAGACCGTCGCGAGCAGCTGAACGATGTCATAGGCTCCGGCCCCACGATGGTCCGGTCGCTCGCCCGGATACGCCGCGGCGTATGCCTGCACGAACCGCTCGTTCCGCACGCCCGGGCGATCGACCAGATACGCCGACGACACGTGCACGCCCTCCGCCAGCGGCCCGGCGCCCTCTATGCCCGTCAGGGCGTCGCCGCCGAGCGCCGGCCAACGCACGCCAATCCGGGCCATGTCCCGCAGCGCCAGCTCGGCGCCGCCACGTTCAGTCGCCAGCATCACCGCATCCACACCACCGCCCAGCCGCAGGCGCGACAAATACGGTTCGAGACTGGGCGTGGTCGATAGTGCCGGGTCCTCCTCGACGATCTCTCCACCGAGGCGGCGGAACTCGGCCGCGAAGCTGAGTCGGAGTCCCTGCCCGTAGTCGTCATCGACGTAGATCACGCCCACCCGGCGCGCGCCGAGGGTCACGCGCGCGAACCGCGCGAGCTGCGCGCCGTGACTCAGATCGCTGGAACAGATGCGGAACACGTACGGATTGACCCCGGACAGGTCCGGGCTCGACGCGGACGGAGAGATCATCACCACGGCGCGCCGGCCTTCCCCATACACACGGCCCGCCGCGAGCGACGTACCGGAGGTGAGATGGCCGATGACGGCGACTACGGAGGGATCGTCCAGCAGCGTGCGGGCGATGCGAATGGCCACGTCGCCACGGGCGCTGTCGTCCATGATGCGCAGCGCGAGCCGGCGGCCGCGGATTCCGCCCCGGGCGTTGATTTCCTTGACGGCGAGCTCGGCGGCGTGCTGCATCGACGCCCCGCGGGGCTGCGAGAACGGGCCCGCCAGCCCCAACACGATTGGTCCCTTTTCGCCCCGTGAACAGCCTGCGACCACCAAGATGCCGGCGAGGAGCCTCCGCAGAATTCCTCCTCGATGTGGAGAGGGAGAGTGCGGGCAAGGTTAAGCCTCTCTATGGGATAGCGCAATATCCACGGGCTTTCCACATTACGGCATGGATGCGATTCGGCACCTGTGCGGATTTGCCGCGGGACTCGAACGCCTGCTCGCGGCCCGCGGCGCGGCCGAACTGGATGCCAAGTGGGAAGAGCTGAACCTCGGACAGGTCGGGTGGGAAGCACTCGCGCTCGCGCGCCGCGCGAATACCGAAGCGCTCGAGCCCGCGTTGACGCAGGTCGATCGCCGGCTGCTCGCCGTGTTGGAGCGCTGCCGTGCATTTCTCGATCCGCATATCGTCACATTTCGCGTGCCGGAGCTGGAGCGGTTCCAGCACGCCGCGGCCGCCGCGCTCGTGGGCGCGCGCTGGGGCGTGGCGGGACTCCGCACCGTCATCGCCGATACCCGGGCTCCCTTAGGGCGTCGCTACTTCGCCTTTCTCGCGCTGGCCGAGCGTCATCCCCGGGATGCGTGGCCGCTGTTCGCCCGGTATCTGCAGACTCCGGGAGCGCATCACGCGTTCGTGGCGGCGGCCGTCGAAGCGACGCGTTACTATCCCGGCCAGGCACCGGATGTGATCGCGCTGTTTCAGCGAATTCGCGGCGACGAGATGCTGCGCCGGTTCCTGGCGCCCAAGATCCTCGAATCGCTGTACGTGTTGGGCGACCGGGCCGCGCTGCCGCTGTACGAGGAGCTGCTGGTGGCGGGGCACACCGATCGGGATCTGGAGCGCTGCGAGGTGACACGCGCGCTGGTTGGCGTACGCCAGCTCACCGGCAAGGTCGCCGCCAGCAGCAAGTTCCCCGATCCCGAGGAGCCCGACGTGATTCGCGCCCTGGATGAAGCACAGCGGATTTTCGACGAGGAGAAGGACCGACTCGCGCCGGTCGTCGTTATTTGACGAACGCCGCGAGTTTGTCGCGGTAGCGTTTCCCGCCCAGGTCGTAAGTGTCGTTGTGGCCAGATCCCTCGATCATCACGAACTCTACGGGTCCGCCCGCCGCTGCCGCGACCTCCTGACCCATCCCCATCGGCACGAGCATGTCCGCGGTGCCATGGAAGATGAGGACAGGGCAGCGTATGCTGGGCATGCGGCCGATGTTGTCGAGGCGTAGACGTACCAACGCCCGCGGCACGAGGCGGTAGTGACGCGCCGCCATCCCTCGGGCACTAGTGAACGGGGACTCGAGAATCAGGCCGGCGACCTCGCGGGTGGAGGCGACGTGCGTAGCAGCGGCGGAGCCCAGCGAGCGGCCGTACACGTAGATGCGT